>Ga0209756_1000036_pt1 | contig 125076 bp, 130 predicted proteins | sample ETNvirenome_6_85_FD_184071 | JGI IMG/M metagenome (GOLD analysis project Ga0209756, IMG submission 184071) | Marine viral communities from the Pacific Ocean - ETNP_6_85 (SPAdes) (version 3) | ecosystem: Environmental > Aquatic > Marine > Oceanic | place: Pacific Ocean | collected 2013-06-19 | reverse complement strand
AATCTACAACAACTGGTGACGCATCGCTAGGAAGTTCAACTGGATTCCAAAGGTCAGATGCTAGACTAGTCGTGGTATATGTTTCTGATGAGCCCGACTTTTCTGATTATGCATATGGAGGTGGAGGCTCTGCTACCATGGTATTTTCAGATTATTCTGCATCTCTCTTATCTTTGAAGTCTTCTTCTTCACTTGTTATTGCACATGCGATTGCAGGCGACTATCCATCGGGCTGCAGCGCAAATGGTGGGGCGCAATTTGGCGAAGGGTACTATGAAGTTGTAAATGATTTGGGCGGTACATTTATGTCAATATGCGCATCTGACTGGAGCGCAACAATGGATACTCTAGCAAGGGATTCGCTAGCACAAATGGGGTTTGCTCTTTCAGATACACCCATAGAGGAAACAATTGTTGTTTCTATCGATGGTTCTGTATCTTCTGGATGGTTATATGATATTTCATCTAATTCTATAATTTTTACAACTGCACCGGATGACGGTAGTACAATAGATATAGAGTATGGAATATGGTCTTGTAACTAAAGTGGAGAAAAAAATTGGGTGATTTAATAAACTTTCCCAACTGGGTTTTTGAAAAAGAGAGAGAATTGAATAAGATTGAGAATGATCTTGCAATTCAAAAATATGTAATTGAAAGAGAGCGATACAGCGTTGATTATGACAAGTCAACAATACGAGCAAAAATTCTTATTTCATTTTCAGTCGGTTTAATAGTAGGCTGTCTAGTAAGTATTTTAATGATAGTTTTATAATATAGGAGTTATTTATGTATAAGTTTTTTATTTCATCTTTATTATCACTGACTGTTGTATGCAGTGGATGCAAGAGCGGTGAACTTATATCTGAAACAGATGAATCTAACAGCGTTCCATGGACAGAGTGTTCTTATGAAACAGGAGATCATCCTTGTGATTTTGACCTAGTCGATCAAAATGGAGATACCATGTCTCTATACGAAAACTATGGAAAAGTAATTGTAATAGATTTTAGCACAGAGTGGTGTGGATATTGCCAAGTTGCTGCTTCCGATATTCAAAGGATATCTAGTGAATATGATAAAGAGAATTTTGTATATATTACAATTATAATTGAAACAATGTCAGGGTCAGAGCCCACGCAAGATGATTTAAAAAGATGGGCAGATAATTTTGGAATAATTGATGCACCCGTTCTTTCTGGAAATAGATCGCTTATAGCCTCTGAGGCAAACGATGGGTGGAGCGTTACAGGCTGGCCGACGTTTTATTTTATTACGAGTGATATGATAATACATGAAGTTCTCAGAGGATACAGTGCATCTTCAATAGATTATCTCATAGAAGATACAATGTCTCAATAAGTTTAATATTTTTTCGAGCTCTTCTTTTTTTCATTTCTAGAATTAATCATAGATCTAAGTACAATCGCTACTGCAAGAGTTAATGAGAATGCTATAGTGGAAATCTTTTCCATTGTACTAAATTTTCTACTTTCATACTCCTGATTCATTATGATATATCTTCTAGGTGTATCTTATATTGAGCGGGCTTATTGCTCCACATTTTTATCTTACTCTGTATCTTCCCTTGTCTATTTAAAAATCTATCAGACTCTCTCTTGAGAAGCTTTCTGTCTTTCTCAATTGATACTAGAGACTTTGAAGAAGCAATTCTAGATTTTATTTCATCAATTCTTAAATTCATTTTTTCAACTACTAGACTATAATCTGTTTCGTACTTTTCAATAAGCTTATCATTTATATTTTCAATATTTCCGATTATTGGTGTACATTTTTCCATTGCACGGCTCTTGTTCATTCTTGACTTTTGTCTAGATCCTGGTGCAGGATAGTGAAAATCATCTATTGATAAGCTATCAAATAATAGTACTGCAAACTTATTAAAGTTTTTATCGCATAGGACGTATAGAAAATCAAGGCTCCCCTTTCTTGTCAATGTTGAATAGTCGCATTGCAAGGGCCATGAGTGAGATGATGAAGATGATAGCTTACATTCTAGCTCTCTATCAATATCTCTTATGTATATATCTGGCTCACCTGTCCGACCTGAACAAATTGCATCATACCCCGATGAAACAAGCAAATCAGTGAAGAACTTTTCGTGTGCTTGTGACATAAGATTATTTCTTCTACCAGTATTTTCCCTTAGCGAAAGATTAAACTTATCGAATAGATTCTTTAACATTAGCTCAAATTCAGACATTTTTTTGAGCGTTTCAACAACACCATCTCTGTGAAAATATTTCATATTATCTCCTTAATAAAATTATAAAATATTAAGAAGTATTTTACATGTATAATTTTCTAATTTGTTGATTGCTGAAATCCATCTCTGTATGCCTGCATGAAGCTTTCATCAAAAGGCCTGGCCCATACAACATCCTCTATAAGTTGTGGTAGACCAAATACAAATCCTGTTTCTACTGCACTTAATATTCCAACAGCTCTACCTCTTGAATCAAGAACGAGTGATCCCGATGCTCCCATCCATGCATATGAATGAATATTAATCACTCCTTCAGCAACTCTTGATACTCTTCCTGAATAACATGCCAAATCAGTTCTATTTGGAAATCCGCAATATCCTGTTCTTTCACCTGTAGATATTGAACTAGATCTTATTCTTAATCTCATTGATGAACTTGAAACAGGACCCTCGGGAACAGATATCACAGCAATATCAGTTTCTTCGCTATAGTATACAACTTGACCCTCTACAGATATTCCATCTTTTACTATAAGGGCTGAGCTCGTACCTCTAACAACATGTGCAGCTGTGAGCGCAAAGCTATTTCCATCAACTTTAAACAGTGTCCCTGTACCATATCCTGATATATCGCTTCGCCTTACTTCAACAACTGATTCACTTACATTTCGAAATGTTCTTTCAAAAACATTATGAATAGGTTCTTGCCTCAGATCTACAGCAGAAATAGTAGGTTCAGCTAAGGCAGCCGGTGATGCAAAAAAAAGAAAAGATAACATAGCAAATATAGACATAATTCAAACCTCCATAATATTACATATGGAAAAAATGAATCAAAATTATCGCTCTTAATAAAACTCAGCCACTGTGAACACTAAGATATAAAAAAATACAACTTAATTCCAGCCGACCTCTATGACATCTTCTTTTTTAACAACTATTCTTCTCTTTGATGTGTATATTGTTATCTTTGAATCTTCTTCTTTTGGAAGATCGTCTATAAAACATTCGATTCCTCGAAGTACTGGAACCATAGTTCTCTCATCGGGGTCATAAAACCATGACCATCCAGACCCACTAAGGATATATGTGGGCTCATGTGAAATAAATTCAGACGAACTATTAAGAATGTTATCTAGCAACGGGTCATTCATTTTAAATGCCTCCCATATAATACATAGTCAAATATCTCTAAACTTATCATCATAAAATCTCTTAGATTTAATTAGATCATCTATCTTATTATTTTCGCATAGAAAGAAAAATATATCAATAACATTTTCTGATGAAAATTCATGCTGAATCTTTATCCACATCTCGTAGAGATCTAGATTGTTAAGCGAAATTATTATCCCGGCAATATCAGAAAGCTCTTCTTGATCCATTGTATACATGTAGTTTTCCATAAAGAAATATTACACATATAATGTATATTCGTTAACTTATGAAAGACTAACCCTGCTTACTTCTGTAAATCCTTTTTGCTGCAAGGAGAGAAAGAATATATGCCCTGCCCCACCAAATCTATTTTTTTCAACGCAGAGAATTCTGCATCCCATTAGATCTTCATCTTTTCTCTCAACATCTAATGTAATTAAAGAATCAACCATATGCTTTAATACATTTGCCCCTGCCATCTTTCCGGACTTTGTAACTTGCCCAATAATAATTGCATTACAAAAGTTCTCTTTGCAGTATTCTGTAATTATCTGAAGTGATCGTTCTGCAGTTTTGCTATTAGTATTATTTCCGTACTTTCCATCATTTAAAGTCTGTAGACTATCAACAATTAAAAAGAATGGTTTCTTGGGATTTTCCTCTCTAATTTTATCACAATTTTTAATAAGCTCGGGAACATAAGACTCCTCTCCTGCAAAAAATCCATTTCTCAAATTAAGTCTTTCAACTGTGAGTTTTAGTTGAAATAGAGATTCTTCTGCTGTATTAAAAAGAACTGATGCACCTGTTCTTGTCAGGCTATTTGCTATTTCAAGCATCATTGTTGTTTTTCCTGCACCCGGGGTTCCAGTAAATAATGTTACCATAGACGGTGTAAACCCTCTTCCCCCAAGTGCATCATCAAAATATTTTACTCCACACTTATGTCTCTCTCGAAGCCTTTTTGGAATTTTGACGTCAAGAATATTTGTCCCAGTAGCAATAGTATTTGTCTTTGTATTTAGCTTCATTTTGTTCCTTTCGTGCCTGATTTCATTTATATTTTATACTATTTTAAATCATTTTGCACGGGTATGTTTTCTGATACATTTCTTGCCTTAGCTGCATCTATCCAGAACTTTCCCTTCGATCCAAAAACAAGAAGGCTTGTTTGATTTTTAGAGCATCTTTTCTCAATAACAATTCCAACAGTCGAGTCATTGCATCTTACAAGATCACCGACTTCAACATTCCACTTTACTATCTTCTTAGACCTATCACTATTTTTTATTTTTTTCTTTAGGTCTTTCTTAACACTCTTTGGAATTTTCACAACAGCTTCCTTCTATTATTTTAACATAAGAAGTGCTATTTTACATGTAAGCTATATCCACATAATGACAAGTATTGCAACTGATACAGATACAACTAAGCTAGAAATAGATAGAAAAAGCTCAATATTGTCCCTATTAAATATTTTTGAAAAAATAGTCTTTAGAATTCCTGGTTTTTCTATACTATGAGCTATACTCTTTTCAACTAGTAAAAAATCTTCAATCTCTTCTTTTGTTATATTGTTTTGCACAATATCACTGTCATATTTTTCACAAGATATCGAAAGGCTTCTTTCTATTCTAGATAGAGATTCTTTAATACCACTGATATCTTCTTTGATTTTATTGATCTCTTCCATAGCAGATCTAAGCTCGGGTATCGAATCTTTTATAATTTTTTTTATAATACCTGTTTGCACGCTATTCATCAAACCTCATCAAATCTTCAACATAATATTTCTTTACATCACCACTATCGTGCTTAACTGTCAAGAATCTTATCATTGAAGAAACCCCTCCAACAAACCATTGTTTTGACTTTTCAAATTCTTCTTTTATAACAGTTCCTTTATTTCCCATAAGGTGTACTGGAAATACCCTGTCTCCTACTTTTATCATAAAATAATTCCTTCTTCTTTTATTCTTGTAAGTGTTCCGTCTTCATTGACAACAGCTACATCATACTTCAACCCTGGTCGAACGTTTTTATAATCTTGTAGAAAAGAAGCCATAGCATATACATTTTCGCCAGAATCATCAAAGAAGCTCACTCTTTCTATTTGTGGATTTAGCTCAAGATATTCACGAACTTTGTCAACTTTCTTCTCAGCTCTTGAAGTTCCGACACCTACAATATCTATATTAGGGCTTTCTAAACCAAGATAACCAAGAAGATTTCGTATTCCAGATTCAGCTTCTTGACTTCTTGCAGTCAAGATTAGTATTATTCTCTTTTCTGGATTGTCAGCAGATATAAAATTTCTAAGTATTGAAGTAACATAATTGTTTGCAACAGCCTTTTCTATATCAACATCATCAAACTCTGAAAAGTCATAGTAGTAGCCTAGATCTATTTGTTCAGGAGTTAGATCATGATCTTTAAATTCACTTGAATCTAGCTCTTCAGCAATATTACCATCTGCATCTCTAATAAATACAGACTCACCCGTCCACGCTATTGTCTCATCGAAGTCAAGTATTCTTAGACTTTCAACTTCATTTTCTTCAGATAGGAGACGTTTCCATTCGTTGAATATTTGTTTGTAAGTAGTCATACTAGATAATTATCTAAAGAGAAGAGAAAAATAATAGCTTTTCTGTGCGCTTCATTTTTTTAATCTTAATTTCTAATACTGAAGCTTCGGATCTGCTTTTGCAACTCTTAAATCCTAACAACCTTACTGGCCGCCTGCTTCTTGTATACTTAGATCCTCTTTTTGATTCATTGTGTTCTAAAATCCGTCTATTGATATCTGTCGTTATTCCGCAATAATAAGTGCTATCATTACACTCAACAAGATATACGAACCAGTTTTTAGAAGAAAGTTTCATCTATATTACATTTAAATTATAAATTTTAATTTCTTATTGTACAACTTAAGATTTCAAACAGTCAATAAAATCTTTTGGAAACATCTTTCTAGATCTTTTAAAAAATCTTTCAAAATCAGAATCTAGAATATATGTTACTGCATAATCATCATTATTTCTTATACTTCTTCCTGCTGACTGAACTATTGTCTTTGCAGTTTGCAAATCATACCAGCCATCAAACTTATTCATTCTCTTTCTAACAAGCTTGTCGCCTAAATATGGGTATGGAACCTTGCATATTATTTGGAATCTACTGCTATCATCTTTTAAATCTACACCCTCAGTCATTGACGGTGATAACAAAACAGTAGGCTTTTTTGATCTAATATGTTTATTTAAAATCTCATCCCTATTTGATGAGTCGTGAATAAGAAGCCTGCTATCTTTTAGATTGTACTTTAGATAGTTTGCAATTTTAAATGTTTTGCAATGTATAATTCCTTTGTCTAACTTGTGTGTGCTAAGAATCTCATGAACAGCTTTTGCTAGCCTTGGTAAAGTATCGTCTATATTTTTTGCACTCATGCTTCCAACTGGGCAAGCCATAACCGGCCTATTCTCTGGCTTGAATGGTGAAGGAATGCTTACAAAGTCACAATCAGATTCTGGAATTCCAAGAGTCTGGCAAAAAACATTCCTATTCATGATTGTTGCACTCATAATTATAATCTTTTCCCCAAGATAGAATAGAGAATCATATGCATATGGAGAAACATCTATGGGTTTGAATGTAGCTTTTGGCGATCCTCTTACATCAGTTTTTGATATATCAAAAACCCAATTATCTCTTTGATATATCTTAACAAATGATTCTATCTTTGATACATGACTTTTTAACATGTCATGTTGTTTCACTATTTTTTTAAACTGATTCAGCTTTTCTCTAAACTTCTCTCCGCCAAATTTTTCAATTGATCTCTCAAAGAATCTTATCTTTTTTGTAATTGCGGGAAGATATTCATCTTTTATCCACGAAAAAACTTTAAACTGTGTCGGATTAGTGGGAAACTTTAGTCCAAGAAGTGATTTTGCAAAATAACTTGAAACTGATATTTCTACAAATCTTGATAGCTCTGATTCAATATTGTGTCCCTCATCAACAACAAGAACTTTTCGTGGTGTTATCTTTCCACTATAGTTTGCCTCTGTTAGAAAGTATGGAAAATTTGTCACACTTTCTTTTGATTCAAGAAATTTTGTCTTTTGATTTTTATAGTTGCAATTGAAAGAACATGACTTAAAAAATCTAGATGATCTTTCAGCAGTCTTTAATAAGTTTTGGCTTTCTGAGCAATTATTTCTTTTATGATATGAACACTTATAATTGGAAGAAGACTTGAGTGAAACCATTGTATTAAAGTCATGAATATACTGATCTTGCAAAAGCTTCTGTGTTGTTATAAAATAAGATCCCGGCGCATAGTCTTCTGATGACAAACTATTTCTTGAGATATATCTTGCAATAGTTAATCCTATTGCTGATTTTCCCACACCTGTTCCGGCTTCAATTATAACAAATTTCTTTTTATTATTTATTATTGCATTAAGAGAGAAATCTATTGCAGCTCGCTGAGACTCTCTAATTGCGTCATATGGAAAAAAGTTATCATATAAAAATCTATTCATCTATGTTTCTATAATTCCTCAGAGATAATTAAATTATACAACACACTGACTTCGTTTACAATAGGAGATTTTAATGCCGAAAATAAAAAATATGGGAACAGGAACAATGAGATTTTCAGAAGGTCTTATAGTTTCAGGGAGTGCAGGTGTAGATAATAAAGCATTTGTTGTTACAGGAAGTATTGCAATATCTGGCTCAGAGTCAATAACTGCTTTGGGAGTTTACTCTAGTATTGCAAATCAATATGTTGCTACGATCGACAATGACGCAAGTTCAGCAGGACATGTTTTAAAATTATCCACAGACGGAAACGGATCTGGAACACGAATACTAGAAATGGAAGACGGTGATGGAGATATTATCTTTAGAGCCAGGGCTGATGGTAGGTTTGGCTTTGGCCCTGACGGTGTCGATAGCATGGGTGCCGGTACTTTTGTGGTGGGAATCGATAATTCATCTCACACGGCAGATATCGCGATTTCCAAAAGACTTCAACATCTTGGAGATGCCGACACGTATTTAGATTTTGCAAATGATAAGATAACCCTGAAGGCGGGTAACAAAGCGATGGTCACCCTGGAGGAAAAAGGTTCTGCACCCCACGAAATTACGCTTAACGATGGAGGAAACAATATTGACTTTGTTGTCAAGGGTAACGGTTCCAACGAAGGAAATCCCGGGTTTTTCTTTGATGCATCGAATAACAGAGTGGGGATCAATGGTGTAGGATCTCCTGATTGTGAATTGCATGTTGATGGCGATGTTAAAGTTGTCGGAGAGGATCCCAGAATTAAGATCGATGGAGATGTTGACAGTCATCCGGGGTTAGAACTTTATGAGAACGGTACTCGAAAATGGATTGTCTACAACGATTACACTAATGATAATCTAAACTTCAAAAGCAGTTCTACAAGAATGTCTATAGGTCAGGATGGAAAGGTGGGAATTGGAACAACTTCACCAAAATCTACGCTGTCTGTTGTTGGCTCAATAGCACTGAGCGTCTTAAGTATTAATGCTGCTAACGATCCAGGGTCGACATACTCCATAGCAGTAACAGACTGCGTTATTCTTATAAACACACGACAAACAGCACAAGGAGGTATTGATAGTGCAATAACACTAACGCTTCCGGATGCAAGTGACAACCCAGGAATGGTATTGACAATCAAAGACGCAGCTGGCTACTGTGACGTCAATGCAATAACTATCACTGTATCTTCAGGTGACAATATAGACGGAAACCCATTGACAACATCAATGAACTTGCCCACGCCTGCAAGCTGGAAAAAGCTTATATCAGACGGGGCAAATAGCTGGTATGAAATAGGAAGCTAAATCACTGTTCGTCAAGGTCAACATCTACGACTTCTTCATCGCCGGTCTGTTTACCTACATCATCTTGAGACTGTGAAGCTTGACTATACAACTCAGATCCAGCAGCATGTAGAGCAGTTTGCAAAGATTCAAAAGATGAGTTAATTGAGTCTACATCATCTGAATCCAAAGATTCTTTTGCTGTCTGAAGGAGCGAATTAATACTTTCAATTGATTCGGGCGATACCTTTTCACTATTCTCACTTACAAATTTTTCAGATTGATATACAAGGCTATCAAGCTTATTTCGAGACTCGATAATCTCTCGCCTCATCTTATCAGCCTCCTCATTAGCTTCTGCATCGTGAATCATTGATTCAACCTCTTCATCGCTAAGAGATTCTCCGCCTGTGATAGTAATTGACTGCTCTTTGCCCGTAGCCTTATCCTTTGCAGAAACACTAACAATTCCATTTGCATCAATATCAAAGGTAACCTCAATCTGTGGCAAACCTCTCGGTGAAGGTGGGATTCCGTCTAGCTTAAAGTTTCCAAGTGTTCTATTATCAGATGCAAAATCTCTCTCACCTTGTAAAACATTGATATCAACAGCAGGTTGATTATCAGTAGCAGTACTAAACGTCTCACTCTTAGAGCAAGGAATTGTCGTATTTCTGTCTATTAGTCTTGTCATCACACCGCCAAGTGTCTCAATTCCTAGCGATAGAGGTGTAACATCTAATAACAGTATATCGTTAACATCTCCCGAAAATACACCACCCTGAACAGCAGCACCCATTGCAACTACTTCATCTGGATTCACTGATGAGTTTGCAGATTTTTTGAAGAACTTTTCAACTGTTGCTCGAACCTGCGGAATTCTCGTAGACCCACCTACAAGTATAACCTCATCAATATCGCCTACTTTAAGACTTGCGTCCTTCAAAGCTTTCTTAACTGGAACCATTGTCTTTGATACAAATTCATCTATCATCTTTTCAAAATCAGCTCGTGTTAGTGATGTAACAAGATGCTTTGGCCCTGTCGAATTAGCAGTTAGGAATGGAAGGTTGATATCTGTCTTTTGAGCGCTTGAAAGCTCTATCTTTGCTTTCTCTGCTGCCTCTCTTACCCTCTGTAGCACCATGTTATCAGAGAATAGGTCAATACCAGTATCTGATTTGAATGATCCCAGAATCCAATCTATGAGTATCTGATCAACATCATCTCCACCAAGGTGTGTATCTCCGTTTGTACTTAAAACTTCGACAACTCCGTCAGAAATATCAAGTATTGATATATCGAATGTGCCACCACCAAGATCATAAACAGCTACGTTTCTCTCGCCCTGTTTGTCAAGCCCGTAAGCAAGAGCAGCCGCCGTTGGCTCGTTTATAATTCTCTTAACATCAAGTCCTGCAATTTTACCCGCATCTTTTGTTGCTTGCCTCTGACTATCATTGAAGTATGCAGGAACTGTAATTACAGCCTCAGTTACCTCATGACCAAGATACCTCTCAGCAGATCTCTTTAGTTTAATTAGAACTTGTGCGCTGATTTCTTGAGGCGATAGCTTCTTTCCGCCGGCTTCTATTTTACACGATCCCCCGTCACCCTTGATTATTTTATATGGAACTTTTTCAAGCTCTGACTTTACTTCGTTGAACTTCATTCCCATAAATCTCTTTGCAGAATAAATTGTATTCTCAGGGTTTGTAACAGCCTGTCTCCGTGCAGACGCACCTACAAGCCTGTCTCCGTCGCTAGTGTATCCGACAATTGAAGGAGTCGTTCGTGTGCCCTCTTCGTTTGTCAGAACCTTTGGCTCCTTTCCTTCGATTACAGCAACTGCTGAGTTCGTTGTTCCTAAATCTATTCCTATAACTTTTCCCATTTTTTAAAATCTCCTTTTATGTTCATACAGTTATGGCCACCTCATTTAGAGGTGGCCGAAAATAGTTACTTGATCTCGATCTTTCTAACTGTTGGTTCGATATTATCTGGTTTCACCTTTGGAATTTCAAGTGTTAAAATTCCGCTATCAAACTTTGCAGTTACTTGATCTTCATCAAGATTATCCCCTAGTTTAAATGATCGTCTAAATCCGGATCGCTTAATCTCTCTCTTAACATATTGACTGTCTTCAATATTGCTACTTTGATTGCTATTCCCTTGTATAGTAAGAACGCTATCAGTCACATGTATATCGATATCACTTCTCTTCATTCCCGGGATTGCCGCATCGATGGTGATCTTATCGTCATGGTTAATTACGTTAACCTTGGGATAAGATCCCCTGGCAAAAAAATCTTCTCCAAGATCATTTGCAAATGTTGGAAACATATTATTAATCATATCATCAAAGATACGATCGAATGGTGTTAGAAATTCCTGCTTTGTTAATGTTCTCGCAGGAAAAGAACGTCTAATAATTGCACTCATTTTTTTCTCCTTATCTGATTATCAGTCTAAGCGCTGTAGCTATTCATATTTGATCTAGCTACGCATTAAAGATAATCACATTTTTGAAATTGAACACCCTTTTTTTTATTTTTTTTAAAAACTTTGTGATTCTACACATCCTAAAAGGTACGAACAAGTTACAACAGCTGCCTGACAGAATATACAAATTAAAATATCATCTAGCACAACTGCTGCCAGTGAGCATGAAACTGCAATTACAAGTAGAATACATTTAATTGTTTTTGAACTAATGTCAAACATCTTTATACCTTAAAAATATGTGTGCTACTTTCAATTGCGCCTGCAGTTGTCTGTCTTATAAAAGTAGATTTTGATTGAAGCTCTGTGATAGTTGTTGCACCTGTATATGATAATCCACTACGTATATTTGTCTTTAAGTCTTTCATTATATTGTCAATATCACCCTTGAATCCAACTTTTGATGTTACACCTTCTACTGAAGATGTATGTCCTCTCCAGTTCATTTGTGCATCTTTACTAGCCATACCCCTATAAACCTTTGATTTTGAGCCATCGCTTTCAAAAATTACATCTCCTGGTGATTGACTTGTTCCTGAGAGTATTGATCCTAGCATAACAAAGTCTGCACCTACTGCAAGACACTTAACAATATCTCCGCTATTTTTTATACCACCGTCTGCAATTAATGCTGCGCTTCTATCTGACATGGAGCATTCTATGACTGATTGAAGTGTAGGCATTCCGTGGCCTGTTTGTATTCTCGTAGAGCAAATAGATCCGCCTCCAATTCCAACCCTAATTGATGTAGCTCCCCAGTCTGCTAAATCATTGAATGCTTCAAGAGTAGCAACATTGCCAGCCATTATGTGTAAATCATTTCCAAACGTATTTCGCAATACTTGCAATGCATGCCTCATCATTGCATGATGTCCGTGAGCTATATCAACACATATAATATTTGCTCCTGCATTTCTTAACTTAATTGCTCGATCTAGATAGTCACCAGTTACACCTATAGCTGCACCAATATTTGAAGATTCGTTGCAAGAAGATACTATATCAACCTGTTTTTCAATTGAATTATACCTATGAATTATCCCTAATCCACCATGATTACTCATTGAATTTACCATCTTATCCTCTGTTACGGTATCCATAGGTGAAGATATAATTGGTAAATTTAATTCTATTTTGTTATCAAGTTTTGAATTTAGGCTTATCTCTCTTCTAGACATTATCTCGCTATATTTTGGCACAAGAAGAACGTCGTCAAATGAAATGCAATCTTTAAGTCTCACAGAATCTCTCCTTAATTTTCTTTGACATTACAGTTAAAAATCCTGGATTAATAGATAAAGCTTCCGGCATAATTTTCTGTCTAATTTTAGATCGTGAAAATCTATTTCCGAAATTTGATGGATCAATTGCATATTGAATATCATTTCTATCACACCAGAGTTCCAAGCTTTTCTTCTCTGTGAGTAGAAATGGCTTGATAACATTTAAAGTTGATTGAGGCATTAATCTTGGGTTTCCCCTAAGTGACGTAAAAATCCACCATTCTGCAACATCATTTAGATTGTGACCAGTCACAACAGTCTTGTCTAGACTATTAAGAACCTCATATCTCTGATCTCGCCACCACGCTTCAAGTGATTCATTTTTTCCTGGAGATCCTTTTATTTCATGTACAACCATATCAATTTTTGAACTTTCGCAATAGCTTCTAACAACTTTTCTTGCAATTGATCCATACTCTGTGCCATGATCAAAGTGGATAACGGTGATCTTTCTTTTACTATTTGAGAGAAAATCAAGTGCTGCCATTGAATCTGCACCGCCACTGCAGGCTACATAAATATCGCTGGGAACTTTGCCAATTAGCTTAATCATTTCTATATGGTATTAATATAAAACATTAATTCTCAATTTACACGTATTTAAATCTGATTTTTTAACACCAGGGTACATGAAATCATTACCAATGTATATTATCATTATTACTGTTACCTTTTAACCAGAGCTGACGTGAAGCTATCTAGGGGTATAATAACGCCTACTTTGTATGTTTATCTGCTACCGAAGCAGAAGCCCAAGCATTGGGCTTTATTTTACACGGAAATCCAACAGCTGTTGCCCATCCTTTTAGATAATCAACATAGCCTCTTGTCTTTGATCTTGGGCTTGAACCTACATCTATATGTAACTCTATCTCTGCATCCTGATTTCTTTCAAGAACTCTCAAGCCTATATCGACTGAGTGCTGAACCTCTTTCATCATTCTTAATCTTAGGACTGAATTTGAATTGCATGTATCTGAAAACCTTTTAACAAAGTATTTTCCGCCGCCCTCTCCTTTCGCTCCATGTAAACATATTGCTGTGGCAAAGACACATGCTTCATTTTTTAGCTGGCTATCTGTACCTATAAAAATTTTTCCGCCGCGCGCGGCATATTCATCAATATTTTGAAATATCTCTTTTAGAGATATCGATTCTCCTGAACCTGTAAACCAGCAAGGACTCATTTGCCCTCCTATGTAAAATATATATTTTCGAAAGAGATATTTTATATCAATGTTAATTTAAAAAATGAGAGAGATTTAGCACTTCTATTCTCTCTGCTCATGACCATCAAGCCTTTTGAGCCTGTCCCCTTTGGGTTAGATGTAAGCACACCGGTAAGTAACACCGTTCACGAGCTTTCTCCCTGTTCTTAGCCGTAAGACTACGGAACAGCACGCCTTACTGTCGACTTATGATATTCTGCGTTCCATTGAATGAGCTGTACACTTCACTTCTTAGTTGCGCGCCATATTTCCAAACCTTGGGAGGATGTCCATATAGCCCCTTTCAGGACGACGGTCTCGTTTCCGATTCCGCCAGAGAGACTTCTATCACCGACAGTTAGATTCTGGAGGCGTTTATCCCCCCTTCCCAAGCCTTTCGTCTTGGTGGGCCTTATCCCGTTTCCACGATGAATCTACAAGTCCGCGGATACTCTCAGCAGTATTCTTCCAGCGGTATGAAAGCTCATGCATCGAATCACTGGATGATATTCAGAACTACCACGTTCCTTAACTCATCCCCTCTCTTAGTTAGGTCGCCCTTGAGGTGTAAGAACACCCGTCTCCTAAGCTAGGTTTTCTCTATCACCAGCTTTCGCTGATTGTGCTCAAAGGTCGGTAATTCCATTTGAGTTTATAGACCCGAGAACTAGGGTCAATTTGTAATGTTAAAGAGCGAAGTTATAGCTAATATAACTTTTAAAAATTAATTGTTCAACTCTTTTAAAAATATTTTATCCATTCACCTTTACCCACCACCATATGTAAAGTGCAATTAAAAAAGACAGTGCAAAAATTTCCGGACTTTCTATTGAAAGAATTTGTCTTATTTTAGTGTATGCTTCTATAATTTTATTTTTCAAACTATCTATCAATAATTGCAAATGAAAGTGCACAAAGAAAAAGTGAGAGAAATGAGATATACGAGCCCACTAGAAATCCTGAAAATATACACATACAAAGAGAGAAAGAGCTTATAGCTGAAAGAATTGTCAATGCCTTTCGTGTTTTTATGATCCTCATTGCTCCCCTTGTACTTACATAATTTTCTAGCTATATAAGTACCTATAGGATTTCAACGATCAATCTTGTATTTTTTTAAAAATTCTTCCCATAAAGTTTCAAAAAAATAATTTGCAATTGTCAAAATTGCGTGTAGAAAAAGTGTGAAGCTAGTTGCTTCTCTTACATTTCCCGTAAATATCCACATAATAATCATTGTAATGGATACAGAGATAACTCTCCACGATATAACTTTAACAAATCTATTTTTTAACAATGAAGATCTGATTTTATCCATCAGTCCTCTTTGCTTTTTCAGAAGCAGAAACAAGATCACTACTGCTTCTAATCTTTCCGCCACCAATATTCCACACCATCTCTATGCCAATTGATTCACATACTTTCATCTCAGGAGTATTTGAAATCTTTCTATCTCCGCCGTTTGCAAAGTAGTCCAAATCTAAAACTTCTTTGAGATCTATTAGTGATTCACACACAGTGTTATCATGGTCTCTTGCGGGAATTACTTCTGTTACGTTCATAAAGTTTTTGAGAATCTCTGCCCTGTCATTCCATTTCATAAACACATACCCCTTTTTTCTCACTAGCCACGCATCTGTATTTAAAACAACTATAACATCACCAAAGCTAGCTGCTTCGTTTATCATCCTTAGATGACCAACATGCACAGGATCAAATCCACCGCTCACAACTATGGTCTTTCTTTTATTACTCATTTATAATCTCCATATCTTCTTTGTAAAGAAGCTCAATATCGCCTGTATCTAGAAGAACTTCACAAAGTGTATCATCTGTGTCAAGATTAAAAATCTTTCTTGCGCTGTAAAGACCCAATACAATACCCGTTCTACTTTCGCTACCATCCCATTCAAGAGCAGCAGACACAAAAGCAGCAGAGTCTAGAAGAACAAGAGATCCTGTACCTATATTAGGCTCTGTCGATCTCATTAAGTATTTGCTCTAAAGCACCTTCATCAACACGCTTCTTTGTTTTCAATATTGACCATGCTGCTCTAAAAGCTTTTACGTCAAGCTTGTCACCAAAATCAGATATTAAATTTTTTCTATCATCTTGAAGAAGCTTTATTTCGTTTTCTATAACTGTTAGTCTTTCTACTAGCTCTTTTAAGTGTTCTTTTACCATTACCCGACGCCTATGAAGCCATTACTTCCAGTTAGATTGGGCATTGCGCCCGCCTTAATTCCTGTTAATCCTGCAATTAGAGAAAAACCTGTTGTGCCGCCCGGAGTTGAAAAGAACATCTCTGAACACCTTAGCTCCCACCTTGCAGGCTGATGGCTTCCCGAAGTTCCAAGAACATAATAGTTTTTATGCCCCTGAAGTCTTTCTTCTTTTGATCCAGAAATTGAACTTCCTTTTCCCAAGACTCCATTTTCTGAAAAACCTACACGAAGCGCTTGATCTCCGATATTTGTCACCTCTACCCATCTTGTAACATATGGAAACTTAACAGATACTACACTTGCCCCAGCAACCTCAGTTGTTGCAGATGATGTTACAAAAGGGACACCTGAAAGTTGATAAGAACCTACTAGGTTTATGCCCTGCCCTTGAAGACTTTTTAATGCCATTGTTTAACTCCTACAAGCTTAATTATTCTGCTTCTGGGTATACTACCCATTCAATAATATTTCCGTCTGGATCTGATCCATAATAATACGAAGATCCGTCCCTGTGTACCTTTATTTTATCTTTTGTACAGGGCATATCAGATATGTTACTTAAAGAAAATCCTATGTGGCTTTCATGATTATCGCTAGCTACTAGAGCTATTTTAATTCCAGAGCATTGAATCATCGCCCATGTATCATCTTTGTGAATAATTTCTCCTTGAAGATTTTTCTTATACCACTCACAAGAGTCATTAATATCTGAAACTTTAACTGCTATATGATCTACATTCATTACACATACCGCTTATGCTTCCGTCCATCAGAGAGTCAATTAAAAATTGAATTTCATATCCATCCCTTCCGGCAAAATGAATATTTCTAACTCTTCCACGAGAGTCTAGAAATTCTACCTCTACCATTTCACATATACTTACAAAGTAATCATTGCTATTGCACTTTTTACATTTTGACAATGCTATTCTTTCACCAAATCCGTCTATGATTTTCGGGTTTCTTAGAATAATTCTTTCTGAACCTTTTTGTTTTTCAAAAATTAAACTTTCATTTTTTTTAAGTATTGAAAAGCTCAATTTATCTCCTCATCTTTACCAATCTTTGGAACTAGAATGGCTGTCTCTACACCGTCGTGTTCTGTTGTACCTACTACATATCCTGGATGACTTATTAAAACATCCTTTATATCTTTAATATTTCTATAAAAATCCAAAAACTCTTCTATTTCAAAGCTTACTGAAACTCTATCAAAGTGAATATAAACTATATGAGATGACTCATCAAGGGTTGCTAAAGACCCTAAATAGGAAATTCCATCGGATTCCATTATTCTTTTACGACTTTAGAAGATTTAGATTTTTTTCTAGCCGGCTGCCTTCTTCTTTTTCGCCTTGTAGGTTTTTTAGTAGGCTCTTTGTTATCTTCGATATTTTTGTGCTCTTGTTTCTTTGCAGCTGGTTTCTTTTTATACTTTTCTAAGTCTTTAACTGCATGCTCATATTCATCTTTAGTTGGAGGATCTACACCTTGTGCTTTTAATATATCAACTAGTGACTGATAAGATTTAACATTGTTTGCTAAGCAAAATGACTTTAATTTAATTCTTCTTTTTGAAAGAAAGAATCTTAAGCTAATTGTCATAACTTTCTAGGCCCCCTTTTATGATAATATCATTTGATATTTCACTTGATATTTCTAGTACAGCTGATATCTCACTATCTGTAAGCTTATCAGACAATGCAAATGATATTGCATCATTTATACTTGCAAATTGACCCGGATTACTTTTTTCATGTATTCCGTGAAAGCATTCTGACAATATTTTCTTTACATCTTCGGCACGTTCATAATCCCAGTCACACGCCTCAGCGAGTGCTGTCTCGTATTTTATATTATGAATTACGCTAAATATGTATTGGAGTGAGTTCATCTGTAATAATATCTATTAGGCCCGATTGAAATCTTGGGTCAGAAGCGATTCTTTCGATATTTTTATCTGTTAATCTTGTACCAGAAACCTTGCATGCATCTCTTGCAATTTTTTTCATCGCTCTAATAAAAACATTTCTTGCAGTTGAGTGATTCATAGAATCACCATCCTCTGTCATCTTTTCTGCTATCTCCCTGTATCCCAATCCGCCTGATGAAATAACTGTAGCGTAGCCATTTTCTGATTTATAACCTGCTGGCATTGTCATTTGATTTTCTCCTTTTTATTTTCAATTTCAAAATCTTCTTCAGAATCAACTTCTGAAATTCCAAATCTTAGTCTAATTACCTGTTCCTCTCTCTTTGAAAGTCTTGATAGTGAGTTTATAATTGCACATCTTATTGTTTGCAAGTCAAGCTCATCGTCAATTGGTTTTCCTCTATCATCTTCAATTGATTCAAGAAGACTTCTGTCAGAGTCATCATCTCCATACCCACCATCTATACTTAGAATATTATTAAATCTCATTGCATCAATACTAGATTCAACCTGAGAAAGAGTAACATTTAATACTTCTGCTATTTCTTCATTTGTAGGTCTTGCACCCATCTCCTGCTCATATTCACCAATTAGCTTTTTAATTTTCCAGCCTAGTGCTGCTGCATGAGATGGTACACGAACAGTTGTCTTATGCATTGAGACATATCTACTTACAGACTGTCTAATCCACCAGCTTGCGTATGTACTAAATTTAAAACCCCTTCGCCAGTCAAATCGATCAACTGCTTTCATCAATCCAATATTTGATTCTTGAATAAGATCTTGCATACTACAGCCACTCTTGTAATACATCTTTGCTATACTAATAGCTAGACGAAGATTTGACTCAATCATTATATCTCGAGCATTTTTATCTCCACTTTCAATTTTCTTTGAAAGTATAACCTCCTCCTCTCTTGTTAAAAGTTTTCTACGACCTGCATCTTTCATGTATACGTCTAACGAACTTGCCATTTTTTCTCCTGTATTTATATTTTAAACCATTGTGCGTAAATTTGCACGCAAGTTATAAATACTATTTGTTATTTACCCAAAATATAGACACCATGTCTATATAGGAAAGGAACTAGTTTCCTCTTAATTGCTTTAAGTATTCCTTATGGAACTTTTGTCTATTTTCTCTTGTCTCTGCTTCTCTTTGAACATAGCAGATATCAATTTCTAAATCATTGACAAGCAACTTTAAGCTATTATCAAAAACCTTTTTTCTAGAATTTTTAAAGATAGTGTCATTTGTATGTCTAAGATCTTTCTTAAGCTTCCACAAAGCAGAGTTTACTTCATAGTCAGACATGTATGAGAGATTATCCTTACTATAACTAACAGCCATTTATATGCCTCCTTGGTTGGCATAATTATTATAAGCTTATTTTTAAAAATTTACACGTGAGTTTCTAAACTACTATTGGCTTTCCCTTATAGAGAACAGATCTTCCACCAAGTGTTAGAATTTTTACAATCTTTATTCCCGGGAGAGACTTGCAAAGCTTTGCTATTCCCTTTAGATTTTTGTAAGTTTCAGAGCTATTTGGCATAAACTTAATATATACATCAACAATAGCAACACCCGGCTTGTCTCTATTTACTGGGTTACTTTGGCCAACAACTGAGACTGTTGGAAGAATTCTAATTCTCGTAAGCGTATCTGGGACGTGTGTATCAGTATTCATTACAAGTCTCATTGTTACATTTATAAGCTGCTTATCAAGTCGTGTCTCTTCGTACTCTTTTATAACCTGGCTTTTTACAATATTTCTTAATTTTAAAAATTTATCCATTTCCGCACCGTGCAATAATAAATATTGAAGAAAATAGTATTTATTCAATCAACTTCATTAATCATTGCACATCCAGCAGAAAGCAGTGTGCATGCACATGAAACAGCATTTTCAACTGCCTGTCTTGTAACCTTTGCAGGATCAATAATTCCAGACTCAAACATATCACAATATATACCAATGGAAGCGTTGAATCCATACGAATCTGATCTATTTTTTAGAATATTTGAAATAACCAAATCTGGAATTCCACCTGAGTTCTTTACAATATTTCTTATTGGAAATTGACAGGAATTCTTAAGTGCTGTTACACCTGCTCTTTGTAGCTCTGGATAGTTTTTTAGCAATATTTTCTTTGATGCTCTAAGAAGTGTAACCCCACCTCCTGGCACAACGCCCTCTTCAATTGCAGCTTGTGTTGCATTTAAAGCATCATCAACCCTATCCTTTCGCTCTATTACTTCACCCTCTGTTGCCCCGCCGACTCTTATAATTCCAACACCTCCGGCAAGTCTTGATAATCTAACTCTAAGAACCTGTCTTTCATCATCTGACAATCTTGGATTTGAAAGTGCTTCTTCTATACTTTTGGATCTTTTTTCTATCTCATCTTTTGGAACACTGCTTCCTATAAAAGTTGTATCAGATCTAGTTACTATTACCCTAGAGCATGTACCAAGATCTGACATTGTAATATTTCTTATCTCCTCTTCATCTCCGCTTGAATATATTTTTGTCCCAACGATCATAGACAAATCTTCCATCATTCCAACTCTTGCATTTCCAAATCCGGGTGATTTTATTGCACAAACTTTTAGATTTCCCTTTGTAGAGTTTATAACTAAACCTTGCATTGCCTCGTTATCTATATCATTTGAAATTATTAAAACTGGTTGTGATGACTGAAGCGATTCTTCTAGAACTGATGATATTTCGTGAATACTGTTAATCTTTTTATTACAAATAAAGATTCTAGGATTGTCAAGCTCAGCTATCATTTTTTCACTATTATTAACAAAGTATGGTGAAAGATAACCTCTGTTTAATTGCATTCCCTTTACTACTACTAAATCACTTTCAAATCCTTTTGCATCTTCTACAGTTACAACTCCGTTGATACCAAGCTCGCTAATCGCTTCTGTTATAAGATTTCCTATCTTTTCCTCTCCGTTTGCTGATATAGTTGCAACTTGCATAATGTCAGAAGCACTTGAGACTTCTTTTGAAAAAGAAAGTATGTTTTCAATAAGATCTCTTTCGCAAGATTTTATTCCATTTATTATATCTCTTGATGTATGACCAGCAGACATCATTTTTAACCCTTCTGAAAATATTGAATGCGCAAGAACAGTTGCTGTTGTTGTTCCATCTCCAGCAGTTTCTGCGGTTCTTGATGCTGCCTCTTTGACTATTTCAACTCCCAAATTTTTAAATCCATCCTTTAGGGAGATTGCTTTTGCAACTGTAACTCCGTCTTTTGTAATAATCGGGTGTGATCCAGGATTTTCTATAACAACATTCATTCCTTTCGGACCCATTGTTACTGATACTGCATCAGATAAAATTTTAACTCCCTCGAGAAGCTCTTTCCTCGAGCTTGTATCAAAGTTTATAATTTTTGATTCCAACTCTGCTATCCTTTTAAAATTCTTTTTTCTTTGCTTCTTTCTATTGAAGAAACATTTATAACTCTTCTATCTCGACTTACAACATTTTCTGCAACAAACAAATCACCCATTTGATATGCTATCTCTTCATTGCTTAATATTCCAAGCTTTCTCCATTCAATCAATAGATTGTGTGATATTTCATTTTTATTATCTTTATTCATTTTGCACCTTGCGAAGATGGAATATCACTTACTCTTATTCTTCCCTTTGTTCCATCGCCAAGATCAACAAGTGCATATTCTGAACTTTCATTACTATCTTCTTCTACATCCTCGACTGAGTTTTCAATTTCCACTGCATACTCATCAAATTTTTTGGCCAGCGAAGAAGAAGACTCAAGTATTTTATCTATCTGTGCCATTGCCCTTTTTAACATAGAAGATCTTATTTCTTCAATGCTGGTAAAAACTTCAGCCTCAAGCTTTTCTAAAACTACTTCTACGTTTTCCTCTGTTGGCAACCTAACAACGTAGCTAGTTTCTTTTCCTGTCAATGTTTTTTTATCTATCTGCTCTGTTATCAGGGCAGGATATACTTTTGGCTCATTATTAGCAAGAAGATATATTACCTGCCCTACACTTAAGTCATAATTCATTAAAGCCTCCATATCAATTATACATTTTATTGAAAAAAGTATATAAAAAAAGGTCGGTTAAAAACCGACCTTTTTAAAAATAAATTATAGACTTATTTATTATCTATGAAACCCTGGCCCTAAAAATCCGCCTGTTACACCTTGTGTACTACGTCGTCTCTGGCGTGACTGACCACTAGTTGATGATTTTCTTGATCCTTTTAGATTTTTTAGGACTGATCTAATTTCTCCTCTTATTGCCTTGCGAAGTTCATTTTCCTGAAGTCTTTCTTTTCTCATTCTTCTAATTTCTTGAGCTAACATTCTCTCGTCAATCTCTAAAACTTCGCCGTCGCCGTCATCGTCCTTCTGGGGATCGTCGTCACCTTCATACTGCGCAAGCGGATCTCTCTCATTTACGTATGCTTTATCTCCGGGTTTTTCACCCCATCCAGCACCTTCATCTGGTCCGATTTTGTCGCCCTTTGAATCTCCCCACTTCTCTGCAAGTTGTCCCTTGCCATGTCTAAAGTCTGACTCATCAGAAACGCTAGCATCATCGTGAAGGCTTCTGTTTCCTGCCTCGCTTAAAAGATTTCCTTTTCTAGCTGGAAGTCCAGCAAGCTGTGATAGTCTATCAGCATTAAATTTCATTGTTAAAAGCCTCCGCTCAAAGTTAATTATTCAGCTCGAACAGATTTTTCTTTATCTATATTGCCAATTATAGTATTTGATATCTTGTTACCCTTTCTAATAGCAACTGACATTGGTTCAAGATTTAGCGCAATTCTAACTTTATCATATGTATTCATATCAAGATTTGATTTTAAAATAGCCATATCAGCATACTGATGAAGATCCCATTCAACAATCGGAACCTCTTCTCCTTCCATTCCCGGTTCAACTGATTCTGTCTCTCTGCTTTCAAAAACATACAAAAGACTTGGCATCTCTTCATCTTTTGGAACCATTATAAATGGAATTGATGAAGATTCACCGTCTTGACCTTCTTCATACATAATCTCTGGAATCCATCGCTTAGTTGTCATTTTTAACTCCTGAGTTGATTATACATTTATAAAAGAATTGGTTAACTAAAAAACACGAAGATCAGATCTAAGCTGTTGCCTTCTAGTTGCTATTTCATCTCTTTGATCTTGAGTTAGGTTCTTTGCATTTACAAGATACCCTTCAACAACAACATCAACAGTTCTATAGAGAACAGGATTTCCAGCTCTTCTCATAAATGTATCTGGTGCAAGAGAATATTTTGCTATTGGGATTTGGGCAACTATTTCTTCAAGCTCTTCTTTTTCATGAGAAGGCAATTGATTGATCCCTTTCATATATTTGATAAATTCCTCAACTAGGTCGCCTATCTCCATTCTTTCTAGCTCATCGCTTTTTTGACTCACCTCTGTCATCCACAAAAAAAGATTTCCAATGAATACTTCTATTTCTGCCTCTGTTTCTGGAATATCTTCGTCATCAAACATATCTTCAGGATCAACATGACCCATGGGTATTATTTCACTTTCTTCATCATTAGTAGCGAACATATTACTAAGTGTATCATTAATATTTAACGGCTGTGTAATATTTGTTTGTTCACCTTGAGATTCTCTAAGGTTTCCAGGCTTCATTCTCCATGATCTTTCAAATGCATTTTTTGCTATTCTATCTGTATCAGCTGTAAATATTCTGCCTAGAAAATTTTGAAGAAGAGATCCGGCATTTCCAAGTTCTGGAAAGATTGCGCCTGCAATAGAAAATATACTCATTATAAAATTAATACCACTAGATATAAGATCCTGGAATGATTGTGGCAAACCAAGTAGTGCAAGGATAATATTTGATGCTCTTGGTCCTCCAAAATATTCTTCATAAGAATGACCACCAGTTGCAAGACCCTTTGTCTCTCCGCCCCTCTCTCTCCCTGTGATCTTTTCTGTAAGAAACTCTTTGCTATATTTTCTTAAATTAGATTCACTGCTTCTACTTCTCTTATTCTTTATCATCTCTTTTCCTCCTCTCTGAGAGAGTTAATATCTTCAACTTTATACCTGTTAAGCTATAATAATAATTAATAACGTTCATGTCAAATTCATTTGGAATTTGCTCTTTTGTTATGGGGTCTCTTCTTGAAAAATTTTTTCTTAGATTTGAGGGTATTCTTTTCATTATCTCTTTTTTGATTTCAACCCAGTCGTCGCAGTCTTCTGTATATTCTGATATATTTTTTATTTCAGCTATTATTCTATCAGGTATCACCTTGTTGATCCTCTATTTCTAACCTATCATCTTCGCCCTTGTCCTGTGTTGTGTCGTCAGGATCTTCATTTTCCAGATCTATCTCAAGATCCACCTCTTCTTCTTCGGGTACATTTTTAATCTTTACATCTGGAATTGAAGGGCCAGCTGGGGGCATCTCTCTCATTTCAAGAACTGCCCTGAACCCTTGCGTCGTTCCGTATACATCAAGGTGCTTAGAATCACACGGTACAGAATAGTAATGGTCTTGTGCAACACCATAAAAACCTCCATAGTGAAGATCTGATATGAAATCATCAAAGACATCAGAACCCTGACTTTCATTTATTTTTATAAGATGCCCGAAAATATCTGCAATGAGCTCAACAGATTTTGTGTAAGAAGTTATTAGATCTTCGTCTATTTCGCTTGAATCAGAATCACTGTCAAATAGTTTATAAATCAATTCATCATAAAAATAATCTAGTGAAACTTTTCCCTCATAATCAACTGGACCAGCAAATGCTTTAACGTCTACACTATCAGAAGATCTATCTTTCGATCTTTCTTTTGCAGGTGAATATTCTCCGAGTGTACTATTTAGAGCTTTCTTGCAAATTTCAAATAAATTTCCGTGATCTTCAATGTTCAAAAGATCTCCCATTTTAATCCTTCTTGCCATTCCAGCACCTATCTGACCGCCTTCAACTTTAATCATAACACCTGGAAGTTCTTTTGCAGAATTTCCAAATCGTATCTTATTGAAAAAATAATCTATTATTTCAACAGCGTCTGCAACATCGTTTATTTCGAAGCTATCCGGAGCAGAATTTATTTGCCTAATTATAGCGACACCATCTTCGTCTACTACTGATCCTTCTTCTATGAACCTTTGTGCAATTTGCCCAGCAGATCTTAAAGGTCTTATGATCTTGACATGCCTGTCAAAAAGCCTTCCAGTTGCAGAGCCTAGCTTTGAAAGCTTATTTCTACTTCCCATCTTCTTAACCTCAAGTGCTTCACCTGTTGAAGCAAGCTCAAGATCATAGGGTTTTGTACCTGCAACGTGTCTAATTCTTACGTCTGGCAATCTTTGATCTTCAGACTCTGAAGATGTTCTAATTCCTATAATATATTCTACTGCCTCATCGGGATCAAGCTTTGCATTTATTCCCTTTCCCTGGATAAGGACACCGCCATCTTCCTGGGATGCAACCGCGTATCCTTCATGACCTAGATATATTAGATTTTCCATAGCTGCAACTGCTTTCTCTGCGCCTTCGGGATCTTTCCCCCCGTCAGCAGTTGCAGATGCTCTTTCATTCCAGAGATTCCATTTTCCAGAAGAGAATATTTTTAGCTTTTCTGACCACACAATTTTAACAAAGGGAAAGTCAGAAGGCGAATCTGTGCCCTCTGAAAGAATTCTTCTTACTATATTTCTAATTGATTTCTTATAGTTCTCTTTTTGCAGGCTTGAATCCCCAATTGCATTTCTAATATACGAAAATGCGATTTCATTTTGATCAGACATTTGTGGTCTACCAACATATCTGTCAAATGTATCAGGCATTATCTGGCCGCCTTGTGGACTAATAGCAAGTGCTTTTAAAAATACATCATTTGGATTTTTAATCATGTAGTCGACAAGCTGCTCAAATGATCTAACTTCGTTTTTTCTCGCATCTATTCCAAGAATTGGAAGATATTCGTCTGGATCTGTGACAGTTATATCATCTTCACCACTGACTTGCTTTCTTAAACCTTTTCCAATAGCAAGAGTTATTTTAACATTTTTTCCTAAGTCTGCTGTCTCCTCTTGACTCTTAAGCTTTGCTATAAATGAAAGTAGAAGATTTCTATACAGTCCCTTTGCAGTTCCGTGTCCGCCGCCAGACCTTTCCCACCTCTCATCATCAAAAGATCTATCCGAATCCTTTAGGTCAACATCAACTTGGTATAGTTCTCCAGTATCTTTATCTTGAACCAGTATTCTTGATCCGTCAGATGAGTCAATTACTCTTGGAACACCCTTAACTATCTCATCGCTAAGATACGAGTGGTTTCTAAGTGCAACGTATAATGCATCTTTTCTATGAGTATCAGAAGCTAACCCTCTTTCAATTTTTCGCTGTCTTGATTTTCTCTTTTGTCTCTCCTTCTTGTCTAGACCTTGTAAGCTAGGGTCTCTATATTGCTGTCTCTGATCCTCTGTTTCGCCAACAAGTGTATCAGGAAGCTCAACAAGAATATCAATATCACCAAGCATTCTAGAAGGTTGCCATGCCTCTGGCCTTCCTTCGCGACTATCATCTGTGCTTCCAACAGGCTCAAATTTTAAACCAAGCGGATCTAGAAGATTTACCTTTAAATCAGAAAGAATTCTATTTGCAACATCCCTTGGAATCTTTTCAGATGATGTTACAATATTTCCCTCAGAATCTTTGAATGCATTGCCTCCTTCGTTAATCTTTCTTAAAACTGAAGAAAGGATTTCGTTTATTGCAGCTCTCTCATCTTGTGTCAAGTCTTGTTGTTCATCCTCTATTGAAAGAACTTGTCTACTGTATCTATCTGGATACTTAAAAAGTGAAACTAGCCTGTGAATAGGTGTAAACATTCCAGTCAGTTTTCTAACTATCTGCTGTCCGTTTTCATCGGGCATTCTAAGAACTACACCTTCAACTGCTTTTTTAAACATGTCCATTTGTTCAACTCTTGCCAAAGATGAATCTAGCTTTGTTGCCCATGATGTATCAATTAGATCAGATATATCTCCAGAGTCAGCATTCTTTATAACAATTTGATCCGCCTCTCTTGCCCTTTTTATTTTTTCAACTTCTGCTGCAAGATCTGAAACTACATCTTCGTTTGTTGCGAGTGCGAACTCAAGTGTATCAAAAAAGTATGTTCCTAATTTTTGAATTATTTTCTCAAGATCAGCTATTGCTGCTGCTACATGTGCAGTTCTTAGCTTTTCAAATTTCTGAAATTCACTCCATGAATCGCCTATCTCTCTTTTTCCTATTAGGCTCTTATTTCCCGTTGCAAGCCTTTCAAGTGCTCGCCTCTTTTGATCAGGTGTTAGCATTTCTAAAGAAATTTCAGGCGCAACATTTTCAATATAGGACTCCATTGCATACGAAGCATAGTCTCCGACAGTTTTTGGTGGAGGAGATATTCCGCTAATTAAATTTTCAATATCAGACTCTAGCTCTGATATCTTTGAAGAAATTTCCTCTGCGTCTACTTGTGTTTGTTCGAGCTTTGGGACTGGTCCAAAAGACCATGATCTACCTTTTTTATCTTGTATTTCAATATCAGTATCTTCAAAAATATCGCTGTAGGCTTCTTGATCAATATCGATATTGTCCGGTGTAAAGGGTCTAACAAATCTTACGTGATTTTCAGTATATGGTATTGTATTAGGATTTATCGGTGTCATAATTTGACCTTCTACAACAACCCTTCCATTTTTAAAAAGTCTTCTAATAGTGTCAATATCCTTTCCTAAAATATATTTTTCAACAACTGAATAGGCAGATGAAAAAGCATCGAGGAGATTTTCCTTTCCTGAATATGCGGACTCTATGTCGGATAGATTTTTGCCGCCTTTATCAAGTGTTGTTGCTGAAACACCCTTCCCAAAAACTCTTAATTCTCCATTATCATTAACTGTAAATGTAAAATTCTGCCCGTCCATCTTTTCTTCGATATGTTCAATCCTTCCCCAAAACACGTCGTTTATAATTGACCTAAGGTTTTCAAAAGTTAAATTCATATCTTCTGTAAATCCAAGAATATGATCTTCACCTTTCTTTGTGGAAGAAGATTCTACAAGTCGACTCTTTCTGCTCTTTTGAACTTCAAATCTTGCTGCTGCTCTTAATATTGTACTATCAGTAATAATGGGTAAAATAAAAGTCTCTTGAACATTTTCTACTTCTCTTTCTACTTCGCCCTGTAAGATTCTAATTATTTCCATTTTTTCATCTTGTGAAAGGAAAGGGGGTAGAAATCTCATAGCTTCTTCTGCACCTGCTTCTGTTGACGCATGCATCCTTACGTCAGTACCTCTTATAGCCTGTCGACCAGACAATTCTTCATCAGAAATATCTTGATCCATTTTTAGATAATAATCTCTAAGAGCAGACTGGGCTTCTTTTTCTCCTGCCGCCATCAAAGCCTCAAACGCCTCCCCTTCATAGTCAGAAGGTGAGGAAGGGATAGCACCTCCGAATTGTATTTTACCAGAATCTTTCAGGCTTTGAATCGGAGAATAATTAATAAAACGAGGAAGAGATTCCCTATCTCCATAAATACTAACTTTTTCATATAATGCTGGGTTAGCTGCAAATTTATCAAGAACTTTAAAGATTTGATTAAGCGGAGTCATCTTTTTATCAAAATCTTGATCAATATCTTGGCTGTATACTGGAATAATTTCTATCTCAGGTATTCTTTCAAATGCTTTTTCATAGACCTTAAATACTTTACTTCCTATATTTTCATTATACTCTCTCCCAGTATCTCCAATTTTTCTAAAATCTTGCCTAGGGGGTCGTCGATCTCCCGCTTTTATCCCTTTCTTTTTATTGGACCTTTTATAGAACTCTGGTGGCTCTTGTTGCTGAATACCGTAAAACAAAATAACTTTGTCATTATCTCTAATTGCATCGGCAAGTTTTGCAAAGTGGCCTGTTGTGAACGGTTTAAAACCGCCACCGTATAATCCTAATTTCATTTTTTCCTCTCTGGCCAGTGACCTCTCATCAGGCTATAAATATGGTCTACAGCACCTGAAAAATCTTCCATTCTTATTTTCATGCTAGCTTCTAAGATTCCATTGTTGATACTTGCTGAAAATTTCTCATTTGTTGATTGACTATTTCTACGCCTGCTAGTAAAATCTTCTATTACGTCGTCAAGTGATATTGGTGTAAATTCTATCAGATCTACTGCTACGTTAAGCTTTAGGCCGTATTTTTTTGGTTCATTGTGTATGTGGCCATGTATTGAAAAGTCATAACCAAGTGACTCAATAATTAAATCTGGCACAGGATAATGAATAAGAAGACATGATCCAAGACCGCTTATATTGTATTCATATTTTCTATGATATTCATCAAAACCACACTCAAGCATTGTTTTTTCTGACCTATCATGATTTCCTGCTATGAGTATCTTATAGCCATTTAGACTTTTTATAATTTTAGATGCTTCAGCAGGGTCCATAATAAATACATCCCCTAAGACAAAAACTCTATCTCTATCTGTTACAGTGCTATTCCACCTTTCAATCATTGACTCGTTCATCTCATCAACAGTTCTAAACGGTCTATTGCAATACCTTATAGCGTTTTTATGTCCAAAGTGTGTGTCTGATATAAAGAAGTCCATTATAATCCAAATTCATTTCTAACACTATTATACTGTCCTTCATTCATTTTTACCAGCTTGTTAATCTTTTCTTCTGGAATAGTTTCACCTGCTGAGCTTGGTTTTGATTTTTTCTCAATTGTCTTATCAAGCGCAATTTTGAATCTTGCAAGTACTTCTTCTAACATCTCTACACTATTGACAAATCTGTCCGGAAGCGATGAATTTGATTCAAGATTTTCAGCAACCCTTCTAATTCCCTTTGCAATATCAGATGTTAAAATATTTTCCCGATTCATTCCTGGAAATGATAGTAAGTCTTCAGAAAGGGTTGCATTATCTCCTATTAAATATAATGCTATGTCTTTAAATAGTGTTGAAGGATTCGATGAAATTTGAATAAACTGGACATCTTTTCCTCTTTTTCTAGATGAAACTCTTTCACCATCTTTTATTCTAGCGAGAACTCCCTGGTCACCTATTGTCAATAGAAGTGTATCGCCAAATGACTTATAAAGATTTCCACCAACATATCCCTTTATGCCTTTTTCCGGAACCCATCTTGTTTGCATCCAATCTTCATACCTTGGAGAAGTAGCTATTAAATCTATCTGTATTTTCTTACCATCTGAAAGTTTAACTATTACCATAGTAGGTGAAACATCACCTGTAAGCTTAACATCTACATAGCTAGGTGGTGTATCTCTAAGAAAGTTAAGAAATAACTCTGTATACTCTCTCTCAATCCTGGATTGTTCTTTTCTAAACTCCCCAAGGTTAATATCAGATTGAGGTGCAGGTAAGCTTACAAGGTAATCTACATCACCGTAGATTATATCAGAGTTTGATTCAAGATCTTCTTGATAATAATAAGTCGAACCAACTGGTCTTATAGGATTAACCGGATCCTTTCCAAGCCCAGCTAAGTAGGAATTAAACAATTCTATAAGATCATTATAGAGAGAGACTGCTTGCGTTACAACTTCTGGTGTAAGCTTTGCTCTTTGACTATCGGGTACTTTTCTACCTCCCTCAGAAAGTATTTGATTCTTTGTTAACCCTCTTTCAGATTTTCTCTTAAGATATCTGATAGCCTCGATTGCTGATTGCAATCTAGCAGATTCTTTTCTATGGCCAATTCTATCTTTTCCCTTTCGCAAGGTTTTCTTAAGATTTGTTATACTATCAATTAGCTCTTCAAGCTCGTTTATATGTTCTTCAGTTTCAGTCTCATACATAAAGCTTATCTCATTTAAAATAAGCTTTCTAAGCTTTGATCTTGTTAATTGCATCTTAAGTCTCTCTACAGAGATAATTATTCTGCATAATTAGAGTTTATTTTTTAGATTTTATTGCTGCTTCTCTAAGAACATCTTCAAAAAATTTTATAACAATATCATCAGTTATAGAAGAAACGTTGTACTCTTTTTTTATTTTTTCAATAAGTTCATTTGATAAAATTGAAACACTCATTTCTGACTTCTTGTCAAGCTTTATTTTTCTATCTTTCATAAGATAATAGTATATTGACAATAATTAAAGTTTAATTTTTTCCAAGAAGTTTTATAACTTTTTTTCTTATTTCAGATAGATCTTGAGGTTTTCCAACTTGTATTGGTGGACTAGTGTCTTCTGACTCTTCCTCTTCCGACTCTTCTTCTTCACTATCTAATTTAACTTTAGATTTCAATTCTACTTCTTGATCCTGCGAAACCTCTTGCTCTTCTCTTTTTCTGCTTATCGAAACATTATGATCGCTTGGGTCAGGTGCATGCTGTCCATCAACTGCTCCTGTCATTATACCTGCAAGTGCATCTAGAAATATGTACAGAGCTCTTCTTTCTGGCTCTGAGAGAATATCAAAATAAACCCTTGACTGGTCTTTTACAGAGCTATCGTCAACTGATCTTCCGCTTCTCATTATCTTAATTTTTTCTGCTATTGAATCGAGTGAAACTTCTTCTATATCAATATCATCCTGCTCAGGAGTTCTAAACTCTTTTCTTTCAGGCCTATCTTCACTTCCCGGGTTTTCCTCTACTTCAACGTTTGCATCAATATCATCTTCAGCTTCTTTTATATCAGAATATGCGCCTTTATCTTCCTTTCTCATTTTTTCAAGTCTCCTTGCAGTTGGAGATTGCTCAAGATCGGACTTGGCCTCCTTTACACTTTCCTCTGCAAGTATCTTAAAAAAGTTAAAAATTTCTTTCTTTGTATCAAGTATTACGCTCGACATTATTTTCTCCGAAATCTCGTACTGTTTTGCCAGTGCTCTCTATAGAGTCTGTTATATTTTCTACAAGGATGCTCCTCTTGACCACTCTGGTGCTCTTGTATTTTATTCTTTGATTCAATTTCTCTTTTTTCAATGTCTTTTATAAACTTATCAAAAGTGAAGTCTCTTTTTTTCATATCAATCTCCCTTACAAGGATTGCCCTGTTTCAACTATTAATCTACAAAGATACATATCACCTTCAGCTGCAACAGTTAAAGATTTAATTTTACAATTATCAAATTTTCTAGACTGCCCAGGTGAATCGTATCCAATTATGATTCTACTAATATCTTTATTTATAAGTAGCAAATTTGCCAAGTTTGGCTTTACCCTAAAAGAAAGCTTTGCTTTATTACTTCCAATGTTTGCAGAGATAACTTCTGTATATATAGAAGCACCATGGGACCATATTACTATCGGTATTTTTCCATCATTATCTCTTCCGAAAACATTTTCAGGATTTATTACCTCTTCGAGCTCTTTGCTAAAAATTACTTTTTCTGTATTAGTCATTAGAAGAATCTTGTATCCTCGTATACTTCATCACAAAAATCTGCAAGCTCTTTGTCAATTTCAGTAACAGAGTTAATATCATGTGTATAAGTTTCAATAGTAACATTTTCAGCATCAATAATAACCAATGCATGATGTTGAACCTCTTCCTGATAAGTTAAAAGCTCATTTAAAAAATATCTTTGCTTTTCAAGGGACGAAAAAGAAAATGTCTTAGATATTCTTTCTGGATTTTGCAATGTTTCCCACGATGGTGCGCTAACATCAACTGGTAAAGATAACGAAGATGCTGGCATCCCATCTGATAACCCGCCAAATAGTCTATCAAGAGACTTTGATCCCGTCAGTTGTTTTTTGGTACTTTCAACTATTAGATCAGAAACTTTCATTCTATCTCTCAGATTTTGGTAATTTCATTTTTTCAAGCTCTACTTCTAGAGATGCATCTGATTCAGCAGACGAGATTGCACCGTCTAAAAGATCTGCAAGATACATTATTCTTTCATCTTCTTTGTTGCTATCTGAAAGTGACTTAAGCTTATCTTCTGCGGATTTTTTAATTTTATCCCTGCTAAACTTACTTGACTCTCCTCTTGAAGAGGCTGCCTTTCTTCTCTTCTTTGCTTCGTCTTCATTAAACCACGTCTCTAGAATCTCAGCTGCTTTCTTTTGTGCAGATGCCATTTCATCATAGCCAATTCCAAGATTATAAACATTTGATACTGATTTCGAAACATTTTCACCTGCAGCAGCCTTTTTAAGATCGGTTGCAAGAACCATTTTAACTCTTCCATTAAACATATGAGCAAGTTTTGTTGCTGCTTTTTTTGATAAACCAGACTGCTCGAGAAATGGTATCATTTCTTTTTCTATATATTTTGAAACCTGCATAAGATCTTCTTTTCTAAAAAGATCGTTAAGCGCATTTCGTAGAACTGCTCCGCTAATTTGACCATCTGCAAAATCACCCATAAGTAAATCAGGATCTATTTCCTCCTCATCACTCATAAGTGATGATTCCCTCATTTTTTCAAAGTCACTAGATATCTCGTCAAGAAGGGAATTAATTTCTAGCTTGTTATCATCAGATGTTGTATTATCTTCTTCTATACCTTGTTTTATTGCAGGTATTACTTTATCAACAAAGTTATCTAAAAGAGTTAGCATATAGTCACTTAGTAAAGATTGATATCCTTGAAATGCTTTGCCTCCTTTTTCTTCACCCATTAAAACTGTATAAGCCATTAGCGGAAACTTATTTATCCACTGTCTCAGCCCACCAGCAGCACTGTATCCGAACGCATCTGCATTTGCAGTCAAGCTTTTCATATTCTTTTCTATCTGGGCTAGTTCTCTTGCAGACTCTATCCCAGCTAGCTCCTCGGGTGTAGGAACATAATCCATATCATACATTTGCTTCTTTGCCCTGCTAGGCTTAACCTTTCTTTCATCACTAACGATTCTTAAAGCATCAACCATAGCAGATTTTGAAACTTCTCTTGTAAGAATATCAGACCCGGCTCCAGAAGAAGCTTGAACTGTTTCTTCGTCTGATGATGATAAATCATCAGCTGCCTTTATCATCTCATCTGATATTTCCTGTCCAAACTTTGGTATTCCCAAAGATTTTGAAATATTGTCTGCCATATTATTTGCTGCCATAATTGCTGCAGTTTCTTCATCAACAGGATCATCGTCACTTCCAAGGTATTCACGAAATCCATCAATTAGGAAAAAATAAGATATTTTCTTTGCATGTGAGTCATTTGGATCGCCTGACTTACTTATCAATGATACAAGATTGTTGAATGAATCTCGAACGTCCTGATCATCTAAAGCACTTGAAACTATATCAACTGTTGCTGATTGTGATGCAAGAACTTTCATCGGTTCATCTCTTAGTGTGATATTTCCTTGATCATCCATTTTTAGTGTTGGAGCTGTTTGAACTTTTCCATTATCATCTCTTAGATGTACGAGATGCTTCCCTTTTGATAAAATTGAGTCTATAACACTGTCTAGTGCAATACTTCTATACCATTCTTCGCCATGATCATCTGCCATCTCTCCAGTATCATCAAAATCGTCATCTTCTTCTGAGTCATCAAAATCATCATCTTCTTCTGAGTCATCTTTAGAATCTTCTTCATCATTCATATCAGACTCAATATCTTCATGAGGAGAAACATAGGGTTCATCATGTGAAAGATCTGCTGTCGATTCTTCATCGTTGTCTCCAATTCCAGTTACAAAAGATGCTAGCATCGATAATATTTCATCAGATGTTACATCCGTAAATGCATCTTGTGACAAAAGATCTTCTGCTTCTTTGTTCCAGTCTGACAATCCTTGATTTATCTTTTGGGCAGAGACTTTTAAAAGTTCTGACTGTCTACTATTTGACTCTACAAGAGCTTTTATTATTGATCTTACAGACTCTTGCTTCATGTTCTTTTCTTCTTCTCTATCAAGAACTATGTCTAGTAGTTTATGTAGTTTTCTATAAAAGAATTCAACTTGAGATTCAGGAACTTCTTTGGAAATTGCGTAAGCAGATCTTGCAAGCTGATCAAGAGATCCCGGTATATAATCAGGATCATCAACTGGCGGAAGCTCTTCTGCAAGCTGTGTTGACATCATCTCAACTGGCTTGATCGGCTCATCTTCAAAAACGTTTATTCTCTCGAATTCTGGATCGTACTCTTCTTCATTATTGTTCATCGACTCTAGTATCGCCTGAACTAGAGCATTTCTATTAACTATAATCTGCATTTGTTATGCTCTCCCTGAATCTAAATATTCCCTAAGCGCAAAGATATTTTAAATCTCTACAATCAATTTAATTCTAATACAAACTATTGAAAAATAAAATTACTTAGATATTTCTGTAGAAGCATAGAAAATTGCTATAGAAGTCAAGGAACCTATTACAAAGCCCCCAGCCAGCCACCATTGACTATTTTTGTTTGGTCTCTCTAGCGCTAACTCTCTATAGGTTTGAATTTCATTATTTTTTATTTCTAATATAAGATCGTATCTATCATTTAGAGAATCATAACTTGCTTGTAAGATATCGTATCTAAGCTGACATTCTGCACTTCTTCTATTTAATTCAAATTCGATCCTTAGATCACATTCGCTTAGAGAATACTGATTTTCAGATAAAAGCGTCCCTAGAGCTATAGGGTTAAAAAGTGTGCCATCAAATGGTGCAGCTTCTCCTTCTTCTAAATGAGTATACATTGGCACCTCAGAAGGAGACTCTACGTCTTGTGCAAATAATGCTGATGGGAAAATAAGTGATGTACATAAAACTAAAGATATTATTCTATTTAACATTTTTAAATCCTAACTTTTCAAGTTCTTGATTTAAAGATTCTTGATCATTATAATAATCATCTACCATTTCTTTAATTTTCTTTCTTTTTTCGTCTGATAGACTTTCTCTATCTTGTATATAAGAATCTTCTATTGATTTTATTACATCTGCATACTTCTTTACAGCTAGATCTCTTTTTTCTATTTCATCTTTGTGAGTTTTTTCTACTGCTGCCAGTTCATCTTTATAGCTTTGTATCGACGTGTCAAGTACTTTCTTATATGATTCGACATTTTTTCTAGCTACAATCCATATAAAAAGTGTCCATAGCGATATTGCCAGTATCTTCCAGTTGTGCTTACACCAGACTAGCACTTTTTTAAAAAATAGCTTAACTGATGCCCATGTTAATGCTTGAATCATTTTCCATGCTTCCAGGATATTGCTGCATCGATAACTGTTTGACCACCGATATAAATCATGGCAATCATTCCCCAGGTATCAGCATCTAAAAAATTATATGCCAATAGTCCTGTTGCTGTTAAAAATACAAAAAACTTACGAGAAATAAGTCTTCCAACTATTCTATCTACGATTCCTAATTTTTGACCTTCAATAATCGCATTGGCCTCTTTTATATCAATTTCATTATCTATCATTTTTTTCCTAGTTTATAAACTCATCATCATCAATACTTAAAAGCTCCAAATAAGATTTTTCATCACTCGCACTATTGACAATTCCAAGATCTCTAACTTGAATTGCTAGATCATTTTGTATTATTGCAAGTGATGATATTAGCTTACTTTGCTCTGTTATAATTGCTGCAGCGAGATCAATTCTTCTCTCAAGATCTAAGACTCTAAGCTCTATTGGAGATTTTTTTTTACCAAATGATAGAAAAATCTTTTCTACTATATTTTTTAAAATTTTCATAATCTACTCTTTGCCAACAGATTTCTCTATTATATCGTACAAATCATCTGTATCAGACACAGAAATTTTTTCTATTGCTTTGCTTCTCTTTCTATCTGATAGATCTTTTATTATTGAAATCATATGCTGGTCTTCTATCTCTACGAGCTGTGATATCTCATTAAAAAAATCTTGCATAGTTATCTTATTTTTGAAGCATGCTATTCTAAGTGCACTGTGTGCATTTGCCCTAATATTAAAGTGAAGTGATTTTCTTCCTTCTAGTTCCTTAGAAAGCTTTGACAATATTATGCTCCTCCGCTACTTGTTCCGCCTGCATAAGCTCCGACAGCATATGGAACTTCCTTTGGTTCGTTTGAAGGATCAATTTCTAAATCAAACTGCATATCAAGAATATTCTTCATTTCATTTGCATGTTCGGGGTCGTAATTATTTTCAAGATAGTTTAGTGCCCTGTTTATAATAACGTTTCTAACATTCAAGAGTGTTTCTGCATTTAAAGCTAGCCTTGCAACCCTATTTGTAAATGATTCAACATCTAGAGGCATTTTTGGTGTATCTAGCGGTTGATCTGTTTTTTGCCTATCACTTAGTGCTGGATCGGGAGTATCACTTTCATCTTCGTCTTCGTCAGCAGCATCGGTATCTTCACTATCTTCATCATCTGGTTGCTCCATAAGCATTGAGAGTGAAAGTTTTTTAAATGACTCGAAGATTTTTTCTTCTTCTGAAAGGACAGAATCTGACTCGAACTTTATTAAAAATGCATCTATCTGATCATCAACAGAACTTTCATGCTTTCTATTTGGATTATCTACTTCAATTTCAGAGTACAATTCTTCAACTGCCTCTTTGAGAAACGTAGATATTTCTTGTAATCTTTTCATATTAACTCCTTAGAACCTCTGCTATTTTATCAGCCTTTTCAATTCTATTGCTTATTACTTGCCAGTTTAATTGTTTCATCATTGCATATACATAGGTCTTGACATCTTTTAAATAATCTCTGTAATAAGCATGTTGCCATACATCCATGACTACTACGGGATATGACCCAACAGGAACATTCAAGCTATGCAAATCAATTGCACAATTCATATATGTTCTTGTAAAAGTATTATAATAAGTCATTGCCCAGCCGCATCTAGAGCTTAAACAGCATGCTATAAAGTCAGATTGCCAGGCGTCGAATGAGCCAAAATCTCTTGCAAGTCTCATATATGCAAGTGTATCCATTCCAATTTGACTATTTAAATCACTTATATTGTTAAAATAAAGCTCATGAAGATATGAAGCATTCATATTATACGTTTCATCAATTTTTAAAGATCTAAAATCACTATCATTTGAATTTGAAGCATCTCTGCTTGCTGTATCTAGCTCTGCACTAATCTTATTAAAATCTTTAACATACTGATGATATAGCTCTACATGATTTTCTTTATTTGCCTTGCTTAAAAGCTCAGTAGGTAAATTAAAAGTTTTCACTTGTGCAACTAGCGATTCATTAAGGCTTCTCTCAGAAATATTTAAATCTCTTTTGATTCCTTCTATTATATCTTTTTTAAACTTATCCATTATGGACTCCGATAATCTTGAAGATCTTTTCCTGTAATTACAATTTCATCTCCTGCTCCGTTCACACACCTTACAAGTATTCCCTTTTCACCAGGCATTACCTCTGTTACTTCGTAGTTTAAATTACTAACCGGATGCCTTATTTTTAGACCAGGCGCTATTAAAATTCTATCGTCTGCACTTATAGCAAATGATTCTGATATAAACTTAATAAGATTTTCGATGTCGTTTTTTGTAATTACATTCATGGCTTCTATACCTAATTATTGTTAAACTTGTAATAGTTTATGCTTAATTCCAGCATCTTCAAGTATTTTTATAGAAGAATCGTCTCTATACAGCTCTGAATAAAAGACTTCTCCTATCCCAGAATTCACAATAGCCTTTGCACACATCCTACACGGAGATAGCGTTAGATACATCTTTTTATCTTTTGGATTGTTATAATCCATTTTTAGAAGAGCATTAATTTCAGCATGAAGCATTCCAGATTGTCCGGGTATTTTTGATTCAACTTCATTTGGACCACCGGAATAATTACCATTATATCCAACAGCAAGCACCTGTGTATTATCATTTGTTACAACGACAGCGCCTACTTGAAATCTGGGATCATAAGATCTTCTTGATATTGAATATGCAAAATCCATCCAAATTTTATCCCACGATGGTCTCATTTTTTCTCTTTTTTGCTCATTTGCAAAGATCCAGATCTTGCAAAACCTTTTGATTCTTCACCTGGATTTTCTTCAGATACTATTTCTATTGGATTCCAAATATCGTTTCTATATAAAATAATAGGATCAACACCATCCAAGCCTCTTCCTGACCAGGATGGATATTCATTTATAAAATCACATACAGCATTCATAACACCTTCTTTTTTATTTTCTACTTTGTCAGTTGAAATATCAACATCCCTATGTGACAATCTATCAGAATAGAACATATCTTTTTGTGAGTATTTTCCAAAAAAATCATCACATATTATCAAAGATTCGGGCTTGATCATTTTCTGAACTAGCCTTAGCTCATTTGAAACAGTATAATAATTGTGATCCCCGTCTATCATTACAAGATCATATTTTATTTCAGGTATATCAATTTTATCAAGCCACGCGAGACTATTTTCTTGAAAAAGCATAACATCTCTTCCAGTCGGTTTATCAAATGGGACTATCGCGACTCCCTCTAATTGTGAAAGCTGTTCACAAAGTTGTTTTCTAATTAGTATATCAACTCCCGAATATAGAAAATTTTTCGATGATAGCGATAAATTATAAATCATAGGAATACACGACTGTCCGTAGTGAACACCTATCTCAAGAACTTTTGGGTGATCTATCCCAGATAAATAATCTCTTGTAATCATCTTTACAAATCCAAGATAAGACATTATTTCTACTCCTCAGACTCTTTAGACTTTTCTTTAGGTTTTTCTTTTTTCTGTCTTGTTTGTCTTCGTTTTCTTACTTGTTTCGGTTTATCAAACAAATCTTCAACATGCTTGTTTTTGGGAAGCTGAAAACCCGCTGCCTTTTTATGGCCACCCCCACCAAACTTCTTAGCTATTTCAGATACATCTACTGTTTCATGGAAAGCTCTTAGGCTTACTTTTGTCATTTGATCTTCGTGATCCCAATACCAAATCATTGCAAAATCACAGTCAGGTGCTAGCCGTGCGCCAATTTCAGACATCCAGTGAGAGGCATTTACTACCATTGCATCCATTCCGTCCATTTTTCGAGGTGATGCTTTTTCGCATACCTTCTTAACAACAGTTTTTGAATACGCAAGTATAAACGATCCTCTCTTTCTCGCATCATCAAAGACCGAATCATCTTCGAATTTCTCAAACTCTTCAAACTCGAATGGTACCATGTCGAAAGCAGCACTAAACTCTTTTGAGTATTCTAGTTCCCATGTCCACAAATCTCTATCTTGAATATACTTGATAAATTTTGGTGGATCTTTGCCCGGGTGAAAGAATTCCCATGCTAGCATTGCACCTGACTTGTTCATATCAAATTTAGTATTTGATATATCATGCAACTCAACCATTGCAGATTTATGATGATCTATTACAAGTAATCCATTTGAATCTTCTATCATTCTTTTTGTAGTCGCATTATCAAAGGAAAAATCAAGTATAACAACGTTTTTGCCTTTTACATCTGGTGGGGGTGTTCCATGTTTGCATGCGTGATATTCTGCTCTATTTCCTAATTGTTTCCAAGCAGAATATGCCGCACCAAAGCCATCAGTACAATCTGCATGATAAATTACACAATTTACACTTGCTGGTTCTATCATATTAACTATACCTCCTTTTGATTCATAAACGGATGATGACTCCAGCATCTAGGTTCATATAGCTCAGATCCGCCTACTGTTATTTCTGCTATATCTTTAAATTTTTTATGAGTATAATATGCGTCATATCCTGTTATAGGACATACGGCAGGACATACTTCTATTTTAGTAGCCCAGGGCATCATATCTCGAATCTCAGTAAATACGTTTCCAGCAGCTGATATTTGCAAAGAAGAAACAACTATTGTCTTTCCTAGCCTAAATAAAGTCAATAGAGCCTCTGCTGATCCTTCGATCATAAATGCTTCATCAACAGCTACAACACTAGTTTCATAATCTAGTGATTTTATGTGATTAAGAATATCTTCTCCAGATCCAACTGTTACTGCAGGAAGAGATGCACCGTTATGAGTTGTAATTTCTACCTCTGAATATCTTCTATCAAGTTTTGGCTTAAAAGCTGTAATTTTTCTATTTTGGTATCTATATCTATCGATTGCAGATATAAGTCGACTTGTTTTTGATCCGAACATTGGACCTGTAAAGATTATAAATTCTGGCATTCTATTTATCACTTTGTCTCCCGTAATCATCTTCAACTCTAATTGGCATATCAGAGCCATGATTTCCAATCTCTATTATCTCAGAATTTTCTAGTGCTTTAATTCTATATGGTGATCCTGATTGAACAAAGAGAACATCACCTTGTTCAAGTATTTCTTTATTCATCGGATGACCTATTGTATCTACTAGTGATAGCTCGTCTCCAAACTCAACTTCTATCTTTCCAATTCTTACTGTCAAAACTTCTGATTTCATCTTGTGATATTTCAAACTTGTTCTAAAACCCTCTCTTATAAAAAGTGTTTTTCCATGTATTCCATCGAAACTAGACCACGATGTTTCAAGGCCCCACGGTTTTTCAGTAGTTATTTTTTTACTCTTTGAAATCCAAGCTGACTTAACATGTTTCACGTCTTTGTATGCACTCAATTTATATCCCACCATTCAATTGTTTTTTCAAGACCATCCCAAAATCTAACGATAGGTTCATAGCCAAAATCTTTTTTTGCAAGAGAGATATCTGCCTGTGTATGCTTTACATCTCCTTGTCTCTCTGGAGCACTAATAATTTCAATATTTTTAAAATTATTTGAAAACCACTCAAGTATCTCATTGTTTGATGTTCTATCTCCGCATGCAATATTATAGCATTCACCTGAAAACTTCTTTTTTGAATTTGATACGAGTATATTTGCTTCAACTATATTGTCTATATAACAAAGATCTCTTGACTGTTCTCCGTCCCCATCACTCCTTAGTGGCTTTTCATCCCTTACTGCATTACACCACGCAGCTATGGCAGTTGAATACGGCGAAGATCCTAGCTGACCAGGTCCAAATGCATTAAAATATCTTAGACAGACAACATCAAGATCGTATAAGTTTGAAAATATTTTTGCAAGATCTTCTATACATGACTTTTGCCAGGCATAAGGAGAAAGAGGATTTTTTGAAGTTGACTCGCTAGTCGGGAGATTTGTTGCACCACCGTAAACAGAAGAAGAACTTGCAAAAACAAGCCTGTCAGTATTTCCAGCACATGCCTCCATTAGCTTTACAGTAGATAGTAAATTTACATCTGAAGTTTCTACAGGATTTTCCACTGAATATAAAACTCTTGGTATTGCTGCCTGGTGAAAAACTACATCGTACTCTTTTGATTCAATTCTATTGAGTATAAAGCTATGCGAAAAATCTCCTTGTATTACAGTAAGGCTGGGATCATTTTCAATTGAGCTGAAAAATTCTTCTGCAAGGTCTGCAAGTGTTACTCTCATTTTTAACCCAGTAAGACTTGCTAGCTCGCCTGAAGAAAGATCATCAACTACGTCTACTGAGTGGCCATCAGCAATTAATCTTCTCGTAAGGTGTGAGCCTATAAATCCACAACCTCCGGTAACTAAAGCTTTCATTTTTTATCTCCGTTCATCTAATTATGTGTGCAGAATTTAAGTTGAATCTTAATCTGGCTTTATCGCAGTGCTCTTTAAACATTTCAAAGCACGTAGATGATAAATAATACAAAAATTTAAGATCATGTTCAAATGTATTTTCTGTGTTTGAAGACCTTATTACAACATGAAAATCCATCACCCTGTCTCTAATAGCAAGTTGAATAAATGATATACAACTATCGTCTGCATACACAAATCTCCTAGACTCTGGACCTTCTCTGCGACCATACTCATTCTTACCTTCAAGCTCATCATTAATCTTTTTGTGAAATCTCTTATATATTTTTTCATAATACTCTGATTCTGGCTCATAGTTCATTGAATCTTGTGTAGCCTCTTCAAATTTACCGTCATCGTAGAGAGTAAACTGCAAAGGATAAGATTCACCTCCGTTTAAATTAACAAATCTTAAAACCTGGTCTGAAACTTCTTTTATCATGCATCTTTCAACCACGTCAAGGTATACAGCAAAATCGCTATATGATATGTCCTCAGAAAAGCATGGAATTACATTTGGATAAAATCTAATTTCGTCTAGTTGATTTGTAAAAGCACTGTAGACGTCCCTAATAGCTTCGACACTTTTATGTATCTCGTCACCCCTTGATCTAAATCTTTTCTCAATTACTTCAAATTCAGGAAGTAAAAATATAAACCTGTTATTAAGATTTGATATTTCCATGTGAAAATCATCTCTTACTGTTGGCAAATTTCTACCATACATTTCACAAAATATTTTTCTTGAAACCTGTGATCTGTCGTGAATATGCCACCTGTACCCTGATATCTTGTGTATCTCATACACCATTGTTGTCTTACCAGAGCAATCGGGACCTTCAATAAATAAATTACTTGTAGGAAAGCTTAACATCATGTTATTATAACACGAAAGAATTAAGTTTTTAAAACTACTATTAGGTTTGTTTTCTTGTTATCTTCATGTTTGAGCACACTCCGATAATATATATTTCGCTAAACCTCTAGCTTCTTCATCTTATATGATGATGTAGAACAACCCCAGGACTCTGTAGAAGCTACTTCAGCAAGCCACATGGTATATAGGTCAGGGGGATCATCAAACCTACCCCAGACACGGAGCCAGCAGCTCTCAGAGTTATTATCCATGACCTTCATGCGATAGAACTTCTTGTTGTTCTTTGTTGTGCGCTCTTCCATTGTTTGAATACAGAACCAAACAATATCTTTTTCTTTTCCTGAGAGAGCAGTAACAGGTCTGACATTTGCTTTATCGATCTTTGCCATGATTCTCGGAGGGAACACTAGTGTCTCGTCTGCGCTTGCCATGAGTTCAACACTATTTCCAATCTTCTCAGCCCTGTTCCAATCAGGCATTCCATCAACTTCATTAAGCTTTACATCGATAAAGTTGGGAATATAGTCCTGCTCCTTTAAGAGTTTCTTAACAGCTGTCTTTGTCATTCCATGTCTACCCTTCTTGAGAAGATCATAGTTATCAATAATAACAGTGTGTAGCTGCCTGTGATTTAAAACCTTTCCAGTTTTGAACTCATCTAGGCTTCCAAATGCCTCTACCAGAGAAAGTGAGCTAAAGCATGTCTTGTTCATCTTTGATGGGCGCCACTTGCCATCCTCAGTAAACATCATCTCATCAAGACTGGAGAATGGTCTCCTTTCCATAATCTCTGCAACAGCAGCGTCGCCAACACCTTTGATTGCCGTTAGAGGTGGGACAAAACCTCCCCGCTCATCGCTGTAAACCCAGACATCAGAAGAGGCATTGATGTCAGGCGGTAAAATTGTATATCCTAGTGATTTAATCTCAGAGATGACCTTTCCAAACTTACTAGAGCCATTTTGTGTTTGCAAGCATGTTGCAAGCCACTCCTTCTCATAGTATGTGTGAAGCCATGCAGAGTAGTAGGAATCAATAGCGTAAGACACTGCGTGCGACTTGTTGAAACCATACCCAGAGAAGAATTCAATTGTCTCATAGAGCTTCTCAGCCTTGTCCCTATCCATCCCAGATATCTCAACTGCACCGTTGACAAACTTCTTACGAAGGTCAATTCTTTCTTGAACCTTTGCAGCATTTGAATCGAGTGATTTCTTAACTAATGTCTTGCGCATCTTATCTGATGCACCCTTGTCAAAATTAGCTAGCTTCTGTGCTAAGAGCATGAACTGCTCTTGGAACGAGATAAAGCCGTAAGTTTCGCTTAGAATCTCTTCGATAACAGGGTGATCATATTCGATAGGATTACCGTCTTCAACGGACTTCTTGGCTTTCACATACTTCCGATGGACACCCGCAGAAAGCGGTCCAGGGCGATAAATTGCCGTGATGGTTGCCAACTCTTCGATAGTTCTAGGCTTCGCAGACATGCAGAAGTTTCTTGCACCCTGCTGTGTAAACTGGAAAACCTGAACAAATCGACCCTTGTGATAGACATGCTCCCATACCTTCTGGTCATCGAGTGTGTTATAGCGACAATTCATTGTTTCATCAAAGAATTTTTGAATATCAGCAAATGTAGGTGACTCGTTACCCTGCTTTCTAAGAATAAGCCTGGTACAGTCCTCAACCATCTTGAGTGTTGTCAGCCCGAGAAAGTCAAACTTAAGAAAGCCATGAGTCTCGAGATGCCTAAAGTTCATCCCTTCAGACCAGGGTGTTTGTAGCTCGCCTCGAACCTTAATGACAGGCATATATTTTTCAAGATCCGGACAGATTAGAACACCGCCTGCATGTCGACCAATCGATCTAGACTCCATGAATAAGTTCTGAACGTGCTCACTTACCTTTGGATACTCTTCCATAAAATCAGCATACTTCTGTGAGTACTTCATGCAATCTTCATGTGTAAGAACATAGGTTGATCTTTCCTCATGATCACCCATTGCCTTATGCATAACATCCTTTTCAAGAGTGTTAGTCATTGCATTGACCTCACCGAAATCAATGCCATAAAACTTAGAAACGTCCTTGACAAGGGATTTAAGCTTAAGTGTGTTAAAGTTTGAAACTGGTACAACAGACTCTTCACCAAATAGCTCGCGAGAAGCATTGATAAGAACATCTCTGTCACCTGCATCTGTATCAATATCAGGCCATCCTGCTTTTGTCCTATGTAAAAACCTTTCCCATAGAAGTCCGTACTTAATCGGATCTGTAGTTGTAATACCTAGTAGGTAATTAACAAGAGAGCCTGCACCTGAGCCTCGACCTGGACCGATAATGGTACTTTTGCAAGCTAGATCGAAGACCTTAGTCATAGTCAAAAAGTAGTTTTCAAAGCCCAAGTACTTGATATCATCTAGCTCCATCTTAGCACGCTCAACATACACTGGGTCTGTATGAAGATTTTCATTAGTAAGAGCTTTCTTGACACGACGTGCTAGCTGATTAAATGCTGAGTCTGTAGGTGTGCCAAATCTCGGAAGCTTTGCCTCATCATCAAACCAAACTTCTTCGCACTGATCCCATGCAATATCATAAGACCTTTCAATTGCATCAGCGACTAGCCGATCTTTTCCTTTGTAGAAATCATATTCAGGAACATGAAGCTTATACTCCTCCCACATTTGCTCGGCATTCTTAGGGTAAAGTTCGCATTTCAAGTCTTCAAAAGCAGGAAGCTTGGGCATTGCATCACCTCTTGCACCCATTCGACCAAGCTTGCGGTATAATTCTCTAGCCTCCCACATATTTCGGCTGTAGTAATGACTATCAGCAGTTGCAATTAGTGGAATGTTTGTCTTTTCATGAAGTGCAATAAGGTGCTTATTTGTTTTATGCTGCATTGAAAGAGCATTAAATTGAATCTCAAGATTAAAGTTTTCTCTACCTACAGCATCAATAAACCGATCAGACATATTTTCAAGATCAAGAAGAATATCGCTATCAGACTTTCCAGTCGCTTCCCCCTTAGCAATTAAAGATGCGGGATACCCGCCAATACATGCCGTACTAACAACAAGCCCTTCGCCATGAAGCTTAAGCATATTGTAATCGATTCGAGGAAATCTATAGAATCCATCTGTATAAGATTTTTTAACTAGAGTAAAAAGATTTTCAAGTCCTTTCTGCGTCTTTGCAAGGACGACTAGATGGTACCTTCGCTTCCAGTTATTGCTTTCGTGATTGTAGTCTGACTTTGTTTCATCTTCATTTTCAATTACTAGGCCGCCAGATACTTCATCTTCAGAGTTTATATCTGTAGACTCCTTTGCCTTCTTCTCAGATCTTGCTGCACGCACCTCTTCTCTATGCGCCTCGTAAGAAGCACGCCACTCTAAGAGTGATGGAACAAAGTAAAACTCAACACCATAAACCTGTCGGTACTCTTGACCCTTCTTCTTAAGCTTCTTTGCATAAGTGTGTGCATGGGCAAGACCGTTACCATTTCCGTGATCGGTCAATGCCCATGCATTCATTTCATTTGACAAGACAAAGTCAATATGTTGGTTTGGATATCCAAGACCGTCATACGGACTGCCTGTTCCGCAATGTGCATGTAGACCGACAAACTTCCTGGGTTTAATAATAGATGACATTTATATTCCTCAATTTATTATAAAATAAACCGCACTAATTTACACGCAACTATATGATTTTTAGCTACTCAATATTTCCGTAATACGGCTCAAAGAGAAGCTTTCCTTCTGATTCACACCTGCCTAGATAGTCACTAAGCTCTTCTGCTGAAGTACAGACTTTTACACCACTCTGTGCAAGCATAAGATTGAAAGCTGCACCCTCCGGAAGACCTGCACAAAAATAGACAATCGGCTTCTCAAGTGCTTTAAAATATCCCGCCTCAAAGATAGACCCCATATCTTTACCGTGTGTATTACAGATCATAAAGTCACACTTGTGAAGATGTTCAAGATTTCCCTCATATGTAGATTTTTGAGTTGCCAAGTCTGCTGTTGGCGGACATACAAAAAAGTCCCTTGGCGAAAATACTTCAAAATTATTTGTTTCAAGTGTGCTAATAATATCATCAACCTCTTGATTTGCGACTGGATTAAACCAGGAACTAGCTAAATACGCTTTCACTACTATTTCTCCTTGTTTATAGTATGAATGATTATAACTTTACAATAGCTAGTTTTTAAAATAAATTAGAAAAAAACAAATAATTATTACATATCAGGAATCTATAATGAAAATTACTCATAGACAGCTTAGAATGCTTGTTAATCAAGAGCTTTTACTATACGAAGCAACAATGATTGACAGAGATATTTCTAGTACAATACATCAGTCAATTGCTGACTCTCTATTTTGGGAAATGCCTCACAGAGAAGATAATGTTGATCTTGTAGATAAGGCAACATGGTCAACTCCTGCAATTGAAACACTAATGGATGCATTAAATAATACTGCTATAGATCTTGGAACTGATCTGTATTTCATTCTTAGTGTTACAGATAATGAACTTTATACTCTATCAGAGGATGATGAATTTGGAGGATATCCTAACAACTGGATGATGCGAGGTCAGTATAGAGGTCCAGAAAAAGGAAAACATATTATCTGGCTAGAGTTTAGACCTGTCGCAGACGACTATGATATGTCTGCATTGAATGCAAAAGAGCTTGTAAGGATAATCTCAAGAACTATAAATCATGAACTAGTTCACTATAATCAATTAAAAAAACAAGCAGTTAGCAAAAATATTAGCGAAGAAGAAGCATGGGAAGAGCTTATGGAAGATCCCAAGCAATTGACAAAATCTTCCAACTACGGCGACTATATATCTCTTCATAATGAAATTGATGCATTTGCACACGAAGCTGCAGAACAACTTTTAGACATGTACAGTCCGGAACAAGCACTAGATCTTCTTAAACGTGGTGACTCAGACTTGGAAGGAATTGTTGGTGAATATAGAAAACACCTTAAAAGAGATAGCAAAGAATTTAAAAAGTTTCTATCTGTAGTATACAGCAATATTGAAAATATGAAAGAATACTAATCTCTTGCCCACTCAATATAGCTCATAATAGCATCAGCTCTAATCTTATCAAATCTATCTTCATTTATCTGAATACCTAGCCGTCTTGCTAGTTTTTCGCCTCTCTTCCAGGCTTCGAGCTCCTCAGCTATTTTTGCGATCCTTCTCTTTCTTGATACTCTTCTTCCGCCCATAATGGCTTCTGTCTCCATGCTTAGAGATAATACCCTATCAGAAGGGCTATTATTTATTAGAATGTGACCACACTCATGAAGAAGAATATATAGTCTTTTTTCAATATGATTTCTACTGTTAATTACAATCTGATTACAACTAAAGTAAACAGCATCTTGACCATCGGTCTCCAGAGAAACGTTGTAACCCTTATCAAAAACCCAAGATTCAACTATTTCAAAATCTCTAGAAAGTTTGCAACTATTTTTACGGTAATTCGAATCCAACCTTTTCCTTCCAGGCAGAATAATTTTCAATAATTGCAGCTATCTTTTCATCATATTCAGTTGCAATATGTGAAAATTTAAAATTCTCTCTATTGCCTAAATCAGGATCAGTTCCGTTTACCTCATCACGATACCCTTGATAGATGAAATCTTCTGGATGCCATTCAAACTTATCTGAGTCTTCATCGGGCCAGTAGAGATTTGTCGCCTTTCCAGTTCTTGCAGTTGCAACATAGTGTCGTGAAGGACTATGCATATTGACAACTGTCGTGATTTCCGGAAAAAGTCTTGCAACAGCAAAGTACATTTGGTATGCAATAACATTATCTGTTGTAGGTTGTATCTGCTTATCCATTCGCTGTCTGATAAAATTTAACAAGTCTTTAAGATTAAATCTTGCATAATAATGTGTCTCAAGACACTTGGGCAAAATTGTACGAGCATCCATAATTGATATCTTCTTTGTATCAATCATATCACAATAAAGTTGCTTTGATTCATTGACAAGCTTCTTCCATCTTTCATAAAGTTCTGGGCTGTTTTCAATTGGACCTGGAACAAGAGCGTTTGCCATTGTTTGCCATCTGTCTCCCGTACACTGCGCAGAGAAAGATCCTGTTCTATGCCTTATCAAGTGTGTCACAGTCTGAACATCTATTCCTTCAATTCTAAACGTAAAGTCTAAAGTTTCAAGAACAGTTGGAAGTGCCTTAAATTGCAATGCTGCTTCAAGTGCTTGAAATAGTTTCCAGTCAGAAACATCATCTGGATTATGGAGACCCGGTTCATCTTCCCATGTTGCATTAATAAATTGATAAACCATTCTTCTCGCACGTTGCGGATTTGGGTGATCAAGCAAGACAACATTAATTGATTCAAGATCATTCTTAAACTCTGTCTCAGGCTTTTCTCCAAACCTTAGTGTCATTGGAAATGTTACTGGATCTAACTCTGTGTTTTTTGGCATTTTTTGCTCTCCTTAGATAAACAATACAGGATTTTAAATTTGTGTACAAGCCTAGTTTATTTTTATTTCTTCAAATTTTTCATAAAGTGTGACATTATCCATGTCATGAACTTCTGTATTATAGGGCTTCTTTGGAACTAGAACATTTATTCCATGTTTAGCATATTCTGCCACATGCTTTGGAGAGTCATCAATTGCGAATTCAATAGATCCTGACTCCCAATACTCAGATTTCATACACCACCTAAGCTTTTCTGATGAGAAGCTAAGCCTGTCAAATGTTACATCAAACTTGTCTAGCCACGTAAAAGTATTATAGAAACACCTAAGATTGTCGCTTGGTCTTGCTGTCAGGAGGTGAATATAGTATCCCCTATCCTTTAGAGACTGGAGGAACTCATTTGCGCCTTTTTCAATATCTAAAAGTAAAAATCCATCGTCTTTTATAAAGTCTTCAAAAACCTTCTCTGGGTTTTCACCACTTTTTTCAAGCGCATCTATAAAGTAATACTCACTAGATTCTACATCAGCAGATATAGATTTTGAGGTTAATAGCCATTTTGAAAAAGCAAGTCTAAACTCTCCTAGAACATCATCTATATCAACTATTGCAACCTTATCACTTCCATTCCATCTATTATTTTCACATTCATAAGACATGTTTAGATATTTATCTTTTAATTGCCACGCTGAAAAAAATTGGTCTGGAGAAATTTTCCACTCATTCATTATTGCAATTGTATATCTTACAATATCTACTGACTCAAACAAAATTTTATCAATATCAACATTATCAACTTTTGTTTTATGGGACTTGTAGTTCGTAGTGGATATTAAATCACTAACCTCTGCGTGAAGCGCAAGAGAAAGAATCTTTGTCATCTCTTCTGGATTTAATTTTTCTTCATCTCTCCCAATCATTTCTGAAAACTTTGTCTGAGAGTTGAAAAGGTTTTTAAGTCTCATTTTTTATTACCTCTTTTATAGATGAGAAAACTTCTTTTTTGTTTACATCATGAAACACGAAGCTTGATGTTCCAATATTATTATTTCTAGAAGATATTTGAATGTGGCCTGTTATTTTTTCTACATTTATACTTTTAAAAAATTTCTTTATCTTCTTCTTTTCAGACGATGAAAATGTTGCATCATCAAATCCTAAAATTCTGATCACAAAAATGACCATTTTCAGTATCCAGAATCCAACCTTTTATTGATAATTAAATCTTTTCTTCTATATGCATTTATCAAATCTGAATCATCGAACCCAGTGAGAATTAATATTGATAAAAAATAATTAAATGCATCAACTATTTCTTCTAGGAATTCTTCCCTATTGAAATCTTTAATCTCTGTCTTCCTGTGTGGTTTCCAGTTTTTAAGATGCTGTAATGCTTCAAACATCTCTTCGACACCCCTAAGCGCAATATCTCTTATATACTGTTGACTAGATTTTTCTGATAGGTCGAGCGGCCATTCTGGATTTCCCTCAGGCGTAGACTCTCTTAGTCTTCTCATAAACACCTCTCTTCTATTGAAAATTTCAAAAAGCCTGTCTTCCATATTTCCCCCTAGTCTTGAAACAGCTCAACAGTTTCAGTTTTTTGAGAATTTAAAGATGACTCCATTTCTTCCATTAGCTTTTGAATATTTGCCTCTGAAGATTCTCTGTATTCACTTGTTAAATTCATTGTATTCATAGCACTATTTTTCTGTATTCTAATAAGTCTTAGATTGTCTACAACATCAGTGCCTGTAATTATTGCTATCTGAACAACCTTTGCAATTTCAGATATTACATCATCTCCAAGCATCGTTTCTTCTTGTTTACTCATAATAATATTCCTTATGTGAATTATTAGCTTTATTATATTCAAAGATAGATAAACTGTATTATAAATTCTTTTGTTTATTCACATTTTTAATATGTAATTTTATTAATCTATGGTATAAAATTATATCATAACTTGTCAAAGGTTTGCACGTGAAAAGAGTAATAATTTCTGATACGCATATTGGTACAAAATTCTATAAGTCTTGTGAGCTACTAAGCTTTCTTGAAAATACTGAATGCGATGAATTGATTCTTGCAGGTGACATTATAGACTTTATAAAGATTCCTGTCTTTACAGAAAGATGTCTCCAGATAATAGGAAAGATGAAGCAGGCGAAAAAGGTAATCTATGTCGTAGGTAATCATGATGAAGGTCTTCTTGGTCTAGTAGGAAAGAAAGTACTTGGTGTTGAATTTGTCAAGAGATACGAGTTTGAAGAGGACGGTAGAATATTCAGGGTAGAGCATGGTGACGAATATGATAAGGGTGCATTTGCAAATAGGGTGTTTGTTAAATTTTTATCTGTAATCCAAAATATGCTTGAGTTTACTTTTAACTTTGATTTTACAACTTGGTGGACAGAAATACAGATTAAGAAGCACAAGCTAAGATCCATAATTCACATTCTTCGGCATCATCCAAAGGTTGACGTCTTCATTATGGGTCACACACACATACCAGAGGCTCTTATCTGGGTAGATGAAGATCAAAATATAAAGACTTATATTAACTCAGGAGACTGGGTCACACATCAGACATATGTTACTGTGACTGAGGGTGTTGCTAGATTGAGAAAGTTTGAAAATCAATAAGTTAGAGGAAAGACGCGAGCTCCTCTCTGATTATTCTAATGAGGTTTTTTTGGCTAATTTTTATCACTCTGCTTTCTGAAACTATCGATCTCAATTCTCTTCGATTCATCTTTTCCCCAGTATCAATCTTTGCAATAGAGTTTGCTGCTTCAATTGCATTATCGTCGATTGCTGTGCAATTTAAATGAAGAAGAACTCCCAGGTGTATTGGAAATCTATCGGTATTAGGGCTTAAACTCCATTCAATATTCCCGGCACGAGCCTTGGCGTTGCAAAGTCTTGTCCACAGTGATTCTGTCATTTCCTGATTCGGCTTGTCCTTTAGAAACCTCTTTATCTCTGCCCGCTGCTCTGCGCGATCTGCTCCCCAGTCAATTATCCTTGACCAAAATTCTTTATTACTAGAATCGGCCAAATCATTTGCCCATTGTGGAACATGCTCTCCTTCTCCAAACATAGCTATGTAATATTGCTCTTGTCTCTTTCCACCGTGAAGCCTTCTACCAAGGTTTGTTCCATCCCAATCAGTTGTCTCACATGGTTCTGGGTCTTCATTATAATTTTGGGCACGTATAAAGTCAACTGCATGCTCAAGTTCATGCTCTAGAGCTTTTCTTTTCTGTGAAAGGCTCGAATCTCTCCACCCAGACGGGCTCACAGTCATGCTCCACTGACCAGACCCAAATTCAAACTGCGCTAGTCTTCCGGCGGGAATTCTTTGAAACCTAAAACATATTCTTCCTTCCTGTCCATGATCAGGAAGGTTTATTGTCATTCTACTCTTGATCTCTCCGTATTCCCACTCGCGGCGATATTTCTCAGCTGCATCGTCCTCAGTTTCACGCGGCCATATACGAGAGGCAACATTTATAGAATTTTGTGTACCTGGCTTGTATGAATCTATAAATTCTTGATTCCAGCGTATTATGTGTTCATAAATTGACATGGCCTTAGACCCCTATTTTTTAGGATAGGGATTTGCTCCCTTGAAAATTTCAAGCTCTCTTTGCCTTCTACGTTGTATTCCACCAAATCCGTCGACCGTCCTAAAGTTAAGAAAAGCATTTTGGAACTCTGGTGATGTAATGTCCGCCCTTTTTATAAACGGGTGCAGAGTACTAGTTGCATAACCTCGTGAACCTGCATGAAACATTAAGCTTGACAGTGCATCAAACTGATTTTGTGTTAGTGAAATAGGAATGTGCAAAGGCTCTGGCATATTTTCTACTGTTGAATCTCTTAGAGCTTGGGATTTCTCCATTAAATCCCTATGCAACTGTTGATTAGCTTGCTCCCGCGTCCACGTTATGTCTCCCGGGTAGGATTCAAACTTGTGACCATAGCCGATGGTCCAATTACCAGCACCGTCATCATAGGGAGACTCATGATGTGTTCCAAGACCTTCTCCCATTGAATCCATTTTTCCCTCTTCATATCTCATCCATTCTTTTAGCTGGTCGCTTGGAACAGTATTCGCATTGAGCCGCTGCGGCGGCTCTGGAATAATTAATCTATCTCCTGGGTTTATAATCCTAGGGTTTCCATTCGCACTTGCTATCGTAAGAGCCGTAATACTATCTTCATACTGTGCTGCGATCGCAGATAGAGACTCCCCAGGTTGAACGGTGTGGGTTCTCTCTTCAAGTAGAAGTTCTTCTGCTATAATCTGCCGCAATCGTGACCTTGTTATTCGCATAGTAATAAATATTACAAATTTCACATAAATATAAAGTAACAAAAAAGTAATTTTTTTTATATTAAACCTGCAATAATTTGATTTAGTCTAATTAAATTATGAAATGCAAAGATTTTTACTATTTCTAATGCTTCTTTTTATATGCACACTAGAGTCAAATGCCGGAAGTGCTTCTGATAGATGTGATGTTAGTGATTGTACATGTAGAGTCTATAGAGGCTCATATTCACCTATAAACATTATGGGTTCAAATAGTAATAGAAGTCATAATACTTACTTTGAAGAAGACAGCTCTGACATAGGTAGCGTACAACTATCTAGTCTTACACAATGGGCTGAGTCAATCGATGAATCAAACAGAGTTTCAATAACAATAATAGGATATACAGACGGATGTGGATCATCAAGTTATAATTCCTCTCTTGCAAGAGCTAGAGTTGAAAGTACATCTAGAGAAATAAGAAAATCTGTTTCAAACGTGAGAATTTCAACAAGGATTATTGGTGAAAGAGTTCAGGGTCACTCTCCTGAATCTAGAAGAGTTGATATTATAGTTCATACAAGCAACGATCTTGTTACTAGAATAGAGAGAATTCCTGCCGATGTTTATCTAATAGACGGATCAGGATCTATGTGGAACAGCTTTAGAAGCTGGTCTGATGTTATAAATGCATCACTTAAGCCAGACAGTAAAATATATGTATCAATGATGTCAGGATGCCGAAATGGTCAAAGAATAGATGCTATAAGACCTCAATCAGGAACAGAGATATGGTACTCATACTGGAAAGTTTTAGAATATATGAATCCTGGAGAAACACTTCTTATTATATCTGACTTTGATTCGAACTTTCCCCTCACTTCATCAGAGAGAACAATAATTGAAAGACGTGCTAGAGAAAAAAATATAACAGTCTATACAGTTAACTAAATTGATAATGATATGTCATAAGACATATTTTTTACATCGCTTAATCTCTTTAGATACCCGTTTCTTCTTAGAACTTTAAATGCAATATTCTCTATAGAGTATTGACCTTCATCAGATTCTAGGCCGGCCTTTCTCATTGTTCTAATCTTTTTCTTTATCTTATCTGACATATCTAGCGATTTTTTAGGATCTTCCTTTATAATCTCTTCAACATATTCTATTTGATTCATTACAGACGCTGCTTTCTTTTTAACGTTTGGGACATCTATTTCTATTTCTTCTATTACTTCTGGTTCAATTATCCATTCATCTCTAAGCACAGAATATATTCCAGTTGATATATGCTCTTCATTCTTATCCTCGACGTATATTTCAACTTCATAACCTTCCATTTTTATATCATGAGTAAGATTCCATACAATTCTCTTGTGATCAAAATATCCTTTTACAAGATCATAATTGTCATCAACTTGCTTAAAATCTACTACTATATGAAGATCAATATCTGAATACTTGGACCAGTTGTAGTTTGCAAGTGATCCAGTTATATTAACATCTAGTACATCAACTTCTATATCAAGACTCTCTATAAAGTCGCTGGCTATCTCAATTAGATTTCTTCTAATGTTTCCCTTTAATATATTTTCACTATCCCAAACATTATTATCAAGCTCGTCCTTTAATTTAAATCCGGCTACAACTACGTCTGACACTTCTATTTCATTTATTATATTCTCTTTGATTATTTTAAAATTTTTAAAATTCATTTCTATAATAAGTATTTATTCTTCTTGCTCTATGCTTGATAAAATTTGTACTAACTGTTGGTGTATATACTTTCTAATATTTCAGAGAGTGTCTGGATGATCTTTGTAGCTTTTATTGATGTGATAATTGGGCATTCTAAAACAAAACAACCAGATGATTTCTAGACAATTCTAGAGTTTGTCTATTTCTTTCTCTTTTCTTCATATTTTTTTTCAACTGTTTCATTTTCTTCTTGCTTAAATTTATAGTGTATATGGGGCGGAATTGGAACAGGTTCTCCATCACCATCAATTCTAACAAATATCATTTGACATTTGCAAACTGGTTTCTGTGTACCATTGTATATACTATGCCTCCTAGCTTCTACTTCAATTGTCAAAGATGTGTTTCCAACCTTTAAAATTTTACCATAAATTTTTATCAATTGGCCAGGCCTTACTGGACTTTGAAAATTAACCTCAGAGATATGCTTTGTTACAATTCTTCCAGTTTCAGCAAACTCTGCTGACATAGCTGCACCCGCTTCATCCAGCCATGCTAGCAACTGTCCTCCAAATAAATTTCCATGAAAACCAATATCGCTAGTTTTGCATAGATGTGTTGATAAAAGATTCATTTCTTTCCAAGCTCTATTCATTATTTGTCCAGACAGTACATGGGAGTGTTCTTTACCTCTTCTATAAGTCTGGGAAGATCAAGCCCTGCACAGTCAATTTTAGTTCTAGTAAAATTATAGTGATTACAAATTCCATAAAATTTTCCCTTTTCGCAATCTTTATGAACGCCTGTTTCAATATACCCATCAGAATTTTTTGGATACTCAAGAGGTATTCCAATTCCAATATGGCATGCTTTCCAGAGAGCCTTAAGAGCTTCAATTTGTGCAGGATAAAAGTCTGTAAATGGATCTAGTGTTTTACCATGAACATATCCATGTTCTTGAACTGGTCTTTCCCCAAATCCATTTTTAACATACCAATCCTGATATTTTAAGTAATAAGCATTTGAAATTTCGACGCCTATTCCTTTTGGATTTCCTCCCGCACCGCTGTTAATTCCTGCATGCCATGCTTTGTGCTGTGTATCTAAAAGCTGATATATTGTACCATCGTTATCAATACAAAAATGAACAGATATTCCCCTTCTATTTAAAACTTTTGCACATGACTCTGCACTAAGACATACATCCCAGTGATTTACAAACATTGTTGGAGATCTATCTTCTTTTCCAGAAAGGTCTGTGTATGTGCCAGGCTTCATCTTAAGACCGCCGTCTTCAGACCATAAAACTACCTTGTTCCACTCTATTGGAATAAATTTAGAATTATGAACAATATAATTCTTGTCTTTCGCCCTATGCGAATACGGTCTATAACTATCTATTTTAGCCTGTCTTTCAGTCCATATTCTTCTATACGTCATTGGTCCAACTAGACCATCAGACTTAAGACCCATACTAGTTTGCCATTTTTTAACATGAGATATAAGCTCTTCGTCATTATATTTGTGTCCAAACCAGGAAGGAGACCATCCTAGCTTTGCCTCAGAGCTTAGATTGTAGAAAAGTTTATCCATCTTACATATTACTCAAATTCAATATCTACATTAACGCCGATATTGAATTTTGGCACCCTTATTTGATTTGCCATTCCATGTCTCTTTGCCTCTTCTGCATCTAAAAACCAGTCTGCATGTCCTTTTTTATGAACTATTTTGAGAAAATAATCGTCTTTTTTTCCACAATTTCTAGCCATCATAGTATATACTTTCTGGTTAAGCCTTTCAGTTTCATCAGCAGATGCTTTTATTTCTTCTACTTTTCCGTACTCCATAGATGAGACATCATGTATCATAACTGTTGCATCTGGATCTATAAATCTTAATCCCTGCTCTCCAAATGAGAACAATATTGCACCGCAAGACATTGCCTTGCCTTCTACTATTGTAGCCACTGGTATCTCAGCATGTTTTATTGCACTTATCATCGACATTAATGAATATACTTGTCCACCATACGAGTCTATAACAACGGGTATTATTTTTTGACCCGTATTGTGTGCTAGTGATATTTGTTGCTGAAAATCTTTAGCAGACTTTTCGTCAAACTTATTTACTGTTACTATTACAGGAGATTTTCTTAGCTCAATCTCTTTGATTAAGGGTGATATTTTAGTTGTCCATTTCATTTGTGATCCTTTATCCACATTTTGCGTAACCGCATGTTAAACATGTAGCACATCCTTCTTGGTACACTACGTTACAGTGCTCCAAACTTTCACAATTGCAATTTATAACGCCGTTGCCCGGTTTTGTTCCATCTTCAATATACTTCTTAAGACACCTTGCAGTTACTTTTGAAAAGCTGAATAGGTCTGCGTCCTTATCCTTTTGCAATTGTTCAACTACATATTGAACAGGTGCACCATGTCTAAGTGCTAATGATATTGTTCTTGTAAACGATGTATGATTCGGATTATCAAAAACAGATACTATATCTTTTATAATAAACTCATCACCATTTTTCCCTATTATCAAATCATACTTAGATGCAACTGTCTTTCTTGATCTTTTTCTAATTAATCCCATATTATATTTTTTAGGTATTTCAACATATTCTGACAGACCTCCAAAAACCTCGTAAGGTGATCCGTTTAAATGGCCAACTAGAATTGTCCATGCTTCACCTTTTATATTTGCCTGATGTATATCGCATTCAAGTATTTCTGGCCTTCTAGGCGCTGAGCTACAAATTATATCATCTGATTCCCTATGGTCAATATTTTTAGTATTTAAATCATTATTTGATATTAATACACCAGCTCGACTTCCATCCCTATAAACTGTTATGCCCTTACAGCCAAGCTCCCAACCGGTCATATAAACTTGTTTTACTGTCTCTACGTCTGTGTCGGCTGGCAAATTTGTTGTATTTGATATTGCATGACAAACCCATTTTTGAGCTGCAGCTTGCATTTTAACTTTTGCAACCCAGTCAATTTCACTTGCTGTTGCGCCAGCATACGGACTCATAGCGACAAGCTCTTCGTCCGTGAGGCCAGCAATTGAGTCGGGGTCCATTTCATTTTTGTACTGCATCCATCTTTTAAATCCATGATGATAGACAGTATACTCTTTCCATTTGTCGCCACTATCATCTATAAAATCAACTCTTGAATCTGAATCTTGCTCTGTTATCTTTTTTCTTCTAGTGTAATTAAGCATAAATACTGGCTCAATTCCAGAAGTTGTTTGTGTTAATGTTGAAACAGATCCAGCTGGTGCTGTCGTTGTAATAGCAATATTTCTTCTTCCCCATTTTCTATTCATATCTAAGAGATCTGGATCTTCTCTCCATATTCTTGATAAAAATGGGTGAGACTCTTCTCTTTCTGAATCATGAATTGGGAATGACCCTCTCTCTTTTGCTAGAAAGGATGAAGATCTATACGAATTTAAACAAAGTGACTTATATATCTTCTCAACCATTTCAACTGATTTTTCACTTCCGTATCGTATTCCAACATATGCCAGTGCGTCCCCCAGTCCGGTTATTCCGAGGCCAGTCCTTCTACCTGCAAGTGCTTGCCTCTTTACAGAATTCCAAAGATCAAGCTCTATTTTTTTAACATGATCTGGCTCTGGATCTAAACTAACCTTTTCTAGAATTTTGTCTATCTGCTCTATTTCAAGATCAATCATATCGTCCATAAGTCTTTGTGTCTTAAAGACAGTATCTTCAAATCTTTTAAAATCAAAAAATGATTTATCTGAAAACGGATTTGATACAAAGCTAGCAAGATTTATAAGCATAAGTCTGCAACTATCATACTGTGACAGTATTATTTCTCCGCACGGATTTGTTGAGATAGATGAAAATCCAAACTCAGAATATGCATCCGATGGAGTTAGACGCTTTGAAGTATCCCAAAACAAAACTCCAGGCTCTGATGCACTATGCGCAGACTCTATTATCATATTCCATATATCTGTGGCGTTTGCCATATTTGAAATATCAGGAGTTTTTGAATCTACTGGAAATCTTTGTTCGTAGGTTTTATTTTTTGTAACTGCATTCATAAATTCATCTGAAACTCTTACAGATATATTTGCTCCAGTAACTCTTGAAAGATCTTTTTTTATTTTTATAAAGTCTTCTACTTGCGGATGGTGTATTGAGATTGTTAGCATAAGTGCTCCTCTTCTTCCACCCTGTGCTACTTCTCTACATGAATTTGAAAATCTATCCATAAAGACTTCTATTCCATCTGTTGTTCGAGCAGCGTTTCCTGTTGACAATCCTTTTGGTCTAATTGTACTTATATCAAATCCTACTCCCCCTCTCCTCTTTGCAATCTGAACTAGCTCCTGGTCAGTCTTAAGTATTCCTCCATATGAATCATATGGAGACTCTATTACAAAGCAATTTGATGTACTCTGGGTTTGAAAATTATTGCCTATTGCTGCCATTGGGCTTCCCTGAGGTATTACTTGAGAAAAATTTCTAAATAATTCAAAAATTTCGTCTTCTGACATTGGATTTGGATATTTTGATTCAATTCTTGCAAATTCTTTTGATAATCTTCTATGCATTTCATCGGGGTTTAGCTCGTGAAATTTTCCATCTTTATCACACAAAGCATATTTTCCTGAAAATACACTTGCGGAAAGCTCATCATTTTTAAAATACTCCATGCTTGAATTAAATACTTCGCTATACTCGAACACCGATTCCCTCCTGTAGTTCTACATTACACACTAGAATTAACTTGTTTCCATTTTTCAAGTAAAAGTTTTTTCATACTGTTATTATCAAAATCAACTGCGTCGTTTAAAGATATATCATTTGCATTGTCTGCTATCATAAGGATTGATTTTGCTGTATCTAAATGTATTGGAAATAAAATACCATCTCGGCCTGCTCTATTTTTTGCAACAAACAATCTTCCTGACCCTGTTGATTTTTCCAAAGGTTTTCTTGACAAAGATATTACTACATCAGCGACCATTGCTTTTCCGTATGCTTCTGACATATTTTCAAGACCTACTACATCTGCATTAGACGCATCTCTATTTGCTTGAGATGCTGTCCAGATAGGTATATTCATATCCATTGCAAGATTTCGCAACTCTTCGTATATTAATTTCAATTCATGTCTAAGCGAATCCATTTTTCTTGTTGATCGCATGATATCAGCGTAGTCTATCACTATTAGACTTGGAACAAATCCTTTTAGAAGAAGCTTTTCAATATGATTTCTTATTGTTAGTGATGTTGCAGATCCTGTCGGGTACTCTTTTATAATAAGCCTACCATGCTCAGATTCATCATAAATTTTTATGACCTCTTCTTTTCTATCGACTATTTCGTTACTAGGAATATTACATAAATTGCTATCATATCGCAATCCGACAGCTCTCTCAGATAGCTCAAACGTATAGTGTATAACGTTTTTTCCAACCTTTAGTGCTTCAGATCCAACGTGAACAAGAAAATGAGATTTTCCGCAACCAGTCGGTGCTGTAATTACACCTATTTCCCCTCTTCCTAAACCTCCGTTTAAGACATCTTTTTGGTCAAGCTGCCTAAGTCCCGTTGGACAGGTTAATCTACTTATTGTCGTAAACCTATGCTCATAGTCATTAAAGAAGTCATGACCAAGAGTTGATGGCGTTCCTTTTGCAATCGCATCCTTCATAAGAGTAACTATAGATTCATACTCTTCAGTCTCTATAAGGTCAACTGCTGATCCGAGAGCGCCTTTTAGTGCTTGCTTTTTGCAAAAGTCTAATGACTTCTCTTTTACAAAGTGAAGATCACCCATATCAGGATTTGTCTTAACCCTATGCAAAAATTCAACAACCTGATCCCTGAGTATTATATCGCTTCCTTCTCTCAGCGAATCCCTTACTATTGTTATCAATAATGGCATAGTTGGAAAGCATTTATACTTTTCATAATATGCGAAATATTTCTTTGTCAAGTATTGTAAATATCCTTGCTCAAAATAAGTTGGAGTCATAACCTCTATCATTTGGGCTGCCCAATTTGTATCTGTTATAAAGGCTTGGAAAATTTTCTCTTGAAAAGATTTTCCATACTGTCCAAAGTAAGCTACTTCATTCATTTATTATCTCTACCATTAAAGGTTTCTCATTGATATAAAAGCTCTATCAATATTAATACTTGTAATTGATAAATCTCTTAATGTTTTAATTGCTTTCATTTTATTTCTAACGGGCTTAAAAGTATCAATAGAATTTTCTATTTTTTTAATTTGTGATGCTGATAAGTTATTTGTATCTAGCATTATTAACTTCCAGTTTTTTCTAATTTGTGACTCAGAATCAAGTATTGATCTAAAAACTTTTACTTTCGATCCAGACAATATTTTATCATTGCAAGCTTGTAAGATATCATCAATTAAATATTCATCATCTGAATCTAAAAACGTGAATCTTTTAGAAATTGTTTTGAATCCTGCTCCCTTTGCACCCGGAATATTATCTGACGGATCACCGCATAAACATTTTGCAAGACAGAAATTTTTTGAAGATATTCCAAATTTTTCTTTTACTTGTTTGAAGCTGACAAATTTTTTCCATGTAGGTGAATATATTATTGTCTTCTTGTCCAGTAGCTGATAAAAATCTTTATCTGACGAGACTATTACTTTTCTAGAATCTTTTAGTTTGTATTTGCAAATATACCCAATTACATCATCGGCTTCGCAATCTTCTACATAAATTTGTGATACAGGCATATATCTTAAAACTGATATTATCATCTGCACTTGTTCATTTCTATTTTCAACTGTATTTGGAATATCACTATCATAGTATCTATTGAGACGTTGAGGTCTTCTTCCCGATTTATATTCAGGAAATATTGATCTCTTTCTTGAAGAGCCTCCGCCTTCCCATATAACAAATACTTTTGTTGGTGAAAATTTTTCACATAAAGATGCAATAGCATTAATCATTCCAACTACTCCACCGATAGCATCACCATTTTCACCGATAGATGGGTTTGCAATATAATGACGAGTAAAAATATTGAGTCCGTCAAATATTAGGCAGGTTTCATTCATAATAATCACACTAGTTCAAGTGACAAAGCCTCCATCTCAACAAGAGACTCATGATCAATATCCATTTCTTCAGAATTCATCTTTTTTACCATTGTTTTCTCTAGTATTTGAGAAATATAATTTTCATACTCAGGATTTTCAATAATCTCATTAAACTTCTGCTTATGAAACTTTTTCTCAATTAGAATTTCGCCTGTTCCTACATCAGAGACAGAAAAGCACTTCCATGATCCTGTTCCAGATACAGATATCTCTTTTCCATCAATTATTTCTGGGCCATTCTTTCTTAATATATCAAATATTTGTTCATGCTCTTTGATTCCAACACCAAAATGTATTTCAAAGTTTACCTTTCTAAAAGGGGGAGCTACTTTATTTTTAATTGTCTTAGCTGAAACATGGATTCCAATTACATCATCTCCATCTTTTATCTGTTGACCTGCTCCTAGCTTTATTCTTGTAGATGAGTGAAACGGTATTGCCTTACCACCAGGTGTTGTATCAGGATCTCCATACATTACACCAATTTTTGTTCGAATTTGATTAAGAATTACGAATAGCACGTTCTGGTTAGCAATAACACCAGTAATTTTTCTCATACCTTTCGATATAGCCCTTGCTTGTAATCCAATTGATTCTTTATCATAATCTCCAAGCAGCTCTGCTTTTGGAGATGATGCAGCAACAGAATCCCATACTATTGTAACAGGTATATCTTTGTCCATTGCCTTTGCTTTCATAATTGTAGATTCAGCTATTGATAAAACTTCCTCAGTGCAATGTGTATCAACATATACAAATCTTTTTGAAACATCAACGCCTAGCATCTTTAAATTTTCAACACTTGTTGCATTTTCTGTATCGATATAAACTATTATTCCACCCAGATTTTGTGTTGTTCTTGCAATCTGAGTTGCAATATGTGACTTACCAATAGAAGGCGGACCAAATATTTCTACGATCCTACCCTCAGGAAGTCCTCCCTGGGATCTGTTTGAGCATATATAATCTAAAAGTTTTGAACCTGTGCTTATCCATCTATTAACATGTGTAGGGGATTCATCTGTAGAAAGATTATATGCAACCCTTGATCCGTGATCTTTGTTTAAAGATTTTATTAAATCAGATGTAAAATCATCTGTAGTCTTTTTTCCCATATTTTTTTATCCGTCATATAATACTATCTTGGTATTAACTGCCGAGATAGCAAAATACTATCTCGGCAATCTAAACTTACTCATCCATTAAATCAGCAAATGCATCATCAATATTGCTATATGCTTTTGATGAGCTATCGGTTGAAGATTGTTTCTGCTGAGACATTTGTGATGATCCTGTCGGCTTTTCAAAACCGTCTCCAGAATCATTATCATCATTAAGCCAGTCATTTACAATTTTAGATAACTCATCATATGACTTACACTGATAAATATCGCTAAGATTTGGAATGCTATCAAGCCATTCTTTTGCTTGGTCTGACTTTGATGATAGTTTTGACTGTCTGCCTCTGGGCCTCACCTCTGTCATTGCCCACTTTCTTCCTGGCTGCTTAACACATGCTACTTTTATATCTCTTCCAGATGTAGGATCTGTAATATCGCCGTAGTCCTCGTCAAGCATAATTCCAAGTAAAGTTTGGTATACTGTCTTTCCGAATCCCCAAATCTGGACTCCTTTATCCTCTTCCCCTCTAACAATTACAGGTGCGTATGTTCTCATCTTTGGATAAAGCTTCTTCGCTAATTCATATGACTCTTTAGACCCGTCATCTCGAAGTGTTGTAATAAGTTCCTGTACAGGATCTGGATCGCTAAACTGATAAGGAGCAAGAAGTCCCCTATTGTTTCCAATTCCGTAATAAAACCAGCGCTCTTGAAAGGGCTGGCCTTCATTATCTGGGAAAGAAAGTAGTCTAACTACATGTTCTTCACCCTCTGTCGGCTTCCACATAGCCGACCTATTTCTATTTGCACCGCTTAGGCGCTCTAACTTTTTTCGAATTGCTTCAAAATCAATGCTCATTTTTTCTCCAATGTTTAATTTGCAATGTTTAGTTTTTAATTTTCAATGTTTCATTGCTTATGTATCATACACAAGGCTTGATATAGTTTTCAACTATTTTTTTCTTTTCTTTGCTGCTTTTCTTTTCTTTGATGCTTTTCTTTTTTTACCTGGATTAGATGCTCCTCCAAAAGAACTGACGCTGTCCATAGCATTTCCTGCGCCTGACATTCCAAGTGGCAATACCATTCCTGCTACTCCGCCGACTGAGCTAAACTCATCAACAGCATCATCTTTTTCTTCAGGATCTTCGTCTATCTTTTTTTTTTATCTTCTGCAAGAAATGATAACTCATTTCTTATTATCCTTCTTAGTGCCATCTCTTCAAGTGTTTCTGGCCTACTTTGATAATTTACTATTCCCCCGTCTGCTTTGTATTTGACAAGAGACGAATCATAGTCACTCTCAATTTTAAACTGTTCTTCGTCTGTCATTTCTACTGATGGCGGAGATCTAAATTGATACCCAGCAGGCTGTGCTTCATAATATCCTGGCTGATCGAAGTATACTGACTCTCTAATAAATTCTCTTAATTTTGACTCTGACAAGGGGGCTCCTGATGATTGTATTGTAGATTGATATGTTCCACCTGAACTTGGAGATAGTGATATACTATTTCCAGATACTGTTAGATATTCTGAATTTACCATGGACGGTGTCCAGGGTGGACATGTAGATTGTGTTGACTGATTTAAATCAAAGCCCAAGAAAGTATTCATTACTGAAGATGAGCCGCCGCCGCATTGTTCACTGTATTCTTCCCAGCTTTGAATTATGTCACCAAGAGCAACACAAGTTCCCGGTGCTGTAAATACTGTCCCTATTAGTCCTGAAGCTGCGCCCTGTGCTATCTTTGAAGATATACTCGGAGACATCAGCGTCTCAGTCATTTCTTCAAATAGATTATGTCCAATAATTACACTTTTTACAGCATTTCCTATTGATCCTCCTGCTCCCATCCCTACTATTCTCGCACCCCAAGAATTGTGAAAAGCTTGTGCCCAACCTGAAACCATTTGGCCGCCCCATCCCAATGTTGCAAGACTGAGAAGAGATCTTATAAGATCAAAATAGTTTATTGTTATAGATTCAACATCACTAACTAATTGTTGGGCAAGGCTATCATCAGGGTTGCTGACAAAGTTATTAACGTTTGTCTGGGCGTCATCCATATCACCCTGGAGCTGTCTCATATTCCATGCTATTTGGCCGAGAGTCAAGGGTGTTCCGAGAAATGGAATTCTTCCTGACCATATTCCTATCTGATCTCCGATAAGCTCACTTCCAATATCCTTAAAAGTTGACTTTATTGTATCAAGAAACTCATTTATTTGATATGCTTCATCTGTATCATATAGAGAGGCTAAGCTATATATACTTCCATCTACTACTGCATCTTCATCAAGCAATACCGAGCTTATCTTTTTGGTTCTCATTTCATCTTCCGACATTCTTAATTTTGTAAACGGGTAATCCGTATAATAAATATCTTCCTCTTCCTCTTCTTGCTCAGGAAACATTAATCTTATTTCATCAAATTCTGGATGATCACCCTTATTCACTCTTGCCATATAACTAGAAAATCCTGCATCGGCTGCCTGCGATGGTGATCCGCCATCACCTTGGTAGTAAGGCCTCTTATTTCTACCTATCTTGCTCTTTGCGCCGTCACCGCCACCAATAGCTCCAACAACAGGTATTCCTATTCCTCTACCAGAATACACACCAATAGGACCTTTCGGCTCTAGCTCTGATGCGTATCTCTTTATAAACTCTTTGCTTTTCACATGTTTAATTATGCTTCTGCGTGAGTCTTTCCTTATGAATAGCTATAGATTTTGACATTTGGAGTAATATTGCTAGTGATGGTTCACTTCCCACGTAGAATCTATTTTCCTCGAAGTGTGATCCTTGCGCTAATTGAATAGCTATCCACTCATCAACACCTAGCATAATACCAAAATGATTGAGTAAAAACAGTGTCCTGTGTGAAATAGACATCTTTTGTATATCTTCGTTGTATTTGTAATGCTGACCTAGTTTTTCTCTATGCCAGTCAGAGTCTTGCTCAACAAAATAGTCATTTTCTAAGTCTCCTACTTTTCCGATATCATGCAAGAGGCCTACCTTGAGAATAGAAGCAATAGGTAAATTAAATCCTAAAGATTCATTTAGGGTCCTCATCATAATAGTAGTATCGAGTGAGTGCTGAACCAAACCTCCGGGCTCGCAGCTATACTGATCAGTTCGAGGAGTAGCTGGGCACATTACAATTCTTTCACCCAAATATTCAAGAAGTTTATTTAAATTATCATTAGACAATCTTTGACATAACTTTTCATATGTTTTCCAGTTATTTTCTAAATCTAGTACACTCATTTTATCTCCTCTACTGATACTGGGAATAATGTTCCAACTTTCTTAGATATAAATCCATCACTGCAAGCTTTAATAGCACGCATCTTATCAGAACCACGTACATCTATTATAACTGCATCGTGAATAAAGTACAAGGGCTTGTAATCTATTTCCTGACTATCTAGATATGCAAAGAGATTTTCAAAAATATCAAAAGAAACATCCACAGTTGATGACTGTATGAGGTGATTGACGCTTGGTTCACTACTAAATATTTTTCGGCCGTGTGTATTAGAGATATATCCGAAATCTTTTTTTTGCTCATGTATAACTTTTTCAAGATCAGAAACTCTAAAATAATTCTTTACGCTATCAAGAACGTGTCTAGAATTTGCTGAGTCTGGAAGTCTACTCTTTAAAGAGTGATGTGAAGCTCCATATATTGCAGATAACGTTGCTATTTTTGCAGCCTCTCTAGATATTTTTACACCAATTGAATTCATTATTTCGCTATAAATGTCACCTGACACACTTTTTCCTATTAGTGATAGTGCAACTCGTGGCTCTGCGGACTTTATATCTATTTCAAGTATTGATCCATCATTATATCTTGACTTAATAATAGACCTATTCTCTTTCTTAAGAGTCAATATATTAGGACCACTAGATATAGTCATTCTCCCAGTTACAGAGGACGATAGTGAATATGTAGATTTATTTGCAACATTTGTCCCGTTTGATATAAATTTTTTAATTTGTAGATTTGAATTTAAATTACTATTCTCATTAATGTTTTCTAAAGAAATTCTCTTTACCTCATGCATATCAATATATGGCGATACAAGGCCCTGGATCAACTTTCTATTTCTTCTGTGAGTTGTAATATAGTAACTGTTGGATTCATCATTGATATTCATCCAGAGCTGATCTACAATGTTTTTAATAATCTCTTTATACTTCGATTTTTTCATACACATGGACCACGGAATTTTTTCAATATTTGCACCAAGATATTTAAATGCTTTTGTGTGCGGAGTTGATAAAAAATTAGGAATTTCTATTCCTATGCATGACATTGCCTCTCTAATATCCCTATAATCATCAAATCCCCATAGAAAAGATTCTTTTGGATATGAAGATACCCATGTCCAAGTCTTACCATTATATAGTAGATTCCTATCTGATCCAATAGATTCTGATGATAGAACAAGATTCATATATAAAACTATACATACAAAATTGTATATGTTCAACTATGTATAGTTAGTATCAGTTGTCTTTGCAGCTGTTGACAAAGCTGTTCTTATTGATTGCATAGTTGCAGAACTATTATATCTTAAAGTCAAATTAGTGGTAAAGTCTCCCGATCTCAAGGTATGTCTTATGCCCACAACATAGTAAAAATTATCAGCAGTTGTTCCACTTCCCATATCTATATAAAACTTTTGACCATATTCTACAAGGGGAAAGCCTGCACAAGATATAGTTGCCTGTGTCGGTATTACAAAAACATCTTCCTCAACACCGCCATCTTGATCAGTTCCCATATTTCCAGCATTATCTCTGATTGAATTTAAAAGAAGTGTATTTGCAACGTCTCCAGATGTTTCACTTCTCATGCTAATCCTGGTTATATTTGTAAATTGTCCTCCAAAGGTTATACTTGGTGAGATTGATTTTATTGCATCTTTAATCTGACCAATTGACATAGCATTGATATATGCTTCTACATCTGACATTCCGCTTCCGTCCGGATTCTCTATTTGGACAGCTGCCTTTTTAATTCCATAATCTTCTAATAGCTTGTCAAAAAATTGACTAGTTCTATTGCTAGATCTTGTTGCGCTGACATTCGTTTCTCTTGCTCCCGCAGTATCACTATCTACATCCGATGGTGTTGGAGGTGTTGGAGAGCCACCTGGACTTACAACTGTATATTCATCACTGTTCATTATTTGCTGTAGAAGCCTTGCTTCCCATGGAATTCCCGCATTTGCATCATATACATGTATTCTTAATATATTTTTCTCAGAAGACGGCTTTCCGCTTGGCGGTGTCCCTATAAGTGCTGGAACACACTCCATAAGAACTCTTACATCTGGAATAGTAAATTTTTCGTTTCGAGGGCCTTCTTTACGAGAATATATTGTTCTTAGCCTCGACGGGAGAGAATCTCTAATCTGTGATATCTGTGAGTCTCTTAGTGCAGGATCTATATCATCATCTGCACGAAGCTCAGATATAGAGTTATAGTAGTCAGTAAGCTCATAATTTGGATCATTTAATTTTTCAACAGTCTCACCAAAAACCCAGTTTATAAATGACTTTATTGTATATGCAGATATTCTGACATTGTCTCCAACTGTTAGCTCTGAGTATAGTCGCGCCCAGTTTGTAACAGTGAATCTTGCAAGACTTACATCAGCCATTGCAGCTGCGTGATCATTAAAGGGATAAAAAAACCATTGAACTTCGTCATATTTTCCAGATTGCTGCAAGGGCGTTCCAACCATTGTAACAAGTAGCTGTCCAAGAGTTGGAACAGAAAATGTTATTGTCTCTTCTGACGATGTTGATTCTGATGTTGCTTCTACAGCTCCCTGTGAGTCAGACTGTCTATCAATTGCGACAGTGACACTTTCAGATGCAGGTGTTCCTCCGTCTGCAAAGAGATCTCTTCTGTTTAACATTCCATTTTTTCTTTCTATTTCAGCTGTTAGCGTTGAATACCTAGCTGTTGTTGTCTGCTGTTCATCAAGAGCATCAAGCGCAACATTGATTGCTGCGGTAAGAGATGACATTGTTCCAGCTATAGTTGCAGAATCTTGATCAGGTTCTTGTGCATGAGTTCTCAAAGTCTTTAGTAAATCTTTGTATACAGAAATTGGAATTAAAGTGAGCGGACTTGCTACGTTTCTAATCCTTCCCGGTATTCTTTGATGAATTCTCCTTGCTTCGTGAGCATTTGCTTGCAATCTTCGTGAATCACTTAGAGACTCACCGTGTGATATTGTACCTCTAACTTTTGAACCTTCTACTGCAGCAACTATTCTTTCTGCCAGGGGCCTTATAAGAGAAAGAGATACATGCTCTACTCCGCTTCCAATTGGCAGACTATCCACGTCTGACTGGCCTCTAGACGCAAGCTTAAGTGTTACTCTAACCTGACCATCATCGAGAAAATCTACATTTGAAACTTGAATATTGAATATTGATTTGCTCTTGAGAGAATCTAAGAAATCTGCATATACATTTGACCCAACCATATTATTCCCTTGGGCATGTGACCATCCCCACTCTATCTCGATATACGTAGCTGATGTTGAATCTGCTGCTATTATGGGAGATATTGTAGATAATTGTGATCTATCATGTAAAACTAGTTGCATCGTTGCAGTTTTATTTGCAAGAATAGACTGCCCAAGACCTGCTATATCAATTGTAAGTTGCTCAAGCGACATCAGCGGAACCATTGTATTTAGAGGTCCTCCTAACTCGCCGGTCTGTGATGCATTATTTGCAGTTTGTGGGATTGTGAATAATTCAATTCCTGCATTTGCGACCTGTCTTGTTATCGAAATATTTGGGCTTGAGAGGTCTAGTGTGACTGCTGCCGCATCAAAATCAATAGAGTCTCCGCTAGCTATGTCAAATAAATTTGAATCATCATTTATTGGAACTGCTGATGCTAGTATTGTATCAGCAGACCCCCCATCTAGAGACGGTATCGAGAGAGCTGGTCCTCCTGTGTCAGAACCCAAAAATCCGACAAGGTTAAATGTATCAAATCCACCTATAAATTGCGGCAAGTCTGTTATAAATCTAAGATTTATATATGGTGCGCATTGTGACATTTCAATTGAAGGTATTGAATTCATAAATATTGAAGCTGCAGATGCATGCCTATTACAAAAGAAAAGATTATAATCTGCAATTTCTACTGTTCCCATAGTTGGATTATCTATTCTATCCGGATCTCCTGAATTATTTCCTTCTGGAACAGTTTCTCTCGCCCCTGCACCTGTAGAAGCATCTCCTGCTGCTGCGGCTGCACCTGGAGTTGCAGATGATTCCAGCTGAGAACTTCTATCTACACCTGCAGTACACTCAGTAACACCTGCTTGACCTCCAGCAGCTTCAACTCTTGCACTATCATTTACAGGAGAATCTGGTTCAATGCTTGACTCCATCTTAATCCCAATTGAGGCTGCGATCTCAGATCCAAATTGACTTCCAATAGAATTCATTATATCTTTTAGAAAGTATCCTCCCTCACTATTATCGTAAAGAATTCCCTGCAAAAATCTTATCTGACTATCTTGCATGCTGTCTGACATAGGCCCGGGCACGCCCTCGATTGTGACGGATGATCCGAGGCCAAATAGGCTCAAAAATCCGAGATCAGAGAATTGAGCAGACGAATTTTCAAATCCTGTTCCGGTATAGTATTTTTCTAACTCTCTAACTGCCGCATCAAGTCTATTTGCTGGGGGTGCTTCGTCACTCATTCTATCTCACTATTCTCATTATCTGGCCAAGATCTATTGGAATTCTTAGAATTGTTCCAGCTGGAGCTTGCAGTGACCACCCAATTCCAGAAGCAGCTGCTATAACCCACCAGTAAGATCCGTCTCCATAGTGTTCTGCTGCAATATGATCAATTCTTTGATTTTCAACAAGCTTTTTAAAAGTAACTGATATTGTGCCCTTTAGAACACCCATAAATATCTTATCTGATGAGTGAGGTGTGCTGTACATTGTTCCTTCATTAAGTCTTCTAAGGAAAGTATATCTACCCATTGCCATAATTTAAATCCTATAGTTTATTTTTATCTAGCGGTTGCGCACTAAATTTGCCTGCTCTCTTGTAAGAATCTTGTGATCCCCTTCCGCCATCTGGCTGGACATCTCCTGCAACTGAATTCATAATATTTCCAACATTATAAATTGGGGCTCTATTGTATCCACTTGAATCAATTCCTGGTGGTAGATCGTGAATAACATCAAAGCCGACTTGAACTTTGCAAAACTTTGGAGCTCGAGAATTCCAGTCAATCTCCCATGTAGTCATAGGATCAATCCAGTTAAAACTAAGACTCCTAAAGACACCAGCAAGGCCTCTTCCGCCAGAATTTTCAAATGCTCTTGTAATTGAGTTATTTCCGGGATGCATAAATTCATTTGCATTTGTTGTAAATAGTTGCATAGCATCATTTGGAAATCCTGTCTGTGTTGCAAAATCACTTAAAAAAGCTGATAGAGCTCCAGTTCCCCAAGCCATGACATTCATAAATGGTGCTATATTATTAAGAAACATAACATCAGGATTGGGCATAAGATCCTCATGGTAACAAGTCATACTTTTTCCATAAATATCAGAGGGGGCAGCGTAGTCAATAATTTTTACTGTATACCTGACCTTCGTCTTAATTTCACCTTCTCTTCTAAATCCTTTTGATACTTTGGATGGCTGCGCAGATCCTATTGAATTAATATCTACACGTTTTTTATCAATAACTTGCACGACATAGGGCCTTGTTATTCTGTATGTTGTACCAGATTTTAATTCATATCCAAGATCTATGCTAGCTTTTAGAATTGGCTTGTCTGATTCAGTATATCCCCCAACATCATCTGAAAACCAGCCTGCTGTAGATCCAGCAAGAGATGCTGCAGCTTTTTGAAGCGTTTCTGCTACTGTTGAGGCTGACTCTGGTGCTGTCTTCTCTGCTATATCAGGACTTCTCAACTGTCTAAGGACAAGGCCAGCACCTATAGGATTTACAAATCCATTTAAAGATACTCCCGAAAGAGCTGTTCTTAATATCTTATCTCCAAAACCTGCTCCTGCATCTCCACTACCTATCCCTAGAGCTAGAGGCGATCCAAACATTACTTTAAAAACTGTTTCAAGTTGTACTTCTCCAATTTTTCTCTGTGCGTTTCCAGTAACTAAAAGCCCTGATTTTCCTAATGCTAGACCACCAGATATTTCAAAATCTCTTTCTCCAACACCAAACATTCTTGCAAGATTAAATCTAGAATAATTTCCCTTTATAACGTCTCCTATTCTTAATCTTACGAGAGGGGTTGCTCCAATTACCTGACTAAAAGGTTGTATAAAAGTATCAGCGCCATCCGGAGTCTTCATGGCTGTGCCCTTTGTCCACTGGGGGTATGCTAGGGTTACAAGCTTGTTTATTTTAAACCACATTTCATCAAAGTCTTCTTTTGAAGTTGCAGCTATATAAAAGCTAAATGTAAGAGACCTTGTTGTACTTCTGTATACTTTAACATCCTCAACTCTTCCGTACCCTTTTTGACCATTGTGACTAACAGTATAACTATCCGATAAATTATCTAGAAATGCATGAAATCCTATCATTTCATTTGTTCTAACATCATGAAAGTAAAACGGTACATACTCAGCGTCCATTGCATTTTCCAATCTTTGCACAACATCGGTTGGTATTCTTGCAGACTGGCCTGCTCCATTTACATTCACATAAGTTTTCATCATAAGATCACTTGTCATGTGACCCTTTGTCGGATTAGCCCCGTTAGCAAAAGTATTCATATCGGTTGCTGCTAGCATAACATTTCTAGGAAGCAAATACATTCCGGGAGAGGAGGATCCCCTCCACGCAAGTGATAGTGAAGTTTGTCCATCACTTGATCTACTTTTTGAAACTCTTGTTGATGGTCCATCATAAAGCTTGTCAACGTTCCATGGGGCAACTGGATCATCCATTGCGTCTATTCCCTGAACACCTCCAGTTGCTCTAAGCGATATATCTCCGATCTCTGCTACAGCATTAATAATTCCTACAAGACCAGTATTTGCAACAGCAGACATTGTATCAGATAGTGCTGCTGATGGATACGAAGTATAGCTTTCTTCGTTATTACCTATTTTAGATGAAATAAGAATATATTTATTAAGAATTGATCTTGATATAGAGTACCAGAACCCTGGTGCCTCTGAGACTGTCTGGTGACCCGATATATCATTCCTATCTGAGTTTGATGCTAGATCTCCTCTATTCTCGTAAGTTTTTCCAAATAAAACTAGCATTCCTTGGTTTAGGCATCTCATAAATGGATATTTTGTATAGGGAGATAGATATTTTTGAAATAGTTGCACTCTTGACTTTAGCGCTACTCTCTTTGCCTGACCCAGAAGAAGTGGCCCACTTCTAAGATCTATCTTGTCGCCATCTCCCTTAACAGCAGATAAGATATCAACTGTTCCCTGTAGAACATTCATCATTCCAATAATTGTAGCTGCTGCCCTTGCTTTTATGACTGCACTTGATGCATTACTATTATACTTTAAATCAGGTGTATAGCTGCTACCGTATGATGATTGCTTTCCAGATAGTTCAAATGCTCCTTTTCCATCTCTTGTTGATTGACCAGTGCTTAACTGCGGAGATCCATATGCCTCTCTTGGTTTTGTAGATTTTAATGGAAGCGGACCAGGAAGAGCTGAGACTGCATATGCAATATCATTATCATATGAATACTCATCAGGATCTGTACTTTCCCCAGGGGTGCCCGCATAATCTAGACCAAGTGCTTTTAGCATCATTGATCTGGCAATCTTCTCTAGTTTTTCATTTGTCATAACTTGACTCTCTTGCGGGTTTGCATTATAGTTTCCAATGCTTACCTGAGAAGTTCTTGTTCCTGACTTGTTTATGCCTGATTCAAAATCAGATATATCTATATCTGAATTCTTGTAGGGTGTATTATCAGATGTTTTAAATCTATTTCTAGAAAGAACAACATCCTGTACACCCTTTGTAAGATTTTGAGAAGCGTCTGACGGCGACGAATCAACAACTGTTTTTCCTGTTGCATCCAGGCTAGTTCCCTCAATCGATGGTAGAAGATTATTTCCGCTATGGGGTCCGTCGCCTGTGTCTTCGTTTATCCCAATATTCCCAAGCTTGCTAATAATATCTTTAAGTTTTACACTCTCTCCGTCAAAATAGCCACTATTGGAATACTGAGACATTGATGATCCCATTTCCCCATCGGACTCTGATGTTTTTACAAATACATTTCCATCAAGTGAACCTTGAGATTCTGCTGGTTTTAATACAACTGGGTTTCCAGATGCATCTAGGTGAGATAGCATTGGTGCTCTTTGTGAGCCTCCAGAAATACTATAATAGTTTTCTGCAAATGTCAAATATTCAAGAAAATCATTTATTAAACTATCGCCAAGATCAGGCCCTATAGAGACAAGATCTTTTCCAGTTCCCGGATCCTTTCCGAGATCGTCTCCGATGTCTACTATCTTAGACTCATCAGCCGACGTTCCGGAATCATCACCGCCGTACGTAGGGTCAACTGTATATGTTATACCCTGTTTGCTTGAACCTATTGAATTCAAGAACTCTTTTAATTTTTCCCTCGCCACTCTTCAATTCCTTCCTCAGAGAATACATATTCAAAAGCTTCGTTTAGCTTATTAAAACCGTCATCTGTTGATGATAAATCTTTTATAGATTTTCTAATAATATCTATAGGTTCTATATTATCTTCCATCCAGCTTATAAGATCTTCAGCCTCTTCTTTTGAAAGATCCTTGCATATCATTTTCATAAGATCTGTACTAAGTATATTATCTATCAATTCACTCATTTTTAATTTCCACCATATAAATTAACTGTTTTGCGGCTCAAATGCAAGTCTATTTCCTCTGCCTGTTGTAAATCCACCGCCATCTGCTCTTACATCTGCAACCGCTGTTGCAATTGCATTTCCGTCGACTTCAACTGAAATATTTGGAACAACAGCAGTTATATTTCCTTCAGTAAAGTTTCTATTTAGAGTATCTACACTTGTCTTCATTGCATTTATAGCCGTTGCTATTTGAGTAATAAGAGTATTTTGTGCCATGGTGGTTCCATTCGCTTCTCTTATTCTTGAAGCTTCAGCAGCTCTGCGCTCAGCGTCAGAGCGAAGTCTTCGCTCCTCAGTATCGTTATCTTCTGCAGAGGTTGATACTCCTCTTCTCTGGAGAGATCTGATTGATTCAAATATTATATCTGACTGTGCGTTTCCGCCGACAACTGCTTGTTGATAGTACTGAGTTAGCATATCAAGAGAAAGATTATTTCCCGCTGCGAGCTGTGATAGCTGTGCGCGCAAACCCTCTTCGTTACCAGCATATTGATCTTTATATCTCTCAAGTGCTTCTGCTATTCTTGTCGAAGTTGTTCTTGCCTCTCTTTGATCTGAATCTTGCGATGCGGCAACTAAGATTCTGCCTTGCTCAGCAGACATATTATATCTTTGCATCCATGCCTGCTGCATGCCTGTGCCCATCTCATCCCAACTCAAACCAAGTTGATCAGATCTCTCCTTTACTTGCCCAGCCCATGAATCAGTATCTTTAGAAAGAACTTGCAATGACTGGGCTGTCAATCCTTCCATCTCTGCGAGCATTTCGGATGTTGCTGGTGGGACCTGCCATATAGCATTCAACCAGGTCGATGCAAACTCAGAACTTATTTTGCTAGTAGGGCTTTCCTCACTGAAATCTGACTCTTCAAATTCGACACCCATTGCAGTAAGTGCTGCTCTAAAAAATCTTGGAAGTTGTTTAAATGCATTTTCAAAAGTTTCCTTTAGCTCCTCTGCAGCGTCAAGAAGACCGTCTGTGAGTTGCTCAACGCCTCCTTGAACAATTGCTGACTGTCCTACATCAGCTCCGTGCTCCTGTCCCATTCGAGTTACTTCATCATAGAAGCGGTCATACTGCCTTGCTGCATCTATAAGCGTTGTCTGAGTCTGTGCATAGACAGACTTGTGAAGATTATCCGCATATCTCTCAATTGTATTTTCTGATATATCGCCGAATCTGTCTAGCTCGTCCTTGAGCTCTTCTATTGCCCCTTCTGTCGTGGTTGCTGCACCCTCTGTTGCTCCGGCAAGGTCCTCCATTGAGGAAATCTCCCTGTCAGGGTCAAGAAGTCTCTGGACAGCTTCTACATCACTTAAGCCAAGCTGGCTCTGGATTAGCCTTAACTCCGCCTGACTCATATCGTCGACAGATTTTGCTGTTAATAGGAACTGCTCTCTCATCCTAAGAAGGAATCCAAACTGATCCTCATTGGCAAGCTCCATCATCTCCATTGCGTCAATCTGAACACCGAAAACAGATGTTAGAGCTGAGACTGATTGTGCAGCTGAATCGAAGCTTAGGTACTTACCAATCATACCATTGAAGTCTTCGTAGTCGATACCAAGTTGTCTAAGAGTTCCTGCTATCATTGCAGCTGTCTCTATAGTTACATTTCCGTAGTTATTTGTATTTCTGACAATCTGCTCTATTTCACCCATGATAACTTTTGCAGAGTCACCGGTAATACCGGCTATTCTCTTTGAGTAAACAGCAGCATCTCTAAGCATATCTGTACTAGCTTCATTCTGCAGAGTAATTGCTCTTGTGATGAAAGTTGATGTCTCTTCTGCGGATAAACCCATTGTTGTTCCAAAGACAGCCATTTCAAGACCAGTATCAGCAGTTGCAGTTTTCATAACTGTTAAGCCGTCAACAGTCCCTTGTGTTCCTGTTATCATTACGTCAAGAGCTTTTGAAGCTTCGTTGATCTCACCGAGAAGGTCATTTAAATTTATACCAAGACTTGAGACACTTGAATCTCCACCCTGAAGGGCTTGGTCCATCTCTGTAAACATTCTTGCGACTCTGCCGCCTGCAGTATCTGCGGCGCCGAATCCCTGACCTATTCCTCCAAGCCTATTCTGAATTCCACTCATCCTATCGTATAGGTCATCTGAGATTAGGTTTTCTAGAGTTGCATTTACATTCTTTAGGACACCGTCTGCCTGCGTCATAGAGCCTGCAACTGCACCTCTAATGTCTGATGACCCTTGCTGTATGTCGTTTGTAGTTGTTACAAGATTTCTATTTGCTTGTCTAACGTCACCAGCTGCTCCACTAAGTGATCTCAGAGCAGCATCAAGCTGCGATGAGTCTCGACCTGCTGCTTTTTCAATTGCTGCTTGCGATGTTAGCTGTGCAATAGAGGCAGACTTCATAGCAGTAGCAGCTTGCTGTAGAGATCTAGTTATACCTGCGATAATTTCAGCTTGTTGGGAAAGTGTCGACATTTTAGTCCCTTATAGTATAATAAATATTACATAAAAAAGAGTTTCATCTACTTAAAACCTTTAAATGATCTAGATGACTGATTTGATTGTAATCCATCAGCTATTCCAGATATATTATCAGACATCGATTGCATTGATTCTGCAATATCTCCCATTGGAATATCTTTTACAATTGTTCCTCTTTGATTCTTCTTAGCATTTTCGCTTTTTCTTTCGAACTCTTCTGTCAATCTTTCTATAAACCAGCGCCTATATGTTATCGGCATTGCCCTTGCATCAGAATAGCTTATGTTAAGATGATAATTTAGAACAAACGCTTCTTCTAGAAATGTTATTTTTAGACCTTTAGTTGGGCCAAAAAAAGTTTGCGCCAATAGGTAGCGCAACCTCCGATACAGAACCACAATGAGGACATTGCATATCAACAGACATTTTCATTCCAGGCTCATTTTCAGTGATATATTTTCTAATACTTCTAGAGTCTCTTGCAGGCATTTTAGATACAAACTGAGAAACAGCATTTCTATCGCTTATTCCTTCTACAGATATTATGTGATACTCTAGTTTTGTTGTAATATTTCTCTCAATTCCCGCGCCGCCCGTTATTTTCTTTGACCTGTCAAGAAGTGTACTTCTTTCATTTTCATCTCTTCCTGTGAGAAACTTAAACTGGACCGTTTTTCCTGTTACTGGCAACTTAAATTCAAATAAGTTTTCTCCCTTTGAAACAGGATCTATTTTTAGACGTTTTATTTCTAAGTTTCCAAGATCAAAATCTTGACTACTTTTTTGAGAACATGATGGACATAAAGCATCAACCTTATACGAAGAACCATAGCCTGTTATTCTTATTGATATCATTAGTGCATTTCTATCACCAATTAACATTTGATCAACATCTACTGACTTGTCAATCATGCAAGATCTAATAAGCTGTGTTATTACTGTTCCTTGTCTTATTAATGCCTGTGATGATAATATATCTTCTTCTTGTGCTGTCATGGCTTTGATTTCTACTAAATCTTTTCCACAAAGACTACTTGTTGCTGGGTAGACAGCACCTCTTGATGGAATTGGAACTGCTTCTATTGGAACTTCCCAATCAAATTTTTCCTTTGTAAGATTTTGAGTACTTATATTTTCTGTAGACACTTAGATTTTCTCCCTGTCTTTTGTAAAGATATTAAAAAAATGTATATTCGTAAAATAAAAAAGCAGGCTAAAGAGCCTGCTTTTTATTATAGTGATAATATTAATATTAAAATTGTAATACGCAATTATCGTATCTTATTGACATATCAATTGTTACAGGTGCGTTATCATTTTCGTATGTAAGAGTTTGAAAGTTTACTGATTTTATAAATGCGCCTTTCATATCCCAAAGCTCTACTACTGTTCCAATTGGATCAAGTAACTTTATCTGTATATCGCGCTTATAGAAATCTGCGTATCCTGCTCTTCCGGATACTGACTCATAGTGAGTTCTTATCCACTCCATAACCTGTTGAGCTCCTGATGGTGCGATTGGATCATATAACGAGATTGACATTTCCTGGAATGTCATTCTTCCTGCTATATATCTATATGCATTCATAAACGGAATTGGGAGTTCTTGAAATTGCATCTGAGGTCTTGCAGATGTTTTCATAAGAAAAGAATCTATTCCCTCTATTGCAAACACCCACCGAAACTGTCTTTTCGGCTCAAATTTATTTGGTAACATATCCGTAACTGAAAGTGTTTCGGCCATTTTATTTTTCTCCTAAAGTCATTTGTTTATAACTATGCTTATAACTATAACTATGCTTATAATTACGCATCATCAAAATTATCTGAATTTGCAACAACAAAATCAAGTGCTATGAATTCTGCTGTTCTTGTTGGTTGAAGGAATATTTTCCCTCTAAGTGTATTATTCTCTATATCTAGCTGTGTTGTTGTAGTTGTATCGATAATTACTTTGTACTTATCTACACCCTGTTGCTCTTGAACTCTTTGCATTACTGGCTTAACTAGAGAGTTGAATCTATCAAGTGTTTCTTGCCTATTGGGTTCAAATAGCATTGAGTTTGCGATATTCTTAACTTGCCTTCTAATATTTATAAGAAGCCTTCTAACATTAACCCTGTCAAGCGCAGATGCATTTTGGAATAGTGTCTTTTGTCCCCATACAACTAGACCTTTTCCATTTGTAAATGATACAATTGGATTGATTTTTGCTTCATAAAGATCATCTAGATTTGTCTTATTCAAAGGTCTTGCAGCATATAGTGCTGATCCGAGCGCGCCTCTTGTAAATCCAGCTGGAGCAAACCACGGATGAGATACTGCATCATTTAAAGACATTGCACCAAGAACCGATACAGAAGGCGGAACTGTTACATTTGTCTTTGTAGTCGGATCTGTTATAACTATATCTGGAAAGTATGCTGCAGCAAAAGATGTATTAACAGACCGTGCAAGAAATCCTGCAACTGTATTCTTAACGTTTGGTGTAATAGGTTCACCATCTGAATCAACTGATGCTGTTATTACTGTGTTTGATGTATCTCTACTTTCAATATCCATAATATACATTGAATCAAATCTACTTTCAATTGCATCTATTGCATAGTCTGTTACACTTGTATGTCTAAGCCCCGGTATTGCAAGAAGATTTATATCTGCATCAGCCTTTGTTCCCATGATATCGATTGCTTTTCTATATGTTGAAACTGTAGGACCTTGTACACCGCCCTGATTTGTCGAATCATCCATTTCCCACTTGCATGCTGTATTCAATAATTCGCTCTTATTCTTATCAAATATATTCGTACCATTAAATCCACCCTGAAGGAATACAGTAAACTTTGCGTATTTTCTATTTCCTTGTGTCTTTAAGTCTGATACTTTTAGAGCTCTTGTCTTTGTAGAATGATCCGTTGATATTGCACCGCCTCTTACATATGAAGAGCTTGCCCATTCAGATGTATCAGCAATTCCGTCAGATCCTGTTCTAACTCTTATTCTTTCAAGAGTAAAGATATTCTTATTAAACTTGTCACAATCAAGTACTGTGCCCCCAGAGTCTGCTTTTCCTGGATTGTTTCCTACAGCAAAGTTAAATGTTCCAGGATTGAATGATGGAAAATATTTAACCCTTGCCTTTGCAATTGTCTTATCTGAAATTGTAGGACTATTTAGTGTTCTTAGAACTTTTGATTCTTCACCAGTTCTATCAACTAAAACATCTGGTATTCTTTCATCAAATCTTGTCCCCCAGTATAGCCAGGATCCCGGCTTGATATCTGGAGATATTCCCATCATTATATCTTCCCTATAGTCAACTGGTGTTGTAACAGCTTCTTTTAGAAGCTTGGGTGCACTAGGTGTTGTAATAAATCCTGTTGATCTGTGAATTCCAACTTTTGCTGTTCGAACTTGTGGGAAGCAAGCTAAAGGTCCACTTCCGGATGTTACAAGATGATCTGGTCCCCTGTGCCCTAATGGTAGTGCTGCATCTGGCACTTGTCCGTTTTTAAGTGTAGTTGACATTTCAACTCTTATAAGTGTTGAAGATCCAGGATGATCTCCACTTACAACGATCTTTTGGCTACCAGCTGCCTGATCGAAGTCAAAATATATGTTTTGATCACCAATAACTCTTGCGACGTACTTATCACTGCTAGGATCTAAAGTTAAGCCAAGATGCTTCTCTAGTGCAATTACTTTGTGATCTTGATCATCGAATCTTCTAACTAATAAGTCAAATCTTCCAAACTTATCTGTATCAGATGTTGAAGGTTTAATTGATTGTATAGATATCTTTATAAGGTCATTTGCATATGAACCATCATCTAGCGAGTGAACTCTAAATAGATCATATTTTGTTCCTCCGAAATCTTGAGATATAAAGAATGGAGTTTTTGCATGCGTAAATCTATCATTAAATGACTCATAATTAGGTGCAATACCTGTTGCTGTATCTCTAGCATTTGATCCTGTAAGCAAGAATCCAATATCCTGTAATTCTTCTGATGTTCCAAGAAGATGTTGCCCAGTCGCATGTCGACTTCCAGAAAGTATACCAGATCCTGTTATATGTGCATATGCAGAGTTTATATCATATTGAGCATATAGAATATGTCCAGCCTTTTGAAGCTTAAGCGGGTCTGTATTAAAGACTTTTCCAAAATATGAATTTTCCGTTGTAACAAACGAAGCTGTTAATGTGTTCGGATAAAGATCTGTATTTACATGACCATTTAGAAGCAATGTAAACTGACCGTCAGATATTCTTACAGAACCAGTCATTCCACCTTTTAGTGTTGTTGCTCCTGCTGTTGCTGCAACAGTATTTGAAGGCTGCCCAGCTGCTCCAGCCGGACTGTTATTTCCAGATAGTGTTAGTATAACCCCTGATGCTGCTAAAAGAACTCCTCTGACTATTGAACTAGCACTGTGAAGTCTAGAAATTCCCGCTGATGTGAAAATTCTACTTCCAGCAGACTCTGACATAAAGCATCCAAGAAAGTATGTTCTTCCTGTATCACCATCTGCAACTGCATATGGATTATCTCCGTATATTCCTGTACCTAGTGGTAGTGACTGACCCACAGTAAAGCCAGCATTTGTGACTTTTCCTGTATCTCCGCTTCTTTTATTACCATCACCAGCCCCTAAAACTCTAAGGTATGTTAAAGCCTGCGCATTTTTAAGAAATTCATAGACAGCTAACGGTCCAAATTTTTCACCGTCTGTTGCACCAAATACTCTTGCAAAGTCTTCATAAGATCCAATTGTTACAGGAATAAATGCAGGCCCTTGGTTTGAAGTTCCAATAACGCCTGCTGGTGTTCCAGATGGCTTTCTCGCCGTGGGCTGGGACAAATCTATTTCTGTTGCGTATATTCCCGCACTTTTGTAAACTACTTCAGCCATTCATGTTCTCCATTGTACACTGATAAATATTCATCATTCGAAACTTACACCTGAATGTGTTATAATAAAGTCTATTGCTATAAACTCTATTGCTCTTGTTGGAACAACAACAATTCTTCCATTAAGAACATTGCTCTCTATATCCTCAGATGTATTGTTACTTGTATCCATAATAACTTTAAACTGGTCTATACCTTGCTGTGATTGAACGTTTGACAGCAAGGGTGTAACATCTGCAACAAATCTTGCTCTTGTTTCCGGTGTATTTTGTTCGAAAACTATTAAGTTTGCAACTTCACTTACAACTCTTCTAACTTCAAGAAGCATTCTTCTTACATTTACTCTGTCAAGGGCACTTCTTCCAAGTTGCAATGTTTTTTGACCAAATATTACGTAACCAGCCCTAGGGAAGGATGCTATTGGATTAACTCTTGATTCGTATAGTTCGTCCCTATCGCCCTGATTTAACCTTACCTTTGTATTGCTAACAAATCCAAGTGATGCCCTGTTAAATCCAGCAGGAGCAAACCACGGATATGATACTGAATCACTATATGCAAGTGCCCCTAGAGCTGCAACTGTTGCAGGCACCTGTACAGGCCTGTTATTAATTGGGTCTCCTATTGTTACATCTGGAAAGTAAGCTGCGGAGAAATTATTGTTAATAGACCTTGCAGCAAAGTTTTGTGCTGTCATGCCTACGTTCGGTGCTTTTGAACTTCCGTCAAAAAGTCTGACTTGATCTGCATCATATGATGGAACATCTATGATATAAAATGCTTTTCCATAATCTTCAAGTCTTTCCATTACGTAGTCGGTAAGAGAAGAATCTCTAATTCCAGGAATTACAATAATATTAACCCTTGAAGAAACTTCATCAGTCAATATTCTGGCAGCCGCTCTGTATGAAGAAACGTTCGCATTGTACTTTCCTGATCCTACGATTAGATCCCTTAGGCCAATATCAAGTGTTGCTCCAGAAGCATATCCACCGGTGTCAGACGAACAGGATTGATCATCCATGTTAGCCATGTGCTTATCAAGAATATTAAGACCATCAAATCCGCCATGCATGATATTTGTGAATTTTGCGTAATCTGTAAACTTATTAAAGTAAACTGATGATGTTATAGACGCAAGGGAGGCAAATGTCAGCCTCTTCATATCATCATCGTCGATCAAGTATTCTTTTGGATCCGGGTCTCCATTTCTAATGTATGCAGTATTTAACATGTGCTCTTTTGCAGATCCAGTTATAACTGCAGGAATAGATTTATCTAGATTTCCTGATGTTGATCCCGTGCTGTTATAAAGTGCAACCCTTGCAAGAGTAAACATATTATTATTGAACTTGTCTGCACCAGATCCTGTGACTAGAACATCTAGCTTTTGTATACCCAAGAATTTCGTATATTCTCTAACTATTGGATTTAGTTCACTAGATGCATTACTATTAAATATTGCATCAGCTTTTGAACCTGTTCTTGGAAGTCTTGTTGATTTAATTCCCCAGTAAAATCTTCCGTCAACTCTTTCATCACCGCCAGCTTGACCTGTGAATGTTGGAGTTTTATCAATAGTTCCTCGAGTTACTTTGAATCTCATTGGAATTGGCGGCAAGATTGATCCTGTCATAGCAAGAATTTCTGCCCAGTAAGTTGTTGAAGCAGCACTTGGAGTATAAATATTCATATCACCAAGATCCATACTAAGTCTTCTAGGCTGTTTTGGTGATCCTATTCCAGGAACTGGAAGGCGCGTATCACTAAGAGTATCTGATGTCTTTACTACCGGTAGTCCTCTGAATCCGAATGGCATTGCATCATCAGGAACATCGCCTGCAACAAGACCACCAGCCATTACAACACGTACTCTAGAAGATACATTTGGATATTGACCCTTGACAAGCACCATCTTTTCTGAATCTTGTTCTGCATCAAAGTTATAGTATGCTTTAAAATCACCTATCTTTCTAGCAATGTAGTCGGATGAATTCTTATCAAGAGTGCAACCGGGATATCTCTCAAGAACCTTTGCATTTGTATCAACATCATCGAAGTCTCTAACTTCAAGAGTAAATGTTGCGAAAGGCGATGATGGATCAACTGATTTTCTTATATCTCTAATTGAAATCTTGAATTTCGAATTTGCATATGCACCATCTGAAATTGTCTCTACCTTGAAGAGATCGTATGCATTTGTACCGTATGGCTGTGAGATAAACCATGTTGTTGCAGGCGTTGTAAATCTTGAATCAAATCTTCCATATGCATTTGCAAAAGTTTCTGTTGAAATTCCTGATGCTGCGGATGTTAAAGCAGAGCCAGAAGTAAGTGCAACAGAGGCTTTTGTCTTTGACCAATCAAGAGTTGCAACCTCTGACTCAACAGGAAAGTGAGCATAAAGTAAATGCTGCTCTTTCTGAAAGAATTTTGGATCTGTATTTAGAATATTTGCAATGTATGCATCATCAGTCGGATCTAAAGATGCTGTATATATTCTAATTCCTGAATTTCCTTCATCAGATGAGAATGTGGATCCTGCTGATGATGAAATTATAAGTTTAAACAGTCCGCCGTCGTCGGCTGTATATCCGACACCAGCCGTATCATTATTTGCTCCGATGCCAGTTGAATAAGATCCAGAATTTATATTCATTATTTCGAATCTAGTTCCAGATGCACACATAAGCATTCCTCTTACCATGTATGCAAATGAACCGCCTGTTCTAAAAAATGAATCATTATCTGATAGCATTGGATAGCCTACTGCTTCATTTGATGCTGAAACGTAATGGCGTCCAACTATGAACTGGACACATCCTGCACCTCTTCCATGTGCACTTACAGATCCTTCAGCGGCCATCTCACCCTTTATCTTAAACCCAGCACCCTTTGTTATACCAGCTGTAAGAGTATTGTCGAAATCTGTGGTGGAATCATTTGCACCAGCACCAAGCACTCTAACGTATGTCACTGCTGTTCTGTGCTTTAAAAATTCCTTTACTGCATATGGACCAAACTTATCAGGATCTAGTCCACCAAACCTATTTTCAAAGTCAGAAAACGATCCAACTGTAACGGGTACAAAAGCTGGACCCATATGTGAAGTTCCGGCAATTCCTGCTGGAATACCTGATATCGTCTTATCTCTTTGCGATAGGTCTATTTCTCTCTCAAAAAAACCTGGCGATTTGAATGTCTGTTCAGCCATTAAGAAATCTCCCGTAACAATTCTATACAGGTATAACTATCACGTAACAAGTCAAACGTCACTATTCAGATGATGGTGAATCTAACGTTGTTTGTAAATCTACAGTAATTCTTGAACTGGCAACAGTTTCGCCTGCTCTTTCATTACGTATTAGGACCCTGGAGAACTTAACAGAGTCCTCTCCAGTGAATGGATTTTCAACAATTTCAGTTAAAAACTCACGACCTTGTCCGCGTCGCGGCTCGTTCATTTTCTCTGTATCTATATCAGATAATATAAATTTATTTTGATTAACTACCCCTTCAGGATTTTTATCAAAAGTTACAACCTGAGTATTTGTTTGAATATATCCAAACTCTATTATCGGAGCAGATTCATACTTTCTAAATGGATCTGGCAATCCATCATGCTGTGATGCAAAGAGATAGGAGGGTACATCTACTGTAAATGTATATCTTATTATTCTCTCATCAGACGAAAAATCAGAAAAGTTATCTGCTGAATTTAACGGTGATTTTATGAATGCAACATACTCAAATCCTGATGGGCTTGTTATTTTGAATCCGTGCTCTTGCCCACTAAATCTTGTCATCATAACCTCCATAATCTGATTCATATGCTGGACATATTGTGTCCAGAATGTAACTTCATATGATGCTAGGAAAAAAGTAGGATATGGTGCAGTTATTATTTCAAAAATATTATCAGATAAATTATTTTCCAAGAGGCCGTCTGTGCTCTGCGGAACATACGATAGATTTTTTCCATTTCTCCTAGTTGCAATAGTTCCTGGCTTTGCTGTTTTTCCAGGAAAGATCTCGCTTGATGCAAAATTTGCCCTACTTGATATATTTTTTTGATTTTTTAGACCTGGCCTGTTTATAATATTCTGATACTCTCTGTCTTTTTTTGAAAGTCTTTTTTTAACTACATATAATTCTTGGTCCCTAGGAGCTATTGCTGTTCCATACCCACCAAGATTTGCAGATATATCTATACTTTTTCTATGTATTGCTATAATTGGCAGAATTAATGCATTGTTTTTATCTCTTATTGGAGATTTTCTTCTAGTTAGCGCAAATCTCTCACCAGTTGAAAATACTACTGGAACCTTTTCTGACTGATTGTCTATTTTTACCTGAAAAGGAATTTCCTTATCAAATAAGTTAAAAAGTGCTCTATCTACAGACTCTATGTCTGCAGACGGTAGATTAAAATCATCTGGGGATGGAAGATCATCCCTATCATCAAGTCCTCTCTTTACCATTTTCTATCACTCGTCATAAAAAGACGATCCTCCCTTTTGACCTCTTTCTGTAACTTCTTTTACACCAGATATTGGATCTGATAGTACGCCATTTCTCCTTAGGTCTCTTATATCTCCTGTTACTCCCTCTACATTCTCTTTGTATCCACGCTGCTGATAAAAATTCTTTTGAACAGCACCTGGATCTGAGTAGCCCTCGTCTGTTGGTCCGAGTACTTTTGATACAAACTGTCCTTTTCTTGACTGTTTACCAGTTATTGTAACAAATCCCTTGTGCTCAACTTCTCCATATATTGTATTTGAATCAGGCACAGATATTACTTCAAAAAATACAGTTCCATAGCTAAAAAAATCACCTTCTAGTATTTCTATATTTTTCTCTATCAAGTCTCTTTCTTGTATATAGACTTCAATCGTATAGTATTCTTCGCTTCCAAACGTATTAGCTCTAATTTCCTGCGGTAAGTACTTTACAAGAGAGTTTATCTCTATAGGATTTTCAAATATTTTATCAACTGCCTCTTCATAGACCTCGTGAACTCTAGATTTTGACTCAGATATCGAAAAATAGTATATTTTCTGACCGACAACGTCTTTTACTATTTCCTTTCCAAGGTCATTTATGAAATTTATTTCTCTTTCTGTTATGAATAATCTTGACATAATTTATCCCATTAGTATTGCTAGCCCATTTGGCATGGGAATGAATTTTAATTGCTTATTAATAAACTCTGCTCTTGTTGCTGCAAGCTCCATAAGCTTATCATATGTCATCGTGTCAAGCATTTCCTTGAGCGATGTTTTTAGTGCTGTCTGATCCTCTCTTCCTTGTGTTATAAGCTCTTTTCCATCTAGTGTTAGATCTGCTCCAGGTATCGGAATATTAGAGAACTTTGATCTTACATGACCCAATAGTTCCTTAGAGAGTGATAAAGAATATTGCCTGATCCACTGCCTGCCTATGCTATTAATATTTGTATATTGTAAATTTCCAAATGGAAGGTCTGATAGATTTGAAACTCCCTCTATGGTATCATCTCCATAGCTAGCATTAAGAGGATCTGAATAAAACTTTACCCTTAGCCATAGCTTAAGAGGAGACTCTGAGTTTGAAGTTGGCATTGGGTATATTCTTATTTTTGTACCAATTATCTTATAGGAATAATTTGATCTTCTAACTCTATTTGATAAATCTAGCTGACCAGCCCTTAGTATATCTTCAAATACTGGTAATACATAGAATATTGTTTCTGGGGTAAATGACTCAAATGAGAACTCATTGTTAAGATAGTTAATTGCAGAAGTTGTATCAAAGAATCTATATGCTGCTTGCGGACTAAAATGGAATACTTCACTTACTTGCATTTTACTTTTTTTGCTATTTAAGCTAGATGAAAATATTAAATTTCCATCTGAATCTTTAAGCTGTGTATACATGTCATAATCTTGCTGACCATCTTTAAGTGATATCGATCCTGACATCATGTTATAAGATCCACCCGTGCCTGCCTCTTGTGCGTATGGCTCTGCAAATCTTGTCAAGTAGTCTAAATTTTCTCTAGGATATTTTCCCTCCGAGCCAGACATCTCACCCGTTGATCCTGTTATCGGGCCTCCTAAAAAATTAACTATTTGTGACTTCGCCTGGTATGTATTTAATATTGCACTAAACTCTAGTGTTGCTTCTTCAAGTGTTGCCCATATTTGTTTTTTTGTAAGCTCTACACTCAGAATATCGTCTCCAAGCTTTCTCTTTACAAACGTTATCATATTATCAGCCTCTGTTTTAAAAGCTGATTCTTCGTCAAAAAATCCAAAAGGAGTTGGACTAGTTGTATTTGTAAATGTCGCCACAGTAACACCCTTTCACTATAAATTTAAGTATTCGAGTGCTTAGTGCTTTTCATTCAATGTTTGATTGTTTTAAGAGTGAATCAAAAATTAAAATCAGTATACCTACCTTGTAGTAGCACTACTTCTTCTTTTTCTGGGAGTTTTTTTTGTTCTATTTTCTTCTTTATTAGATCCAGAACACTCCATTAGCCAGTCTATTGTATCACCTATCTGATCACCTAGCTCAAGCTTTCCATTGTTTGCAACTCTTTTTCTTTTCTGTGTTGTGCTTTTTTGTGAGGATCGTTTTCCTGGTGATAATTTATCACCTGTATTAGATATTTTACTTCGTGATCTTGTCTTGGTGGACTTTTTCTGCACGCTGGCTTGTGTTTCTTTCTTTTTAGCTGTTCTTCTCTTTCTAGTTGTAGATTTTTTAGCTGTCTCAGATAATGTTATTTTTTTATTATCAGAATCATTCGACAAATCCTTCTTTGGTGATCTTCTTTTTCTAGTTAGAGATTTTTTAGCTGTAGTACTTTTGCTACTTTGTTTGTCTTCGCTTTGTACTGTTATTTTGGAATCTTCCTTTAAGACTGGGGGGATATCAACAATTTCTTCTAAATTGTTATCAAGAAATAGTTTATTTTTATTTCTTCTTTTAGCCTCTTCGCTACCCGCAAGTATTCTTAGGATCTGTCTTCTTTTTGGCATATTTACCCCTAAGATAAATTTATACACAAAATATTATAAAAAGTTAATAAAAAAGAGGCACCTTTTTAAGGTGCCTCTTTGAATTATATACTTCTTTGATATTATATTACATTCATATCAAGAACTGTAACTGTTCCGTAGAAGTCAGCACGAACCATCTTCTTGCCGTAGCGAGTCATCACTCCCTTGCGGGGTGTGAAATCCTCTGGCGCGAAGATTGTAGGTGTAACAATCAATGGAACGTAAGGTGCGTATACGTATCCGGTTTCAAGGTAGCTACCTCCCTTATATCCAACAAGAACCTTGTTGCGCGGGAAATATGGATCCTTGTAAACCGTGAAACGGTTGCTAAGGCTACCAATCGGTGCAGCACCAAGCTGGAATGGAGATCCAACCTGACCTTGTCCATCAAGACTTAGGCTTGGCTTATAGAGAACAGAAGCCTCGAAGATTGTAGCAACTTCAGGTGAAACCACGATAAAGTTAGCAGATCCGCGAAGGGTCTTTCTATGAATCTCATTTGCGACATCAATGATTGTCTCAGTAAGAGTCTCATACCACTCTCTAACAGTTCCAGTGAATGCAGGACCAGCTGATAGTGAGCTAGCTAGCTCTACCTCTGCTCCGCTTCTCTTGTTAACGAACTTACCAGGCATTCTTGACCAGTAGAAGTTTGCACCCTGCGCTTCAGTAAGCAGATCGTTTAGGATCTCTCTGTCAAGCTCAAGAGCAATCTGCTCTGATAGGATCTGAGTAAGCTCAACCTCAGCGTCAAGGCTGTGGTAGGCATTCAAGTCCTGTGCGAGTTCTGGTGACCAACGAGCACGAAGCTTACGAGTCTCTGCTGTTACAGCAATTGATTCGATCTTGATATCAATCTCTGGTATAACAACCTGAGGTGATGACTCAAAGTCTGACTCGAAAGTTGGGATAGTGAGTGCATCGCCGTCTGATCCAACATTGAGTGTTGGTGACTGAACGTATGAACCTGTACATCCGTGACCCTGTGCTGAGAATTTAGGAAGATATGTACCAGATACAACAGTTAAAAGAGCTGCATTTGATGTAGATCTTGTAACTAGAGGATTAGGTGTAAAGACACCACCTGAGTAAGTTCCTAGCTGGTTAAGCCTTCTAACGTTAAGGGTTCGTCCGCCCTGAATCTCATCACCGGATGTAATGTACTTAAGACCTGTCGAACTAACGATTGTGACGCCGTCTGAAGCACCCTGCGCACCAAGCGTAAACTGCTTAACAGCTGTAAGATCAGCCTTTGCAGGAAACTGAGTTACATCCCATATCATAAGCTGAAACTGTCCGACACCCTGTAGCTTTCCACCTGAGCTTGCATTTTCTTCAATGAGCTGTGTTACCTGTGGGTCAAACTGAAGAGCTTTTCCATCTGATCCTGTAGCTTGGCATTTTGTATTTCCACTTAGGGATGTACTATTACCATATGCACCAGAAGCTAGAAGTGTAAGTCTATCACCTGATGTATTGCTAAGAGAAGTATGAACTCTTGTATAAGCTGTTCCAGCAAGATCATAGGGTCCACCGACTGCATCAGATCCAGATCTTACACCCTTACCTGTCGGAAGGTTGTAGATTGATTGACCTTTTGAATATGCTTGTGTGTTTGTTGCACCAGCAGCGCCTGTTTGTCTATTTGAATCACCACCTACAGCTGTGCCATATGTGTAGTCCAGATAGAAGAGAAGTCCCGAGGGAAGACTCATTGGCTGGATTGAAACGAGATCATTGGCAACTAAGCCTCCGAAAACTCTACGAACGATTGGGAATGCGATATTTGTAAAACCTCTAATATCGCCAGATGATGATGCACTACCTGCACCGCCACCGAGAGAGTTAACCTCTCTAAGTACCTGAGCTGCCTGGTTCTCAAGAAGTCGTGACATTGTCTCTCGACCCTGCTCACCTAGACCCCTTAGAAGACCTGTACGCGCCCACTTGTTTGTTACCTTCTGACCTTCAGCACTCATGTCTCTGTCACGAATACCTTCAGTTAGTTGGTTTAATGTAAATGATTTGGCCATGTTTTTTCTCCTTTATATATGTTGTTGAAACGACCTGTGAATTACTTAAGTCCTGCCAATGTGGCCCACCGATCAACCTCGGTTGTTGCCCTATTAGCAGATGAACGACCGCTTACTCTAGAGGAAGAACCTACAGAGCGAACGACTGACTCTTTCAAATTTCCTTTTCTACTTCTAGTAGATCCAGATTCTGTTAGAGTCTTATAGATTAGCTTAACTTCTCTCAAACTTTTTGCTGAATCTATTGATTCAACCATAGAACGTCTTCTCGCTTGCGATATTGACTTATTCTGAAAAAGCTTATTAACATAAAGAAGCTTTGCGTTAAACAGATTTAAATCTGTAAGTTGCTCACGAAGTGTTTCAACTGCACTTCTGTATTCATCGAGCCTGCCATTGAGATTACGATTTTTGCGCATCTCTTTCTTCAATTGCTCAGCTAGAGCATTGAGTTTAACCTTGTAGACGTCGCCCTTTTCAGAGCCTCCGCCAAATGCATTTCCTTTTCCGCTGCCTTTTCCGCCAAATTGATTCTTTTGGCCGGCATTTGCGTTTCCTTTTCCACCCCATGAGCTTGACTGGTCATTCTTAATGCCTTTTACCTTTGTCAAGTCTTTTGCTTCTCTGATTTTTCTTCTAACTCTTCGAAGCTCTTGTTTGAGCATTAGTGGATCAATTTCGTAAGTTTCCGCGAGAACTTCTTCCTCTTCGACATCAACGTCCAAGTCTAAGTCTTCGCCTTCGTCATCAATATCTAACTCAGCACCAAGCTCAACATCAACTTCTTCGTCCTCATCTCCAACAACTCTTACTGTTGGCTGAAAGTCATCTGGCAATTCCAGATCAGCTAAATCAATTTCAAGGACATCTTCATTTAAGAGGCCAAGGTCTCTCAAGACTTCCATCATCTCTCTATCATCTGATTTTTTAGAACCTTCCTTTTTAGATCTTGACCTGCGAGATCTCTTTGGCGGTGCCACTTCTTCTTCTTCTTCTTCGAACATATGTTCTGCTTGTTCTTTTAAAAGATTAAGGTCAACTTCATAAACCTTTTCCTTGCGTGATCTCATTGTGGAATTCTCCTGTATATTATTCACTGTATTATTTATTTCGTCACTTGATAAATTATCAATCTTTTTAAACGCTGATTTGACTAAGTCAGCGTCTTCATTACTTAACTCGTTTATTGACTCAGAGAGTGCACCCAGTATTTCTTTGTGATTACTGCTTCCAAACATTTTAGCTAGAGATCCTATAGCACTAGAATCAAGAGCAATATTTTTATCTGGTTTTAAGCCAATAGATTCAGAAATTATATCTTCAGCAGACGAATATTCATCTGTATTTTTATTTTCTGAACCAGATCCCATTAGCTCCTGATCTATAAATTCTCTAATTTTAGGTGTTACTGCTTCTATTATTGCATTTTTTGCATTTGTCTCAGCTACCTCTCTAAGGTGTTTAGCATCAGCAAGTGCTTCTTCGTAAATTTTTGTTGACATTTATAAACCTCATAAGACTACATATGGCAGAATAGTGAAACTATACTATTCTATGTATTCATTATTAAACTAAAGATTCTGTATATTGTAATGCTTTTTTAACTTTTTCGAGCTGTTTTAAAAAATTTATATCATCATTTGAAAAATTAACCAAGTTTATAGCAGATAGAAATCGTAAATTATCTACATCACTATCTAATATTGGTGCCCTGGAAGTTCCATACTGAGTACCAGTTCTTCTAAAATTTCCAGTTGTTCTAAATGCTTGATCTGCTCCGCCAGTACCAAGCGGCGGACCAGTAAATCCAGAAGGATATAATTGCTTTGATGAAAAGGGAGATATTCCACTACGTGCTGATGGCATGTCACTTTCAGACATTGTATTTCCCATTCCTACTGTTGAAAATCTATTATTTGAATTTCCAAGTGATGACATATCTGCTCTTGGCCTAACTGAATCTCCTGATACATAGTCTTTATTTATCATTCTTACAAACTTATAAAGATCATCTAGTTCATAAAATCCGTAATCTTCATCTTCATCATACTCTTCAACAGGTTCTGAGTATATACCTGTTTCAGATGACCCCATAATATACTCAGAGCCCTGGCTAGTTCCTATTGAGGGTATTTTTGGCTGAGATTTTCCGTAACCCCTTCCCGTATTTGCATCAAACGATGATGCGTTATAGTAGAGACGAGATGCCAATTTTCTTAATTTCCTGATCCGTTGTAAGATCTTCCTGAAATATATGAACCTAAAATATTTTGATCAGATATATTTTTCATAGATCTTGTTGGTGATCTTTCATCTGATGACTTTCCAGACCCAAACTCCACTCCGGCTTCTGGTGGAGCTGCACCAGAAGATGTATCAAACGCTGGTTGCTCTGCTGCATTCATACTTCCCTCTCCGGGTGAAGTCAAAGGTGGTATAAATGGCGTAGTTGGCGCGCCCTCACCTGCTCCGAATTTTTTTCCGTCTGCAGTCATTTCATTTTCTGATACTAGCCCTCCATCAAAATGAACATCCCAGTTTGGCAAATAATCAGAGTTAAATTTATCTATACCTAATCCTTCGCCTCCGGGAATTGTTTGTCCTGTTGATGTTCCAAAACTAGGTCGTGTTGGATCACCATCTAATATAAGATTTTGGTATGTTGATTTTCTCTCATCAGTTGTTATTTGATCAGTGTACATAGGAGATCCAGGAAAAGATGATCTAAGATTTTGCTGATTTCTTGTTCCGACTTTTTTTGCTGGACTTCTCTCTTTTATTCCTTCATCTATTATAAATTGTGATTGGCTAGCCATTCTTTATCTCCTTTTTAACCTGATCTTTAAGTGCTCTTCTTAGCTTTGCAAGTTTTTCAGCCTTTTTTCTATAGATTGACTCTTTTATTCCAAGTTTTTTTATAAAATCTACTTGATTTACTAGATTTTTTCCGCCAGACCAGGCGTCTTCAACTGTATCTACAGATATTAAGCCTTGATCTTTTAGCTTCTTCTTTTCTTCAGAAATAATTTTTTTTAACTTTTCAACAGTAAGATGTTTATCAGACATATTAGACCTCGGGGTTTCTATACTTATATATTATGTGAAAAAAATATTTGATCTTAATTTTAAAATCAATAAGATATATTTCTAGTCAGTACCATTAAATGCAAGATGAGCCCATTTTCCTGCAGCATCTCCAAACAAGTCAACAGGATTACTATTTGCAACTGATCGCTGCGCATTATCACCTGTTATTGATGGATTTCTCATTCCATGCCCTGCTCCATTTTGCTTCATAAGTGTTTCATGTGATCCGGCTATCATTTCAGCAAGAAGTGGATCTTCTACAACGTTTTTAACAATATCTCTTTCTGATTCGCGTGCTGCTTCTTGGATAGGTTGCTTTGATCCCCACGTAATATTATCTAGAGAGCTTCTCATACTATTGGAATTATTAATATGTGAATTTTGATTTTTTAATCTAGATGTAGATTCTGATATTTTGCTAGGAGATGTACCCGCACCCTCAGTTAGTATTTCAACTAAACACTCTCTGACAATTTCTTTAAGTTCTGATCTTAGTAATTTACTCATTTTTCCACATTAAGATATCATTAAATATTCTATCAATCTTGTCTGAATCGTTAAAGTGTTTATCAAGATCTGACATATTAACATTAACTGACTCGTTCATCATAAATGCTCCGGGAGTTGATGGCTCACTAACCATATCGAAACATATTAGCTGAAAATCTTCTTGAACAACTTGCGTATCTCCCTCAGATCTCGTTGATCCTACACCTCTAGAAGATATTCCAAGTGTAACACCGGATTCTACTAGACTTTGAAGTATTTTTCCTGCAGGTGTGTCTAATAGCTCAACAGTTCCAACAACATCGTTACCTTCCATTCTAGCATCTCTAACGATATGTGAGACATTTTTAAGTTCAATTACAGAAGTATCTGGATGGTCACACTCTCCAAGGGCTCTATTTTCTTGTATAAACTTTTGATAATTTATTATCTCTCTTTCAAGTATTGATTTCGGATAGACTCTTCCATTTTGATTAAGTGTATCTGATTTTTGAAGTATCCCCCTGAGCATTATCCTTCCATCGTTTAAAGATCTTGACTCATTTATTGTCTTGCTAGAGTATGTTAAGGGCATCCATTCAGTTAAAAGCTTCAAATTTTTATTTTCCATGAGTATAATTCCTTATCTGGTTTGACATATCTATAAGAGTTAAAAATCTTGTAACCTTCGTATCATCTATATCAACCAATACATCTGGAACAGATTCATTAACTATCTTCTCTCTAACATTTGATATTTTTTTTGAAATTGTTTCATTTTTCGCACTGCTTTCAAGAGCATCTAGATCTTCAATTGATTTTCTTTTTACATCTATAATTTTAGATCTTAGTGAAGTAGAATCTCCAGACTGTATTGAAAATGCGTATTCTTTTATAAGATCTCTCTGATTGCTATCAAACATTCTACTATACTTTTTATTAATTTTCTCTGTCATTATTTTAACAACAAGTGAATCTATGTCTTTATCCTGATGATCTTCTATGTCAATATCATTTTTTTCTTTTATCAAATGAGTTATTATTTGTGATTCATATTTTGCCATTCTTTCAATATCTACTGACTCACCATCTCTCCAGTCATTTAGCAAAACTTGAATCGTAGCTAGATTTTTATAGTCTGGTATAAATCTTCTATATAGATTTGAGTCATCCAGGGTATGGTTCATTTCCCTTATGAGCATTGACTTTTCTTTATTAAGATCCCTGGTGTTTGTTTTTCTTGCAGCTGACTTTGCTTCTGTTATAATTGCTGCTGCTATTGCGGTATCACTAACAGATGATTTTGCAAGGGCTCTAAAGAGTCTAAACTCCTTATAAAGTTCTGTTCCCTTTTTAAATCTTTTGGAAATTATATTTAAAGTCTTTTGAGCCTCTTGATTGTTACCTTCGATAAGGCATTGAGAAATTCTTCTAAGCAAAAGCTCGTATACTATCCCTACATTTCTTTTCTTATTGTGAGATTTTGGCACGATTTTACACCTCTTTGTCTTCAGACAATATTGTTCTTCTTCTATCTATATGTATATTTCTATCGAGAGATTTTAACGTAGACTTTAGAGTATCTGTCATTCTAGCCTGATGTTGCATCTTTCCATCAATAAAAGTTGACATAAAATCATCATATTCTGACAGTGTTGGCATCTTGTGTGCAGTTCTCATACCGCCTGTTATATCATCTCTTAGCTGAGATGCTGCTTTGTATCTTTCAGCCTTGGCTATGTTTCCAGATACAGAATCTGAAGGATTTTTTGGATCATGTGTTGTTAGCCTGTAATGATCTACAAATGGGCTCTTTTTTGATCTCTTTCTATTGTCAGCTCTTACTTCTGAAGGAGTTCTTTCATCCTCATTAGTATCTTTGTCATCTGTTTCTTCGTCATCTACTTTAATTTCTGAATCCTCAGATATCGACCTTGTAATCATATCTACTTTCTTTTGTGCAACTATTGGTGCATTATCATCTGATAGTGAAAGATTTTTTAAATTAGGTTCTGATAGCATTGGTAATCCTGCTGAATTCATTGGATCTCCAGCAGTTAGATCTTCTGGACCATCATCTCCGCCAGGAGATGATGGCATTCCCATATCATCACCTGCATCCATTGCAGAGTCATCATCACCAGGAAGTGTTATTGCCTCTACTTCGAGATCCTTTAGCTTGTCTTCCTCTCTTTCTCTTTGAATTGATAAAATATCATCATCCGTCATATTAAAGACAATTTTTCTAATCCAGTCCCTGCTTACAAGACCCTCTATTCCATTTGCAGATGTTGCTATGTCGAATCTAGTTCTATAAAGTTCAAGCTTTTGTTGCTGTGCTATAGTTGATGGATTTGAAAGGTGTAATTTAAAATCTAAAAGATCCTCTCCTTCAAACCCATTACAATATAAGTGTATAATTGCTATTTTATTTAATTCAGCTATAATTGTTCTCTGAATTCTAGCTATTGTTCTACTAAATCTTATATCTTCTTGTGATAGTGTTGCTTTTGCACCAAGGCCTTCATCGTATCCAAGGTAAGCTTTTGGAATCTTTAGAGCAGCAAATAATTTCTTTTGAATATATTCGACATCCTCAATTGCAGTTGCATTTGCGCCTCCAGCGAGGGTGTCTATTTTTGTTCCCGACTCTGATCCTCGAACAGGAAGGTAGTAGTCCTCATCTACAGACAAAGGATTGTATCTCAGATCAACTCTTCCAGTAGATTTATCAACAACTTGTGCTTTTTTCAAAGTTGTCTGAACTTGCTCCATATAATTTCCAATATCCTCGGGCGGTACATTTCCAACATCTATATAGAATACTCTTCTTTCAGGAGATCTTACTATTCTATATACAAGCATTGCATCTTCTACAAGTATTAGCTGTCTCCATATTCTTCTTGCAGCCTCTAAAACTGATGATCCATATGGTAAAAATGCATCGTTACCTAAGACTCTCATATGAGATACTTGCCAGTTTTCAAGCACCTGATTTCCCTGCGTTACCCATCTAAATCTTACTGCAGATGGGTCATCTGGATCGAAACCCTCTTCTCGCTCTATTTCATTTACTGGTATTGGAAATGCACTTATTACTCCATGCTCAGGACTAACGTCATTGAAAAGAAAGAAGTCTCCATACTTGCATAAATTTCTTGCCCAAGCAGTCAAGTTAAATTCTACATTCAGTGTATCATAAAAGAGATCATTTAAAAGATTATCAATTGTTGGATTTTCTGAATATATGTGTAGAACTCTACCGTGTTCATCTGAAGCAACTGTTTCTTCAGAGTATATATCTAGCGCTGAACTTATTTCAGGTGTGTACTCCATTTCTGAAAAATCAGAGTATCTAGCCATTCTATCATATGTTCCGTATGCACTCATTGCTGAGCTATACACGCTACTTTGATTTTTTCTGAATGTTTCGAATGCAGAGGAAGTCTTTACACTCGAATCCAGTGATCTTACTTTTCTCTTTACTACTGGACCACTTCTAAAAAGAGTTGTTAGTCTTCTAAATAGTGCCGCACCTGATTCATTTGCCATCTAGCTATCCCTGATACTTATTTAAGTATCCAATCCCATTCACTAAGTATTTTTAACTTTTTATTAGTTTCCGTACCGTGTATATTTCTATCAATTTTTGACTTTTTGTCAACATTCTTGTTTTCTTGTGATTTATTATTATGAGGCCTTCCGTCAAGTATAGCATCTGGAAGATCATCATAAGAATTTCTTGTAACTGACATTGCTTTTAACATGGCATCATTAATTAATCTTGAATTTTTACTATAGTCTTCAGATGCATCATAAAGCCAAGTACCTATTGCAAAACTCATAACAAGATCATCATTGTGACCTTTCATACCTTGCGCCTTATTTCCAATCCATACAAAAGTCTTAAGCTCATCATAGAATCTAGAGCTATATATTTTTATCATTTTATTTCTCAAGACTTCTTCTAGTTTTGTTAAAATTAAAGATCTTGTCCTTCCGCTTGTTGTAAATCCAGCAAGATCTGTGTCATATTCGGGCGTATACCCACCAATATACACTGCTTTTCTTTTCTTGTAATACATGTTGGGATAATCTATCTCTTTCATTTTTAATATAGTTGCATATCCATAGCTATTATTCTCAGGACAAACAAGAGCTTTATTATACTTCATTCCAAACTCTGCTATGAGCTCTCCAAATCTATCTGGCGGAATTTTACCCTTATATTCTGCAACACACTCTCCGGAAGTTACATCTATAACATGAAATGTAGAGTAATCGCGAGAGTCTCCCCTAGAAACGTCTGCTGAAATTATGTAACTGTGCTCTGAAAGCGGGTATTCCCATATCCACACACCCATATCTGGTCCAGACCTATCTCTAGGTGGTCTTATTTGCGCTCTGATGTACTCCATATCTATGCTTGATAGAAACGTTTCTCCCGACGATGCGAAGTCACAGAGATACTCCTGGGCAATTTGTCTATCTGATAGGTTTTTCGTTGTTTCGCTAAACCACTCATCGTCTCTATCGGGATGCGCGTCCCACGGAAGCTTTATTGGATTAAATTCATTTAGATTTGTCTCTGCATCTTTATAGAGTTTGTAATACTGGCCACCTACACCATTCGGTGTAGATAAAATTATAACTCGGCCACCGGTAGATATCGTAGGATACAATCCCATCCAAAGTTCATCAAAGTTTTTAACAAAAGCAGCCTCATCTACTATAAGCAGTGATAGTGCTTCTGATCTACCTGCGTCGTCTGATGTTGGAATTGCCTTTATTGATGAACCATTGCTTAATTCAATTAACTGTTTATTATTAGTTGTTATTGAAGGCATTACTATCCAGCTGGGAAGACTTCTTATCATTATTTTAACTTTTGATATAAAGTTTTGAGCAACACTAAGCTTTGTAGCAATTACTAGTACATTTTTATCTCTCTGGAAAAGTGCCATCCAGACAGCATATGCTGCAACCAGTGTTGACATTCCTAGCTGTCTAGACTTTAATATTATATTAAATCTATTCTCTATAAAGTCTTCAACACAGTCATCTTGAAACTTATATGTATCAAACCCAATTAATCCCTTTATTGGATGCTGTATCTTTAAGTAGCTATTAAAAAAGTATACAGGATTTTTTCCACTTTTAACTATCTCTTTTATTTGCCTTGACTTGCTGGCAGACATACTACTCTACTTCATAGTTTATAAATCTTCTATAGTAAGCAGTCTTTCTAGGAGTATAGGGTGACGTTGTAATAAGCTCAATAGAATCTGTATTTGAGACTTCCTTTGCCTTTAGTGATCTACCAGCATTACTCTTGAACTCAGACTTTATATTGTCAAAATATTGCTTTAGCATACTAACTGACTCTGATTCAAAAACTTTTGATTGATCTCTAAGATTTCTTTCAGACGCTAGATTTACAACTGTTGTATATGTGCATGTCATAATATTTCCCTGAAGAGATGTTGTTATTGACATTGTAGGGACACGATTGTTTCCGTATGAACCTTTTCCCCATGTTCCATTGCAAATTTGACCTAAAATATTGACTTCTTGTGAATTTAGCATTTTATTTCCTCTAAATGTAATTATCTATTTGCGAAAGAATTGAAAATACTCTTTTTGAATTTGTACTTTTAAATTCTTTAATTTCTTTTTCAGAAGGCCTCCAGCCCTCTTTCCATTTTTTCTTTCTAGGTTCTGCAAACATTATTGAACAATCTTTACAAACCCCGTATGTAAGAAAAAACTCTGTATCCTGACCTGTTCCCATCATTATATCACACATTGGACAAAAGATTGGAATTTTATTACTCACAATAGACATATGAATCCTTTCCATTTTTTGTAATCTCCAGCGATCCATCAACACAATCTTTTACAGCATCAACATGAGAAATAACTATTATATTTCTAAACCATCTCTTTAAAGATTCGAGAAGTCTTGCACAAGATTCAAGATTTGTTTCGTCAAGAGCACCAAATCCTTCATCTATTATTATCATATTTGTTTTTGTAAGTGATGAAGTATTTATCAAGGCAACCCTAATGGCAAGAGATGCTATCATTTTTTCCATGCCAGACGCAAGCTCAATAACTCTCTTGCTATCTCCGTAATCTATATAGATATCCATTGAATTTGAATCACTATCTGCTTCAAGATTTATTGTAAAGTCTACGACCCCGAGAAGTATTTTTGATATCTCAGAATTAATAATCGGGAGTCTTGACATCATTATTCTTAACGGAATACCCTTCTTTGATGATGCTTGCATAAATAAGTCGTAAATTTTTAACTGATCCTTTATCTCTTTGAATCTGTCCCTATCGTCAGATAGTGAATTTTTTCTTATCTTTAGTGTAGCTATTTCTTCGATGATGCTATTTTTGTCTAGATCGAGATTTGAAATAAACTTAGATATATTGTCTATTTTATCATGCACAATTGACTCATCATCACTTAATATCATAAGATTCATCTCATCTAGTCGAGCCTTTTCTTTAGACAACTTTTCTTTTAGTATTAATGACTTATCTGTTAAATTTTCTATATTTGAATTACTCCTAATAATGGAGTGCTCTAGGTCTTTCTGTCTAGATATAAGGGCATTATATTTTCTAATTTTATCTTCCGGGTCTATTTCAGATAAAACTTTAATACAGTCAGATGCTCTCTCTATTTCATCCAGTGTTTCAGATAGCGATTCAAGATGATCTTTTATCATAGCTTTGTCTTCATGTGAAGATTTTATAAACATACATGAAGGATATTGATCGCCGCAAGGGACTATGCTTAGACTCTCTGCAGACTTCTCTATTCTTTCTAGCTCTTTTGCTATTCCATCTCTCTGGCCACAAAGAGATATAGAAGTTTTCTCAAGAGATATCTTTGCGTCTCTCTGGCTTTTAAGCTCTTCTATTGAAACTGAATCTACTACAGATATTATCTTTTCTAACTTTTCATTGAGATCTAGGGCGCCTTCCTTTTCACTTAATATGCGGTCTAAGACTTTATTACTTTCTATGTCTATAGATTTAACAACTTTTTTCTGCTCATTAACCTGTCCTATTGTAAAGCTACTGGAAGAATCGCTAGACGCTATCTTTACCCTAAGGTCACCTAGTATTTTTCTATTTAAAGATATTTTATTAGATATTTCTGTAAGACTTAGCTTCTTCTTTTCTATCTCAATCTCTACTTCAGGTATTACTACATCCCAATCTTTATTTTCTATAGACCTCATAATATCTCTTATTTGGGATGAATCTCGCTTACACATATCATTCATCTTATCAAACACTTCAAGATCTAGAAATTTTGTCAATATTGATTTTCTTGATGTAGCACCTTCATTTAAAAAGTTATTCATGCCGCCTTGAGATGCAAGAGATGTCATTAAAAAATCATCAGATATTCCTATCATTCTTCTTAAAGTTTTCTCTGTCTCCCTTCGCTGTTCCTCACTAAGGTTTTCAACAACAGATCCACTTTCATCAATTCTTTCTATTTGAAGTGATGTTGAAGCATATTCTTCTCCCTTTCTCGTTGTATGCTTTACTGTAGATCTTTTTATTCTAAATTTTTCTCCATTTAAATTTATCTCTATTGATGCATGACATGAATTTTTTCTTGTATTGATAATGTGCAAGTTTTTTACAGATCCCCTATCAGTTGTATTAAATAAACAATACATCATTGATCCAATTATAGAAGATTTTCCTCTTGCATTTTTTCCAAATATTCCAGTTATTCCAGGATTAGATTTAAAATTTATATAATTGTTTTTTCCATAAGCAAATAAATTATCAAACTTTATATTTTCAATTTCCCATCTAGAGTTTCTTAGAATTTCGTCTTTCTCACTAATCTCTGATATATACTTTACTATTAGATTATTCATATCTTCTGATTCTTCATCTAGAAGATTTGAATTTTTAAAAAAATCTTTAAATAGAAATTTATGAAAAGAAGGATCTCTAAGATTTAATGTTTCAGAATTATTTCCTATTGATATGTGATATTTCTTTGGATCAAACTGGTGATCATTTTTAAAAACAACTTCAGTTGCAAAATGTTGCTTTTTAAGTATTGATCCTATTTCTTGAGAATCTGCTTGTGTTATTATTGTATCTGACTTTATTCTAAATCTTGATTTCTTTGGAAATCTTTTTGCTTCATTAATCGTATCTTCGACATTTCCTTTCCACTCAATTGTTACAAACGGTGTTGAATGAAGTATTGGATAAAACTTAACTGTGAAATCGTTTTTATCTTTAATATCCCAAAATAGAAATCCCTTTCCTTGACTTTCACCATAGTTTTGTTGTATTGATGATCCACAGTATGCCATTGTTTTTTCTTTATTTAAAAATTGTGCCCTGTGTATATCACCTAGCATGGTAAAATCAAACATATCAAAGAAGTCATCTGTTACGTCGCCATCTATCTCCCAATCTATATCTGTTTTTGAACCCCATACAGGACCATGAAATAGTGCAATATTTATTTCATTATCAACTGGGACAACTCTTGGCCATCCTTCTTCATCGAAACATGAGAATACACACCAGTTAAATCCGCTAATACCTGTAGGATATATTCCAGATTTTTTATACAAGTGTATATTTTTATTGCCAATTGCAGAGAGTATTGGTGTTATTGCATCCTGCCTATCCTTGTTCATGATTAATCCGTCATGATTTCCAAGTATAACATGGACTGGACATATCTTGCATAGCTCTTCAAACCACCACGTAAGATTTTCAATAAGCTCTGGTGAGATACCTTGAGTTTTTGAATGTACAATATCTCCTCCAACGTATATTACGTCTGGTGAAAGAGATCTGCATGATTTAAAGAAATCTTTAAATGACTCTATGTATTCATCGTGGCGTGAAAGACCACGCCAGTGTATGTCTGCAATATGAACTATTTTCATTATAATAAAGTTTTAGTACTATTCAATTATTACACATTGTAGGCACATGTACAAATAGTATTTCTTATATGATAGAAGATATTTTTTAAAAATCTATTTTAGTATAATCTTGAAGAGACTCAGTATCATGATTCTTTTGAAGATTTTCAGAATTATTATCTAATATTCCATCGAGTTTATGACCACTATTTTTATAATCTAGCTTTCTAAATACAGACTCTATCATTTCAGAAGCTTGAGAAATATGGCTCTCCATCCAATCGTCTATTTCTTGACCATCTTCTAGCATATTAAATATTTTTGATGCATTTTTTACAATACTGTATAGCTGTGGCCTTGCCATATATGAATGTCGAGACCTGTGCTTCTTGTGAGAGTCTCCCGGAATATCAATCTTATCAAGAATTCCAGGATTATCTTCATGTCTAAACAAAGCGTCATCTTGAATTATTGTTTTCATTTCATCAATAATAAATTTTCTAAGTTCTAGCCTATTCATTTTCTACTGTTTTCCCTGATGATAAATATAACTATTAACTAAGTATAGAACCTGTCTTAATTGATTCAATTCTAAACTTTAAAAGATCGCCTCTTTTCCACTCTGTCGATGCATTTCTTAATATCATAAATTCTTGCTTTTTCATATCACCAACATCATGTGTAGTACTATTATTTAAAATTTTTACTCTGCATCCAAAACTATCAAGTGACGTTGCTATCATATGAGATTCTAATTTCATATCTGAATCAAGTGCTAAAAGAACTGGTGTTTTATTCTTTACAAGCTTTTTAAATAGTCTGCTTTCTTTTGAAAGCTTTGATCCTAAAATACAAGTTGAATTTTTATTTGCTTTTACAAGATCAAATGGTCCCTCTACTATAGTCACTTCTCTGTTCCAATCTATGTTAATTTCATTAAAAATTATTTCTGTCTTTTTATTTTTTGAATTTTTATATTTTATTTTTTGATCATCATCTATAGTTCTGGATACAAAGTAATTTATCTCTCCCTCGGTTGAAAATGATGGAAATATTACTTTACGTCTGTAATTACCGTCTATAGATGTTCCTATTTTAAAATACCATAAATCGCTTACTGTTAAGCCTCTTTTAAAGAGATACGATATACATGCCCTTATATCTGGATCGCGAGTATTTCCAAGATATGCTTCTGATAAAAGTATAAAATTATCTGGAATTTTTGGAATTTCACTATCAACATTTTCAATATTTTTAGATAATTTTATAGAATTGTTTGTATCAAATTTCTCTTTAAACTTTACAGATAAAGAATTTGAAACTTTGTCTCTTAGTATAAAAAATAAATTATTTGATTTTACACCGCATATCCAGCAGTGACACTGCCATGTTTCAATATTTATTGAAAATTTTTCTTTTCTTTTATTTTCACATGAAGGACACATTACAGCAACATTAACTCCGTCTCTAGCGACTTTTATATCACCAAAAACAGATCTTAGGAAATCTAGCTTTTCAGTTACAGAGTTCAATATACCTTTTCCAATACTTGTAGGTAATAATAAACTATTTTTGAACTATTTACACTCTAGTATTCCAGCTCTTGCTATGACATATGCATCTGCCATATCATAGCATGTATCCTTTGTGATCTTTAATCCCTTTCTAGGGCCAGATTTTAAGATTTTAGTCGGCCATAAGAAATCGATCTCACCTGATACCCAATTTAAAATTTGTGCCTTTGTTGGCTGTCCGCCGTCTTTTTTTCTAATAATTTTTATATCCAGTGATCTTCTTGCATGATTGACGTTTATATGGATAGGATCTAAGTTAAATGTCTCATAGCATATAAGTGATACTATTCCATTAAATCTTGCTAGTGTTGATAATGTTCTCGCTGATGAAAATCCTGATCTGAATGATTGTAAATTTTCCTCTATATAAACGCTTTTTATATTATAATCAATTAAAAGAGAAGACATTTTATCTCTTACTAGTTTTGCTTTTTTGTATGTGTTCTTTATACTTGATAGCTCTATTGCACCCATAGAAACAAGTGATCCACTCATATCTAAGACACACCATCCAGTACATGCAGTTGAAACATCTAGGCCAAGTATCATTAAAAATCCATCTTAAATCTTATTACCATAGAATCATTCACTCTCTTTTTAATCGGTTGTGCGAAATTTGCCCTCATAATTATATTTAAATTTTCATCATGAAGATTAAGGCTGTCTATATATACAAACTTCTTTCCAATATCTGATGGACTTCCAGAAGCTGACAAGACTTTATATTGAGGGTTGCTAGATGAATTAAATAATCCGCTGCCTAGTTCAATATTATACATTTTTATATGAATATTTTGGTGACCCTTAAATGTTATTTCAAACTGATCTTTTCCAAAAAATGTTAGCGCTGGGTGTTTAACAAGAACAATTCCCTCATCATATATACAGTTCCCTATATTTGACCATTTGGGATTTGGACCTTGTGCATCACACCTATATACACCTCCCTTTCCGTTATCCCTTAGCGATATCTTTATCTTTCCACCTGATCCAGTTAGTGAGTTATCTACAATTGTCAAAGACTCCTCTTTTATTTGATCTCCATAGAAAAGATTTGATATGTCGAAAAAGCATATCTCATTAGAAGATAAATCTCGCGTTCTTTGTGCAATTGTGAGTATTGGACCTGATATTCCACCCATGCTTTCAGGTGTAACGCCTGCTATTAGTGCTGTTATTGTATCGGGACCTGTTGCATCAGGAAGTGTTGTTGCATCATCATCTATTGCTGCAATTACATCTGAAACTGCTGTTGTTGGCAATCCAGGAAATATTGTTCCTGTGGATATCATTGAATCTATAGATACCAGACTTAAATTTTGACCGCCGTATATAGATTTAAACTTTGAACTATCACTGCTACCGGTAGATAAAATAGTATAATCTGGCATAAATCTTCCATTGTCATTTGGAAGTATAGTTAAATTTCTTGCCCTTATTGATGCAGATGCGTAGACAAATTGTGTTGCAGTTATATTTTCAACAGTTGTATTTAATGTTGAAGCAGTAAGATTATATAAACGCGGAGAGAATCTTTTAATAAACTCCCTGGTGTGGTTTTCAAGATTCATAACAAACCCTCCGACACCAAATGAGAAATCTACATTAAATGGATCATCAGTTTTTTTACTTGTTGTCTGAAATGGAGTCAAGAGAACGTCTCTTTCCCTTGATTCCCTTATAAACATTGGCGGAACGTAGAACATTAAATCTTTAAAATTTTGCGGTGAAGACTTGCTATATTTTTCAATTTCTTTATTTGCAATATACCTGTTGAATATTTTTAGCTCATGAACTTCTGCATTCAGCTTGTGCCTGAAGAAGAAGTTAACTGGATCTTCAGTGAGACCTTCTAGCGTAGGATATACACCTTCATTTGAAACATTTTCATTAAAGAATTTTGCCTCATTATCATACCCCTCATAATAATTTCCTACAATAAGTGCAGAGCATCCAATATGAGGTGGGGGAAGTATATCTGACCCTGTAAATACAAATTGTGTAGACATACTATCAATTAAGATACTGCCTGTACCCATATTAAAATCTTTTCCGCCCCACCTTATTGTAACATGATGCCAATTATTTCTTTTTAAAGAGTTGTCAGGTGTAACAAATACAAGATCTTTAGGATGTGTATGTGATGTGGCATTGAAATTTATAGTACTTGGAGGTACATCTGCACTGTGACTTAGCTGTAATGCTATTCTAAATCCATCGACCTTCTGATCTTGGTCACGACTACTTCCAGAAACTAAAGATACAGCAAATGATGATGATAGATGAAAAATTGTCCCAGCTTTATAAGACTCTAGCCTCTCTGTAGTATATCTTGGATTTATATAAAAGTCTATTGAAAATGATCCGGTGGGAGAGTACGGCCTCGGCTCATTTACTGTTCTACTTAAGTTTGGGTATATTATAGCAGAATTTTCAGGAAGCCCAGAAGCAGTTAAAAAATTTAAAGTACTATAGTTTGTATATGCAAATTCACTAACGTCATATCTTGCAGCATAGAATGGTAAAAGATTATCTTTTATTATCAACTTTTCAATTGCAACATCGTTAAGAGAGAAAGGTGGATCAAATCTTGTTATATACAATCTTTTAGAGTTTCTAGTTGGACTATTTGCTGTATTAACCCCTGATAGATATGTTTCCATATACTCGGAAACATCTACAGACGTCCCAGCTAGCATTGCACCATTTACAATTAAAGATGCTGCATCTTTTGCTATTGTTGCTAGAAATGCAGATTCGTCAAATGAACTATCTGTCGATCCATCAGTTCCAAATGATAGCTCGCCTGTTTCTCCGGGAGCTATCAAATCTTTTAATGCCGGACTGGGTCTTGGAGATAGTGCAGCAGATCCAGATGTTCCATTTGATGAACTAAGGTATCTAGTTTCAGGATGAAGAGTTAGTGAAAAGTTCTCCTGTCGCTCATTTAAGACTTTGACAATAGACATACTAAGACCCTAGAAATCGAGCCTTACCCGTATTGTCAAATCCTTTTCATCATTTTTTTCAATTGGTCTTGATGTCTTTGCAACTGCTAATAAATTATCATTTGCATCATAAAGTCCTATTGTAGTAATATATGAGAAAGCCTTTTGTGAGCCTTCCTGTCCTGTTTCAATAACCCTTATCTTGTTATTTGATGGATCGACATACGTTGGATTAGATGAATAGTTGAACTCATCAGCAGTCGCCCTGCAGAATATTAGAGTTGATTTGATCTGTGTTATATTTTGAAAAGTCATAAATGTTAGTGATCCAGAACTTACTCTTGCCTCTGCTATGTGATCTACTACTTGATCTATCGAAGCTGATACGAAGAAGTCGGGTATGAACTTTGCCTGCCTATTTCCTTTCTTACCAGATGTTGATAAGATCTCTCCTAGAACTGTACGACCAGCTGCACCGTCAACTGTCTGTGCAGAAACTGCCTGAATTGATCCCGTTGCATGTTCAGATCCTGACATTGTCTTTTCTGCATCTAGTAAAATTATCCCCTGATCGTAAAAAATTAATCCAAGATTCTCACTAGTGTTTGCTGAGTTTACAAGATTTCCCACAGCTCCACCAACTGAAGATGCCATTGCTGTGGATGATCCTAGATCTGTTATGACACATGATCCTGATTCAGAAGTTACCCATAGATTCTGTCTCATGACTGGATTTACTGGAGAATTACTGCTATATGCTGCACTTCTATAAAATCTCATTGCAAAAGATTCTCTCTTTATGGCATCCCTGTGAAAAAGACGCTTAATGTTGAATGCAATTCCAACATTTATTCTATCTGAAAGTGTTGAACTTCCATATGGAGAGTAAAAAGGTGAACCTGCATTTCCAAGAAGAAGTTGTGCATATTGATTATAATTCTCTATTTTCTCCCTCATCATTATTGATGTTGATGGAAATAGCATCTTTCCTGTTGAATCTTCTCCAGTTTTTGAACCTGTAACAACACCACTTCCGGAAAATATCATACACGTTATATCAAAGCATGGATTTGATGTCTGTAGTGAAAAATCCTGATCATATACTGTTTGAAAAAGAGATGACGTTACCCCTGGACCTATTCCACCAGTAACAAATACCTGATATGACTTTCTAGAATTTGACGAAGATACGTCTGTCTGAATAAAGTCTACTAACTGGTTTAGCTGACTATCAGATGTTTTTATATCCGTTGACGGATCTAATGTTTTTGATGTACTCACTTATAATTCCTCTAATAAAACATTCTACTGTGTTTGTACAGTAAAGTGAATATTTGCACCAGAATTAAGTCCGGTAACTTCGCAATTTTTTTGTACCACGTCTTGACCTGCAAGTCTATATGACGAAAATACATCTGGTCCAACTGGTTTTGCAAATATTGTAAACGTACACGATGTAGTATTCTGACTGCTGATTGAACTATTAGCAGGAATAGTATATACAGCTACATTTCTTGAGTCTATTGAATCAGGCACATGTCCAACTATTTGAAAGAATAAGCTGTCAAGAACAACTCTAAATGAGAAATCAGCTGCATCAGGATCATTTTGCCTTCCTGATGCTATTGATTGCTCTATTGTAACAGACTGACTTGTTGAGACGCCTGATACTGTTGAGTTTGATCTTGCAAGTGAAACTATGTCACTAGTAAGGCCAGATGTTACTTTTAGTATTGGAAGTGTTGATAGTGAATTGTTATTTAAACTTCTAAGTCTATATTTCAAACCTAGATATCCTGTGGTATTTGCTTCTAGCACAGGTGTATTTTTTTCTATCTTTTCTTTACCTACTGTTCTTCCAAACTCTTTTACAATTCTATAGTCGACTTCATCGTCTGCTAAAGCAAACTTTGAAATTTGAAAATTTCCGCCTGCCTCTGCAAGCATCTTTCTACCCATATCTGTTAAAACTGCATCTAAAATTATATTATTTGTCGAATGATCTAAGAAACCCAACTTTCACACTCCTTATTGATTATATATTCTCTTATTTTATTTCTGTAAATGATAATTGTTAATATTATTACTCACAGAGATGTAATATTAGCCTCTGTTACTGGAACTTCCATTGGAGGACCTGTTTCATCACCAATTTCTATGTCAAAAACCTGACTATCCTGGAGATCTAAATTAATTATATGAAGCTTATACTTATCACCTATTAATCCCAAATCAATCTCTGATAAAGATGTCCCGTCACTTTCGGTTTGTAAAGCTTTATAATACTCTGGATCAAAAAATATTCTCATCCTTGTCTCTCCCGATGATCTCATTGTATCAACAAAAAAGTCTCCCTCTAGGTACATATTCGGATATGGCTTTGGAGCATTTGGCTTTGAAATACTTTTTGAATTTATTTTATTTTTAAACTTATCATAAGATACTAAAATTTGCTCAGAATATCCAGATGTTAAGCCTCTTGCATCTACGCAAGCTATTGCATAAATATAATTCTTGTCCCTATTATAGTTTACATCTACAAAAATCTTTCTTTGGCCTGCAACTCTAAAGCTTTTTTCGGGCGGGGCTTTTTCAAGTGGAACAACTCTTGATGTAGAGTTATCAAAGTCTAGCTCTCCTAGAAGCGTAAATGGAAGATCTGTACTTGCTCTTCTAAAAATTTGGTACCTTACAACATCACGCTGCGGATTAGATGGTTCTTCCCATAGTATTGTAAGTGTATTATTTTGAAAATTATATTTAAATCTAATATTTTGAGGAGGTTTTGGTGCTATTGTTTCAACACAGCTAACTTTTGTACTTACGCCTCTTGATGCAATTAAACTTACAGCAAAAACCTCTTCGTCTTGTGTTAGACCATCCGGATCTACTGCTGTTGCTTCGTATGCCGTTGCATGAATTATCTTAACTTTATAGACATACGATGCTCCATATTTTATATCAGAATCAAATATATTAAAGTTTCCATAATTGCTTATTATTATAGGTTCAAGCTCTTTTCTAGTCCAAGATTTACCATCATCTGACGACTGTATTTCAAACTTTTCTATATAAAGTCCAACTGCAATTGAACTTTCATTTATGGTAAAACCCTGATCAATTACTTCAGACTTTACAAAGACATCTGTCGCAGCTAGCTCTAGCTCAAACTCAGAAGTACTTAAGTTACTAGGATTTGAATTCTGCACATAGTTTGTTTGAATTTGTTCTGCGTCATCAGCTATTCCAAGTAACTCATCCTGATATATATTGCCCCTATCCTCTAATGCAGCGAGAGTCATATTTGAAATTACTGCATTGTTAATTGTTGAGTTAAACTCTACAAATCTGACACTTCTCAATGCATCTGTAACTATTTCTTGCCTTGCATCAGTCGGTGCATATGCAACGCCCACTGGCTGAAGATTTCCAAGAGCTTTTCTTACAATATTTGTTGCCCCTGATATGCTTGCAAACGGAGATGATAAAAAAGCTGTTAGCTCTGAATTAGCATCTGTAACCATAGGTGAATTATGAAGTGTATCTTCAAATGCTACTGATGATGTTAGTGCATGATAAAATGCTGTATCAAGCTGGTTATCCATCAATATAACAGAAGAAAATCTACTATTTGCTACAGCACCTTCAAAAACTATCTTGTCTTTATTTTCAGATAGAAAATCTGATGAGTTCATATTACTATTAACATAGTCATATAAAAATGTTGATCCTGCATTTGTATACGGCATTGCTGACGGAACTCTTATCTTTATAATAACTGATCTTGCCGTCCGTGATCTTTTCTTTACAAACTCTATGTCAGCTTCACTAGATGATATATCAATTATTGACTCAACTCCTGTACTAACAGTTCTCTCATCTCTTGTATAGTAGTTATAGAAAAACTCAGAATCTATTGATATTACTTCTGGAAGATCTATAACCGTTGAAGGTGCTGCAGGATATGTTGCTGATTCCCATCCAGATATATTTTCTTCAAGGAATTCAGAAAAGCTTTCTGATGCAGATGACTCTGATCCTACCTGTGCTGCGTGGCTTATTTCAACTCCAGTTACCAGCTCTTCATCGCTTACCATTTCTTGTATTAAGCTTTCTCCAGCCATTCTATAAAATCTCCTTTTTTGTTTTAAAATATATTGATAGATAGTTCATAATTTTAACTTTCCCATGGAAGGAGAGCACTTGGTACATTACTATCTGTTCCTGTAAAAACTGCTGCGGTGAATTCAGGCGCAGTTATTGTATCATCACCTTCAAAGCTAAATGTTGTTGCTGGCGGAAGTATTGATACTGTTGCATAAAATTGTGCATATGTTCCACCTTCAGTATTGGCAGAATCTGACCACTCCTGATCAACAAGCATACAAAATACTCTTTCAAAAACTTTTGGATAAACTATTCTGTTTCTATATTTTTGAGAACTTAAAATTATTGATCTTTTTAATTCTCCTACAAGCCTGTCATAATTTAATGATGCTTCTAAATCTCTATCTGCAAACATCTCAGCAGCATCGTTAGATAATGACTCAAGAAGATCCTCCTTGCCTGGATCAACACCATCGAAGAAAACATTTCCCTCTAGAAATGGAAATACATCTTCAGATACATCAAATCCAGTTGTCAATCTAAGATATGTTTTTAAAAGATTATCTATTGCGTGATTGTTGAAGACATCTTGAGACGTAACATTATATCCAAAGTCTGAAGCGTCCCATGAATCTTTATATGCTTTTCCCGTATAGGTTCCTTTGTTTCCCTCAGTTCCATAGTGCCGTACAACAGTATCTGAAAGAACAGTATCTGCTGTTTGAGGATCTGGTGATGAAACATCTCCATCTATTTCTCCAGATCCCTCTTTTTCAGTATGCTCTGGTCTTCCCATAATTACAAATCTCGACGTATCAAATACAAACTCTCTCGGTGTTGCAAGCTCAGACTCTTTTAAAAGATTTCTTCTCCATATTTTTATAGATACAAGTGTTGAATCTCTGTATGAAAGATCTCCGGTAGAATCCATTGCTCTGTTTCTTAAAGATTCCATCATTCCTGCCGTAATTGCAACTGGCATTATAAATTTTCTACCAGTTCCTCCTGTATCTAGAAGTTCGGTTGTTTTGCAAAACCCAGCAAGATTTTTTGACTGATTTGTCATTATTGCTTTTGATGCAGGAAGATATGGGTATTCCCTATTTGGAACTGCAAATGAATCATAGAGAGCTCTTGCTAATGATATTTGGTCTCTTGTTGTTGAAAAAAGTGTTGCCTGACCAAAATCTTCGTCTGACATTATTTCTTCTAGTGGATTTTCAAATGTCTGTGATGTTAAATTTATTTCATCTATATGTGATATTACACCTGATGCAGCTGATTTTAACGAATCTAGTATATTTCCTATATATAATGATGTTTGAATTGCATTTTTTTCGATATTTATGGCTGTATTATATATTTCGTCCATCATCTCTAGTGCTGATTGTATATCCTTATAGTATCCATATCCCGTTGACCACGGCACAACATCATTATCATATTTTGTCTCAGTGAGGATGTCACCAATTTCACCCAAGAAGGGTGTACCTCCGTGCTGCCACTCTTCAAATGCATTAATATATGAATGTATAACTCTTTTATCGAACCATCCTGACGATCCTCCCCACTTATTTCCAACTGAAACTCCTCCACCTGAGGAACGTCTTTCAGCAGAGTCTGTCCAGATTACAGCTCCGCCTGCAAATTGTTTCCAGACGCGCAAGCACAAAAGATATGCTGCAGATATCATGCTAGCCCTATTAATACCTCTTCCCGTATAATCATTTTCTAAAAGTATTTCTTCATTTCTGCTGCCAGGCATTGTTTGACATCCTGTCTCAAGTATTTCTAAAAATTCATTTACAGCTTCTATAGGTGCATCAAAAACAGATCCCTTATCGCTATCTAGTTCAAATCCACCAACACCAAACATAATAGTAAAATAATCATCGCCTATTTTTGATGAATTTGAAAAGATGCTTTCTTCGCTAGTATAGGCTTCTTTGCACATATAGGCATATGACCAGTCTTGTTCCCATGAAGTTCCCTTTTCCCCTCCGCCAAAGACTGGAGCTGACGTTTCATCCTTACCATTTGAGCCGTTAAATTCAGCAAATGTAATTCTGTCTCTCATATGATCTTTAATATCTTCTGTTAAATCATCCCTTGCCTGTATGTAGATATCCCTTGCTTCTGCTTCTGAGGAAGCCTCTCTCCAGTTTTTATATTTATACTCATCTCTTGCAAGTATGTACTTCAATAGAGATCTAGTTATATTTCCATCATATGGGCCCATGTTTATATCACCAGTTGCTGTTGTACAAACTGCAAGAGGTACAATATGTCCTGGAAGCCATGAACCTGATCCGCCAAGGTTTGCCCAGGGTTTAAGTGTTTTTGCAAGTGCTTCAAATATTTTAACTATGAAAAGACTTGGTGTCAAAGAATAGTTTGAATCATATCCTGGTGTATAGGAAAAATGATTATTATTTTCGTTAAGCTTTTTTATTCCTGAAAGCCTGAGTAAGTTCTTCACAGAATTAGTCCCAAGAGAGTATAGGTTTGATATTAGTTTATTCAATCTTTCCTGAGACTCTGTAACTTCTCGCGTCGGTATTTCATCTACATAATATGATCTTCCAGATCTACTCGAAGCTATTCCTTCTGCAAGATTAAAGTTTGATGTTGTAAATGACTCCACATACTGTTGATCTTGTGAACTAGCATCTTCATTTTCTGGAATAAGATGTGCAATGGCAGATGTATCTTTTGCTGACTCCCTACCATCAAGAATTGATTCTACTGTCTGTGAAGTATCAATACCAAGTATTGATGCTATTTCAGTAGGAATATCTCTTACCTCTCCCGTTCCATGTAGATCCATTTGAAAAGTTGCATTTTGAATAGCATCCATCCCGAATGCATGAATGAGTGCTCCGAGCGTCGAATGGGCCTCTGATCCTTCACCTCCATACACAGTTGCATCGCTCCAGCTATCGCCATCCTGATCATGATATTTTAAAACATCACTTAATGATATCATATTGTTATCTTGTTCTGAATATAGATATAATTCTCCACCTGCTGTTACTAATTTTGGATATAGCAAGTTCCAATCAAGAAGTTTAGTTATAGTTGAATTTATACCGACACTGTATCCAACTATTCCATTTGTTGGATATTGTGAGTAGTCTGAGTCTGTGCCCGGTGTCATGACCCCATAGATACCGTTTGCAAATGCTCCCATCCCGCCTAAATATGACAGTAGCTGTAAAACTATCGTCGTATTGGATGATCTTGCTACCCAATCACTTGTAAATCCTATTTTATATTCTATAAATTCTTCAACTGTAAAGTTTGTGTTGGCGTCATTCCATGCATTCTCGGCTGGCATTGGAATTATATCAGCTAGTGATGCTACAATTGACTCTCCGACCGTCGTCGTTCTTGACGACGGATGTGGTGTTACAACATCTATTGTATTAAAAGATTTAGCTTTTATATTTTGGCCATCAATAAACGAGCTAATTGACTCATATAGTGATTCAAGATAGTCAATAGTAGATTTTGCAATATCCATATCTTCTTCGTATACATCTAAATACTCATCTGATTTTGAATCATTTTTAAAAATCTTTCCAGCAGATGCATCTTCATATGAAAATTCAAGCATTTTTGTAAAAAATCCTAGCGCATCAGTATATCTTAGTTGCTTAAGTTGACATTGATAGTCAAATAGCTCCCCGTAAGATGTTGTCTGATAGTCATAGCCTTCTCCGTATGCAGACAAAGGAGGCAGGAACTCAAACATGCCTAGAATCTCAGGTCTTTGTGTTGAAAACCCTCTAGTATTTAGCATAGCTTCAAGATCGGGATTTAAATAAATATCATCATAGTTTTTTTCAACCAATACCATATCAAGATATGGCACGTTTGTAAGAGCCTGTGCTTCATCAAATGTTAGTGAGCTATCTTCTATTGATGACATTCCAGACGGAGTTGGCGACGAATTAATTTCAACCGGCTGTATTTGTACAATTATTCCGGGTGTTGGATTTCCCATTATTTTTTCCTAATTTTCTTCTTTTTTGGTGACCTGTCTACTAATACTGTAGATCCTACAATCTTATCATCAATAACTGTACCGTCTATCTTTATTATTGTAGCATAATAATTTATTTGTCCTATATAATCTTTATTTGTATAGTCTACAAATACAATAGATTCTGAGGGATGTGCTGAACCGCATATTGATCTTCTTCCCTGCCTCTCACACGATATTACAATTGAATCAATCAGCTTTAACGTTGCGAAATCTGTTGCAGGTATTACAGAAAATCTTAAAACTGGGAATCCCTTTGATGATGTTGTTACAGACTGTCCTCTTGTTGATGATATTGTGAAATCAAACTCTGCTAAATTTACTAAAATTTCTGTATTGTCACCTATGTCAAATTTTTGAAGTACATCGTCGGGTGTTGTTTTTGTCTGGCTAGCCAGTGTACCCTTTGAAAGAGACATTTTGTCAAAATTCTTTGTAAGTTTTACTGATTGAAATATCGCCTCTGTATCCAATTCTTGTGATACACTTGTTATTGAACCAACTGCAGTGGTATTTACTTTTAAGTTTAAATTATTTACAACAGAACTTCTTATTGATGTGAATGTTGACGGTAAGAGAAGCATAGATGTATTCTTTACAACATTTAAGTCTGTTTGTAGTTTTGTAGTAATAGCTCTTGAAAATTCTTCAGGAGTTGTTAGAAATGCTCTTACGCTATAGATATATTTCATTCCATGTGTTGGAAAGGGAGCAGATGATCCATCATCTTTAAATTCACCGCTTCCTGAATATCCAAGAAATATTTCTTCTGATAGAGTTATATTTTTTCTAAATATTCCAAATACAACTCTATCTGATAGTGAATTTTTTATCTGTTCTATTTCTCCTCCAAATAAATCTTCCATTCCTGCATCTTGTAATATTGAAAGAAGAATATCACTTTGTGTATCTAGTATATTGTAGTCTATATTGAAAGATATCATCGCTGGATTGTATGGTATTGTATCTTTTCCATACAGCGAATTTCCTATGCTCGCATTACTAATCTTAAGATTGCTAGTAGATATTGATAAAAATTCTGCATTTCTTTGACACTTTGCAGTTGCAAATACTTTAGAAAATTTGTCGCCACCTGACTTAAAAAATAATCTCGCCCTGTAGATATATGTCAAACCTTCTTTTACATTTGAATCAATCATAATTCTTCCAGCTGTTGTGGTACGAGTAAAATTCTCAGATGATCTAAAATCTAATCTTTCTTGGCCCAGGGCTTTGCTAAATAACTTAAAAGGCACTCTAGATCCTGCAATTTTTTTATAAATTGCAACTCCAGAAATATCGCTTGTAATATCTGAAACACTTATTAATATTCCCCCTCCGATATTTTTGGCAGTAATTGAGCAAGATGTATAATTAAATGATCTGCCGGAAACTGATGTACTTGAAAAATTTGATAATTTTAACCCTGTCTTTATAACTGGACAAACTCTTATCATATTTAAATTTTTTGTTCCATTTTGAAATGAAGACCCATCAAATATATTTTCAGATGGTGGAGTACTAATATTTCCATTTTGTCCCCCTGGGCTTGGAATTTTACTTCTTCTTATAAACTCTTTAAATGGAAATAAAACTAAGGGAGAGTCATCTACTATCTTTCTGATATAAATTTTTTCGTCATTTATTGTATTATCTTTTTTTCCTATTGATGCTGCAATTCTTCTAGATCCATTTGATGACATAACAGAGCTAACAATGGGAATTTCACCTGGGATATAGTAATTCTCAACATTTATTTTATGATTAACTCTTACGTTGAACTTTTCTGTAATCATCCCTGACTTCTTATCTCTTATTCTTAGTATAATAAAAAATGAAGACATGGAATATAACAATCTTGAATTTATTTTAAATTTATGGGTTATATCTCTAACCCTGTCTGGAACTGATTTTTCAATTGTAATATAATCAGAGTTGCCAGATCCATATTTTACTGTTGTTTGCGGGAATGAGTTTGAAAAACCCTTTTCAAATTTTGATCTCATTGAGTTTAGATTTTTGTTTAAGTTTCTATTTGATGAGTATATTTTATTTGTAACAAGTCCTGGCGAAATAGTTGGGTCAGGACTTGACATATTTATCATTGGCCTTAGTGAATCTACAGGATCTATCCCGTTTGATAGAAGTGAAGTATATATGTCACTAACTTCGAGACTATTTTCCACGCTATTGTTATCAACAGTTGAAGTTTGAACCTGAGGCATTCTCTTGTTTAACAGACCTTTTCTTTTTAGTGATCTCTTTTCTACTATTACTGATTTTATTGCGCTTCCAAACATATCGCTATCATTAGACTTTTTAGACTTTGAAGAACTTCTAGACATTCTAGTATCTCTTATTTCGTTAATCATGTCTATTTTTCCTTTCATGATAACCTTATCATTAAAGTCATTTGTCATTATTCTTGAGTTGTCTGATTTTTGCCCAAATATAACAGACGAAACTGAAATTGGAGATTTTTCTGATATATTTTTAAAAAACCCAGGAGAAATTTTTAAATCAGATTTTACAACTAAAAATTCTATTTCTGTGGCACCTATTGAAATTAAATTTCTCATATCGCATTTAAAATAAAACTCATAGTCTATTTCTTCACAATCTCTTTTTACAACTTTCTGAGAGACGGATAAGCCTAGAGGATTTTGCCCCTCATTTATAAGAATATCTAATGTCTTATCTTTTATGCTTGTAATTTTTGACGAATTTCCGCCTATGCTTGAAAGTATTTTTGGGTGTTTCTTTTTTCTTATTATCATGTTAGTCTAAAATTATATCAAAAAGGTTAATAAAAACGGGTAGCCCGTAAGAATTTATAAATATTTTTCCTGCAAAAAATACATGTTTTATAGGTCTTGCAGAATCGTGAGAATCTGTATGATATCCAAAATCAATAATATCTAGCTTTAGCATTGTTGATTTTGAAGAATCAATCTCAAACATTTGCATCATAATATTATTAGTTGAAGATGTTCTTTCAAAAAATACAGAAACTCTTTCCCTTGCTAGCTCATCTGATGATAGGTTTATTCTTGATCCATCTGTTTCTGATTCATTTAATCCATAATTTGATGAATCTTCGCTTTTAACCCATGGGCCTTGCTGAGATAGAGATGTATTATCCTCATCATCATCAGGATCCCAGTTTATAACTGACGACTCCATATCCGATCTTGTTAATAATTCTCCAGGATCATCTGGGTGAATTTCTTGCGTAAACCAGCTATCAGTCTTGTTTAAATGGTACATGAGATCTGATAATTGCAAATGCTCCGCCCTTGCTATTTGCACGTAATCTCCAAAGTATAGCGGAATACCCTGTGTCTCTTGTATGTTATCAGGATCAAAAAAGTCTTCCGGATCCATTACAATAGGAGGTAAGTATTTAAACTGGGGTGCATACTGAAGCCTTTCATCAAAAAATAATGGATTTACAAAATCTACATTTATTGTGCTATCTCCTGGACCTTCTATAAATGGATAAGTATTACTAATAGTAAATTTATATGAATTTTTACTTAGCTTTGTTCTAAGCGATATTGACTCGCCTGCATCTCTAGTTCCTATTGTATATAGATTTTTAAAGCTATCTATTGATGATGAAAGTATTTTATCAGCTACAGATGCAAATCCTTCAAACTGACCCGCTGGCGTATACTGAGGCTCTGACTGATCTGATCCTGTTACTAGTTTTTCTACTACACCATCACCCCTTAGCAAAATATCAGGTGTTGTCTCATATCCCCAAAGCTTTCCAGAGTCATCTGACTCTAGTGTAATTGAATCATTAAATGATTTAATGGGGCATTCAAAGTATATTCTCTTTGTAGCATCTGATGATCCGCTTGCTATATCTTTCTCATAATATGTGTGCTTATCAGATACTGATGCATATGAAACTATTAGGTTTCCATCTGCTATTTGCCTTTTTCCTTCACTTGTGATGACTGCGTCTATCACTCTTGTTTTTGAATTAAGTATTCCTGCCATGTCACAATAGCCTCAGATACTAATTATACCGATAGTAAGTTTGATATAAAATTACATTTTAGACTCTATATCTAAAATAATATCAATAATATCTCCATCATGTATATTTCCAGCTCCTGATGATTCAAGCTCATACTTTGCAATCTTGAGCCTGATATCTATAATTCCAAAACTTTCTCCCCACATCCAGGCAGACGATTTTTCTATTAATGATATTTCACTTACTATAGAGTCTAATCTTTTTTCAAGCTTTAAAATAATTTCATTTATACTAAGATCTATTTCAACATTAAGGCTATCGCCTATTTCTACGAGTCTATCATAATCAGTATTATCAAGAGCCTCCCTTGATTTATTAAATAAATCAGAGAATTTTTCTTTCTCTAACTCGCCAATTAGCTTATCAGGATGTGTCAGATATGCTATTTTTTTAAATAGTTTTTTTACCCATCTAGGATGTTTTTTATCTGAGATGCTATTGTCTTCTTTGTTGCAATTTTGATCTTTTTCTTCGCTAGCGTTTTCAAAATTTTTAATATCTACAGACGTTTTTGTGTCTATTTCTTTTTTATTATCATTTTGTTTGCAAGCCTTGCTTTTTATTCTCGTTATATCAGAAAGCCACTCCTTTTCGTAATCAAAGAGTGTACCTTTTATATCATCAAGAGCAGCTCTATAATATGAAAGCTTAGACTTTAACCTTCTAAGCTTTCTACTCTCATTTCTCTGTGTTGAGTTTTTCAATATAAATTCCTAGTATATTACTAGGTATTTGAAAATATTTCCGAGTATTTAGTTTTTAAAACTATTATCTTTTATTTTGAAGGTCTGTCAGATGTTTTTCTCTGCTTTGGTTTTTTTCTAGATGATTTTTTTTTGCTCTGGCCGTTTTCTACCAATGCGCTAGGCTCTTCTTCTTCTTCACCCTCCTCATCTGATTTCTGTATACCATCCCTTATTTTAACCATTGTTTGCTTTGATACTAAAAGGTCTCTATGCGATCTATTTATTAGATCAAATCCCTCTGATATAAAATCTGGAACCATTGACAGAACTGACCCTAGAACCTTTACCGGATCCTCAGGGTTTTCTTTTGTCAGCGCTTCTATTCCTTTGTTTATTCTATCTGTCACAAAATTAACATGGTAATCTTTTTTTATTCTTGCAGTATCTAGTTTTAAAATCTCTTTATCTGCGCCTTTTATCATATTGTCTAATTCATCTAAAAACTTCAATTTTTCACCTGTTGATGCATAGAGAAATTATAAAAAATGAGGACCGTGCGTAAACACGGTCCTCAAAAATTACTCTACAAATATAATCTAAAGATTAGCTTTGTTGTGCAGAGGTTTTTATAAGTACAACATCATCTTCCTCGAGATCAAAACTGAACTTGATCTGACCAGTAACACCTCTAACAATCTGATAGTCACCAGAAGTTGTTGGTGCAGCAGCATTTGATGAACTTGCAAGTAGTTGACCATTTACATACACCTGAGTGTTTGCTGGATTAACTTCGCCTGGAATGAATGCAGTGTGCTGCGTATATCCATTTCCATTTACGAATCCTGACGCTGCATTTAGCGAGAAAGGATCTGGTGAAGAAACTGATCCAGTTAGAACAGCATAGCCTATCTGGCCACCACCGGCAGCTGAAGCTAGAACGTTTAGTGCTCCAATTATTGTTGTGCTTGCACCAAAGAGTGCATTTCCAACGAAGCTTGTCCAATCTCCAGTGTTTGCTAGTTTTATTCTATCGCCAGTCATATCTTTATGTGAAGCAAAGAATACACCATCTGATCCGGTTAGCTGAACCTGTGATCCTGAAGCTATAACACCACCTGGTGATCTTAGAAGAACAGAGTCTAATGCAGTACCTGCACTATTCTCAACTAATATCTTCTCCTGAGCAGGTGTATCATGAGGTGAGATAAGAATCTCTGCACCGCCAGCCTTACCAAGAGACAAGCCCTTTTGATCTGGAACTGACAAGATCATTCCACCAGCTGAAGCTTCTATATTAATTGAATTAACAGCTGTTGATGTTGACTTGACTCCAACGTCTGAACCTGTTACGAATGTTCTATTCGCACCAACAAATGTTAGTGATCCAATTGATGTGCTGAAGTTTGAAGATGCATCAGAGTCAAGTGAGATACCTGTACCATCTATTGCTATAGCACCAGCTGCATCAACATCTAAACCACCAGCAGTAGCATTAATGTCAATAGCATCAGTGCCTGTACCTGCTGAGTTCAACTGAAGAACTTGGGCTCCTCCGCCAGAAACTGTGAGTGCAAGATCTTTGGCAGCTGTACCGACAGCGATAACAGAGTCATCACCGGCTAGCATGTCAAGAACGCCAACAACGTCAACGTCCATACCGCCAGCTGAATCGATATTCAATGCATCAGCATCAGTACCGTCAGCATCGAGATGAAGTGAATCATCACCAGCAGCAAGAAGGAGACCACCAGCGACTGCATCAAGCTTAATAGCATCATCAGCAGTACCTGCTGTGTTGATAAGTGCGATCTTCTCATTTGCAGGAGTTCCATGCGGAGAGAGAACAAGCTCTGCTGCACCGCTTAATCCAATTGCGACAGTTTGTCCGTCAACAACATTCATATCAATTGATCCAGCTGATGAATCAATGCTGATTGCACCAATAGCGTCAATATCAATACCTCCGGCAGAAGCTTCGAGCCTGATAGCGTTAGCTGCTGTACTTTCACCCTTAAGACCTATATCAGATCCTGATAGGAACACTCTGTTATTAAC
>Ga0209756_1000035_pt1 | contig 128462 bp, 114 predicted proteins | sample ETNvirenome_6_85_FD_184071 | JGI IMG/M metagenome (GOLD analysis project Ga0209756, IMG submission 184071) | Marine viral communities from the Pacific Ocean - ETNP_6_85 (SPAdes) (version 3) | ecosystem: Environmental > Aquatic > Marine > Oceanic | place: Pacific Ocean | collected 2013-06-19 | reverse complement strand
AATTATTTCTCATAAATAAATCTAATTCTCTTCCCCCTAAGATAAGGTTAACATGTCTAACAACCCAGTCTTGGAAGTCGTATGTGTCCCAGTTTGAATTTTCTTTTGTTTCCATATTACAAATATACGAATTTTTTATTATTTTATTGTGTTACTTAGGAAAAACTTTTATTTCTTTTGTTGTACTTACTAGGTCCCCCCAAATACTCTCTTCTTTATATCTAGTCGCTCTTACTTTATGATTATCGATGTAGTGATATGCTGTTACATCACCATCAATTCTTGGTTTACCGAAAATTAGATGAGTCCATCTTACTTCATTATCCCTTAACCATTGTTCTGTGATTTCTCTATGTTCTTCTTTTCTAGACGTAAAAAATGTAATAATATTCCCCTCTTCATACCACTTATTAATTGTTTCTATCGCATTGTGGTGTGGTTTTGCGGTTGCCATTCTTTCGAATTGTTCGTTAGGGATATCTTCACAGAGTGTTCCATCAATATCTAAAACGTAATTTGTTTTATTAACTCGTTTTCTAATTTGTCTATACCCCACCATTTTCTTCTCCAGATATTCCTCAAGTTTATATTTATATTCACCACAAGATGAGTAAAGACATTTTTTTTGGATAACGGTTTTGTTATCTTCTGTTAAGTAAACTTCAGTTATACTGTTGGAGTAATGTTGTGTGTAAATTAATGTTTCTTCCATTTTATTTTTTTTTATCTAATTTTTTAATTATTGTTTTTTCCATTGATATTATAACTTTTTCTAGTTTTAGTATTTGTGTTTCCAGGTGAATTATCTGTTCTCTTTTTTCTCTACCTGTTTTTGCTTCCCAGATTAACCACCCAAAAGCGACCACTTCTAGGATAAATAAAGCTATTAATAGTGTGGTTTGTATCATATTATCTTCCTACTTCTTTTATGTATTTATTTTTTGTGTCTTCCCAAGATAAATCAATTACATCCCAATAAAATAACTGTTCTGGTTTAATCCTATCTTGTTCATACATATTTTTATATCTCCTAATTGCTTTTTTCTTCCACCACTTATCTGTGTATGGGATATCATCTTGGAATTTTTTCTTTATTTTTAATTCCTTTTCTTCTATCTCTCCTCGTAAGAACTCACAACCATTATCGTACATCATTGCAAGATAGACCCCTCTCTTGAATCCATGGTCGTATTCTGACCCCTTTATCCCACAATGTTTAAAAACTTTGTTAAGTATGTTCTGTTTAGGTCCTGTAGCACTTATAGCTTTCGCGTGTTCTTCTGGGTGATTCTCCTTTAACCATTTGTTCCATGGTAGGTATGCACTATCATCAGGTTTTAACCTAACTTTACCTGAGGTTTCACCCATTGTTTTGAAGTGTGGCATTCCATTGTACATTGAGTTGATTCCATACAGTGCTGTCGTTCCTACAGCAATTAATTTATCACCGTACTTTTCTTCCCAAGCATCTCTTATTGTTTTACAAGTGGTTAAGGCTGCTATTAATTTACCCATTAACATATTGTACCCACCTGGTTGTGTGGAACATATCGTTGTAGCTATAGCTGTATTGTTTAGTTTGTGTTGGTCGAATTTGTTTGTTTTATCCCACCCTATGTAGGCATCTCTAACTTTAATACTAGTAACATCAGACCCTAAACAAATCAAACCAAGGACTTTATCTGTTTTCCTATCTCTTACCCAGAATTTCATATTACGTCCAGGATTTGCAACCCATTCCATTGTGTGGATGAGTTTACGATAGTTTACCCATTCTGTAACACCTTTACCTGGAGTTGCCATTTCAACATAAGGTTCTAAATCTTCAATTTGTTTTATTGTGTGGGTTAAGTCATCTAAATCGGATGGTACCCATAGATTTGTTCGGTAACTATATAATTTATTTTTTACCTTGGCCATTTTACCACCCTTATTCATTTCTTGCCACTTTTTATAAAGTGTTTGTTCCTCTACTGACATTTCCTTTAACATATCTAGATTGTCTATTAGATTTTGTTTTTGTCCTCCAAAGTCAAAAACCTCTTCATTTTCTATAATATCGAATATTGTTGTTTGTTCTCCCATGGTTCAATAATAACATATTTTAATCAAGATTTCAAGTTTTATTTACTTGTTAAAAGAAGATATTTATCTTTAAATAAAAAATTATGGCTTGTACTAATTGTAAAAAATCTAAGGAGCACTTTAAAAAAATGGACCCTAATGGGTTAAATGAAAAAAAGGAAGAAATTTTAGGTAGAGTATGGAATAAATCTATGGGCAAACTTAAAAGTGACGAACGTTTTATTATTTTTGTTTTTGCTTGGTTTCCTTTAATTGTAGGTTACATTAGCATAGTTAGATTTTTAATTTCTATATTTTAAAATTATCTTTTATATCTAAACTCTTTAGGGTTTCTATTTCTTCCTGATTTAACACAGTAGGCATTATAACTGTTGGGTCTATTACCAAATCTCCCGCACCTAAATTTGTGGCCATTCCTTTCCCCTTTATATTAAACTTTTGTGTTAAATTGCTTAATGGTGGGATTTTAGCCTTGAGTGGTCCAGTAAAGAACGGTATTTCTATTTCGGTACCTAACAACATTTTAGTTATAGGAATATTAACGTGGTATAGTATATCATTACCTACTATTTTAAAATGGGGGTGTCTTTCTATCACTACTTGCACACTTAAGTCTCCTGACTGCCCATTTTCGATATCATCACCCAAACCTCTAAAATTATACACTTGACCTGTCATAAGATTGGTTGGTGTGTTAAAGTCTACAGTATTGGGTCTCGTTTGAGTCCCTTTCCCCACACACACCTTACATGCTTGTACCACTATCTTCCCTGCACCATTACATTGTGTACACACATCTCTACGTATTTGCCTAAAAAATGCATTCCCTACCATATTTTCTATATGACCACTACCCTTACAGATATGACATGTGTGAACATTACCACCACTACCACTACATGTGCCACACTTCATTTCTCTATTATATTTTAATTTTTTAACCTTCCCAAAATAAACATCCTCCAAACTAACTTTTAAGGATATACTTAAATTCCTTCCTTTTCTTCGTTGTTGGTGTTGGTGTTGGTTCTGACGAAAAAACTGATTGAAGACGTCGTCCATACTAGGTCCTCTACTGTGGTGTTGTCTCCCATGAAAAGGATTATTTAGTTTATTATCATAGTCTGCACGTTTATTACCATCACCTAAAGTATCATAGGCTTCTGAAATTTCTTTAAATGTATTTTCATCACCGCCTTTATCTGGGTGGTGAGTTTTGGATAAAGTTCTAAATGACTTTTTTATATCATCTTGGGTGGCGTTTCTATTGATATTTAGAATTTTGTAGTAATCTTTGTTCATATGACTTATAATCGAAATAAATATAAAATTGTTTTATTTAAAAATGGTGAAAGAAATAAAGTATTTTTTTCTTCCAACAGTAAAAAAAGTATCTTTCGTAAGTATACTAAACTTATTGAGGAAAAGAAACCTAAGTTTGTGACAGAATATATTTCTAGAAAAAAGGTAATGTTTGAGCTTGCTATTATCACTACTGAACTTAGTGAAAATACTCTACATGTAAAAGATTCTGTTGGTAGGACTCGGGAGGTGACTCTGGGGGATTCGGATTATACCTTCATAAAAATGCTGCCTTACTGGAAAGAGGAAAAGATTTATGACCATACATTAAGTAAGAAAGTTAGTTTTGAGGGGTTAATGTCTCTTTATTTGGAGGATAAGTCTTTTAAACAAGTTTTTACTTTAAATAATAAAGTAATAATACAGAAAGATGACTTATTTAATGTATTTAGTTTAAAGACCGTTTCCGACGCTTTAAGATTATTAACCGTTATAGAATTAGAATATTTAAATAAGGGTAGGTATGATTGTTTATTTGTTGTTGACACTAACACAATTCAACGGAAACAATTATATAATTTATTAGAAAGTGCGGGATATAGTAGAGGATTTTTAAGGAAACAGTTCACCTATTAGTCTCGTATAAATATAAATTCTGTATCCCCAATATCTATAGATATTTTGTTTTGTGTTTTATCCACTTTTATCCTCACAAATTCTTCGATTTCTGATAGAATTTCACCAAATTTTACATCATCCACCATTAAAGTGACTTGGCCGGTTTTTAAATATGGATTATCGTGAATAGTTTTGGACAGTTGAGCACAATCTTCTAGTACTTTAGAATATTTTTGATTTTCTTCCACCACGATTTATTTTCTTTTTTTGGTTCTTTTTCAGTAATTTTTCTTTTATCCAAAAACTCTTGGATGCTGCTTTTCTTTATCTCTTCAATTACCTTTCTCTTATGTTGGAGGACTTCCCTATGGTCTTTCGCTACTTCCTTACGGAACCAGTCCTCTATTTTCTTCTTCTCCATTTAAACTTATTTTATCCTTGTTAAACTCAAAATCTAATTTTCTTAAAGCTGCTACATCATTTTCCGAGAATACTTTTTTTAACTCTAACATTTTTAGGCTTAATAAGTTATTCTTTTCTTCTACGTCCTTATTCCATTTAATTATAGATTTTATCTCTCCTACGAGTACCCCACATTCCTCTGAGGTATATAAATTAAAAAAGGACACCAATTTATGGGTATCGTTACTATCCGCACTCTTCATTTGTATTTTACTACCCCTACTATCAATTATCTTTTTATCTTCCCAACCAACAGGTAATTTTAAATCAACAACTAGAAAATCATCATGTTTTCTAATGCTATGAAATAAATCCCCAAATTCTAATATATTATCGTATAATTTCATTTAATTTATTAAGTAGGTTATAATGTAAGATAAACTCACCCCTAATAATACCAATTCTTCTTTTGGTAATACGTAGGTCGTTGGTTCGGCAGAATATAATTTTCTTATTAGTAGTACCGTATTTCTAGTTACTACCAATAAAGAAAATATAAAAACTAATGTAAATCCCCAGTGTATCATTTATTTTTTACTTTCTTCTAAAATCTCTTTTCTTAGTATTTGTAATACTCCTTTTAATTCTTGTGCAGATTTTCTGGCTCTAATACCAGCACTTTTATTTTTTTTATCAAAAAATTTTTCAGCATCTACTTTAATAGATGTCACTAGTGTTTCTAATTGTGTTAATGTTTCCATATTATTTTTGTTTTTCTTTACTCTGGTAGGATTCCCAAGTAGCAAAACTTGCGTTTACCCCACTTAATTTATTTATTAGTTCCAAAGATTTTTTTAATTTATCTTCAGTTGTAATTGTTGGTAAGTTTAATACTCTTTCTAGTTCAGCTTCCAATTTTTGTTTTTGGCTGACCAGTTCATTATTGATAATAGTAATTATTCTCATGTGTTAATTCTATAAAATTATTTCTTAACTGTCAAGTTATCATTTAAAATAGTGTACATTTCTAATAACATATCTAATTCGGACTTTGTTTTAGTTATATGTAACACAAATAATATATTTAAAAATGAGTCAATTTTTTCTATTTGTTCTTCTTTCCCTTTATAAAAAGATTCGTAAAAAAAATTAAAGAAATATTCTTTATGTTTTCCTTCATTTTTAAAGATAATGTTTTCTTCTCTAAAATTATTTATAATTTTTTTCCAACACCAATTAAAATGTCCTTCAATTTCCTCATCAGTTGTAATAGTATCTTTCCCCAAATACGTATCTACTATTAAACTATATAAAAAAGTTAAGTACTCACCAAATAAATTTATTTTTTCTATCCCTATACCATTAATTCTAACCCATAAGTTAACATCATCGCGACTTACGGGTTTAGTTACGTATTTTAAAAATTGTTCTGGTAATAGTCTTCTTCTTTCCATATCTTTTATATATATAAGATAGGTTATAAGAGCTGCTGAGGTAAATAGATTTATTGAGTCTTTTTGTTGTAGGACCATAATTTCTTCATTTTGTCCATATCTTTCTCCGTACCTTCTTTTACTTGTTTTACTTTTTGTACATCTGGTGTGTACCCTCTTAAATTACTCATAGAAGCTTTTTGTTGTGCTATCTTTTCTTTTCGGTTTTCTGCGGATTTCATCATTTTTTTCCCTAGGTCACTTGGTACTACATTCCCTAATCCGTTTCCATCTTTATCTGTTTGTGCATTACCAGTTTCCGACGAGCCTTCTAGGTACTTAGTCAACCTATCTAAATTTAAATTATTTATATCAAAATCGATTAAACCTGGATGTGCAAAATCGTCAACAAACTCTTGGTCTTCCTCACTATTTCTATAGTACTGGAATTGTCCATCTGCATTAGTTTTAGATAGTTCTTGGTGTGGGAATTCTGGATTATCGTTATACTCAAACTTATTATATTCCTTAAACTTCTTATCAGTGTCTTTCATCGCTTTGTTGTTTTCCGTCTTTGATTTCTTAACCGACTTTTCATATGTATCCAGACCTGGATGTTTTGCAGTAGAGAAACCGCCTCTTGCTTCTGCTAATTTATCTTTTAATTTCTTATTTACTAATTTTTTAATAGTATCTGTTGTTGATTCGTCCAGGTTCTTATAGTCTATCTTATCGTACTCGACTTGGTCTAATTGTCCCTTAGCTTCACTGCCCTTAGCATATGTCATTGTACCTTGGCCATGTCGTTTGCCATCCTTCCATTCTCCTACATATTTATCTCCATTTTCATACACAAAAGTTCCTGTTCCATTTTCACAGTTTCCATCAATACACCCATATTTAGTAGTTAAACTTCCATCTTCATTTTGTTTTGCTGCGTTTATCAATGGTTTAAATATGGCGTCAATCTCCTCCCCCAATTTACTCTTCCACCCTATTGGTTTTATTAGTTGTTGCCTTAAAGTTTCTAAGTCAACCGCGCTGAAGGCCTCTAGCTTTTCTAGGTTTACTCCCTCTTGGGCAATCAGGTCCCAAACGGTTTTAGTGATACTATATTTTTTACCTCCAATTGTTACTGTTTCTTGTTCTTGGATAACATCTTTTATCATTCCATCAATTGTGTTTTCTAATACCATTTTTTCTGCCATTTCGTCAGCGACCGCTTTTAACGACTCTTCTATTACACTCGTCATCGTATTTCTACCCTTTCTAAACTCTTTTCTATCTTCTTCAATTTCGACGGCTTTCATTTCTACACCTTTATTATCTCTCGCTAATGCATGATTTTCACCAATTCTTTTGATTGCTTTATTAATAATTTTTTCCAAATCCGGTTGTTTTGCTAATATTGACATAATTTCTTTTTATTATAAATATCTATTTATTCGTATTTCCCTCCAACATTTGACCCCATGCTATAAATTTTACCTATAGGTTTATCCATTTTAGTCTCAGGACCTAGTATCGAGGTTATCGGAGATTTGTAAATGCTTCTTCTTATAATCTCTTCCATCTCTTTTTTAACTAATTTTTTAATATAGTTTTTATCTTTTCCCGTCTTATTGGCTACCTCTTGTATGGCATGTTTTACTATTTTATTCTCACTTAAATCTAAAGCATTTATATCTCCTTGGTTACAGTATGGGAAAGTACTGCATTTCTTTTTTACTTTCACAAATTGTCCACCTGGCCATTGTGTTTTTGCGGCTCCTCTCCAATTCTTTGGATTTTTTGCCCACATTTGTGGTGTTTCGTATGCTCCTGCACTTGATGCTCCTGTCGCTTCACCTACCTCTTCTTTTCTTTTCTTTTTTGTAAATCTAGGGTCTACACCTAAAGGAGCCATAAAAGCTCCGGCACTTGCGGAAGTAGTAGCTTCATCCATTTCTTCTTCTGGTTTTTGATTTACCCATTTGGAATGTAGGACCCCTGGATGTACCTCATTACATTTTTTTCCTTTATGTGTTTTTACTTCTTCAATATCATTAGAATTCTTTAATATTTCTTTGTACCCAATCGGGTCAAGAGCAATTGCTTTTCTTAATGCATTATCAAAGTTATCTTTTATTCCCATTATCTTATTCTTTTAAGTTCTGATTGCCACATACTTCTTCTAAACCAAAATGTCTTATAGAGCTCTAATGTTACTTTACTCACAATATCAACAATCTCACTTCTAGTTTTTCTCCCACTTTTAATTTGTACATCGATTAATTTTTCAATCTCCTTTTTAAACTGTGGTTTAGTGACAAAATCTTTTATTTCCTTTCTAGCGATTCTCTCTATTTCTTTTTTATCTGTGTTAGTTAGTGCCATATACTATAAATACTACTTAACGTTAGATACGACCCAAGAAGCTGTAACAATTGTTGCCGCCCCTAAAAAGAAGTGAATTACAGGTTTATTATACCATTTAGGTCTCAATTCTTTAGTTAAATCTATATATAAATCTATTCTCTGATTTAATAGGTCAGTTTTTTCACCCATAAAAGCTATATGTAAACTATCTTGTATATGTAATGTCTTATAATTGGTGATTTGTGTGTTAAGAAGATTAATCTCTATTTTCTGTAAACTATCATTTTGTTCGTATACTTGAAATAATGAGTCCATTTCAACCACTTCTTTTTCAGTAAAGGTGTGTGTCTGAGTAAAGGCCCATACTGGGGTAAGCAATAATAGTATTAATACTAATTTTTTCATCTTAGTTACGTTTTTTAAGTCTCTTCTTTAATGAATTAACCGCCTGTTTTCCGTCCTTCTTTTTTACTTTAGGTTTTTTCTTTTTAATATCTTTTAATTCCTTATTTGTATCCGCAATTTTTTTCTTTGTTACCTTCTTTTTCTTTTTTACGTTTTCTATCTTCTTATTAACTTCTTTTGTTTTCTTTTCGTTAGATTTAATATTCTTTTTAATCTTTTTAACTTTTTTACTACTGTTTGCATTCATCATCCAAACAAGACCTACAAAGAACCCTATAAAACCTAATACCCATTTCCACGATTTCCTTAAAAATTCCATAATTATTCTTCTTCTATTTTTTGTGTTGATTTCCTTTCCGCTAATACTCCGGCCCATTTTGCAGAGAATATTTTATAATATTCCTTTAGTTTAGTTAAGGTATCCAACGCTTCCACATCTAAATTAATCATACTCCCTGTAATATATACACCATTTTGTTCACCTACGGTATAAAAAAATTCGGTATCAAATTTTACTAGAATACCAGACCATTCAACATTATTTTCATACATATTTAATGAATTATAATCTACTAAATCAGATACTTGTTCCATAAAATCGTCCATTGTCTCTTGGTACGTATTTTTTTCTTCGTCCGTTAGGGTTACGTCTGTGGTGGTATATCCGTGTACGACAATTTTACCACTTGACACATCATACTCTTTTGTTTTCTCTTCTTCTCTATCTAAAGTTATATCTTCTACATCCGTTACTTGTTCAAATAATTGTCTAGACTTATTTAATAGAGATTTCATCTCATCATACCGATTATTATTATAATCAGTGTAGTTTTTTATTTTTGTTATTTTTTTCATAGTATTTCAAAATTAAATGACGGATTAATATCAGTCCAATACTCATTATAATTACTTCGGGTTACTATACCTTTAAAATTTTCTACACCATCAACTAAAACATTATGGCCTATAAAATCATTAAGTATACCATTCTTCTTACAAATTTCTTTTATTAATTTTTTTGTCATTCCTATTTGTTTATCGTTATATTTATCCCAAAACAATTTATTTCTCCATTTTTTAGAGAATACTTTATTATTATAAATATCCCCTAACCAATCAACATACCCACCATCACTACTTCTTCTATTTAACCACCCTCTATTCTCTAGACAAACCACAATAACGCCGTCTTTTCTGTAACCATATAAATATTCTTCAGATACATCACTATTGTTTAATTCATGTACCTTACCTTTTTTATCTATTAAGTAATTTGGTTTTTTTTTGTACTTTCCGTTATTTCTTATTTCTAAACTTTTTATATAGTCTTTACTGTTCCTGTTTGTATTGCAGAGTAGTATTTGGTTGGCTTTACCTTCCTTTATATCTAAGTCTTTTAGTTTCATCATCTTCTTTTTTACTAATACTAAGTATTTTGGCTAATTTTTCAAGTTCTTCTGTACTTGGATTAATTGGTTCTTCTGTCTGAGTTTCTTTTTTACCTACTTCTTTACTTAATTCTATTAGTTCTTCTTCGGTGAGGTCCGTATCTTTTTTAATTACTCGTACATTATCTTTTTTTTCTACTATTAGTGTCTGGGTAGTGTCAGTTAATCGTTCTATATCACCCTCATATTCTTCATTATCATAATGTAACCCCTCATTACCATTCTGCCCAATAATATCCATTCGTCTTTCATCTTCTTTTTCCTTCTCCTCAGATTGTGGTGTTGCCCACTCATCGTCTCCATAAGTATTTATATCAGGTTCAACTTTAGGGTAATGTTTTTCTCTGAATTGTGGGTAGGTTAAATCGTCTAATGGTTCTTCTGTCGTAGCTTGTATGTAATCCTGTAACTCACTAAAATAGTCTTCGTCTATTTCTTCTTCTTTTAACGCTCCTGGAGTAGTATCTCCAATTGCTGGATTTGTATAATGGCCATCTGGATTAAATACTCCATCTCCTAATTCCCCTTCCTTACGTTGAGGATTTATCTGTGCAAATGCCATATTAGCTGCTACAACTAATGCTATTGCTAGTGGGTCAAACACAAATACAATTAAGAGTAAGAAATAATTAACTACCTTATCCATTGGCCAACCTGTTGTACTAGCTAGATATTTAAGTGGTCCTAATTCTCTTTGGTCTTCATTATCTATTTCCTTTTCTAGTAAAGCTACATCTGTTTTACCTATTGAGTCTAATACGGCTTCTAACTTTAGATTTATAACATCTCTATCAACAATTGTAGTTTTTAATTCTGCTTGTAATGCTCTTCTTGCTGAACTAGATGTTGATGTGATTACTGTTTGAGAATTTTTATCAAACCACGATACTTGTTGTGGATTAGATAATGATACTCTTAAGTCTGAAATTGATTTATTTATTTGAGTCTTCTCAAGTGTTAAATCTTCTTTCGTTTCTTGAAACCTGACTTGTTTTTGATTTAGAATCATTAATGACTTGTCTAATAATTCAGATTGAGTTGCTGTTGATTGATAGGCGCCTGAAAGGAATCCATATATACCACCACTAGTAATTACCATTAAAACAAAACAGGCTATCATCAGATAACCTTTTAATATTTTATTTATAGTACCCCAATACTGATATAAAAGAGATGCTACAACTAATTTTGCAAATTCTAATGAACCCGCCATTATAATTACTTGTGTAGATGCTCCAGCAAATAATTTACTCAGTCCAAATACCGAATAGAATGCTGCTGACCCAGAAACTAAGAGAGCAGCTAGTGTAATTAGTAATGGAAATAGTCTTTTTTTCATTTATTATTTTATTAATAAATATTAGTCACTTAGGTATTCGAGTAGTTGGTAACTATCATTTCTTAACTTTCTCAATACCTTTTCTTTAATCTGTCTTACTCTTTCCTTGGTTAGGTTTAATCCGTCACCTATTTCTTGTAAAGTCATCGGTGTACCACATAACCCATAATAGTCAATAATTATATTTCTTTCTCTTTCATCTAAGTTAGACATTAACTTGTAAAGTTCATCTTTTAGGTTAACCTCATCAGCAAAAATATCTTCTGGGTTATCCGCATCTTCATTGACCAGTATATCAATTAGTGTGTCACCTTCTTCATTAATGGGTCTATCATAATTAATAGTGGTTGGTAGTCTGGATAACTTAGTGTCCCATATTTGTATTTCTTGCACTACTTTTTTCCTTTCTCTCTGAAGTTCTTGTATGATATTGACTGGGAGGCGAATAGTCCTCGCATTTTCATTTAAACTTTGTAATATGGATTGTTTTACCCACCATACTGCATAAGAAATAAACCTAAATCCTTTATTCCAGTCAAAGTTTTTAATCGCTTTTAAAAGTCCGTAGTTTCCCTCAGCAATTAAATCACTTAGTGAAAGACCTTGTCCTTGGTAGTCCTTTGCGACACTGATTACAAACCTAAGATTACCTTCTAGTAATTCTAGATGTACTTTTTGTATTTCTTCTAATGTAGGATTTTCACTTAAGATTATTTTAGCGAGTTCTTTTTCTCTTGCTGGTGTTAGAACTTTTCTTTTTCTCACATCTTTTAGATAATGTGATATTTCAGCTTGGTCTATAAACGCATTTTTATTCATTATATTAATTTTTTATTGGTTACTATTTTATATAGTACAATTAGTGTACCACAGTATTATTAACTGACTTTTTGTCAGGTTTATTGTCTGAGTACAAATATAAAAAATTAATCTGAGTCTACCAAGATTTTTGAGGTTATTTTAGATACAGTAGTTTTCAGTTATAATATTTACTGCTTCATCTGTATTTTTAAAACCATTTTCCCCTTCTAAACTAAAAACTTCTTGTTCTCCCGTCACATTTTCTATCACCATTACAGGAGAATATTTAATTTCTGTTGGGAATTCTTTAGATAAATCAATAAATTCCCATCTATTTGCGGATTTATCTTTATCGAAATCTGTATTACTCACCACCCCATTATTAGCGGTTATTGATTTATTTATGAAAGGTATTTTTAATTCCGTTAGTTTCTTTTTTAACTCAATACAATCAGGACATATGTCCTCTGTCATTAAAGTTAATTTGTATTTTTCTGTATTTAATTTCATATCTTACTTATTAAGGTTATTTAAAAACTCTGTTTCTTGTAGTGTTAGACTGCCAATGCCTTCATCTATTATTTTATCCAAAAGTGAATCCATAGTCATTGGTGTAAGAGTTGTTTTTTTAAATTTAGATATTTGTTTGGATTTGTCAAGTTCTTTATTAAGTTTTTCAACCTTGGCAAGCATAATAGCTTTTAATTGTTTGGATAGTGTTTCTGCTACTTTAGGGTCTATTGGTTTTGGTTTTTTGGTTGTCTTCCCAAAAAGTAGATTTTTTAAATTGTCATCTAATCTATACGATAACTTTCTAGGTTTAGGCATTAAAAATAATGTATTAATAAATGGTGTTAAAAATTCTTTTATTATCCCATCTATCTCCTCAAAAGTCATTCTTGATTTTATACACATTATTATAATGTCTTTGCCGGTTATAAAACTAAACTCCTCCTGTACTACTATGGTTTCCATAATATCCTTGATATTATTTACCACTTCTACATTTTTTTCTATCCGGTTCCAGTCACCAAACATAAATAAAAGATATTCTCTAATTCTTCCTTCCATATAATATAAATATTTATCTTAACTTAGAAATATTATTTTCTTTAGTTATTGTTATGATATTATCTGACCATTCTCTAACTAAGGGATTGTGGGTTATTAAAAACACGTTTTCAAAATAATCTTTAACCCTACTAAAGAAAACCCCCACCTGGTCTAAATTTTCATTACTTACTTTTCCCAATACTTCATCAAATACCGTCACATTTGGTCTGGGGAGACAAGAGACTTTCGTGAGGACTGTCCTGATAGCGAGGGAAGCTAGGGTCTTTTCGAACCCACTACCACTCGATAATAGCTTTTCAATATTTGTATTGTTATCTACCATCCAAAACTCTACCTCATTTTTTTCGTTTACTTTTATCTCAACCATAAAATTAGTAACATCAGATAATAACCTCATTAATTCATTGTTTAATTTAGGGACCACACTTTTAACTATAGTTTTTATAATACCATTTTTACCAAATACAGTTAAATAAGCTCTAAAAATTTTTTCTAAATCATTCTCTTTTTTAATCTTATCTATTTTAATATTATGTTCCCCTATTAAATCTTCAGAGTTTTTTATTTTATTAACATTTCCTTCTATTTCTCGTATTAGAGTATCTTTGTCGGACTTAAGTATGTCGAGTTTTGAATCAATGGTTAGTATTTTTTTGTCTAGGTTTGCATTTTCCTCTAGTTTATTTTTATTATTTTCCCACTTTTTTAATTTTTCTTTAATTTTATTAATTTCTAATTCTTTTTTACCTATTTCTAATATAACTCTTTCTTTTTTTAGTAATTCTTTTTCATAGTCATCAAAAATAATTTTTTTTGTGGTTATATTTTCCACATCCTCATTTAGATTGGTTAGTTTGATTTGTTGGTTTTTTATTAGGGTGTTTAACGTACTTACTTCTTTTTTTAAAGATTTTATTTCGGTTGTGTGGTCAACATCTTTTAGTGGTTGTTTACAGGTTGGGCATATTTCTGATTCTATTAAATTTTTTAAAGTTTTATTTAGACTTTTTAAGTTGGTCGTATTTTGTATTTTTTTATGTAGTGTTTTATCTCTCTCTTTTGTTTTAATATTTAAAATCTCTAAGTCTACCTCTTCTGGAATCTCTTTATCACCATAGGCTTTTAATTTTAAATCTAAACTTAATAAATTTAAATTATTTTCATCTAAACTTTCTTTTACTAATCGAGGGTTAACTTTTTGTATTTCCCTATCTATATCTAAAAATTTTTTACCAATTAATTCATCCCTAGTTTTATTATTCTGTATTAACTCACTCTCTACTTTATTTAATTTTTTTTGGTTGTCTATATTTTTTTCAGACAATGTTATTTTTTCTTGTTTTTCTTTTTTAATGTCCTGTTTTAACTCTTCTATATTGTAAACATTAGATATTAATTTTTTGGACCATTCCGAATACATTTTTTTACAAGTAGTTTCTTTATCTTTTAAAACTTCAAGGCCAATAAATCTACTGAGTATATTCCCCCTTTCTGTTGGTTTGGATTCTATTAGGGACTCCAGATTTCCTGCTGTAGATAATACGGTAAGTAAAAAGTCATTCATGGTACCTATGGACTCTTTTATAAATTTTTCTGTTTCTCTTCTTTGTTCACCAGTAAAATTTTGTAATGACCCGTCTTTTTTTCTTTCTAGAAACTCTAAACTAGTACTAACTGACCAATCCCCCTTTTTAGTTTTTTTTCTTTTAATTTTTCTTAAAATTATATAGTCTGAACCGTCTATTTCTATTTCTCCTTGAACAAAAACTTCGTTACTTTTTCTAAATCTATTAAAGATATCCAAAGCTTTAGTTGTTTTGGTTGTAGTATTAAAAAATAAGAATAGTATTAGGTCGACCGCTAAGACTGATTTACCTCCGAAGTTGGGTGGGTTAGAGTCTATTACTGTGATTCCCCCTAACTTTTTAAAATCTAGTGTGTTTGAGTCACCAAAAGATATAAAATTAGAAAATTTTATATTTTTAATATACACCCTTTTGTATTTAGTATCTATCTCTACTTCATCAGATATTTTTGCGTTTACTTTATCATCCAATCTTTTTAATAGTTCTATGTCCACCCCCATATCATTTGCCATGACAAACTGTGACATTAGATTTCTTTGGTATGCTGGGTCCATTACATTTTTATCTAAATCTATATCTAATTCTTTACCTGATTTTTTATCTATAACCCTAGTTAAAACGGTTACATTTTTAGAATTGTACTTATTTTGGAAATAGCTTCTTGCTCTTTTAATCCTTTCCTGAGTAAAATTTTCTGGTATGTCCTCCCATGTTACTTTAATAAATGGGTTTTCTAATTTATCTATTTCCATAAGGTAAATATCGTATATTTATTAGTATAAATCAATATGAAATGAAAATTAGAATTACCGAAAATCAATACAGTGAGTTAGTGGAACAAAGTTATAAAGATAGACTTAAAAAAGCTGCTTTAGAGAAACTAGGTGTTAGCTGGGATAAAGTTCAGGAGTTAATTTCTAGACTCAGAAAACCTACTGAAAAAGATTTTGAGTTTTTGACTAATCTGAGTGGTAGGAAGTTACAGGCTGTTTTAAAACTGGTTCCCGGGAAAAGTAATGTAAATCTCCCAGATTTATATCCCATACCCCTAGTCGGTGAACTCAAGAAACACATTAATAGTTGTTATGGTTTTAGGAGAGCGACAGGTACGAATAGATTACATGCAGGTGTAGATTTAGATACTACTGGGTTAAAAAGTAACCAACCTTTAATGGCGGCTTGTTCTGGTGTGGTGGTTAACGCAGAAGAAGTGGGTGATTGTGGAGGGTTTATAAAAATAAACTGTAATAATGGTGATGCTGTAGGGTATTGTCATCTAAGGGTTGTTAATGACAATTTGATTGGTTTGAGGGTGCCCAAGGGTTTTCCTATAGGTGTTTCGGGTGGTGGAAAAGATGAAAATTTAAGTGGTAACTCCCTGGGTCCTCATCTACATTATATAACATGGAAAGGTGATGTAAAAGTTAACCCTATATCAGTAATTGCCAATGGGTATTCTATTACGGCTGGAGGAGATGAGAATAGGTCTGGTGAGTTCTGTGACCCCGATGCTAAATAACCCTAAAATAGTTTTTAAATAACTCTCCTTTGTGTTTTTCTAATTTACTATAGAGGTTACCCCCTTTTTCTTCTTGGATATCTTTTAGGAAAACTTTTATATCATTTTTAGTTTTTGGCATTAACCCTATTATAATCTCAGTTGGTATCTTGGGTGTGGTTTTCCAGTATTTGAAGGTTTGGAAATACCCCAGATTAACCCCCATATTTAGTGGTACCTTTATACTAAACGACTTATTGACTATTACTAAGAATAAATATAATAATATATTATGTGTTACATATTTAATTTTAACCTTTGTATACCCCATTGTTTGTTCTTTAAAATTAACAAATTCCTTTTTACTTTTCATTTTAACAAATTTATTCTGTATTTCTAAAAACTCTTTTGGTGTTGTAGTTAATTTTTTTTGGAGGAGAATGGTGGACATGCCGTCAAAATGTATATATTTTATAGGAACTTGTTTTAGGTATTTTCCTTTATTTATTATTTTTGCGGAAAATAACACGTCTTCGAACCCCCAATAATACTCTTCATCATACCCACCTATTTCTAAAAATTTATCTCTTTCTAACACTACCGGTACTTCTTTAAAATATATTTTCTTTCTTATCTTCTTATGAGGTACAATGTCGGTATGTGTTTCTGGTCCCACCATATAGACATCGTCATTTAACTCGTTGGTGAGTTTTTCTATCCACTCTTTGTCGAGTACTTCACAGTCATCATGAAAAATAGCTATATATTTTTTAGTTGCTTCTCTAACACCATTATTAAAAGCTTTGGGTAGGTGGTTTGGTGTGGATTTTACAACTTTTATTCTTTTACATACTATGGGTGCATATCCTTCTTCTATTAGAATATCTTTAATATTTTGTCCTGGACTATTGTCAACTAGTATTAATTCTACATCCCACCCTATATTATCGGTAGTTTTTATAATACTAAATAAAGTTCTTTCTGTTAAAAACTTATTATTTAGTCCATTAGTTACTACCACACAAGAGATACTATTATTTAACATATTTCTTTTATGGTGTTAACAATATATTCCCTATCTTCTTTACTTAACCACCAACCCACTGGGATACAAATCATTTCCTTAACTAATTTATCTAAATTAGGTAAGTCTCTTTTATATTTTTTCACACATGAATGTTTATCATTACGTTCATGTATTCTACTTACCATAATACCTTTTGACTCCATTACATCCATAAATCTTCTTTGGTTCTTAACTTTAATGGTGTAAATCCAATAAGAACATTCATCTTTACTCTTTATTAGGTCAATTCCTTTTACACCTTTTAATTCTTTATTATAATATAAAGCATTTTGTTTGTGTTTTTCTAATATATTTTCTATATGTTTAAGGTTACATAACCCTATAGTTGCTGCAATATCATTCATATGAAATTTAAACCCCCATTCTGATATATCATTTTCACACCTAAAATCTTTCCTATTATCATCTCTATCAATACCGTACCACCTTAATAGTTTTGCTCTTTTATAAAATCTGTTATCTGGTAAAATGAGACAACCCCCATCTACTGTGGTTAGGTGTTTTATAGCTTGAAAACTGTATATAGTAAAAATATCGTGTTTGGTATTTCCTAGTTTTTTGCCTTTATATTCGGACCCGAATCCATGAGCCCCGTCTTGGATTACTGCTGGGCGGAATCCGTATTTATCTTTGCATTTTTCTTGTATTTTTTCCACCCTATCCAAATCTATAGAGTTACCACCCCAATGTACCAACATTATTACTTTGGTTTTTTCTGATATCTGCTTTTCTAAATCTTCTAGACACATGTTACAGGTGGTCGGGTCTACGTCTACCCATTTTATATTTAAATTATTAGCCAATATTGGCCAATTAGTCGCAGTGCATGTCAATGGACAAGTTAAAACTTCATCACCATCTTTTAGTCCAGGCCATTCACTTAATTGTGGTGCATAACTATAGGAAGTTTCAATACTATTTGTGGGTTTTTTTAATAAATGTAGAGTGAGGTGTAAAGCGGAGGTAGCAGAATTTAAAGAAACTAAATTAGGGTTATCAAAATATTCTTTTAATTTTTTCTCAAATTTTTTGACTTTAGGCCCTTCCCCGACAAATCCGGACATCAAAACTTTACCCACTTCCGTAGGTGCATCGTCTGACATAAAAACTTTAAATAGAGGTATTTTTGGATTATCCATATTTTAAATATAAAATATTAAGGATAATAAATCAAACTATGTTATTCCGGGACCGTCATCACCTTTAGGTTTATTTTCTTCGAACCACTCAACTATCGCATTAAGTGCCCAGACAGAACCGCTTGCTAACATACCATCAAAAAAGATATTAACATACGGTAATGTTGTCATACTTTCTGTGGGTGAAAAAAATGTAAGGGCAAAAAAGAATCCGACCCATGTAGATGTACACATCATACATCCTAGTAAGTCCCCAAAAAATGTTGAGTGTCTCGTTATCCAATTTCTTGGTTTGTCAAATATAGCTCCAAATACCAAAATTTGTGACATTCCGTAAGCTGCTAAAATCCATATAAGTGTTTCCATAATATTAATCTATATAAGTATCGTCTAGGTTTGATGTTTTCATATACTTGGCTCTTCTATTTACAGTAACATTTTTGAAGTGTTCGAGTACATCATCCTGTTCTTTTATTTTATTTTGTTGTTGTTTTATTTTATTGTCTTTTTCCTTCTCGGTTTTTTTACACTCTTCTAATTTATTAAGTAATTCTTTATTGTCAATTTCTTTAGTTACTATTTTTTCAACTATAACCTCTTTTTCTACAATAACCTCTTTAATAACTTCTTTAACTACTTCTTTCTCTACTGGTACTTCTTGTATTTGTGACTTAGGTAAAAAAGGTGCAACCCCATACTTATCTAATGTTAAACCATCTTTTGCACATTTTATAATAAATTCTTCTGTATTTTCAATTTCATTTAATTTAGAATATAAATCAAATTCTTTCTGTAATTCTTTATCTATATTAACCATTTGTTAAAATTTCTTTTTTATTTTCTATATCCCCAATATCTGTTATCTTAAAATTAAGATATGGTTGTGGGTTATCAAGAGTAAAGAATTTATATTTTTCTGTGGTTACATTATATAGCCCGTATCCATGGTTTTTAACACTTTCACCAAAATTTTGTATTATGGTGGACCCTACCATATATGCTTTTTTACCGCCTGGAATTTTAAAGGTTTGTTTTTTATGTATATCCCCCGCAAAAACCACATCACACCCTTCAAACCTATCAACACTAAATCCATCATCAAAGACAAATCCCCAATCATTAGAGGCTCCTTCTATTGGTCCATGGAATAACCCCACTTTATATTTATCGGTTTCTTGTGGTATATTAGGACTTACATTATTACTTCTAAGTGAGTAGACACACCATAAAATATTTTCGTCTTCATGACAACCCCTGTCTTTATAGTACACTATATTTGGGTTATTTAAACTTTCTACTATGGGAGATAGTGCATCCATCCTATCCATATTATTTTCTAAAAAATCATGATTGCCAATAATATACACACACTTACAAATTTTTGCTGTTTCAGTCATAACCCAAGACATTAAATTTATTAATTCTGGTGTCATTTGATTTTTCGAATGTACAAAGTCCCCAGTAAAAACTATCCTATCTGGTTTAATCTCTTTCCATTCTTGTATAGCTTTTTTTAATACTTTCTTATCCCTCTCATGTTGTTTATAGGGTTTTAAGTGTAAATCTGAATAATGTATAATTTTTTCAATCATTATAATCTTTTTATTTTTTTTATTAAATCTAGTAGATGAATTGTATTAGGTATGTTTAGAATCCTGAAAATAATCATAATTAAGAATGAAATTCCAGTCATAATTAATATACCATAAAAATTAACACTTAATATATGATAAAGGTATACTAAAAACGCTATTAATAAAACCCCATTCCTAGCATTATAGTAAACAGTCATAACCATTTCATATAAAAATTTAGATTTATTATATAACCATACAAAACCTTTTTTAGGGTGTGTATCCGTATAGTATTTTTGTTGGTGATTTTTTGTAAACATCATAAATACGTAGCAAAATAATGAGAATAGGAGAACAGGTACCAATAAGTATATAAGAAAAAATACTATTGAGGGGTAATATATTAATGGGATGGTCTTAATACCTTTTCGTAAGGTTTTAATTGGTCCGTCCCCAGCATTTATTGCCCCATCTTCAGGGTTGTTTATAACTACCTCTACCGTAACCTCATAATCATCCCCATATAATTCTTTTAATATTTTTATTCTGTGATTACCATCTACCACATAATAAGAGTGTTCTTCAGTATCAAGAGAAAGAACCGCACCTGCGGTATCTAAAACATTTAATATCTTTCCTTCTGTTGAGGTCCTGCTATTTTCTTTTTCTTTCTCTAGTACCTGGATGTACCCATATTTTTCTGGGTTATATCCTTCTTCTAAACTTTTTCTTAATTTTTTCCAATAGCTAAATCTCAAATTATATTTTAATACAATCTTCCCCATAAGTTTACCAAACCAACCTCCATACCTTCCAAAGGTCTGGCTTAATTTAACTTTTTTAAGTACACTACTTTTTATCGACGTATACTGTGGTGGCTCTATCATTTATTCATTATTTTTAATATTTCATCACTAAAATCATAACATTTTATAACTTTATATGTGTCGTTATTTTCATTAAACCAAACTATATAACACTCACCTAGTTGTAAGTCAGTATTTCGTTCTACTATTAATTTATAAAAGGATAATTGTAGGGAATATGTATTTAATTCACAAACATCAAGGTGTGAAAGTGGTTCTTTAAATTGTTGCCATTTATTTTTATCTTTTATAGCTTTATTAGTTTTCCAATCCCATATTTCTAATTTCTTAGATTTTTCATTATAAAATAACTGGTCAATCATTCCTGTAACGCCCCATTCTGCGTCCCCCACCACTATTTCAGCTCTTACGGGTATTAACCTACCAAAGGATTTATCATAAAATTCTTTAAACATTCCTTGTAGGGTGATTACAGCTTCCTTACAAGTTAACATATTTTCTACACTACCTAATATTTTTGTTATTTTATGTTCTGGAAATGGAAATAATTTATTAGTTAAAAAATTTTCTGCGTATTCGTGAAAAGCCGAACCTTTTTCACACGAAAAATCTGCTTTATATTTCCATTCTTTTAGTATCTCTTCTTTCGTTATTCCTCTTTCATCTGCTTTTTTTTGTGACCAATATTCCTTATCAAAAGGATGTTTATATTCAGATAACACTCCTGTTACTGATTTTGTTCTAATCCCATCTAAATAATAGATATGTTCCTTATCATGAAACTTAATATTATTAAATTTAGCTAATTCTTTTGTTATTTTCATTTTACAGTAATGTTATTTCTTTTAACCCTTCAATGGTACCTAGTTCACCAACATCTTTATCTTTTGGTAGTTTAATCAATCTTATTTTTCTGGTTAGTCTCCCACCTTCTAATTTTCTATATAGTTTTTGAGCGTCTTCCCATGCATCCCCATCTAGACAAATAATAACATTCTTTTTACAATTATCATATAGTTTAGACCATAATTTTTCACTAACACTTTTTCCCAATATAGGTATGGAATTATCTATAAAGAACATATCAAAGACACCCTCTACCAAATATACATCTTCTTCCCAGTTTATTAAGTGTTCATTAAAAATAATTTTATCTTTTTCCGCTTCTGGATTTTTATATTTATTTTTATGCCCAACATACGAACGGGAGACAAAATAATTTATTTCTTCATTTTCATCAAATGATGGCACTATAATCCTACCTCTATATTTTCCTTCCGTCGTATACCCTATTGAGTATTTACTTATTATTTTATCTGTTATATTTCTTTTTCTGAGGTAGTTATATGCCTCTTTGAAGGGGATGGTTAATTTATTTCCTTTTTCGAATGAAGTATACTCCTTAGGTAACTTTACGTCTTCATACTTCCTTACAGTTTTTTTAATGAAGTCTCCCCCTATTAATGACCATGTAGATTTATTTCTCGTGCTCCCCCATTTTAAAAATAATTTATTTAGAGAGCCATGGGTTCCATAAGTTTCACAACAAGACCAACATTTATAAACTCCTTGGAGATAGTTGACCTCGAAATTACCCTTTCCATCACCATTATCTAAACCTTTTATATCATAAGAACATACAGGACAATCAAATGATATCTGTCCTTTATTTGGGTAGTGGGTATTTATGTCCCCCAAAACATCTTGTAGTAATTCTAATAATAGTGGTGAGTCTTCCATGTGATAAATGTATGGAATTTTTTATGGGTAATCAATTACCAAATTTCTTTTTGTTTCATATGCCCTAAGACACAAGTATAAGCATCACACATATCAAAATTTTCTTTTTTTAGTGTATTGTTTCTGGTATAAGTCCATGTAAGGTGTGGTTCCTTATCTGAAACTTTTTCCCAAATAATATGTTTTTTATCACACCCAATCTTATATTTCCCAAATAAAACTTTTCTTCCTTTAGGGTTTTCGGTAAATAAATCGGGAAAAGCAAATTTCCTAGAATTATAGGTAGATATAAATTCCGGTACTAACCCTAAAACATCATATATAATTCGAGTAATAAAGGAGTTGTATCTCAATAAAATAGCTACGGTTCTGATATTATTAGAATTGATTAATGGTTCTTCAATTATAATTTTCGTTATACCTATATTTTTATAATCAATTAATTTATTTCTAAACTGGTCTGCCTTTATCAACATCTCTTCTATTTTGTCTTCTCGCTTTGGTTTAATCTTAGGAGAAAAATGAGTTAGTTCTAATAATTCTTCGGTTTGTAAATTAAATAAAGCCCATCCTATAGTTTTGGTAGAGATATCCAATCCTAGTACTTTTGGTGTAGTTCCAATATTATCCATGTACTAAAGTTAGAAAGTAAGTACCAATTGTAAAGTGAGTGGAGTGTTTTTTGATTTAGCTATTGGTCTATCTGGTATAGCGACAGCAATTAGTCGATTTGATGAGTCGTATAAACCTATTTCTGTTATAAAAGCTGAGGTTACATTAGATAAATCCCAGATATTGTGTACGTCCCCAAATGGTGTTTGAAATTGTATTCCTGTGTCACTCCCTCCAGCACCATAGTAGGGTGTCTGAGCTTCCGCAGCGGTTTGATTTTCAGTAATATAAAATTCCCCAGCCCCAGCAACAATATCAACTACTACACTCCATTCTTTTTCAAATGAATAATAACTACAAGCTGCTGAGGTACTCGCAGTAAAATAAACTTGTGTTATCCCAGAACTGTCAGCGGAAATATAATCCCCTTGTTCATATGTATAAGTACCACCTGTAGAAGCACCACTATAATTAAAATTACTAATAATAATAGGGTCAGTTATAACTGCAAATCCTTTATCTAAATATGCAATCCCTACTGGTTTATCCTGTACTTGTGCATAAGCTTTAGGTGTATTAGAAGAAGAAACGGTCTGTGTAAATTTAAAGTTGTCTACTCCCCCACCAGGATATCCTGTTGGTGTGGTGTCGGTTATCCACCCATTGGACCAACTAGTAATACTAGTATTAGATGCTGATAATGATGGTCCCGCGATTGCATCACAAAATAAAAAAGCTACATTAGTAGAGGGTAATCCAGGTGCACCTGCTATTTGACCCCCTATTTTAGGGTTACCAAAATATTCTGCTTCATCAGAATTGTCAGAGGATGTTGGGATTGGGTTGTAGTAAGAACTATAGATAGTGTATACCCCACCATTGTGTTTTGGAACTGTTAGTTTTAATGTTCGTCCGTCTATGAGTATTCCATATTCACTTTTAGGTATATCGGCAACAATTGCTTGTGCTTGTGATAGCCCACTGAAGTTAGTGTTTGACCAAGTAGATAAAAAACTAGTAACGTCCCCAGATATGGTGGGCATATTAAAAGAAGAATATAAATTAGAAAACGCTCTTCCGTTAGATGGGTTACGTTGTATCACTGTAAATGGTAATGTTGCTCCACTTATTGAATTCCACCCGGTACCACCAGATGTACTATTATAAGGTACTAGAACACTTTCTAACCTTTTTTCGTTTGTTTGTATTGTTTTAAATTTTCCCATTTTAAGTCCAGCTTTTATAGTTACGTGAGTTTATAGTTCTATCTAAGACTAGTGAAGCTCTACCCGCAAAGTAAAGGGGTGTTATATGAAAAGGGCTACCGTCCGTCTTACCAGCATTATTATTTTGTATTCCGGGGAATACAGTTTTTTTTGTTAATACAATATTTTTTGGGTAACTTACAAACATATACTTGCCTTTGTCTGGTGGACTTACCACTGATAAATATTTAGAGGGTGCATAAACCGCATTAAATTCACCAGGGGTACCGAAATATTTATTACCTGAACTACTTTTGCTTTGGTCAATAAATCTATTTCTTGCTCCCTTAATTCTTTGGGTATCAACATATAAGATAGGTTCTTTTCCCGCTAAAATACTATTTTCAGTACATTTACTATTATTTCTATAAAATTCTAAAGCTTTTGTATCCATTTTATTTAATTTATTACTTGTCCGTATGTTACTTTATAAAATAATGCCTTTCCAGCACTAGTTTGCCATTGATTTGAACTGTTGTGTCCTCGAGGGTCTTCAGAATAGGAACTCTTATCCACACCCGCTTCCCCATAAAAACGGAATGTTGCATTATCATATATTCTATAATAGCTTTGAGAGTCCGTCGTTTCGTAAGCGATTGATGGTGTGATTGCAGGTTTATTAAATTTAAATCTGACTGTTAGTTTACACGGGGTTGCCCCTGCATTATCCGAACTATATACATCCCACGTAATAGGAATGGATACATTGTATGAAGTTTGTCCACTTCCACTCAGACCAGCAATATACCCTCCGGAATATGTATCTGTTTTCCAAAAATTATTATTTTGTGAAGCTATAGTTAAAAATATATCATCTGCCATTTTTGCTTGTCTAGTATAAAGAGTATAATATGGTTCAGTTTTATCTGATACTCTACTTGCTACCGTACCTAACCCATTATCCTTAGATGGGTATAGTGAAAAAGAAGCACCTCCTGTTTTTAACCCCTGTTCATTATTATTCCAATTAGCGGTATACTCCATACTACCCATCAACAAACCAAATGTATCAGAAGGATGAGTTGTATATGTTATTCTAATTCCTTTGTTTTGGGTGTTATTAATATTTATATATGCTCCTTGATTTTCTGTTAATCGTTTAAGTTTAATAGGGTAGTATACTGGTGAAAAATTAGTATTTGTAACATTAGTAACTAATCTAGTTGTTGGAATTGTCGTGTTAATATTTTTATACGCTTCACTACCGAACCCACTTTGGGTTAGATTAATTTCTCTTTCCATATCAATACTACTCACAAACCCTATTAGGGGCTGTGCGTCACCCGCTAACTCACTTACCCACCCGTTAGTGATTGAGTTCATTACAAATGTTGGGTACGACTCACCAGTTTGGTTCCACGCGTTTATACCCCCACAATTTAAGTAACCCACATCAAAAGCTGCGAAACCTATACCATATTTACCCGCTCCTCTTAAGTATTTGGTGGCACCATTATTTAATCCCGGTGAAAACACCAAAGAAAAGGGTGATGGTAGTTGCATACCTTTTAAATTTGTACCCAAGAAATCAATTCCTGTATGTTGACCTCTATTCATAAATGCACCCCCTGCTAAAGCTAGAGCATTATAATAACTACTGTCTGTTGTTGGGACTAATTTTATATTCTGTGTTCTGAAGTTACTTCCATCATAAACCTTAACTGAATCAACATAATCAATATATTGTCCAATTCCATGTTCTGATAATGAATTTAAAAAATTTAAGTAATCACTATCCTTATAGATATTTAAAGTATTTTCAAAGTAGCTTGTAGTTGCACTAGCAATTGTAGTAGCTGCGGAAGATAGGATGTCTTTGTGGTCATTCACATACTTTGCAGCGAATAATTTACATAAAACATAGTAGTCGGATAAATAAACATCTATCTCTACTTCATTTCTATAGTATTTTACTAAATTATCACTTCCTCTAACACCAATTGATACGTACTCCTTAACTGAGTTAAAAACTTTATTTGCTTCGGGTGTTTGCCACACTATATTATTCTGTGTAAACCCGTTACTTATAGAGTTTTTGTAATTGCTGTCTTGGCCAGTAGCATCGGGTAAATAACCTAATTGTGCAGAGTCATTAGAAGTACTTGTAGTGTCTGCATGTTGCTGTGTATTTCTATAATCTATATCACCATCAGAAATACCAAATTTATTAAACATATCTATAAAGTTACCTGATGTTAGCATTCTCTGACGCCCTTCTTCAGTTAACTGAATAGTTAGTGTTGTTGCGGTTTGTGCACTTATATAGCCCATATTATTATTCTCTTATTATATAATTATCTAGTTAAACGATTTCTTATCATTCTTATATACATTTTAAACAGTCACCATTACATAGTGAAGCTGAACCTAAATGTTTACATAGTAAACAATAGATTTCTTTATTAGTACAATATTTTAATATATTTTTATTGTTATACTTTAGACAATCTATAAAAATCATTAAATCTTTTTTATCTACCTTACCATCACCATTAAAATCCCCAACAAGTTCATTACCTACTTTACCTTCAGTACCCATAAGATTTAAAAATGTTATTAAATCTTTAAAGTCTACAACCCCGTCACCATTAAAATCTGCACATGTTATACAAAAGGATGGATAAAATACGTTTACCGCCGCCCCTACTTCCCAACAGGTTGTATAATTTCCACTATTAGGTTCTTCTATATTAGTGTCTGCTTCAGATTCTCTATGTTTTGCCCATAAAGTTGTTGTGTTGGTTGGATTTACACCTAATGATGTATTACTTAAAGAAATAACTCCATTATTAAGTTGAACTCTCGGTCCTCTAAATATCGACGGAGTTATACCAAATATTCTTTTGACGGAATTTGGTTCCCCTCCTCTTGCGTCTGTTAGGTCATAAAAACAATCTTCGGTTAAGGCACTTAAACTAGTTTGTCCACTACAACTCCCACTTCCCACAAATCTACGATAATCAATATCAGAATCCCCAAGTCCAAATTGTTCAAGAGATTCTAATATCCCACTTCCAGACCCTAGTCTACTTCTACCATAATCCGATAAATACATTCTAAAAGTGTTACCCGATATAGTATCATTATGAATGCCTAAATATCCCATTAAAAATCAATAGATATTGTAAATTGCTGAGTACTTTGTCTTTGAACTGGTGACTGTAATTTTGCGATAGCCATCAAGTCTGGGAACCCATTCTCATTATCATATAAACCAATTTCAGTTATTCTAGGGTTAGTATAACCAGCATTAGTAGTATAATCTACCCATGTTGGGTTCGTAGAAGTTATATATTGTTGTGCTCCTAACTGTACCACATGTTTCATCTCATAAATCGTTGCCATTATATCTGTCTCTAGACTACCATAAAAAAAGTATTCGTCCCCAAATTGTAGTTGTGTTGGTCCTGGTGATGCCGCGGTTGGTATGTCTATAAAATTATTTAAGTAGTACGGAGTTGGTGTTGTATAGTATGTACATCCTGGGTCTAGGTCATTTGCTGTAAGATAGAATGTATGGTTTATTATATTTGTTGCGGATATTTTAGTTCCTACAGTATGGTTTGGAATTTCAGAAGTTACGTCTTTTAGATTCCATCCTTGTGGTGCTGGTTTTTGACCGTTAGGGACTTTTTGTGTTAATATATATAAGGTATCTGCTTCCCAACCTGTACCCACTAATGCAAAGTCACTTCTCAAATAAGGGAACTCCGGACCTAAAGTAAATCCTATATCAAAAAATCCTTCTCCTGGTTGTAGATTTTCGGACACAAAATAGTTACAATGAACTCCTGTTGTTACACCCGCACCTCCAAGTACTTTATTCTCGAACATGTAAGTCATCCAAAGTGTGGTTCCTGGTGTTTGTATTACCCCCGTAGTACAACCCGTAGGACATCCCGTACCGGATGGAAATTTTTGTGTTTTAGGGGCTGGCAAAGTCCAACTTCTATTAGATTTATAAGACATAGCTGTCAATAATTCTTCATCATCAATAACAATCATTTTATAATCTGGAAATACTTTTCCAACTCTATTAGGTGTTGCCCCACTTCCAATATTGTCATCCCATAAATGATAATACCTTAATCCATCATCATTCATATTAGTATTCATACTAGATAACATAAGATGTGGATTAATTGGGAATACTAGTGGATATGATTGTGGGTCAACGTAAAATGTTTGTCCTAGAAGAGTTTCATTACCAGCTCCGGTCCCAGTTCCACTTCCTTGGACTGATTTCTTATGCCACATTAACCAAGGTAAATGTAATTTTAGGTTTTTGGCTTCACCAATACCAGTAAAGGTAGAATCTTTAAGAGCAAACTTTTCACCATAAAAATCTGTTGTTGAATTGTTGGTATAATGGATAAATCCTGCCATTTTTTGTTCTTCTGGTAAAACTACCCTAGTATTATAAAAAGAATCAAAGTAAAAGGTCCCACCTATAACCGAAGGGTGGTAAGTATCATTAACTTGATTTGTAAAAGATTGTCCATTATTACTTTCTAGCCCAAAATATTCTTTGGAGCCACAATATCCACTTGACCCATAGCTATTGAAGCTTTCGTCAACACCTGCTGCTGGTGACCATACTCCTGCTACTTGGTGGGTCCAGTTTATATTCATATTCCATATTTTAACGTCAGAATTGGATACGTCACAACAATTATTGAATGATAGTGTTTCGTCACACCAACAAGTTACAGTATTTGCAGTATTATATATACTGGATGTGGTCATTGGGGTCGCTGAACTTGCAGGATAGACCCTGACTCTCATACAAATATTTTTCATATCTGTTGTCACCCCACTAAAATTAGGTAAAGCTCTGTCTACTGTTAGGGATAACCACGAGTTTGTCTGAGCTGAATCATTATTACCACTTTCTACTTGATAAAATAAAGTGGTAGATGCAGCACTATAATTTAATTGTGAACAATTTGCTCCAGAAAATTCATATGTGACTGATAATAAGTCTCCAACAACTGGGGAGTAAAGTTGTGATGAACACATAGTACTAGCTGTAAGTAATACCATTTGACTACTTCCTGTCATCGCGGATGCACAGAATAACCAATTCGAAGATAGCGTATAAGAACTATCGATATTTGCATAAAAGTAACTATAAGAACCGTTACCCCCCGTTGAATTGTCTGTAGTACCAGTAAAAAACCCTCTTGATGCGGCTGTATTGTAAACATCATTCTGTTGATGTTGTGGGATTGTAGGGCCAAATGTATCCCCGCTACTCATCCCACCAACTAAGGGATATTTTATATGTCCTTTATTTTTTTCTGGTAAAGGGTTAAGATTTTGTGCGTTATGTTCTGCTTGTAAAATAAATAACCCATCACTTGCTCCTGGTTGTTGGGTATAACAATCATAGTTGACTTCACTATCACCTATTTGGAAAAGCCCGATATTTAATTTACCTTCTGATAGTTTTCTTCTCCCAGCGTCAGTTAATCTAGCTGCGATAGCTCCTTGTGTACTGTTTTTAATTATATAACTCATAGTTTTTTACTTTATAGATAAATACATTTCATTTTAAAATGTTTATTGGTTTTAGGTTATTGTTGCGTTGTTTCCGGGGTTTAAGTTATTACCAAGTGCTATACCTGATGGAGAATAAAATGTATCCCTCGTTATTTCGAAAGAAATTATGTCAGTTTGACTGGTTGAGTATATACTCTCACCATTTAATAATGGATATTGTCTATCAACAGACACCCGGTATTTATAGTTACCTGGTGCTGGTGGTGTTAGTTTAAAACTTTTATATATTGCCCCTAATTCATAATTAGGAACTCCCTGGGTTAGATGTTGTACCAAATCCCCATTCTCATTAAATAATTTAACATGAATAGTATCATTTAAAGTTTGATTTTTCTGGTATGTAACTGGAATTTGTGGTTCTTTATTCATACTAGAACCAATAAGGGTGTATATTGTCTTATAGAATAAAGCAAATACATCACCTTCTTTATAATCACTTAGGGAAGTGAGTAATTGTATTTTAGTGTCACTAACTTTATTATATTGGGATTGTGTTAGACCATTTACTGCTATGACTACCGAACCAACAGATTGTTTATCTAAATTTATATAATAATAACCATTTTCTTCATATATAATCTCAGTGTTGAGTGTTGATACTGTAGCTGGTAATGTAAAGAACTGACCCCAAGAACCACTATCTGTATCATACATAAATGTTAACTGGTCCCCATTTACCACTGTTTGTGGAAAGAAAGTTATATATCTATGTCCGTTTGTTGTTTTATAATCACCAGTAGCTAATTTTGTATTTACATTTAAATTATATCCAGATTGTGTTTCGGAATTTGTATATGTTGCTGTAGTACGTGTAACCGCCGAATCTCCCTCCGCTACCGTTAAACCGTTAACCGTAACTAATGGTTTACTAACATGATTACTTCTAATCTGAAATGAATAGGTTGCGGTGGAATACGCTTTAAAGTCAGTATCAGCATTAGGCAAGCCAGATACAACTGTCCTCTCTATCATCATCTGTGGAGGTGTAAATGGTATAGCAAAATCATTTAACATTAGATTAGGCGTTGGTGGGTCACTCACCAAGGCCATATAAAAATCATTATTATTACTAACTAATTTATGAGGTGGGTAGGGTGTAGTGTCTAACCAGACATCGTGACGTGACTTCTTATCTTTAAATAAGTAACTAGGACGAATTATGTACTCCCAACTAGTCCCAGTGGAAAATCCAGACCACGGGATAAAAGTATTAGCACTTAATATAATACTTTGACTAGATGTATCATAATACTGTGGTAGTGTATCGAATATTGCCTCATATACTGGACTAGTAGCTATTTGTTCTAATTCACTCATGTAAGTATATATTCTAAATTTAGGATACATATTACCAAATATCATATCTGTATTATTACCCCCATAATAAAATTGTACATGGGTTCCACCACCTTGTGACTTATTATATACCGCTAAACTAGGTATTCCACCAATATCGGTGGTTAAACTAGTGTCCGGTCTGCTGAGACCTGCAATTGTTAGTGCAGGTAAAGGCATTGTTTGTAGTGAAACATTTACTCTTGGTTTAACTTTAGGTACCCCAGGTTCTACTGAAGTATAACTAGTGGTATCATTAGTCTGAATTATATTAGTTGTGGTACCTGTTGTTGCCGTTATTTCTATGGTTGTTGATGGACCGTTTAAATTTTCACATAGTGGAGCTATAATATTTTGTTGTGATGGTGTAGCACTAAATGATATATGATACCAACTAGCCTCAGCTTGTGAATTCTGTGCGTATCCAATTTTTTTAGACCCTAAAAATTTACATAGGTCATAATCATCTAACCAACTTATAGTATCATATGCGGACCAACTATTCCCAGACCAAGTAGTTTTATCTAGAAGATTAAAATTAATATCATACTGTGAAGCATATGGGTTAGTGTCTCCTATAGCTACTGTAGCACTAGACCCAGTACCCATAGTTTCAGTAAACTGTATCTTGAATTGTTCTCCTACTGTTCCGGAACGGATTACTTTCATTCTTATCGCTCCTCTTGAATTCCAATCACTTCCCGCACTAAAAGGGGTTCGGGACCCATCAAAAGTTGCCAAGCTAACTTTTCCATAATCAGGGTTGTAGGATGTACACCCACTTCCATTTAGACAATTCCTAAAACCTGGATTACTATCTTTTCTTAACCCAAAACCACTTGCTCCTAGGTCTATACCAAGTCTAATCTGACCATTTGTCCCATTAAAACTCATAAAAAGACTATGTGTGGCTCCGGAAGGACCATATTTAGCGTCATCATCCCTAAACGCAGCAAGAATAGAATAGATAGCATCATTATCAGAAGTTGCATTAAAACTAGTTTGCCAAGTATAGTTGTTATATGAACACTTACTTAACATTCCCGTTATTAGTCCATTATTTGAATGTGAAAATAATTTTCCAAGATTTCCCGGACCCGCCAACCAGCAAATACTACTAGCCTCGATAACCACATTTGATGCATTTATTGTAACATCTATCGGTGATAAATCCATAAGTGTGAGTCCTGAGGTTCCACCAGTTAAGGTTGCAGCTCTAGGATTTCCTGGTATACCATAATTTATTCTAGGGTCATAAGTTACCCAACTAACCAAATTAGAATAACTAGGGTACAAATATTCAAATTTATTAATGACACTATTATAGTAAAATTTACCTATGTTGGGTGTAGTTTTTGCAATGTCCGGACCTATCCAATTTTGTCCTTCTTCTTTAGTTAGTGCACTAACACCTAAATACCAATCTTGACCTGTGTCAGACATTCTAGTATGAGTAGCTCCCGTATAAAACCACACATACGGATTAGAAGAATCTATAGTCCCATCTTCTAATATTCCAGCTTCATAGTATATGTTGGTTCCTCCCGTTGCGGGACCCCACCCAGTCAATCCCGAAACTCCACCATAAAAGTCAAGGTGAAATGGGGCATCTGGTATGAAGTTTTCCCAGTTAGTACCTATCACTTTGTCTAACTCCCATCCGTATGGTTCACCACTGATTTCATAATTTCCCTCATCATTAAACATATATGCGGTGCACCCACTACAAGATTGTTCCTGTGTATAACTAATTATCTCATTCTCAATCAACGTCACAGTATACATCCCATTCTCTAGGTCACTAAAAAGATGACTAGTATCAGCACTATTACCATAATGGGTATCTATTAACTTATTATCTTTTCTCAATTCGTACTTGTACGTTGGGGTGTCAACTACAGCTGATGAAATTGTTATATCACACAATTTATTGGGGTCTAGAATACAGTCATTTTTGCTAAGCCTTCCTGTTAAGGTTGGTACTGTAAAAGCACTTACAACAATACTAGTGGTACCGGTTGCACCTGTGGCATCCGTTACGGTTGCAACATAGGTATCGGGACATAAATTAAATATATCAAAAGTACACGCGGTATATCCTAGGTTGGTCCCTGACCAACTAACTAAATAGGGGGATGTAGTGCTCGTAGTTGCTGAAATTTGGGAACCTATTATACCCCCATCACAACTACCACTTAAAGCATTTGTTAATACATAACCAATCAGTTTTATATCTCCGTCGAATATTGCCATATATTATTTATTTTTTAACATTTTTCATTTAGTGGTATACACGCTTTTCTACTCTCACACCAGTAGGTCCCTTCCTTACAAATCTCTTCATCACCTTCTTCGTATGATTCATCACCTCCTCGGTCATCACCATCATCGGGTCCTAGCGGGGGAGTTGGTGGTCCCGTTGGTTCACAACTCTCCTGACAACTACTAAATGATGTGTATATTCCGTCATCATCTTCTTGACATACCCCTTCTATACATGAAAAGTATGTAGAACCTCCTCTAGGGTCTCCAGGGCCATCACTATCTCCACCACCAACACCAACATCAACCATACCTTTCATCTTAATAGGAATACTCTCTTCATCCCCCTCATTACTTAACGCATAATCTTTTAGTTCTGAACAATCTTCTATGATTATCGGTTTACATGCCGCATGTATTTTTGCACAATGAGCTCTAGAATTTTTAACACATTCGTTACAATCTTTTCCATTAATATCAGTAAATACATCTGTAATACCGTATATTGGGTCTATCTCTAAATCTTCAGCAATACTTTGTCCACAGTCACAAAAATACTTGCATATGGTTTGGTTGGGAAGGGTTGTTGGTTTTGAATTGGCGTCTGACCTATCCGATATAATCATTATTTCCTTACCATTTATCGTTATTTTATTGCCTACATTTTGTATTTTCCATTTATCTGGTCTAGTTCTATGTAAAATATCATAACAGGATAAAAGTTTAGTTTCTGAACATGGTTTGTAAAAATTACATTCTGGTGTTAAAACTATATAATGTCTAAAGTCCGACCCAAAATAATTTTTAAATTTATTAACTATTATATAGGATTGGGTTGTTTGTGGGAAATTAAAATTACATTTTACCCCATAATCACTATCGTAAGTTGGTATGTGAAAGGAGAATACGCCGTCTTTCTCCATCTCCGTTAATTTATTATGTGGACTAGTAGTTATCTGATAATCTTTTATTATATTACTTTCTATTAGCTTTTGCCACTTATTAGTTGGTTTGGTGGATGTTTCATTCCAAACTAATTTACCGTCCACTCCTGTACTATCCCAGAAAATCTGTTGTCCAAAACATTCTTCGTTTATATGTGGTCTTAGGATATTTCCACATTTCTGGTCTGATAAGTATAATGTACCATCTAACCTTATTTTTTGTTTATTACCAGAAGTATTCATTTGGAATTCTTTGGACTTTTTACTTTGGTCGAAGAATAAATTTTTATTAACTACGGCACTAGATAATTTTATCCCTCTATACCATGGGGATTCTATAGTATTACCATGTTTATCTAGTTTATGTCCGAGATTAATATCCACATTTGTAGTTCCTCCTCCACCAAAATAATTTCCTTTGGATGTGGATACCCAATTTGTATCATAAGCTAATTCTATGACCTCACCTTCCAATAAACTAATAAGTCCAGTATCAATTACAATAGGAATTTGTCTTTTAAAAATAGTGGTCGCCGAGACACCATCAGTAATACATGTATTGTACGTGTTAGAAAATTTATCATTTTCATTCACGTCCAAAGTTAAATAGTGGTTGGCATCACCATCCTCTGTTGACCTTAATACTTTAACTGTTTGTAATGTGGTTGGTGTACCGGATATAATACTATCAGTTGTACCAGTACCTACCCTATATTTCAACAATGAGGTGGTAAAATTAAATGTTAATAAACCACTCTCAGGTGGGTCGGTTTCTTTCCTGTCCGCTAATTTTATATATCTAGGACCCGTATTTAATTTAAACTTAGTATCTTGTAAAGTAGTAGCAGTTTCTTCCACACCTCCTTGTATAATAGAAGTATTTATTAATCTTTTTATCTCATAGTCATTTTGGGGGTAAATTCCAGTTGTGGCGGTAACACCACTAGGTGCTAATCTACTTACATAATCACACCATTTTGTATCCGTATATGTAACATTTAAAAAGGCTTTGTATGTGAATCTATATATACCGTTACTTTTAACCCTATAAGTCATATAGTGTTGTGGGTTATCGTTATTTAACCCTAGTGACCCATTAGGGTTACTAGCGTAAACTTCACCAAAGGCATATGGTTTGTATTGTTTATTTATATCACCAATCATAGGTAATACAACTTCTCTATCTATATTACTTATTGGTATTGTTGTGGTTCCGGTACTTGCGGAATGTGCAGAAAAAGAAGAAGCACTTATATGTAAATCATAAGTATTATCAGCTTCATATATATCGGTAGTCGTTGCTGTAAATGCTGAATATAAACCACTATTTTTCTTACCTACAGTACTTAAATAAAAATCTGTAGATGTATTTGCACTAATGGGTGCATAATTATATAACCCAATTAGTACTTGTCTTCTAGGTTCACCACTATCTTTTCCGGTAACTGGTCCTAGGTTAGAGTCTATGTGGAAATACCCTTTATATGCTTCACCATTTAATCTGGTGTATTGGGTTCCATCACTGTATAGACCATTCTGTTTTCCTTTATTTGTATTATCTACTTTAGTTTTCTTTCTGGGGCAGATTAAAATACTTTTAATATAATTATCGGAGTCATAACTAAATTTAACATCATTATATTCATCTAGGGTACTTCTTTCTATCCATTGAGATATCTTACTGTAGGTTTTTTTCATGCCTCTAACTGTGTTGGTTCCCTCTGCACTAGTATTCATTAGTGGGTAAGTTTCTATATTACCTATTTGTTGTTGTTTTAGTTTTTCACTAAAAGCAATTAATTGTTCTCTATTATTAAATTTAAGAGAAATACATTTATTAGCACTCGACACTATCTCATTATCTCTTAATTCATTTATCCACCCTAAAGGATAAATTTCTTTACCATTTTTTATAACTTTTTTAGTTGTTTTTATCTTACCATCTTCAACAACACGTGAAATATTATAAGGAATTTCTATTATATTATTTTTTGTTAACTTTAACTTATCTAAATTAGTATTAAGGTTCTTTGGGTTTTGGATGGTATAGACATTACTTTCTATTAAAGTGATTGAGTCGGCGTCTACATTTTGTGGTGTAAGTACTTTTTTATAATCATACATCACTTTACGAGACGCTAAATCATTACTAGTTAAGGGTATATAGGTAGTCTCTAAGGAAATATTAGGGGTTGTATTGATAATTTGTTTTGTATTTTTTACGTCTAGTGTTTCTCCCTCTATTATTATTATGTTTTCCTTATATAATTTAAACCCTAATGACTGTATGTATTGACCCCCTGATTCTATATGTATATCCATATCAAAAGAAATACCAGCTGATATATTTTTAGTTATATTTGCACCGGGTAATACCATTTGTAATGAGTGATTTTTTCCCATTACCCCATTTTCAAATGGTAATAAAGCACCGACCCCTCTAGAATTATTTTTAGGTATAGTAGTAGAAAAATAATTAGGGTGTGATAAAAATGCTCCTACACCATTACCTCTAATACTTTCAAACCCATACACACCTTTACTATTTTTAAAAACTTCTAAAAACATATCCGACTTTCTTAACCCAAATAGATTTAAAGTATTTTCTATTTTTAAATTATCACCCCTAAATCTTAAAAACATTCTTTCACCAATCTCGGTAACCAAACAAATAGCTTCTACCATAATCTGAGTATCATACTCTATAACCATACATTTTTTCTTATTGTATGAGTGACTTGTGGTATTACCCACTGTATTAGAAACAAAAAATAAAAATTTTATTCTTTCCCCTAATATTCTTAAGTCTATATTTGTTTTATATGATTTATTTGCCATAACTTTTAATAACTACCACCCATTCTCCCAGAGTGGTTCACTTGACTACTAGTATTTATAGTGGTACCACCCTCAATTCCGCCTCTTTGTGTACTTGGTCTAGGGGTTAATCGATAACTTTCTAACCATGTTGTATCTCCACCACGTAGCTCCTTCATACCATGTATACATAATAAATTACTAGTACTACCTTTTTTTGTAAATACGGATTTATCTATATATTCTTTTTTATTACTATGAAACTTATTAGCGAGTTTATTGGTTTCTTTACTCGTTAAGGCACCACCAAATGTCTTTCCTTGGTTATCTATATTATAAGAATTTGCGTAAGTGGAACGTGGAATTACAAGAGCCCCACTTAATAAATTATTATAGAACGTTGTACCTGACTGTGGGGGTGCTGCTATTCTTAATGATGGTGGGGCACTCATAAATTGTGGTGCGGGAAACCCAGTAAATCCTGTACTGGATACTAAAAGTGTAGAACTTAATACTGTAGATAGACTTGTCCCTGTAACATTAAAACATTGGTATACAAACTTATCTCTATGAAAAGCAGAGTTTTGTATTTTAACTCCACTTGTCCATAATGTAGTGGCTGGAACCATTTGTTCGATAATCTTTATCCAATAGTCTCCCATCGATTGTGCATACTCAATCATTTTATTATATGTGTACTTATTATTTTCCCCACAACTTTTATAGAGATAGTCTAGATATATTTTTTGTAAGGTAGGATATCCCCCTGTTTTACCATCATTTATGGTCATTCGATTTTTGGCATCAATAAACACTTTCCAAAAATGGTCTTTAAACGTTTTAAAGTCGGTAGTTTTTGCGTTAATTTTTGGGTTTGTGGAGTCCCACCTTCCTCCTGTGGTAGGATATGGATAAGGTAATGTTCCCCCACTAAAAAAACAGTCTGATTGGGCTGATTGTTTCCACACATCATATGTTAGTCCTTGCCCAATATTTAATCCTAATTCAACATTTTTAACATTTAGAACTAACTTTTCATTTTGTGTTTGGTAGTACGCGTCTCTATTATTAAAGGAGTAATCCCTATACTGGGTACCTTCCTTTAGAACCCAAGATTTTTTATCGTCTATCATTCTGGTTAATCCAAAACCAAATGACATATGTGGAAACCTTCTAAACCTATCTAAATAAGGACATTTTACTGAATTAGAATACTGTCCGAGTGTCCAAAAACCACCCCATGTAAATTCACTAAATTTATTTACTATGTTTGGGGTACATCCTGTAAGGGTGGATGCACTAATGTTAATTACTAATTCCGACTTATGTTTATCCGTCATTTCAAACCATCCTGCTCCTCTCTGGAAAAAATAGTTATTAGTGATTCGAGGAGTTGTTGGATATCCCTGACTATCAATAGGATAATCTACGAGTGTAAATGGGTTTTGTGTTGTTCCGGTAGAATAGTAGTATTGCCCAAATGGTATGCTATAATTTATAGTAGTAGTGGTATATGACCCTCCGGATATTTTTTGCCATTGGTTTGTAAATTTACTTTCTACCTTTTCGTAGGAAGGTTCTGTAACTGCGTTTGGTTGAGAGGCCCAAACAAATTTAACCCCTGAGTCTAATTTAATTGGTGCATCTGCTAATACAACATACTCATTAAACTCAACTAGTGCTTCAGGTGCACCTAAAAGTCCTAATAAAAATTCTATAGATTTTCTTGTTCCTTTAGATTTAAATAGGTATCCTGTATTGAGTAATATTCTTCTATATAATTCTATGTCCAGTTCTGCAGGTGTTTTGGATACACTTGTTCCGGAATACTGTGGTGTGTTTACACCTAAGACACTGTCTAAGAAGGTAGTGTTGTTTAGTGTACTTGGTGTAGACCATCCTAAAGTTTGTGCAAAATTCTTGATGAGTTCATTAGGTATATTATTTTCACCATCATAACTCACATTAGTCATATAAGATATTCCATCTACAAAAGTTTTGATGTCATCAAAACTTCTCCCATATATCTGTAATGTTTTTTCTATTTTTTGGTTAGTACCATCAAATTCTTTTAATATAGGTGAAGTTAAAAATCTAGAAATTAAATTTGTTTTTTCTTGGTCTAACTCTTCACCTAACTCAGATAATGATATTAGGTAGTTAGTATAATTTTCAGTTGTGGTATCTATATTGACATTATCCTCTAGTGGCCATGTCTTTTTTATTTTATCATAATATTTAACACCTTCAGTGGTTTCTTTAATGGTATTAAATGTAGCCGTGTATATGGGTGAAACTCCTCTATTAACCAAAAATGCTTCTATACTCTGGAATTTTTTAAATTCTTCTTCTGTTTGTTGTTGGGTGGGTTTAATATAAAATGTATTGGTTGTTAGTGTTGGGGATGCACCAGCTAGTGTTGATACATTAAACGGGTTCCCTTTAACAGTAAAAACTAGATAATTATTATTTGTGTTTTGTGGTTCTAGGTTGGTTATCCTATATTCTTTTTCACCCACTTTCCCACTAAAACTTAATGAGTATTTTTTAAATTCTTTAGTTAGGTTTCTTAATGAGGACGTGGTTCCATCTGCTATATTTATCAAAGTATTTGCAGAAATCCCAAACATTTCAAAATTATTCAATATTTGTTCTGGACTAATATTTTCATTCATCTGATTTCCGTTGGTAGTAAATTCTATACTAAATGGGTTAGATAAGATATTAACATTAGTTTTAAATGTCGTTTCTTCTGTCGCTAAGTTATATAATATATCATATGCTGTAGTATTACCTGGTAAGTAATTAGTATCTATCCCATCAACAAATAAAGCTCCTGGAAAAAAATTAACTATATTTTGGACCGCAATAGATAATCTTTTCTTTAATGACCCATATAAAACAAAACTAGAAATATCACTTATATTGTTATTGACAAACACCTCAAGATTATTACTAGATAATTGTTGTGCTAGAGCTAAATTTTCTATATTTAGTGATTCTAGGGTTATTGGGGTGGAGAATGTACCTACATTATATTCTGGTGAGTTTGGTTTACCGTAGGGTGGCATACTATAGAAATTACCCAGTGTCATTTGTTGGCTACCCATAAATTGGTTACCTACAAGATAGTCACTAAATGTATCCCCTCCGTGATTAGGGGCCGGTGGGTATCTAAATCTATTACTAGCCATAATTTTTAAAAGTTAGTTATTGTACCAAACATTTGACTAAAATCAATATTGTTTCCTCTATTTTGTTTAATTTCGAATAATTGTCCGTTAAATTGGTCTCTAACCTCATATAAATCATATTGCATGTATATGTTATCCGCACCACTTAAATCATAAAGGGTGTAAATTCCACTATCTATAGATTTTGCTTGATTACCATAAAGTGCAATAGCTAGAGTGTCGAAATCATGGTCTACCATTTCTATATCAAGTACTATAGGGTTAAAATAAGTGTTTGTGATTATTACAGATTGTCCTGGTTGTCCTATAAATGGTATTGCGTTAGGGTTATTAGATGGTGCACTGGTTGGTGTTAGTGTACAATATACTAAATTAGTTTTTGCGTTTGTATAAACATATCTAGGTGATGTTTGATTTGGGTTGGTGTTATTTTGTTCTACTGTCGCACAATAAAAATTAGAGGTAACTATCCTAAAAAAGTTATTAATTTTTGCACCACTGTCTGAATCTAGATATTCTATTCTATACCCCACTAAATCCATAGGGGAAAACCTATTTCTATACTGTAGTGGTATCGAGTTAAGGTCAAATACAAGTCCTTTTACATTTGGTAGTGACGATAAAATCCCACAATCCAATATTGTTGTTCTGATTTCTACTGGTCTAATATATACCGTATAAATCCCTCTACTAGCGAATACTGCTGAGGGTAATTGTAAATCGTAAAGTCCCCCCAAAATTTCACCTGCGGGTCCTCCAGTTTGAGTAGGTGAAGCGTGGAGTATTGGGGTTAATACTGTGGTTGCTGGTACCTCATAGACTGAAGGTGCTGCTGATGAGTCTCTACTAGCTTGTTGATGAACAAGTATTTGTACGTCTTCTACTTTTACATCTGCTGGTCTCTTAATTCCGTATGCTCCTAATGCCATAATTTATGGTTGTTTTTCTACTTTATAGTATCCGTATCCGTGTAATTCTAATTCACCTATACTGTTTATTTGTCCTAACCTTTGTGCTTTCTCAAAAACTGTCACTTTACCTCTTTCAATAAATATATTTGACCTTACTTCTGGTCTTTGTACCATATTCATTAAAACCTCTAATTTAGTTAAAGGTAATATACATCCCGTTACTTTTACTTCACTCAGTCCCATTACTTATTTTATAATAAATATCATAACACTTATTTATCTACTGTTTCTATTAGTGGAAAATGTTTTTTGTACTCACTTAAGTAAATCTCGTCATCATATTTAAATCCAGTATTGATTCTTTGGATTTGTTTTGCGGAAGGAAATTGTAGTCTGGTAACCCATAATCCATTTATAACCTCTTCATCAATATTCCAATTAGATACTATAACACCGTCTCTTTTAACATGAGGTGCGTAAGATAATCCTACTTTTTCAAAACTGTAAGGTTTACAATTTTTTATACCTCCTCTATAACAAACTTTGTTTAATTCCACATTTTTTTTATTCTGGTAATAAACATCTATATAAAAATCACATTGTTCTAATGCTATTGTAGATAGATGTACCAGTGTATCTCTAATTAATTCTAAACTATTATTTCCGTTATCAATTAAAATAATATCTATATCCCAAGTTTGCCAAGGTAGATTATTATTAATATAGTTAGGGAAAGAACCTGTTAGTAGGAAATCAAATTTATTAAAATACTCTTCTTTTTCTATTATATTTAACCACTTTTCAAATCTTTTAATGGTAGGCCTATAAAGTTTTTTAGTTACTTTAATGGGGCCTACTTCAAATTTAAAAACCTTACCCCATTCTTTTTCTAGTGGTGTACTTATTTTTTCCATTATCTTTTTTAGGGTATTTTTTTATGTGGTACACAATTACATACTTCCTTATCCCAAAATTTTCCTGCTGCACATTCTCTTTCCATACATCTTTCTCTGGTTTCAATAACACAGTCACATAATTTCCATGACCAGGTCCAACCATTCTCACATTCCTTATCTTGTACACAACCATCATCATGGGCCCAGTCCTCGTGTGGGATATCGTTTGGGAGAACACAATCACATATCGGTTGTCCTGCCCACACATAAGGTGAGTCACATACCTTAACTTGTACACAACCATCTCGTACCTTACATTTTGAAAGTGGTACTGGAACCCAACCAACACCTAACCAAAATTCACAATCACACGGATTTGCGTTTGATTGTAGGAGTGTATACGAGCTCGTCATTGACATTGCATCAGATAATCCTGGTTCCCAATTAGTATTTTGACAACATTGTTTACATTCTTCCTGTTGGTTACAGTTAATTTGACATGTTGGTAAATCTACATAAACTCCATTTGGGTTTGGTACGCATCCCATATTATTTGGGTTCCCCAACGTTGCTTGTCGTTTACAATCATATCTCTTGTTTCTTATAGGGACACTTGGTACACAATCTTTATCACATGGGAAATATACAACTTGTGCCATAGGATTTTGACCAAAGGCAGACATTAGTGTTGGCCAATCAAGTGGATTTCCTCCAGGGTGTTGTGACATACACCATAAGTATTCCATATAATCATCTGTCGGAGATAGGTTGAGATATGTTGTCGGTGTTGAGTGTGTGTTACAAACAACAAAACAACACCCGTTATGCATAACAACGTTACCCTGTTGACCGGTAGGTGTGTAAGTGCCTGGTGTCCATACTGGAATTGGGAGGGTGGGTGTGGCAGTGATATTAGCCGTCTGCCAGGTACTGGTATTGTGGTCATAGTAATCGAAGGTAATCGCACCAGGACCACAGTCCTTGCAAATTGGATTCGAGCCACCAGGACCACATGGGTCTCCATTTATATCTTGTTTACAATCTGCCCATGTTACTGGTATAGACCCAACACCACCAACACTCACACCAAGATTGAGTGATGGTTGATGTTTGGCGGCACATCCGTTAATATTTCCTGAACCACCAGGACCTGAACCACCAGGACCGTTCGGGACACAATCACATATTGGGTTTCCGAACCAAGTTTCATTAGGAGCACAAGGTTGTGGTATGCACGGATTAGCTTTCGATTTGGATTGTTGTATATTTGGCTTCATACACTTACATATTGGGAATGGATGCCATACCTCCCCAGCCACTTTACATAGTTGTGGTGGTGTGTTTGGTGTACACGGATTGAGAACGGTAGGGTCTTCAACACAACAATAACAACAGTTGTCTGCAGGGTCTACCACACAATCATTAATATCATACACATGCCATGGAGGATTAAAAGTAGCACTCCATACACCCTCATACTGTACTGGTCCGGTGAGATAACCAGCTAAACTAACTGCACAATCATCACACCCTTGTATACAAACTGCTTGACACGCTGCTAATGCTCCTGGACCTTGGAACGTAGCACCTGCGGTATTATTAGGGTTACAAACACACGTTCCGGGACAATTATCACAATCATACCCTTTTACTGTTCCTACACAACTAGGGTCACAAGGCCACCATGGACAAAAAACTTGTTGTATTGTTGCACATGGACCTGGAGCTGAATTATATGAACCATCAGCAAAATAACCGTTAATGTGGTTATTATACACAATACTTGGTGAGTAGGTTAGAAGTGGGCTTCCTGGCCCTAACATATTAACCCCACTATGATTTGTCGTTTGAATAAGTGCGTAACAACAACCATCCAATGGGTCTTCTACCACATCTAAGTATACGTAGTTATTCGTTCCTGTAACCCATAAACCCCTATCCACAATTGGTGCTAGGGTTACACCATTTGTAGAAGCTATACCTAGCCCACCTAGGGGACCGTAATGTTTACCTGTTGTATGGATTAGCTGTGCTCCATCACATGTTTTACAATTTCCATAAATTTTTTCACAACAGTTTGGGTGTGGGACTACTGCAGGTATACTATGTTCACAATTATATAAACTGGTATAGAATCCAAATATTGATTGTACGCACGTACAATTACCATTCCCCGGGTCTTTACAATCCCATTTTGTAACCCCACTGTAACAACATAGACTTTGTTGAGCTTCACAGTCTCCAGATGTAGGCCATGCACCTGTTGATGTTTGTACACACTCACACCCTATGGTACCTCCGAAATCTATACACTCCCAATAATGTGTGTAGCTTACTCCTGTCCAACAACAATTGGAGACTGGTGTTGATTGACAATCAAATAGACTAGTAAAAGAATTAATCGTTGGTGAGGGGTCTAGTACACACAGACAGTTACCCCCAGGTTGTAATTCACATTTCCAGTAGTCTGGCATTGTAGTACCTGAACAACAAGTATTTGGGTCAGTTTGACAATCAAGTAGTGCGTTTGGTCCGGTATAAGGTCCTCCTGGTGTTTGTATGCAGTCACACACATCAGGTATTCCGAATGATGGAGATGGAGCTGTTACTATACAGGCATATTCTGGTTCTTGTATTTCACAACAATTAACAGCGTTATAACAATCTATTTGGGTGGCAAACCCAGTTAATATATTAGGTTGGAATACGCAGGTACAGTTAGTTTGTCCTGGACAATACCAGGTACCACAACAAGGTACGTTATTTAGAAGTGATTGACAATCTCCAAGATTAGTGAATTGTCCTCCTGGTCCATTAACTGCTACACAATCACATGTACTTTGAGTACACTCACATGGGTCTATCGTAATGGTAATACACTTTGGTAGTGAACCTGGCATCGACCCAATTGCTAGCCATATTGCTTCACATACTTCGTCAAAAGTACTAGTTAGACTTACCAGGGTACCACTGTAATCCACAACACCTACACTTACCAGAGCTGCAATAAGTTGGGACCAGGATACATAATCTTGTGGGATGCCGTATTGCATTGCCATATCACTATCTATGCTGAGAAAACCTCCCGCAATAGCTAGGGGAAATCCATTATATAGACAAGGGTTTGCTGGATAACCTACTGGCCATCCACCATATGGAAATTTAATTGTAAATATATTAGTTGATTGAAGATTTGGTGTCCCCAGTGGGTCCGCTAATCTCCTTACTACATCATTTTGAGATAAAAATACTGTGGTTGGTACTATTAAATTCATTAGATTACCATTTGTATCATACTCACAACTATCGAAGATTGCTCCTGGAATACAATTATATGTAATTATTTGGACATTTACACATCCTGCGTCACAAGGTATCCACGCCAAACTTCCAGTACCACCACCTGGCCAAACTGGGTTACCTAACCCAACATCATTAACATACGCTGTATAATAGAAAGAAGGATTCCATGTCCAGTTAGTTGTTATACCTCCTGTTTCATTAGCTCCCCAAACACAAACATAACAACAGTCATCACCATCAAAAAGTTCACTAACAACATCTCCCGTATTATATTGGGTACCTGCTACCCATGCTAGTGCACTAGTGGTAAACGTAGGTATAGGGGTACTCATTGTTATCCATGTACTACTTCCCACATCATATGCGGAATATGTTATAGGACTATTTAAAAAACAATCATAACATCTACAACAAGACCCAGCATCATATAAAAGGTTGACAGCTGTACTAAGATAGAATTGACAGTCTGCCATCGTAGTAAATGGATAAGGTGCAAGACAATTAGGTGTTAATGTATTTACAAAAGTACAATCACATTGTCCTCCGGTTGGTGTACAATCCCCACATACAAAATTACATTCCCCATCACATCCTGCTATGGTATGGAAACTTACACAACCCACACCATCACTTGTAACTGGGTTGGTCCCCGCTACATACGCCCCCATATATGATAGACACCCATCTACTGCATGACAACAATATTCAGTAATCGGTGCTGCACAAGGATATGGAGTTGTATTTTGTTGGCAGTCATAAGGTGATAGGTAACTACTTCCATATTGACAGGCAGTACCTGCACTACAGAATTGGTCACCCCAACTACATATTGTGACAGCGGGGTCTCCACATAAATCACAAATACCTGAACCTGGAGGTGCACAATCACAACAGAATCTACACTTTTCTTGACATTGTTGTATTGTTGGGAATCCTTGTCCCGTAGGATTATTCCCTAAGACTACCGCGTCATGATAATTATTTGCCGGGTCTGCAGGTCCTGTAGCTCCTTGTCCTATCGCCATAGCTTGATATGCTGGAACTTGGCTGGACATATATACACTGTCTACACAAGGGACTGCTCCCAATGTGTTATAATATCCTGCGTCTGCACCTGCCCAATCACACCAGTACTCTACAGTACCATTAACACATTCACAATTAGTATTAGCGACGCTACATGCTAATGCCGATGGATATGTAGTAGCTGCTATCGATAATGCATTAAATATACATATTTGTGGTCCTGTTGGGTCACATTCCCATGTGCACCAGGCTTGACATTGACCCATTGATGTGAAAGGTCCTGGAGGACCACTCGTTACTACGTAACATCCTGTACCACCAACACATGGATTTCCATTTACCGTTGGGCAATTACATGTATCATCACAAGCGTATGTAAATCCTGAGGTGTCACAACAATCTACACCAGCATTTACCCCCAACACACAATCATCGAACGATGAATATTGCCACCAAAATGAACCACTAGTATTAAATATAAGTCCTGGTTGTACTGGTGGATAAGTCATTGGCCAAGTTGAGTACCATCCGGTACCTGCAATCCAGCCATTAACACCTCCCAGAGCCCCTGGGGAGTATATATCATTTAAATAATCTTGTAATACGGTACAACTTGTAACTTCAGCAAGTGGATTTGGGTCTGCACAATAACAATCTGCTCTACACTGGTCATATCCTGGATATGCTGGTGTGTCACACATAGGATTATCATAACAATTCATTTGTGTTGCCCATATAGACGGGTTCATCCCACCTGGATTAAAAACACAAGTAGAAGCTAAACAACCTGCCGTACTACAAGAATACGTTACAGGTGGAACATGACCACTACAAGGTCCACATGGGTCACCTACTATATTTGATGGTGGAGAAGGGAACGTAGCTGGTAACCTTTCACAAGTTTGCCAACAGTTGGGTTGACCATTACTGTATGGTCCATCATCTGGTGGTGAACTACTACAATCAAACACACCACTCCCAAATACTTGTGATAATGGGTCATATGGACATGTACATATCCAACAACAGTCTGGTGTATTACCATCACCGTAACTTACAGTATCTCCTTCTAAATAAATTCCTACGTTCCAAGGTCCTTCCCAACTAGGCACTAATATACTACCATTTTGTGCTATCCAAGTATCACATGCACATATACATGAGTTTTCTGGTGGGACACAACACATCATTTCATTAGAAGGGGCGGGTTGTGGACATAATGAATTTATACAATCTATCATATCACAATATGGGTGATTTGGATGGTCTTGAATACAACCAGCTAATCCCGTATTAGCTCCTGCATTATTAATATATAAGGGACTACAACAATTAGAAGGTTGTCCACCCCCGAAATCACTATACACATCTGGTACTGACTGTGAATACCACCAACATGGGTAAGTACCACCACCACCACCTTGTAACGCTGGATTAACTGAAGGGGTAATACCAAAATAACCAGGGTCATAAACAGCTGGGTCTTCTTCACATACAGCCCAACAACACTCGGTGGCCAAACAACATTCTTCTACAGTGGTATACCCCGTAGGGTTACCCGCAGCGTCTGTTGGTGACCCTAAACTCCATGTTGCATTTTGTTGTGCCATATGCCACAAACTTGGGTATGAACTACATCCACCCATCTGTGTTCCATCAATAGAGGATATAAAGCAATCAATACCACCTTCACAAGTACACGCGGATAGACAATTAGTTTGGTATAAGTAGGTTAATGGGTCTCCTGGGTTTACTGGGATACCTTCATTTGGTGGCCAATGGGGACAACCGGCTAGACCTGTAATAGGGTCGTGGTATAAATCACAATTTATATTTACCCCTGTTGTTGTTGCGGTACAGTCACATATGTAACAGTCAGTAACACAAGAACAATTCATTTCACAATCAAGTAATCCTTGTGGGGTGTAGGGGTATCCCACACCAAGTTGGTATACCTCGACACAGGGTTCACAAACAGGGTCACATATCCAACCACATGGGGTTGTCCCATAACCCGCCCATTGTGGATTAGCAGCCCAACAATCACCTGGTGTTGGCCACCCTGCACCAGCAAATGCGGGAATACACCCATCTTCACAATTATAAACCCATATTGTATAATCACAACATGCAGTAGCAATCCCTACCACACCTAAATTACAATCGTTAATGTCGTATGGGTTAGGTGTTGTAAGAGGGCTTACGAACCATAAAGCATAATTAGACGCTATGTAATCAATCATATTTGAGAAAGGTGCTGGGTTTGTACCAGCGGCAGCAATAACGGGTAATACCACACTACTATAATATCCTGGGGTTCCATTTAAGTTATCCTCAGCACATGAAAGTGAAACACAACAATTATTAGATGACGCTATCTGAGTAGTACACGAAAATGCTGGTGGGTTACACCACGCATTACAATCTAGCTCAGAGTCAAAAACTGGACCTTGTAAGGGGTCTAAACCACTTGGGTCATTATATAATGGATGAGCTGAAGTTATCCCTGTACACCCTTGACATGAATACTGGTCAGTACATATATACCTATCTTCACAACACTCACCATTTAAAAAATCGTCAAAACAATCATTGTATGAGGTATAACCTATAGTTGTACATGGTCCAGTACTGGTAGACCCAGTTCCAGGAACCAGTTCACACGCTACAGTTCCAGCTGTCAAAGCGGATACTGGTGGGCATATCCAACTAGAACACCCTATGTAATCCCAATATGCGTTATTAGTTAGTCCTGTTGGTGGTGGTAGTGTTCCTGTTTGTAATGCTCTATAACAATTACCGAATTGACTAACCGTAAATGTTCCTGCAGTATAATTGTTACCATTACTATAAACCCCTGCAGGTCCTGGAGGACCAAATGTAGGATATGCGTTTAACCAGTTTGTTGGGTCATAACAAGGTATTGCGGTATAATCAGGACAACTTTCACATTCTGGCGTACACGCTTCCCAAATATGTTCAGTTGGTTGTCCATTATACCACCACACACCTTGGAATGTATCTGTTGGTTTTACTCCTGCCCATGGGGAAAGAGTAGTAGCGCTTTGTGTTATATCTTTTACTGCCATATAACAACAACATTCCCCCCAAGTACTATCAAAAACAATATCCCCAACAACATAATTAGTAGTAGGTAACCACTCCCCATGTTGGGCATTAAACGTTATGGATTCTGGTAAAAATGTAATCCTATCAATATATTCATCTTTTGTTTCACAATATGTACAATCCCCTAGTTCACATTTAACACAATCAAATGCTGCAAACGCAAACGCGTCTAACCCGCAACTTACAGCTTCATAGAGAGTAACACCATTACTAAAATCATAAAAGGTTATTGGTGTGTTGGTTCCAATACTAATTGTATATGCCGTATATTGTGCATTTACTTGTGTTATTTTACCAGAAACTCCTTGTACTAATGTATTAGTGATTGGATTTAAAACCTGCCCCATAAGAGGTACTGTGATACCTTGTTGGTATCCTGGTGGTAAGCCCGCAGTACTTGATGTTGTATAGTTTTGGAATGCTCCTAATAAACTTTCGGTATTTCCTGTGACATCAAAACAGTCATTATTATTTCCCCCAGCAAAGATAGGTGACATTCCACTATATTGCATTATATCCGTACCGGAATCTAATGGGGTAGATGGGTAAGCTCCAAAATAAGAATTAGTTCCAACTGGACCATTAGGTCCAATAACTGGGGACACAAAAGAAGGTATATTTCCTGTCGCTAATAATGCGTTATAATTCATGAAGGGGACAGTAATCATTTGTGACACCGAAGTAGGTCCCCATGGACTTTCATGGGTTATGGTAATTTTTCGAGAACCAACCCCACCATAAGTATGGTCTACCGGATTTGTCAAATTAGGAAATTGTAAAGTTTCACAACAAGGGTCACCAAATGAATTAACACATGGGGGGACAGGACAATTACAATTACAATCACCCCAATTTATAGTATATGGTGAATCCTGAAATGTTTTATAATAACCAAAATCTGTAGAGTTAAATATTTTTATTTTATTTCCCGCAGTCGTAGTCGCTGTAACAACAAAATTAGAAAAAATATCTTTTTGTCCAATATTCCCATCCCAAATATCGTAGTGACCAATATCATTAAAATCTTGGTCTAATAGAATAGGTATTTGGTTTAAGTTTGTACCTAAAGGGTTTTGACAAAAACAAGAATTAGAATTCGGCATTAGATTAGCCGATGTTTGAGTGTTTAGTGGTTGTGATAGTGTTGAGTTGGTTAAGTCAAAAACACTTATCATATCATTATAACTTTCACCCGTAAATGTTTGGACCCCCATTTGGATTAGATTTAGCCCCGTAAATAAAATATATGGGTGAGATGAGGAATCTATACAAAATGGGTCTGGGGAAGGGAACATTGGTAACACTACTGTGTCATTTAAAATCACACATGGATTAGCTATAGAGCACCCTGTTAGTTCTTGTGGGAAATTATTCATATCCCCCTCTAATGCATCCCTAACTTGACTAAAGGTAGAATTAAACATGGTTATTCCAGAACAATTAGTACTCAAGTTTATAGGCCAAAAATCTGTCCCTCCTGTACAGGGCACTGTCCAATATATACTTGGGTTGGTTCTTTTTATTCGGTATTTATATACTTCCATATATTAAGGGTTTACATATTCATAAAATTTTATTGGTACCGCATTTGGTACTTGTGGTGTGTTTGGTACAGCGTCTGCAGGTGTCCCACCTGGAAGTCCTGTCCCCGCAACCCCACCAGTATTGGTGAGCATCGCGACTTCATTGAACTTAGTCACCACATACCTATATTTTGGTATAATTGTGGAAGTATTGGATGGTCCAATGAAAAGTTTTACTTTATAATAAAACCAATCTAAATTATTAAGAACTAACCCATTATTAATTTGACTTGGTGTTGGGTTGTCATTTATCATATTCGTTACCTTACCAGTTTTTGCATTAAAGAATTTACAAGACATATAAAAAGTATCAATGGGTGTCAATTCTCTATCTTTTAACCATTGTATATAGAAATTCTCATTTTTACCTTTTAATGGACTTAATATCGCTGTTGGTACGTATACCCCATAGGTAGGTGGAATAATGTCATTTGCGATTTGTGAGTAGTACTCTATCGGGTCTTCTAGTTCGTCAACTTCTGTTGTTACTTTTATACAATTATTTAATGGCATTATATTGGTAAACATTATTTTTTGTTCTTCTTTTTTAGGTGAGTCGTAAAAATCAAATTTAAAAAAGCTTTTAGTAAATGCCTTCTTTGGTTTTGCTAAATCTTTGTTTAGGTACCCAACAACATTAAATGTATGGGGGTTTCCACCTGTGCCAGTATACCATTGATTTGCAGCATCCCAAAAATGAAATTTATACGATATTGTATTACTACCTCCTGAGCCCACTGGAGCTGCATTATTTTTATATGCATATCTTGTAGTTTCATAATCTTGTATAACATTTATATTATCTTGTAATTCTACTTCTTCCCAAGTTTTGATTAATTCTTCTTGGCCTATTTCTTCAAAAGTTTGACCTATAGGTATAGTGACAGATTTATCACTTAAAGAAGCTTTTATTTGTATTCTATTGACAGCCATCAGTGTATTCAGATAATATGTTTATGCTACCAGAACTATATGGTATTAATGCGGGTCCTACAGCCTCTATTGTAAATTCTAGATTTAGGTACGGATAATGTGCATCATTTAGATAGGGATAACTAACACCGTTTGTACCATCTTCATAAAATTCAATAGGTAAAATTTCTCTCCACCTAAATGTTTCCTCTGATGAAGAATAAACAGCATACTGGGGTGATGTAAATAAACTATCATTATAACTTATATAATTAGAGAATTTTTTTAAAGATATTTTATGGTGTGGTTGGTATTTGTAAATGGTGGGCACAAAATCATATGGTGTTCCTCCTGACATATATAATGTGTCCCTATTAAACTTTAGAGAATGACCTATATTAGAGATTACTCTTTCTTTTAATTCAAATGGGTTGTATTCCGCAAATGCACCTCTAAAAGTACTTCCACTAACTGGTAATGGAGTAACACCCAAAGTACCGTTTTGTGTTAAATTTATGGGATTAAGTGTATTATCTACAAATGGGTCAACTGTCCCATTTTTCTTAAAATTCCAACCCCAACCAAAACCAGCTGGACTAGACACCCCACCTGGATTCCAGTCCCAAATTAAATTTCTATTTGTGGTTAAAATGGTTAAATACACATCAGTTAAAGGGCGGTTTAAATTATCATAATAATTATCAATGTTTATATTTTGGTTTGAGTTCCATAAATAAGATTCGTATTGTTCTTTTATTATAGTTTTTTCTATATTATCTGGTGTTCTCTTTGCTCTATATACTCTACCTTTTTTAGCGTATATTCCCAATTCAAATCCAGTTCTATCAAAAGTATAATCGTTAGGGTTAGTTATTAATTTGTGAATCTGTGTATAATATTCTGACCTTGTTTCATTAGGGTTATCTATATTTATTATTCTTTTTAAGGTCCCTACTGGACCATTAGCTGGTATAGATGCTACGTCTAGCCCGTTGGTTTGAACATTTATGATATAATTTTCCGAGTTTGCTAAATTATTACCTAACGAATCTACTTTAAATGTGTTTTGTGGAGGTGCGGGTGTACTTGTGCCCATTATAACAGGGTTGAATATAGAAGTTATGGGAACATCAACCATTAATGTTGCTCCACCCCCAAATACTAAAGCTGTAGATTGTAACTCAACATATTCCCCAGGTAGTATACCATGTGGTACTGGTGTAATTAATTGTAAAACTTCTTTCCCGTCTATGGTATTAGTTGTGGGTTGGAATGGGATTCCGTCTCCTGCAATGAAACTCAGTCCTGATGAGGTTCCATAGTCTATATAGTACTCCATTGTTTGTCCACTATCCGCATCGTGAATATAAGAAATATATTGTACCCAATTATCCTGATATGCTAATAATGGTTCCCAACCATTTAAACTAGCATTAATACCAAATCTTTTTTCTGGCATAAATGAGAACGTAGAAGCTGGGGTTAATCCAACACAACTTCCTGGTGGTACCCCCCCTACTTGTGGACACCCTGTCCAGTCAGGTAAAAAATACATGGATGTTTTAAAATCTTGTTCATTTGTTTCTCCTGTAACAATATTATTATATAAAATATCTATTTTACCATGGAGCCTATAATTTGTGCAATACTCCCGTTCAAAATCGAATTGGTCTCTTAAATCTAAAACTAGGTTTCTGTCTCCTTGTGTTAACTCTTTCGTAGTAGATTCTAGGAAAGGGTGCACAACCATTTCTACATTGGATGACCCAGCAAATCTAGATTCTCCTCTTACTATTCTTATATTTTTTTCGTTACTCATTATATTACGTTATCTGCCATTTCTTCATCAATATATTTTCTTACAAATGTGTTAAAAGATGTTTGTCCAGGTCTTAATCCAAAATAATAAAATAGTGGTTGTGAAAAAACAACACTTTTGGAACTAGCTGGTGTTAATACTGGGTAATCTGGGAACCCTAGTTGACCTGACGTACCTGAAAATGGTGGGTTACCCATATTGCTTTGGTAATTCCCATCAAAAATAAGGGGTGGAGCACCACCTAAATTTCCTACGGGATGCATATTACTATCGTCTCCCCATGCTACATTACCCGTTGATAACGCAGGTAAGATAGACATTGCTGGTCCTGGTACACCATATACATATCTATATTTACCCATTGTACCAATCCAATCATTCCACGCATCACCAAACCCACCTGGAGCACCACTTCTCATATGCCAAGGATAGAATGGGACATATTGACTGGACTTGGATAAGTCTACAGTCACACAATCTATCAAATTTTGCCCGTCCATAATGGTTTCTGTTGAGCCTGTAAAAAGGATTGGTTCCCATAAAATTGTATGATTAAATGGTGCGGTACCCCCTAACTGATTAACATTAACTGCATGTTGTATATATGTACCAGCAGTAAAATTAGGAGATGGATATTCTAGTCCACCTAAAGCTCCGGACTGGTCTGCATCACCACCACCGGTTGATATGTCTAAATCATAATCACACTCACATCCAATATCACCAACATTTGCTTCATACCCATACACCCCTAACATGCAATTCTGCATTAATGCTTGTGCAACATCTCCACCTATTTCATATTCTGGTCTAGGGAAAAATGTAGACATAGAAGCTTTACTATACATCATTTTAATATTGTATATATCTGAAACTAAGTTTGTTATGTCTTGGAATGTTGTACTACCTATTTGGTCTGTAACTGAACACTCCTCGTTGAATTTAGGGTCAAGACATATTTGTTGTATACATTGGTTTCTAGAACCCATATCTACAATCGTTGTTGGGAATAATATGTGCCTATCCATGTCTCCTTTTGCATGCAAATCACTAGTAGCGTTCCCACCACCAATCATCCACCACGGTTTATAAACACCGTCCGTATCCCCTATAAAATTACCATCATTTTTACCAATACCAGTAACCTGAAATGGTGTAGACCTATAATAGAAAGTATGTTGTGTTGGGTGTAGATATGTTAATTTTTTACACCATTTTGAGTTCGTTGCGTAAGATTCGGTAGTCGGGTTATATTCTAATTTTGCGTTAAATTGGAATTGGTATAGGAACCCATTCACCCAATTGTTTTCCCAAAAATAATTCATTATCCCATTACATAAAGCAACTGCAATTTTTTCTCTTCTTGTCCATTCCCTCAATACTGTCATATTGAAATTTTCATCTATACAACCAGTTGCAAAACATATTATTTTTACATAACAACCTCCACCAGCTATACCATCTTTTTCATCAACTGATTGTGCATTCATACTACCATCGGAATTATACCCATAGTTATCATGACAACAAACCCTAATATCATCTGACTCTTCACAACAATCGTGTTGGAACTTACCTCCGAAGTCATCTCCAGTAGCCCCGTTACCTGGTGGGCATTGTGGAACACAACTTGTCCCTGTTGAAGCACCAGTTTGAGCAAGTGGGTCACCTGGAAATCCTTCTGGACATGGCCATCTGTTTGGTCCTTCAGTTAAATACCTCATACTATCGGGGGTGGAAATACTCCCAACATTTGTCCTACACATACATTTTTCACATTCGGGGTATTTGGTTTGTCTAAGTTTAAATAAGACCATACCCATTCTTAAACCAAAAAATGCACAGTCAGCATTACAACCAAAACCCTGTATGTTTACTTGGCCGCATATGTCTGGCGGTGCCGCACTACTAGGTAGTATCCAGGTCATCCGAAATATTGTTACACCCCATATACTAATATAGAGACAATATAGAAAACACCACATTATACATAACACCCATATTATAAACAATACTATGGCTAATATAAGACTTAAGAATGCAGCTAATATGGTAACAAAATACGCAATTAACTGATAAAATAGTCCAAGAAAATCTATTAAAAACATCCATAAGAAAACCATAAGATTGGGACTTCTAACCGCACTATTAATTGGGAAGAACATTGCTGTGGTGGAACATTGTTGGTCCATTTCTGGTAATATCTCTTTTATCCCCACAAATTGTCTCCTACCACCATGTTTTATGTGGTCATGAAATTGTGCATAAGTATAAACCCTATTAAAAGTCATATCATAAAAAACATCTTCTCCTCCTGGCATCAGATTTCTTTGTGCCCAGGGGTGGTAATCACTATACTTTACCGAAAAAGTGTAGGAACTTGGTTCGATGCCGGGCCAATCACCATTACTATCTCCTGCCCAATGTTGATAAAATTCTCTAATATTGGGGACTAAGTGAGAACCTATTCTTCGTTGTCGTGCCCCACCTTTTGCTTGTTCGGGTCTTATTCTAAATCTAACTCTAGTTCTTGTAGCTACCCCTAGTGTTGGGTCATCGGATAACACCATCTCACCAAGCTCGTTGGTAATCATGTAGTCAAGATTCATTGGTAGGTGGATAAGGAAGGACCCTGTATTATCAATAACCCTACCACCATCTTCAAGATAATACCTTTCTAAGATAGGTACTTCACCACCTAGTGGTGCTCCCCATCCCCCAGCAGTATATGCGGGATAAGCGAGAGGGTCATTTTCAAAAAATGGAGTATACCTTATACAGTCTATAATTCCAGGTTTTGATATTAAACTACATAGGTCTCCCATATGAGCTTTAGGTCTACAGTTATTGTTTACCGAATCTTTGTCAGTATCTGAAGCTGTACTACCCATAAATACAGCTCTTGGTTCGAGTTTGAATCCAGTTTGTGATAAATCAAAATCTACCCTTGTAATAGCAGCTCTACAAAATTCCTCATCGCCCCAAAAAGGCCTAACATCTATAGATTTTTGTAGATTTAATATCTGAGGTAATGAATCAATACTTGTGTCATCTCTAAATCTTGGGCCATCAAAATCTGAATCTGGAAATCCTTTTATTTTAAAATCTTCTGGTAATAACGAAAAACACCCAATATCACTTACATCCACATCCATAATGATAGTTTGGTCACCCACTGGGACACCATATATCATAAAGTCTCCCGACTCATTTGTTTTTACCGTATACTTGTAATATTTGTCGTAGACATATTTAACTTCTTGTTTGTTTAGTACATCATTTAAAACTGGGAATGTTCCAACATTTACATGACAATTAAATGTTTTTTCAGTACTAAGTAAATTATATCTCTTTCCTTCATTGTCAGTATCAAAAGGTTGTTTAAATGGGTATAAAAATTTTATTACCTCATTTTCTTCATCTTTAGTATCTAAAGGTACAAATATAGAAACTTTTGCATTAGGGATACCAAAACCACCATTAGCCACAACTCTACCCACAACAACACCAAAATCTGCACACATACGTGTGTAAACATCTTGTTGTGTTAATGAAAGACTTAAAATCTCTAATAAATCAAAATCTTGTTTTAATTCAAATGTTACATTTTTATCTTTTGCTCCACTTGTATTAATGTCTGTTCTTACCCTAAATGATTGACCCATATTTAATATTATTTGTTACCCCATAAAATAATTTTATTATTTTTATAGTGGCTATAAAATAAATAGTTCCACCATTAAAACTAAAAGTACTTAACAATGGAATATAGTAAAGATTATTAAAATACTGGTTTACTTGGTTTTTTAAATCTTACCGATATATCTTTGTCTGGGAAACGAATTTGTAATATCTCATTAGGTTGAGCATAAATAGTGTCATCTATTAACCCGATTTGTTTGGTGGTAGCATTTATATATGGTTGTGTAGTGATGGATTGAGAGTATTCTCCACCAACTTTATTAAACACATATAACCCTGTTATATTAAGTACACCTGGTTGTGACATTATAAAACTCCTTAGTGTTCCTAACGTCAGGTCTTCTCCTAGCTCTAACCTATCTATTGCAAAATACTCACTAATTTTTGTTATCACGTTAGTAACTATACTACCTTCATTAGCGGATTTTTCTAAAATTAAATCTACACTTAGTGCCACATCTATAACTCTTGCTGGACCAACTACTATATAATCATTTAACATCCTATAATTAGATAGGTAGTTAGCTATATTGTTCTTAAGTGTTTCACTAACTAATGATGTTAATTTACCGTCGGGTGTATAAGATAAAACATTTAGGTTAACTTTATTTTCTATTTCAGTAACCCCTACTTTAGCAGGTGCACCAAATGTAGCCGGCATTGTTCTTAACTTAGAAACATAATCATTAATGGTAACACCTCTATTCTGTGCTGTAAAATTAAAAGCTATATAATTTCTTATCTCATCTGGGGACATTTGATTTGCACCCCCTATAGCTGATGTAGTATTTGTTATAGCTAAACTATTCTTTACTGTTTGGTTTATCTGTTGACTAGGTCCTGCTACCACAAAATCCACATTACCTACTGTGTTTATTGCTCCAGCACCAATATTGGATGATTTCCCACCACCAATTCTATATTGTACAAATAAAGTGCTATTTCCTTTCACAGCATTACCTAAAGATATATTATTCAAAAATTGTGACATATCTAATTTAACACCTTTTGACGCAAAACCATCTAGTGAGTCTTGTGAAGTTTGGTTTCCACTACCAAAAGTTAGGTGGAAGAATCCTTCTGGTGTAAACTCAGTAATAAATCTTTGTGGTACAGTAACATACTTACCTACTTTTATACCTGGAGTATCTGGTGGCATAGAAGGGTCTACAACAAAAACTTCATTTTGTGCTAAAGCTTCGACTTCATGCCATTTATTTGCTGTAGTTGATAGAAATTCTGTCGTACTAGGTATTGTTTGGTACCCTAACCCGTCTTTTTGTATTACACTGGTTACCCCTATAACATTTTTTTCTGGTAAAAAAAGTTTAAAAAATGGGTTACTGTCAGCGTCATTAATTTCTTTTTTGAATACTTTAGTTACTCCGTTAATTAGTACTTCTTTTTTTACAATTGTATAATTCTGTATAATCCCGTTAGCATTATAATTTGGTATTTTTGTTTGATTTGGTATTCCTTCTGCACTGTACTGAGATGAAAAATCACAATCCTCTATTAATTCAAATACTTGTCCCCCACCTCTAAACTGTCCTCCAGCCCTTATGGTTCCCAAATATTTAAAATCTTCTTTATCACCTAAAACTGGAACTATGATAGATAAATCACAAACCGTTACCGAAGGCCTATTTCCTGGAATTTTTAAACCGTAAGTTTTAGCTATATTATATAAAGAACTTCTTTCTTGAGCATATTGTAAGACTGTTTCTTGGAAGGTTCTGTCTATTTGAAAATTTAGGTTGTCTGCGACTGCAGCATTTAGGTCTAAAAATACGGAGTATATGGAGGCGTCGTTAGCATTTTTAATTAGGTCTGGATAATATGTGTTTGTTAACCTTAGAAGTTCGTTCCTAACCCCTAAAAAATCTCTTTCTGTGTATGCTATTTTTTTTTCTGCCATAATTATAAGTCTATTATAACAAAATCTTTACTTTCCAATACACCGTCACCCGCGGTATAATCAATTCTTACTCTCATAGAATAGTTTCTTTGGGCTTCCCCTACAAAACTCATATTTCCATCATCCATAGATAAATCAGTATTTTGTTCGTTAAGTTTTTCTTCCGCTAGTAAATCTTCTAATGTTTTTACCTCAACATTATTAATTGTTAGACTAGGAAGATATTTATCTACCGCCTCCCGTATTTCTCTATCAATAGATAGCTTAGTAGTCGTATCCATTTGTTCGAATACATAGGTGGGTAAGTTAGTGCCAAAATCCGGTAAAAAATACCTTGTACCTTTACGGGTAAGAACTAGATGAACAAGGTTAGACCTTACTTCACTATCTATGTCTGTATTTAAGCCTAGAAAAAAACCTTCAGAGCTATCTACAAATGGGAATGTTATACCGTATCTTTGAGTTGGCATTTCTTTTTTATAATAAATACTTCCTATATTACTTTATGGTTGGTTTTGATTTTAAGATTGTATTATATTAATTACTAGTTATTTTTTATATGTTGGGGGTGATAGGGACAGTGTCTGCAGTTGTTACCACAACAACTACCTCTTCTTTCATGAAAGTATTTCGTCATTACCATATTTCCATTTTCCCAATAAAAGTCTTTCGGTTGTAATTTTGGTTTTATAAATTCTTTATAATGTAATTCTGTAATCCAATCGTCACTTCTTCTCATCTGTTACTTCTTCTTTGTGTCCACAATGGGGACATATAATTAAATTAGGTACCTTTTCTTTGCTTTTTGGTACATTATTAGATAATAAATGGTGGTCAGCAATTGACCACCATTTATTACATTTACCACAATTAAAGTGGTATAAAATTTCTTTACTAAATTTATGCTTCATTAAGTTCTTCTACTTTTTTTTTCTCAATACTTTTTAAATCTACATCTATTTCACAGGTTCCCCCCGCGCAAGCTAACTCCCCAGATAAATTTGTATTATCGTCTATCTCTATTACTTGGGATAGGTCTACATCTTTAAGAGTTTCTAACATTTCATTATATTTTTCTTCTGTGATGTCCTCAAACGGTGCTTGGGTATACGTCCCTCCATTATAGGGAAGAACTGAAAGTCCGTTATAATATTTTCTATTTTCCCACATCCATTCACCTGCAGAATCCCATTCATGGTCTCTTAATGAAATTGTAGCTGATACATTATGAGTGTTTGAACCTTTCCTATGCCCAGATTTTACCCATTCTTGTGCTACTTTTTTAACTCTTTCTAGTAGTTGGAATGGAGATTCAGTTCTCATTATTGACCCTTCAGGAGCCTTTTGTGGTATTTCAATTACCGCTGTATCGTGTGGTCTAAAGTATTCATCTTCCACTAATGATGGATGGTTATGTAATAGATAGTGATATATTGATTCGTTTTTACCAACTCTAATTCTTCGGATATAATAATCATTATGCCATGCATGAATACCAGATGAAGTACCTAATGTTAAAGAAGTTGTTCCGGCTGGTTTAACTGTTGTGCATCTTGCTGATTGATTTATCCCTATTAATTTAGATACTCTGGTGTTTTCTCTCTTAACTAAACTTGCGGATTTTGACATGTCATATTCTAATACTTTACCAGAACCAATACCAGTCATTGATACCCCTATAAGAGCGTCTTTCTCGGTTGTCTCTTGCCATATTTCTCTTAAATAATGGAAATTAGTGTATCCTGCTTGTAGTGTCCCTATAAATGCTGCTACTTTTACTCTTGTATTTAGGTCTTCTTGTGATTCAATATTACTCACATTAACTTCACAAAGATTACAGAATTGGTTTGGTCTTAAAGCAATCTCACAACATGGATTAGTCCCCCAATCTTTATCGTTATTAAGATATATTCCTGGTTCTCCTGCTCCTGATAATTCAACTCTTTTCCATAAATCCATAAAGAACTCTTTTGTTATTTTATGTCTCATTAAACATGCTGAGTTGTTTGCTCTACCTCTTTGGGAGTTTAGTTCCCACCAATTTCCTGTTTTACATGAAATCATTTGTTCATCATCCGCTGAAAATAAACTAATAAGTGCTGCTCTTCTAATTCCTCCCGCTAGTACCGCGTCTGCGATATAACAAACAATATCATGAACTTCTAGTGTCGTTAATTGGTCCCCGTTTTCTTTTTCATCTAATATACCTTTAATTTTTACTAAACATTCTTTTAATGGTTGTGGTCCGGGAGCTTTTCCACCAGAGGTTACAAGTCTTGCACCTTTTGCTCTAATATCTGAAAAATCAAATTCAATACTTGACCCACCACCATTCATATATGATTTCATTAAAACTTTTATGGAATCTGCCCATCCTTCTATTGAATCTCCAATAAGAAATCTTTTCTTTCTTTTTGGGTATGGTTTTTGTATTACTGGTAATTTTTCTACGTGATGTTTTTGTACTGAGTACCCAACACCTGTTCCTCCTAATAATAAAAACATTGTTTCGGAAAATGAATCCACATGTTCGATTGGTAGGTACGCACAATTATAAATTCGGTTTGGTGATATCTCAATCGGTTTACCTCCAAATTGCATGGACCTCATAGATGGTAACACCTTTTTGTCGTATACAAATTCATATTTTTCTTCTATTTCCTCCTTTAGTTGTGGATATTTTTTAATATGCATATTTTTATTACGTGTCACTAATTCGTCCCATGTCTCTCTTCTATTTAATTCCGGTATATACTTAGCGTACTTCATATACACAGTAATGTCCGAAAGGATTCTATTTGATACTTCCATATTTTAATCTTTATTAATTATTTTTATTTATTATTTGTTGTCTTCTTTCGAGTGCTTGTGTAACTCTTTCTCTGTTTCTTTGTATTTTGTCTTCCTCAAAACCTAGGAATGTAGAAGTCGAATCAGTGTTAATTTCTAATGTACCATTATCAAATTTACAATTTTCAAATATGATACCGTCTTTCCCTAATCTAGATTTAACAATAGCGATTGTGGCTAACCCCAATTCTTTTTGTTGTAAAGTTTTAGCTACAGATATAATAACGTGACCAACCTGTGCTTTTTTAATTGACCCACCCATCATATCGGTGGTTACAACTTCAGAACTTATAGATGACCTATTTCCCTGGGTTGCTGTCCACCCAACTATATCTAATTCATGACACATACCTTCAAATTTTCTCATAACAGAACCTTCACCTTTCCATTCATCATTAAAAGACCTGTCTGGTATTATACAATCTATATAATCTATTAAAACCATATCAATTTTTGTGCCTTCTGAAATAATCTTTCTTACTTGGTTTTTAATCTGTAACATAGTCATTTCGTCCGATGGTAATTTTTTTAAGATTAGTCTTCCTCCAGATTTTTTCATCTCATCTGCTTTTTCTAAAACTGTTTCTTTATGTTTACTTAACTCATCATTAACTATGCCTGTCCAACATGTGAAATGTTTTCTTTGTATAATTTTAGGGTTATCCTCAAAAAATATTTGTAGTACATTATACCCCATATTAAAAGCGGTATTAGCAAATCTTGTTAACAGTGTTGTTTTACCAACCCCTGTTGGGGCTAATATAACACCTATCTCACCTTTTGCGAGACCTCCATTTAATATATTATCTAGTCCGTCTACTCCTGTTGGTACTGGGTGTCTATAATCTTCTTCAAGTAATTTCTCTAATTCTGTAAATATCTCAAAACTCCCCACATCTCCGTCACCTATTTTAATCGCATCTCTAATATACTCCTCACATTTATCATAGTTCTCAAAATCACCTTTTTCCATTATACCTTCTACCTTACGAATAGCTTTTTTTAGTTCCATTTGTTTACAGAATTTAATAGATTTTTCCTTAATAAAAAGGTGGTCTTCAAAAGAAGCTTCTTTAACTTCTTTCAACACATCTACTATATTTTTTCTTGCCATTTCGGAAGTAATTTCAATTCTACTTAGCTGGTCTAAAGCATCAAATGAAGGTGAAGTCTGATATTTTTCGTAATATTCTTTAATTAATTGCATAATTAATTTAAAGTACTGATTATCGAAATATTTTGCTAAGATAGCATCAATTATTGATTGGAAGAATGTACGGTCTGTAATTAGTAAATTAATTAGTTTTAGCTGAAACGAGTGACCTAGGTACCCGAAATTTTTATTTTCACTCATATATAAATTTGTTTAATATAAATACCTTAATAGTTAGTGTTTAATTCATAATCTTGGTAGTGTGTCACAACTTTTTTCTGTGATAACGTTTTTGTTAATTCTCTTATAATAGAAGAGATTTGGGGTCTGATGTCCACTGTATACCTCACTTTCGGGGGGTAGACATTGGCAGGTGTAATTGTATCGTAAATTATCTTATTTCCTTTTTTAATTGTTAGCGTAAAATATTCATCATTTTGTGCCTCATCCATCGCAGTAACTTTATGGTGTGACTCCATAATAAATAAAGTTTTAAGTTTTAACATACTAACTATATCATCAATAATGTTACTAACTGTCCAATGTAAATCTAATGAATTGCATGCTCTATTGTTAAAATTCCTTACTGAAAAGAATCTTTGGCATACTATATTATTTTCTAATTTTAATACCACTTCACACTTTTGTGCGTTATCTATTGTTTGTCTCATTTTAATTATTTTTTTCATTTTTATAAAAATCTTTTTCTATTCTAGTTAATCTTAAAAATGGTCTTATAAAGTCTACCCAAGAATCATCTTTCTTAGGTAAAATATTAAGAATTCCATCTGACATCATCAAGCCTAAAGCATTTTTCCAGTGTCTACCTTCTGGGTCTATCGCATCTTTGGCTAATTCTTTTATCCCATTTATTGCTTCTTGAGTGAGGAATTGTTTTCCCACTCCTATAATATTATAGTTAATATCTAATATATTAAGTTTTTGTTCTTTATTTTTAGTTTTACCTTCTAATATATTTTTTTCTTTTTGACTAAGTTTGTCTTTTGAGCTAATCGTCTCTATAACCTCTTTTAGTGTTACTTTTTCTTGTAGTATTTCTGGTTTTATTTTTATTAGTGATTTTACACCAACCATTTTTATCCCATATATATTATCGGAAGTGTCCCCACAAATAGTTTTAACTAGTCTTACATTACTTGATGGAATATTTACCCCGTTTAGTGGAACCTTGTCTCCCTCTTTAAAGAGTTTATTTAAAGATATTATATGTAAGGATACTTTAGGGGATATTAATTGTAATAGGTCTCTATCGGACGTAAGTATAATAATATTATTGTCGTTGGATTTTTCACAGTAGTACCCTATCCCATCGTCAGCTTCACACTTATCAAATGTTGCCTGTCTCGCGTAAAGTTCTTCTAGGTACTCTTGTATCCGTAATTTTTGTTTGTTATAGGACTGTATGTCATCTGTAGATTTCTTTCTTAGTCTTCTATTTAACTTATAGTCAGGGTATAAACTAAGTCGTGAAGAAGAATTTTCTTCTCCATCCCATAGCACCACAACCTTAGTTATAAGATAACCATCAATATGTTTTCTAATGGTATTTAAAAAATGGTACAAACCACCTATATGGTCTGTACCATTATACATATTTTTTATGCCATGAAAACCAGTACTTAATAAGGAATTTCCGTCAACTAATAATGTTCTTGTCAAAACACATTTTTAAAAGGTTAAACAATTTTTTTACTTTACTACTTCTAACAACTCAATTTCAAAATTTAAATCTTCACCAGCTAGTGGGTGATTCATATTTAAATTAATGTCCTCTTCATTGATTTTCACTACCTGTCCTTGGACTGGTCTTCCTTGGTCGTCCTGTCCGTGAATAAACCCATCTATATCATACTTTAAATCTGGTGGGAGTTCTGTCTTTTTTACAGTAATGATAGCTTCTGGAATGTATTCACCATAAGCTTCTTTTGCTTTTAATGCTACAGTATTTTTTTCACCAACATTTAATTCTTTTACTGTATCATTAAAACCTTTAAGTAATTTTCCGTCATCAATAATAAATTCTAACCCATCTCCATGGTCTCTAGAATTATCAAATGTAGTACCATCCTTTAAAGTGCCTATATAGTGTACTTTTACTTTATCTCCTGTTTTTAATTTAGTCATTTTCTTTTTCTATTTTTAAGTCGAATTCACCACCGGAACCTAGTTGGTCACTCCAAAATGTAGCGTATTCTTGTTTATATTTTTCAATTGATTTTTTCTCTTCTACCGGTTCTCTGCCTGAAACAAAACCGTGTGGGGTTATTAAAATTTTACCATCCTCATAACCTAAACCATTTACGTGATTTTTCATAATAGTTATTTTTGTCCTAGTGGCAAATTTTACTTTTCTTTTATCTTTAACAGCAGAAATATTTGTAGTTCCTGCATTTTTTTGGTTCCCAAACCTAAAAACTAAAGTAGAGTTTAACCATAAAGATTCTCCTCCTTTTGCTTTAATTTTTGGTTGTCCAAATGGGTTGTCGGGTAATTCCACCCAGGGTTGATTTACCACAACTAGGGTGTTTGTATATTTTGAATCTTGTCTTCTGGATTTACCTATCCTTTGGTTTAATCCCATACCAATTTTATCAGCTAAAGTTGCTGCATTATGCATTTTACCACCTTTCCCATCAAAAGTCATTTTACAGGGTACTGAACCAACAGAATCCCATAAAAATAATAAATCATATTCTAATTCACCTTTAGCTTGTGCATCTAATAAAGTATTAATATAGTCCGTAATTTCTTCTATATACTGAAAGTCGTTATTAAAAAGAAAGAATCCGTCCCAATCTACTTCACCAGTAGTTTGGTCTACCACTTCTTCACAATCAAAACCCAAAAGTTTAGCGTGTTCGAATCCCCATTTTTGTTCAGTAATAATTAATACTGGTAAAATTCCTTTATTTTGTGCATCAACAGCTGCTTTAATTAAAGCTGTAGTTTTACCGGTATCTGAATGGCCAAGAAACATTTGTAGATGTCCCATTGCTGGTCCTGGTAGTCCGGTAGCATCAAGAAAAGCTTTCCCTAAATCAAAAAATCTTTCTGGTTTAAAGTTAGCTTTCTTTGAAAACTTGTTTTTCAGTTCTGAAAATGTTCTTTTTTTCAATGCCATAATCCTTAATTAAAATGGTAAGTCTTCGGATTGTGGGTCGTTTGCTTGTGGGTCGGTTGAACCTATCGTAGATGTATTGGTTGCGTTCTTAACACTATTAGGGTCATCATAAACATATTTTTTAAGTTCTGAATCCCAAACTGGGTCCAATCCTTTAGAAATAGCTTCTAAATATTCTACTGGTTTTTGTGAATATACATCTTTCCAAGTTCTTTCGTCTTCTGTCCACTCTTTTAGTAATGTTGTGTCTTCTGATAATTTTCCTGGGTCTTCATACATAACTGAAGATACTGTAGTATATTCTCCTCTTCCACCTGGTAAAGGTACTGTTTGTAGGATTAAAATTAAGTCTCTTCCTTCATTAATATCAGTAACATCACCTTTATTTCTCCAAATAGGGATAATCTTATCTATTGGTCCGTCGCCTTTCCAATTATGTTTAAATCTCCAAAATTTTACACCATCTTCTTCATTATCTCTATCAACAACTTTTACAATATAAAATTTTTGTGAACGATAAGAGCGTGCTAATTCTTTTGATTGTGCATCACCAGCTAATCTTAAAGCTTCTTCAACTTCATTTAATGGACTTCTTTCTCCAGATGGTTTCCCATGTTCATCTTTTCCTGGGTCATAAATTTTTTGCCATCTTCCTTGTACTTGTATATTATGAAAAAATACCTCTTTAAATGGTGATGAACCATCTGATGTGGGTACTATTCTAATTCTTTTTTCTCCTTGTTTTGTTCCTTTTGGTAACATAATGGAAAGATATTGTTTCATTCTTTCCTCGGATGTCATCTGTGGTTTTGTGGAACTACCACTAACTTTGTTTTTTTCGTATTGGGCTAATACAGCATCTAAACTATTACTCATAAATTTTTTTTTTAAATATTATTAATTAATAAACATATGGATAAATATAGGAATATAGTTTTGGGATGTCAAATGAAGTGAGGTTTAATTTTCCTCTTCGTCTTCTGGGGTTGAGAAGCTCTTTTGTATGTCGGCTTCGCTGTAGTCTTCTACATCATCTTTGGTTAAAATATATTGTTTTTTACCTGTTTTGTCAAAAACATCTTCTTTGTCCGTGAAGAAATCACTTAGTGTTTTGTTATATGGGCCACTATCATGTTTTCTTAAACCTAATTTTTCTTCTTCTGTTTTTGGTCTGAATTCTTCTAACTTACCTTCTAGGTCTTCAATTTTACTAACCATGTTATCCATGGAACTAAGGTGTGATTCTAGGTCGGTTAATTTACCCATTAAATCGTCTAAACTCTGTGTGTTTTTAGATAGTATGTCTTTTTGGTCGGTTAACTCATCACTTACCTCATCTTGTTTTGCCACTAGGTCAGTAACATCTAACTCTGTAGAGTCAGAATCATCTACAACTTCACTGTCTATTTCAGTGTCAAGTATTTCATCTTCACCAGTAGGAGTATCTAAGTCAACATCCTCAACTTCAGCTTCTGGGTCAGTAGGAATATCTACTTCAACATCTTCCACTTCAGCTTCTGGGTCAGTAGGAATATCTAAGTCCACCTCCTCTTCTTCTTGTTCCCCCATCTCTTGACGAGTAGTGAACTTTTTTAGTAGGTCGGATGCTCCTTGAGTCTGTAAAAACCCTGAACCATTATTAGTGGCCATGTTTTGTTCCGTTAGATTGTTTAAGTTATGGTTTATTTGGGCGAATCTTTTTAATTCATCCAATAACTCTTTTTCTACTTTATTACCCATTTAATAATTGTTTTACTTGTCCTGATGGTGATTCCACCTGTACTTTTCTATTAACTCTAATACTATTTTCTACTCTTTCTATTAAACCATCTCTACTTTTAATAGTATAACAAATTCCAGTGTCTAAGTCACAAACTTGTTGTCCTTCTGGTGTTTGTCCATTTTCTACAATATTATCCGTTTTCTTACCTATGAAATTTCCTAATTTTTGTTTAAGTGATTCTGTAATCATAATTGTATAGTTTTTATATATCTATAAATATATGTAAATTCATTAATAGTCAACATTGTCTCATTCTGTTTTATAAAGCCGAGTACATTAGTTGTTTCTGATTATAAATCTAGGTAAGAAGTAAGTTGGATTTAAATAATGTTCTATTATTTTATCGTTTTTCTTGAGTCCTCTTTTTATTTCTAAATGAAGATGGACTTCTTTGGATAGTCCACTATTCCCCATTTTACCTAAAATTTTCTTTCCTGTTCCGGTCCCCACTTCATTTCTTAAAATTTCATCACCAAGGTTTACTAAAACACCCTCTCTTAGAAATGCATACCTAGTAAGATAGTAAGCAGTCTCATCTTCATTAGGATTTACATTTATACTGGTTTTAATCTCTATATGATTTCCATACTTAGCACAGTTATTTTCTTTTTCTAGTGGTTTGCATCCATCAACAACCTTTGTAACTTTCCCGTATATGGTTGGGTATACTAATATTCCACCATTCGTATCACTTGCATCTTGTAACTTATCAGAGGTTGGGCATATGTCTACCCCTAAATGTAATTTTTCTGGGTCTTCGTTAGGTGTTACCGCAAAGGTTCCCGCTGATAATGTGACGTCCTGCCAACTTACATTATCCGCTACTATCTCTGGTGACTGGAATGTAGTTGCACTTGCTATATGATTATTTTTAGTGTTGTCTAAGTTTTTCTGACTTTTTGTTGCACTTAAGGCGTCAAAATATAAATCTATAGGTATCTCCCCTAATCTTTCTTCTGCTTTTTCATATAATTTTTTATTTACTCGTTGGATTAGGTCTTTAATGTTTGGTAGTACTGGTCGTGGTACTCTTACCCCTTCAAAACTTGTTTCAATAGTATTTGGTCTTACTTCATGTTCTACATTAATAATTAAATAGGGCCCGTTAAACATAGGGAGGTACCTTAACTGAAAATATTGTGTTGGCTGTATGGTAACATTCCCCACACAAGATACTTTTGCGGTATAGGACCTACTAGCATAAACATTAAATAATGATACTGATGCTGGTGAAGTTGCACCACCACCACCTGAATCTGCCATACTTTGTAATATTTTAAAACTTTCCGCGGTGTTCTGGTATTGTGATTGGTCTAATGTGATGGACTCGAAAATGTTTTGGTTAGGTATTCCAAAGTCTACATTGAATCCCATTACTTTGTTGGATAGCTCTTTATCTCCACACTCATCACTTATTAGTGGATTGTTAGGTGATGAAAACTTAAAAGAGTCTCCTTCATAACCATTGTTAGGTGTTTTAACATTTAATTGTGATGATGGTTTTCCCACGTATTGACATAGGAATGCAGGACTAGAATCTATATAGTCTACTGTTTTAAATGTACCAAACATTGCATTTCCTTGTAATTGGGTGTTTAATCCTTTCTTCTCCACACTAAAGAAATTTATATAAGATGGCAGTGGAATAAAATTAAAGTAATTATTACCTAATATTATACTAAGGTAACTCGCGACACTTTGGGTTAGGGTTGTAGAGTTTGTTTGTTCGAAAGGTGAATCCAGTTTTAGTATATCCCAAATATTAATAATTGCTTCGTCTCCGATGTCTTGGTTTCCCCTATCTAAAAATAAAAATTTTTCAAATAGGGTCTGGTCTGTTAAGTTAGTTCCTGATACCCACCTATCATTAATTATTTTAAATTGGTTGTATAGTTCTAGTTTAAGGTCATCGGATTTAACTTCGGGTCTATCATCTGTTATAACAGTTAGTGCTGTGTCATCTTTTTCTAGATTTTGTTTTATTAACTTTTTAACTTCAGTTAATAAATTACTAATATATAATTCTTGTGGTTGTTGTAAACTATCTACCTCAACCATAAGAATATCTAAAAACTCTGCTGCACCATTAGGTACTACACCATTTAATGCAACATAGGACGCATATAACTTAATAAGTGGAGCGAAATCTCGAACGTTGGCTGCATTAAACTCTATACCATCTGGTGTTATTTTATTAATTGTAGTGAAAAAATTATATATGGGGTTGGCTAGATTTTCTGGTGTTAGTGTACCAAACTGTGGGTCCAATGAACTCGCGTAATATTCACCAACAAATATTCTAACTGCTTGGTATGCTGGTGGGTTGGTTGGGAATCCTATTAGACTCCCTGAAGCTGGAATTGGTACCACACTTGAAGAATACGTACCATAAATTTCTGATATGTTATTTGAGTTTTTGGTGGTATTGATTTCATTATTATTTACCATGTGTATGTAATTCAATCTTTGTAATAATGTTTCATTACCTACTACTAAGTCTAAATTAGTGGTTGTTCTATGAATATATTCTACTTTTTTATTTAAAAAGTGAAACATAGAAGTATTAAATTTTAGTAATTGTGCTTCAGCTAATTTGTTACTACCAACCGATGACCCCCAAGCAGTTGGAGCTACTGTCTCCACCCATGACTTTTCAACAACCACCAATTCTTTAATTAGTTGTTTTAAGGAACCTCCAAGGCTAGTAGACCCTAGTGGTGTTGAGAATGTTAGAAATTCTTGTTCAAAAGCATCTAATTGTTCGGTGTTAAACACCCCTCTTAATACTTCTATAGTCGAGTAGTCACCAAGTTCTCTAAATTCCCAAGCTTCTTGTTCATCTTTTGTATTATCTATTTTTTTAAAGTATTGGAATTCTGTAGGTTGGTATCCTGGACGATGCTCAAAATAACCATAGTTAGAAGCTCCCCATAGAATTCTTGAGGCTCCATTATGTAAAGCTGTATTCCCAAAAGTTGTTGTGTCATAAGTACTTGCGTCTGTTTGTTCTAGTCCACCTGATGAAGGATAAAGAATGTGAAAATCATTCTGTGCTGGTTGATTCGGAGTACTGATGTTGGTAGGTGAAGTTATGTTTGCTGAATTCAAATATACATCATAGAAGTTTACTTCGGTACCATCAGTTGCGGTATACTTTAAATTAGAGTTAGGTTTTATAGTTAGTGGTCTTCCGGCCCCAACTAAGTTATTTAATACTTGACCTGCACCAATATTCACGTAAGTGTCCGTACCGGTAGCGATAAAATTTATGGCATTTATTAAAGCTGGATACACACCAACCTGCATAATCTTAGTAACATTTTGTTGTGTGGTATAAGGGTAAGTATTACCATTTATATTTACATTATAATAATTCAGTGTATTTAAATTACCATTAACATCATCATATACATTAGCGGGACCAGTAAATCCAGGAATAGCAGTGGCAAATCCTATATTTCCCCATATTGATGATAGTGGGTCTACTTGTGTCCTTACTTGTTCTTTATATCTCCACCATATAGAACCTATTTTTAACATTAGAGAAACTGGTATCTTGTGTACAGCAGGCATTTGATTAAACATTTGGGAAATATAGTCACCAAATTCTTCATTTCCTTCTGCGTTAGTAGATAAAGCTTTTTCTCTAAAAGTAGGTAATGGTAATGAATTTAAAAATAGGTAGGCTGATTGTGTATATGGATTAGGAGTTGTATTATTTTTTTCCATATCAACCCCCACCAACAATGAGTTAATGAAATAAGGGGTATTTAACATGGATGTTAGTCTGGTTGGTTGTGCATTTGAACTAGACGATACCGCGGTTGGGTTTCCTAGTGGGTCGGTCGGTGGTAGTGTTGTAGAGGGATTAATGTGTATTTCTCCTTCAGTTACTAGTTTGTGCTCTATATAAGATTCATATGCTTCATCAACTGTATCAACACTATTCAAATGATATGCATTATAACTTCTCTCCACTGCTTGTTCTTGGTCCGCATCTATAAAATTATTAGAATTATATTTTCCTTTTGTAAGATATAATGTGGTCCATGTATCTGTTAAAACATTTTTTTCAAATATATCATACGTTAGATTTTTTGATATGTTGTAGAAAGTGTTTGGTGACATTTCGGTAGACCTACCATTTGCATAATTCTCTTGTGCCCATGGTCCCCAAATGCATGGAGCTAAATCCCAAAATCCGGGCATTTTACCTATTGCCAAAGCTGTTGAATTTATACTAAATTCTTGTCCAACTACGGTATAAGCGTTTGGTTTATAGTTTAGAGTAAATGTGGGTTTTGTGTCATATGGTGTAATCACCCCAAATGTTTGATACAAAAAAAATCTAGATGGTTCCGCTTCTGATATAATACTTAGTATTTGGGTTAGTCCAGCTATATCTAAAAAAATCTGTTTCCTCGTAGCATAATCTCTTATTCTTTTGTATAGATTTAAACCATCATACGTTGCAAGTTCACTTATAGCTGAACCTACTTGTGTTGTTGAGCTAGGATATCGTGTTGTGAGACCACCCTTTAAAGCAACTGATTGTGCTCTATTTAAAATTTCAAACCATATTTCTACATCTTCGGGATTATCGTATGGGGTTAGTGTTGGTGGCCAATCCTCCACAGTTATTGGTGTAAAGTCTTTATCTACCCCTTCATTAACAACTGTTGGGTTGAAGGTGGCAAATTTATAATTTGTCGCTTTTGTGTATTCTTCTACAAAAGCTACTTCTGGCCAAATTTTACTATTATTAGCTAATGTATTCGCTATAACGTCATTTGCCCCAGGATAAGTTAAAACAGAAGAAGTTGTGCTACATCCCTCCCCTTTTTGTTGGTCTTCAATTTTATAATATTGGGGCCATGGATAAACTATTTGTTTGTCTTTTGGTACATTTTTTATTGTATCATCAGATGAATTAGCGGCTGCTAATCTTTGTTCGTTGGTACGTTGTGCAAACGCATCTACATGTACATCATCTAATAATTTAAGAAAAGTATCTGCACCAGCTAAAATAATAGAGAATACATTTCTAATGGTGGGTTTAAATCCTATTACTTTTTGTAGTCTACTATTTAATTTAACACTTAAATCATTAGCTAATTGTTCCCCTTTACTTTCAAACACTCTTTTTGTTATGAGCCATATAGTCATGAAGCTATCTTGGCCACCCTCAAAAACAAACCAGGGTGCTACATTTTGGTTTAATTGTGTTGTGGTGGTTCCAATTGTAACATTGCCTTTAACTTGTGCATTCTCAAACACATTAAATGAAGGGTCGTTAAGCCGAGTTTTTACCGCATATTTACCACCTTCTTCATCACTATTAAAATTAAACGTTGGGTTTTGAGACAGTAACTTTATATACTTAGTTGTTATTGCTTCTAATGCCTGTTCAGCCTTATCTTTAATTTTCTTTACAGCATCTAATTTTTTTGTGGGGTCTGTCTCTAATGTTGTGGCTGACATCCCTTTTAAAGGATATGCAGCGGTTGTGATTGTTCTTCCGGTATTAGAAGGGTTGTGATTTAATGTACCGTCAGAATTAAATACGGGAAGTGGGGGTTCGTCTACAGTTATATCCCTTCTCATTATTTGTCTAGTGTCTAGATATTTACCAGCCCATCCCTTTTTACCCATAACACCTTCTTTAAATTTCTTCAAAGTTTCTGCGAATTCTAATTTATGTGTGGTAGATTCCAAATTAGCCTTACCAAATACCTCGGACATATCATTATCTATCGCTTGAATTTTTTCTATAAGTTCTACTATAGTATATTGTCTTTCATAGATGTCATCTCCAATCAATCCTTTAGTATAGTATTCTCTATATACCTCCCCTAATGTTTGTCTTCCTTTGGTCATTGTGACATCTCCACTCTTTGGGTCTTGTCTAGTTGGGTACATGTAGGGTGCCGTCACCGCTTCATGCATATTTATATCCCTTAGTAATGCTATATGATTACCTTTAAAATCACATGTAACCAAATAGTCTCCACTACTAGGGTCAAATCTCGATACAAATTTTTCTAAAGTTAACTGATATTGTACCGCTTTACCGTAATAACCTTTTAATGTTAAAAAAAATGTGGGGTATGGTAGGTGAAAAAAAGCTGTGTAGGGTGTATTAACTTTTGCTTGTTCAAATAGCGTTTTACCTCGAATATCGGTAAAGTTTATACTTACTTGGGGTATATAGGAGGAATTTACTTTAATACTTATAGATGTTATTCCAAACCCTTGGAAGTCATTTCGGTTTTGTATATCAGTAGCTATCTCTACACCTGCCTTAGTCGTTGTTTTAATTTTTTTATTTACATCTGGATTAGTGAATGCTTCGGTCCAATCTGAGTCCAAGGAACTTTTCCCTTCTGGTTTTAAGAAATTTAAATCCCCACCTGCAATTTCTACCCTTATCTCGTCTCCAGCTGCTGCCCCAACTAATAATTTACTACGTGGAAAAATTTTAGCTGTTAAATTAGCATACATCACAAAATCTTCTTGTTCTACTAATCTATCTTTGACCTCACCATCTGATGTAACTATCTTATTCGGGTCTATGAGTACAACATTACCACCTATTTGTGTGGTGAGTATATTTCCTGAATTTAATTTATCTGCCATAATAGAGGAAGTGTTGGTCTAATTTTGATTTATAGTCCTCTAGTGATTGCATTAATGGGAATGGTACGGTAATTATGGTCCCGTCTGGTATATTCCATTCTTGTCCACCGTAAGTTGGGTTTGCTTGCATTATTAGCCAACCGTAATACGGTGATGTGTAAAATTGTTCTGAGAGTTTATCTAATCTAGTTTTCCCAACTTTATAAACTATTTTTCTATCACTGGATTTGGGTGATAGTCTTATGCTAGGGACCATAATATAATCTCCATTAACAATAAATTCATTATATCTATTATAATAACTCATATCTATTAACTAACGTATAATTGTTGTTCCATTTTATAGTTGAACTTATTGTCACTTATTCCCATGTTTTTATCACGTAAATTAACTCTAATTAGATTTTCTGCGGTATATCCGGTATTGATACTGTACCCCACTTTAAAATCTACATAATAATTATTTAAACTACCAATTAATGTTTCATATCCTAAATCTACCTTCGATGTGAATCTAGGTTCTAATAAACTAGTATCGTAATCTATCCATGGTCTTATTATTTTATTTAGTTTTTCCTGAAATCTGATTTTGGTACTAGTATATAACCCATTTTTTCCAGATTTATCTTCTTTTATTAAATCATCATATAGAGTACTTTTTCTATATTTTAATAATTTTTCTAATTGTACTCTATTATTAAATGTAAATATGAGTGAATCATTTGTATAGATAAGTGGACTAAAGAAAAGATATTCCTCATTCGAGGGATAGTTTTTTGGGAACGTTGTATTAATATGATTAGTTATAAAGGTATTTAAGTAGGTATTACTGGTATTATAACTAGTGGTTAATGTATTTAATGCGGTGGTCCCTGTTAGTTGTAAAGCTACTACTCTACCACCATTAGGGTCGATATATTGTCCATCGTAACTATTAGTAGTTATAAAATTTAATTTATCTATTGTTTTAGTGATATTTTCTTGTAGGCCTCTAAAACTATTAACTACCGTTATTGTTTGTCTCATTACCTCATTTAATTGTTGTTCTAATGTAGTGTATAGTACATTTTTAATATATAATTTTTCATATTCTGATGGGGCACACTCATTAAGTTTTATTTGTATTGTGGTGGTTTCCCCACTTATATTTTGTTTAAGAGTTGTATAATAAGTTGTTATCCTACTTATAACCTCATTTGGTATGCCCACTAGATTACCTGAAGTTGTTCCTAATGTACCAGTATAAAAATTTCTAGAAAACATTATTTCTTCTACATTTCCCATACTGGAGTATAGGAATAAATTATTCAGTCTAGTTTTAACATCTAGAGAATATAATTTACTACTATCTATAAAATTATTTAATAGGTTTTTATAATTTAAATCTTCTGCCATTTTTTAGTTTTTAATTATTTCTTCTTAAACCAACTCCATCCTTTGCCTGATGGGTCTCCATCTGAACTCGACCCTTTAGAACCATTACCTTCTTTCTCTCCATTCGCTGCGTTAGCTTGTTCAGTTTCTAACTCTCTTATTATTTCTTGTTCGTCTACAATACTTTTCTCTCCATCGGATGCTGTACTCACGCTTCTATTATTATACATCTCTGTGTTAGCAAAGAAATTATTTGATAAAGCGTTTTGTAATTGTGATACTGGACCTTCTAGTCCTTGACCCCCGATATATTTAAAGTTCATAGAAACCGTTGCTATCATAGGTTGTACACCTATTCCTTCAGGATTTAAATCAAGTATTAACGGGTCGTAACTAAAACTTACAGAATCAATTGCAATTTTAGTGTGGTAAAAATCACCAATCCTTAATATACAAACTGGTGGTGCTCCGAATGCAGTATTATCAACATCTCTTTCACTATCTAAAGAACCGTCTTGGTTTACGGTTGGTATTGTATTCCCTGGTCTAGTACATTGTAATAGGAAACTTAACCTGTTATTTAACCCTTCTGGTGTCATCGAGTGAAATGACGGGTGGAAGTGTTGTAGTTCTCTTTTTAAGGAGTTGTACACAAACTCGTCATCTTCTTTTAATGCGTTAAAATAATTCTCTTCTCCTAATAATTTAGCCAGTATTTTTGCTGTATCTAATTTTTTAGTTGTTGTTACTTTATTGTTTGCTGCGTTTTGTTCTTCTTGTGTTGGTTTTTCACCTTTTAGTTTTTCCCAAAAAGAAGCAAATGATACTCCTTTGGATGTATTTTCTGTATTGTTGTTGGCTGTATTAGGGAATGACCCATCCGAGCTTGCACTATTAGCATCATTAGGAAAATCATCATCTCCCACAGGTTTTGTTGCTGAGTTTACACCATTAGTGTTATCTTTAAGTGTTTCTTTTGCGTCTGACTTAAATTCTGCAGTTACATCATTCTGTAAGGTAATAATATCATCCACAGATAAATTAGGGTACATAGCAGCTAATTCGTAAATATCATATTCTTTACATCCAGCAAAGAAAGCTTCTAATGCTTGGTCCGCAACATAGTCCGGAATACCTTTTAATGTGTTTTCAACAATAGTATTTAATATCGATGGATGGTCAACTACTATTTTAAATCCTAAAGTACCAATTCTTTCTGCGTGACTATACGTATATATAGGTTCGGGCCTTCCTAAAAAAGTTACTGGGTTCCACTGAGCCGAACTAGTATCACCAACGGTTAACTCATATGGAGGAAACCACATAACCCTACCACCACCGGGCCCTCTTTCAGATTTAGGTAATTGTAAAAGTTCAGAAGTACCTCTCCACGCAAGATTTTCAATAGAAAACATATATTTTTTTACATTTTTTTCTGTTGCATTCGCATCTACATTTACTCCAAAAATAGGAGCAATATTTAAATTAAATGTATTTGTTAGTACTGACCCTTCCTTACCTAAATGATTACCTTTATATCGTTGTAGATTACTCATTTTATAATATGGGTTATCTTTTGTCCAAGTCCTACAAAATTCTCTCGCTACTAATCCAGCTCCAATACCAAAAACACCCTTACTTTCATCCACAAATCTAACTCCGGAACCTTTAGATATGTCTTTGTACCCATCATTAAATACTTTTGAGGTCTGGTCTATGGCATGACCAGCATGTTTTCTTCTAGCACCTCCCATTAGTGGGGCGGAGTCTATTAATTTCTGAGTTTGGTCTAATATCCCGCCTTTTCGTTTTGGTTTTTGGAATGACCTAGTTGCTAATAAATCATATGGTGCGTTTAATGAGGCAAATGATTGGTTTCCCATCCAGGTCCAACCACCCGCTAAACTACCACCATCGATATACGCACTCCCTTCCAGACCAAACATATAATAAGGCCACAACGCTTGTCCATTTACTGTTTCTAATTGTTTTGCTAATGTAGATGGTCCATATACTAGAGCTAATACTGGTCTACCAAATTCATCCATCGGAATGGCTCCCATTGGAGATTGTATAGTGCTTGGGTCCGATTCTTTGGACCCTACATAGTAGTATGGGGTTACATTATCTACAGATTGTCTTAGTTGTACCCTAGAATAATCTGGTCTATATTTGTTATAACTTAAAGAAGTAAATAATACATGTTGTTGTTCTTCACCCATATAGGTGATAAATCTATCACTTGGTTCGGGATTTTGTGTGGGCGTCGTGGGTATGTTATTCCCACCTCCTAGTATATTAGCTAGAGCATTGGCTGTCGCCTGTACATTACCAAAAGTATCTGTCATACTAACCCCATTTTTAACCAAATAATTAATATCTGGTTTAAAGATTCCTGCAAAATAATACCCTGGTATATTTGAGTATCCGTAATATAAATTAGTTATTCTGGATAAATAATCAGTGCCTGTTAATTCTTTTTTTCCTGGAGACGCACTTACATTAAAGACATAGGAACCGGTCTCACTTGTATCTTTATCAAACCACCCTTGATTATAACCTAATTGTTCTCTTAATGCTCCACTAGACCTTTGTTGTAATTCACTATCATTTAAAATTTTACTATTAACTGTATTAACAATTCCATTAGTTATATTTACTGTTTCGAGTATCTCACCTGGAGTATACTCGGAAGAAACAAATGATTTAGGTTGTAATGTATATGGTGTTATGTAGTCCACACCTCTTCTAGGTAATACTTTTTTAACGTCTATTATTTGAACATCGGTGTACCCGTCTTCTGGACCATAACTATTATCTAAAAATAAACTCTTTAGTTTTGGTTGTGCGGTCTCTTCTACTGTTGGGTGGTCTATTACCGATTGTTCGTGTATTTCATTTATTATTTGATTTCCTGGTGGTTGGATACCAAAAGATGGTGATACAGGATTACCATCCGCTAAATAGGAACTCTGTAGGTTTTTACCTAGTAGGAATGTCCTTATGCTTTTGGTGGATGCGACATTGGGTTTATAAGGCCCCATCATACCAAATGCTTGCACTCCTCCTGTATTTGTTCCTATTGACATTTATTATTCTTTTATAATAAATAGATTGTAAGGTGATTTTGTAAAAGTGTTTAGGTAAATAATACTCCTATCCTTGGCCCATTGCGTCACTTATTAATTTACTTGCTTGTAAAGCGACTCCCCTGTCCATCTCTAGTAATTTTAAAAACTGTTGTCCATTCATTTTACCTTCCCCATTATTCACATTAATATTACCACTTAATTCTAATTTAGCTCCTCTAAAAGATGTATTATTAGTATTTGTATTGGTATTTGTGTGTTCTGTTATGCTTTTACTTAGTGTCTCTGTTCTACTTGCATTATCTTGTCCATCCCCAAGATGGACGTTTGCTTTTTGTGCGGCTACTAAAATGTCACCTTTATCAAAAGTGGTTATACCCTCTGGAGTGATTATCGCATCGTTAACTTGCATCTTTTTTAATTCCTTTAGTGCTTTGGTTGCCCCATCAAGTCCAGCTTTTTCAATCTTAGCTTCAATTTTATCAAAATCACCATCTCTTAAATCTTGTAAATCTTCTGGTGATAAACCAGGAAGTGACCCTGCTATCGTTTGGGTTAGTGACTCTCTTTTAATACCTTCATCATTAATCCCAGATTGTCCCACAAATAATCTCATACTAGCGTCTATTGTCGCTAACATTTGATTTGCCTTTTCAGCTACTGTAAGTTGTTGTGCGTAGATATCACTATCGGACATACCTTCTTTTCTTAATAGTTCCATTTGTTGTTCGGTAACATTAGAAACATCCACCATTTCTTCAATTCCTGGTATTTTTACCTCCGCTCTACCACCTTTTCCAATCTGAGCCATTGAAGCTAGTAGTTCTTTATCGGTTTCCTTCATATCACTAAAGTCTCCAATCTGGGTAAATACTTCGGCTCTTCTAGCTGACCTAACTGCAGTATCCGCTAATTCTTGGTAACTCATACCCATTTGTTCGGCCATTGCCTTTAACTGTCTTCTTGAATCTGGTGATATCGAGAATTTATTTTTTTCTTTATCAAAATGTACAGCAGCCGCAGCGGTATCTGCAATGGCTACTTGTAGACCTTCTAAGTCGTTTGTTGCCATATACATAAGTTTGAATGGGTCGGCTAAATCACCAACAGCACCACCTATTACATTCATTTGTGCAGCGAAATCAATTGCACCTTCTGGGTCAAAGAATTTATCAGCTAAACTAGTAACAGTACTCATTTCTATACCCAATGCCTGTCCTCTCGCAACCATACTTCCTAATCCAGCAATACCCTTTTCAAATCCATATGTATTAATTAATTTTAGATTAGAACCAACATTACCTAGAAATTTTTCCATAACCACACCAAACTCTCTACCTGTTTGTAGTATCTCCGACATGGAATTATCACTTTCATCTACCGCTCCCATTGCAGTCTCTAAACTTAAACCTATCGTGTCAAACCCTTCTGCAAATAATCCAGCATCAAATCCGTCTAATGTTTTGGTTAGTAGTGCAGCTCTTGTCACTGTTTCCGGTGGTATATATATGTTTCTCCCAACTTCCATGGACATTTCTTTAAATGTCGCAAATAAGTCATCAACTGTTAGAGCAAACTGAGCTGCGGCCATACCCGCTTCATTTAAACCACCAATAGTATCAAACAGTTGTTCGTTGGACATACCCAGTGACTTGGATATATCTAACCTTATAGTGTCTTCTAAAGCTAATAGGTCAAGAATTACTTCCATCTGAGCTATAGTTCCAACATTTGCAGTTCTAATTTCTTTAAGTATTGTAGACATTTTTTCCAGGTCACCAACTTCTAAACCTTTATTTGGTGTCCTTTCTGTAACAAGTTTTTGTAATTTTTCCCATGTAGTTCCTGGTGTTACTGGTGGTCCTGACCTATTCCTACTAACTGGAGGTGCAAAAGCTGCGTTCCAACTGGTTGGGTCGTAGGATTGGTTTCTAGCTTCATCTTGCTGGGGACCAGATAATTGTATCCAGGTTTTCTTGTCCCTGGCTGCCTTAAGTAATTCTTCTTGAATTGTCATTTATAGTACTTTTACTATAAATAGTTAGAATTTGTTTTTGTTTTTTGCTTGTGATACTGCCTCATTTTTCTTTTGGAACTCTTCTGTTAGGAAGTTTATATAAAATCTACGTTCAAATGTAGGCATAGACAGGAGGTCTACCCATGATATATGGAGGTGTCTCATTAAATAATAAAATTCTTGCAATAGGGCATTCCTATATGCCGTAGAAAGGGCGAAAAAACTCAACCCCGAATGTAATTCTCGCATTTATCTCTTCATTCGACGGAGTTAACACGGAGATAGTTAGGTCTAGTGAAGGCGAGTTCTCTCTTACTATCTTTCTAATAGCTTGGGAGTCTCGAATTGGCATTATTTGTATTTGGTTTGCAATAGTCATCGGTTGTCTATTACCATCTATCTCTTTAACTAACATTTCTAATTGTCTAGTCATATAGTTACTAATAGGAGATTTTTTGTTTTCCTCATCAAGAGTTTTTAATGTTCTCTCGTTTTCTGGCGTTAAAAACGCAAGTTTTACTTTTTGTTTAGATACCTCTAGATAAAATTCGAATTCATTTTTTTCGTCTACTTCGACACCAACCTCATTTGTTTTTAAAACAGCGAGGTCAATCGTAGTATCAAAAGATTTCTTAGTCTTAGGGTCTGTTAATGTTATGGAATAGTCTGAACCAAAGGCTGTATTACGTAAAAAAACCAAAATAGCTTCCTTATCACATTCTGGCATATCCATAATATTAATATCTTTATCTAAAATTTTTCTAGAAAGTAGAGTATTCACTAATTCACCGTTTGCTTGTAGTGATGGTGTAGCAAGTAAATTTTCGTCGGAAGCGTTTAAATAAGTTACCTTTACAGACTTCTTTTTATTTTTATAAAATATCCCCTGTGAAGGTAAGGTTACCACATCATATGGTAGTATAGTTTCGGGTTGTTGTCCCATTTGTTCTTGCATAGCTTATAATTTAATATATATATTATAATTGTAAATATATATGTTTAGTTTTTATTAATTTAAATAGGTTGCGCTATAAGAATTATAAACTATACAAATAAAGTCAAGTGATAAGCAATAAAAAAACCCTAATTAAAGGGTTTTATAAAATTTATGTATTTTTAATTAGTAAACTAATACACACCTATCCGGTCTTAATGTGGCTGCAATATTTACAAGACCTTCATCACTATAAGCTAAGTCATTAAAATTAACATCAGTTAAGAAACATCCTTGAAGTATCCATTTTTCCACAACAACTCCAGTTGGGTCTAGTAATTCTAGTCCGATATCTTTCTTGTATCCTGCCGCGTAACCCATTCTACCTGTCACTGATTCTGCGTGTGCTCTAACCCACTCCATTAATGCTTGTGAAGCAGATGGTCCAATTGGGTCTCTAAACGTTACATTTATTGTATTCCACACAAATCTACCAGCTACATATGTGGATGTATTTAAAAATGGTATTTCTACAGCTCCTATAGTAACTTGGGGTCTGGATGTACTTTCTACATACCATTCGTTAATACCTAGAGATGAATCAAATCTCATTATAAACCTATTCTTTTTCTTAGGTTCGTAGGGTATCGGCATTTTCATTAATAAGTCGGCCATAATTTTTTAATTTTTTACTGTGTTAGTTTTTTATTATATACTATAAATATATCGGTAATAGAAAAAATGACTTAATTCGTTTGTTTTAGTACTATTTTCTTCATACCGCCCTCTGAAGTGTCGTAAACTATAAAATCTACCTCAGGAAACTCCACCTGTAACACCTCTCGTATAAAAGGTATCATCGCGTTTATGTTACCTAAATCATCATCACTAAAACCAACCGATAATTTATTATAACTGGTACCCAACATCTCTTTAGTTTTCATCACTATTTTACTTACATAATCTCTTAAAGCTATTTTTTTATTTTCTTCTGGATTTGCGGCGGACCCCCCCTCCAGGCCAAACGTATCAGTAAAAGAATTAGAAGTTACTGGATGGTAATCATGACTATCTAAATAAGTTTTTAGTATTATATCAGCATTTTGTCCATCAAGTTCTGGGGTATTTTGTTGTATATTGTCTATCATGTTGGCTAGCTCTTCTTCGGTGAATGTGTGGGAGATTACCAGGTCCATCCCCTTCCTTAGTGTTTCTGGTTTATGACCTCTAGCGGTAATAATTGATATGGGGTTTGCGTAAATTAATGCTTCTTTAAATTTATCAAATGATGGGGCGAATGAATTATTTTTTAATGCTTTATCTAAATCTGTTAAGAATGCCTCATCATCTACAAAATTGTCAAAAGCACCCACATCTAATTTATAGTCTTTATTATTCCTAAATGAGGCAAAATCTTCAGTACTCACACTTACATTTTCCCAACCATCATCACCAGACTTTAACATTTTAATAATCGTAGGCATATTAATGATATTATCATCCCAGTCAAAAGAATACGCTCTAACATTAGATGAGTCCGTAACTTCTTCTTCTTTTAATAAATTACTTAAAAGACTTAACTGATTTTTACTTATTATAATTTGTTTTGACATATAATATAAATATAAAATAATTTGGTTTATTCATTTTAATTGTTTATCTTTGTAGTATGAAAAATCTAATAAAAATATTGTCGTTGATGTTGGTTCTGGTTTCCTGTGTGAAAGAACAGGTATACCCACCTTGTACAACAACTTACCCAACCACCCAAAATAATGGGGGTCAGACCCATGTAGACTTTTTAAATGGTTGTTGGAGTTTGGTTAAAGGAACTATGTATGTACAAAATTTAGATACTGAGGAGACTAGTGAAGAATTTTTGTTTGATAGTGGTGTCCAAAGTAGTTTAAGATACGATGGTATTTCTTTATACGATATCGAGTCTTTAGTAAGGTATGAAACAGTATGGTGTTTTGAGTTTCCCAAAAATATCCCTGGTAATGGTGTATTTACTCTGAATGGTGATTCTATATACCCCTATGGTTTATCCGTCACCAATAATAACATTACAATAACTGAAGACATATCAAGTACTTACTCACTTTTAGGTGGTTCATCAAGACCAATACAGTATGAAGTAGTAAATATAGAAAATAAAATAATTAATATATATGTACAAGAGACTTATGAAAATATTGGTGGGTACAATTACTATTATTTTACCAAACTTAGATTTAAAAAATTGTAACCTATCTTCAATATACTCGTATATATTAGTATAGAAGTTTAACCCTTAAAAAAAAAATAAAATTATGTTAGAATATATCATATCTTATCTTATTATATCACAAATACTAATGTTTGTATTTTTGTTAATTAACGAAAAAGACATTTATGGTGGTTATTTATCGTTTGAGTCTAGACGAGGGGATGAACCAACTAACAGATGGTATGTGTTCTATATCATTACCCACATACTTAAAGCCCCTATACTCGCTCCAATGATATTAGTTTTATTATTATTAAATGCTGGTAAATTAGTGAAATAAAAAAAGGTCCTTCCGGACCTTTTAATTTATCTTCTTTTTAGCAGGTAGAATTTAGTGATGTTTTCCAGCTCCTTTAAAAGGATTTTTTCTAAAACGTATTTTAGGAAAACGTAACACAAATTTCGGCCATTTTATTTTTGGCCAAGACAAACTTATACCACGTAATATTCTTTTTTTACGTCTTCTACTTACCTCATTAAAGGCTGGACAAGATGTTACTGATGGTTTACAAGCAGCGAACGCCTTACTTCTTCGGAATATATTTCTAACTACTTCTGATAGGTCTTCCCATCTCTCTTCTAACCAAGAATCTTCATCCTCTGGTACATCAACTATTTCTTCAGCTGTTATTTCGTCGTCTACTATCTCTTCAACCTCTGGTTCTCCTTGAGTATCTGCTGTTACTACACCCTCTTCGTCATCCACAGCATTTACCACCTCAAACGAAGCGTCATCTTGTTCCGTTATAACGCTTATTCCGTGTAAACCTCTAATTCTATTTTTTTCTTCTTCGTTAAGTTTAAATCTATTTCTCATTGTTAGTTATTTTTTTAATGTACGTTTTATTTTTCTAGACTCATTTCTTTGGTCTTTTATGTTTGAGTATACACCAACCACTTTTCCTGGTCTCCCATCATACGTATCTCTTTTTTCTACTTTACTAGGTGCTCCTTTATAGGTACCTTCTTTATCTAGGCCCTCAAAATGTTCACCTTCCTCATCTCTATCTTCATGGTCTTCATCATAAGACATGTCATCTTTAAGTGCATCTAAATGTTTTTCTATCTCACGAATCCTATCATGGGGAGCCATATCTTTTTCATCCTCTAATCTACCTTCTTCTTTTCGGTCCTCACCTTCATCTTCACCATAGTTATAAGTTTCTTCACCTTCACTATCTTCTTCGATATTTTCAGCTTCAAACATTTCTTTATACTTTGCCGTTGGTGTTCCCATCATTCCAAAGTTTTGACCATTTCCACTACCTAGGTTTTCTTTAACTAGTTTTTGAATTAGACTCACTAATTCTTCTTCTTTTAATTTAATTTTCTTCATTTTTTACCTTTTTATATTGGTTTTATTAGTTATATGGATTATCGTCACAAAAAGTTTTTGCTAGTGCAGCTCTTTCTCTCCACGGGTCTCCCGCTTTCTCTGCTTTATCCCAACAACCTTTTGAACATCCATTTTCATATCCATGGTCAACACACCATTTATGAAATACACCTTCCGTACCTCTTTTTTCTATATCTTTATTAACATCTTGCATCCACCTCTCATCTTCTCTTAACATTGATTTTGTGAGTGGTTTTATTATTTGTTTCATTTTTTTAATCTCTTCTTGGATTAATTTTTCTTTCTGTTCTTGAATGTCTTCTACTTCATCATCACCGGTAACTAGTTCTATCCCATCCACATCACTAACATCAATTACATCGTCTTCAGAAATTTCTTCTTCATCATCTACAGTTACGGTTTCTAATTCAGGATATGGTAGTGGGTCTCTTAGTGAGTCACTACTTCTAGGAGCTCTTTGGTCTCTTCCGGCTCCAATTGCGTCAGCAGTAATAGTCATAAAATTACCTAATTTAGTAATAGAATTAGCTAATTTCTTTCTCGTATCACTATCTTTAATCATGTCATACGCTTTCTTTATACCGTTAAGTACATTTTCTAAACCTTCCGCCGCAGCAACACCTGGATTCCTACCTCCACTCCACTCTGATTGGTCTTCGGTAAGTACTGGAGAATAATTATCTATACTTAAATCTAAATTTTCACTCTTAATTGCCTCTCTAATCAACTCATAAGCATCTTTTATTATACCATTTATAGATTTTTCTCTAGATTCATTTAATTGTAACAGCAGTCTATCTAATTGTTCTTCACTAAGAATAACGTTTTGTTTTTTACCTTCCGTAAATACTTTTTTACCCGATTTAGGTTGACTTATAGTGTCTGTTACTAATTTTTTATTAAATTTCATAATTAAATTTTATTATAAATACTATACATCCTCAAAAGATGCACCAGTAGGTGTTATCAAGAATTCAACGAATATGTATTCTAATGCTCTTGTTGGTTTTATGTAGATTTTACCATTCATTTCATTTCTATCTATCTCCTCTGGGTCATTAGAAAGTACCACTCTAAAGTCAGTTAAACCTCTATCTCTTCTAATAGAGTCTAGAATTGGGTTAACTAAGTCTAAGAATTGTTGTCTTACTACATCATCATTTTGTTCAAATAGTAGTCTAATTGATACTGCTGAGATTAACTTTCTAGTTTGTAATAATAATCTTCTAACATTTATTCTATCTAGTGCTGATTCTCTAATTTGTAGTGTTTTATTACCCCAAATAATTGGTCCGACATCACTAAATGTTGCTATAGGATTAAGTCTTCCCACATATAAAGTATCTCTTTCATCTAATGTAAGTTTCTTTCTAGCTTTTATAGCGTTCACAATACCTCTAGTATATCCCGCAGATGCGAACCATGGGAATGCAATATTATCGGTTAAAGCTATATTTCTCATTACCTCCGCTGTTGGTGGTATAAATATTTGTTTGTTATTTGCCGTATCTCTAACTTGTACCCAAGGATAATACGTAGCGGTATAATTAGAGTCTATCAGTGAGTCTTCCATATTATCTACCGCTTCTTCTGGTGTTATTTGGTTAGCTGGGTCTGTCGTACTAGAAACAAACATATTGTAGTCTGGTGTCGTTACTACATATAATGAATCCGCTCTATCAGTTTCTACCATATCAATAGTTTCATTTACTAGACCTAAATTATCCACATAATCAATACCAGGTGTGGTAAACACATTAATATTTACCGCTTCAGGATTACTGAATGTATTAATACCTCTTAAATAAGCAAAATAATCTGTGTTAGCTTCTGTACTACTTAATTTTTTAAAGGTACCCTTTCCAGTTGCTTGTGGGAATTCCGATGTTCCAGCACATTGTCCTGCTAAGAATCCGCTTAGTCCCATTCTATAATCGTCAGAATTTGTTCTTGTTTTTCTGTAAATATCCCAACCATCAAACCCACCATGTGGAGCAACTGTAAATTTACGACTTCTAAGTTGTTTGTACGGTTCAGTACTTAAAGTTGGTTCGTGATTAAATTGTCCGGCACCACAATCAAATACTTGTTTACCATTTAATGTAGTTCCTGACCAATCTAAATAAGTTCCTGTTCCACCCAACACTACTGTAGCTCCTGAATCCATGTGGAAACCAGGAGTTATTACATTCCAGTCACCACCTTCCACTGCTGTACATAATGTACTAGGTACTTGTTTTCCTTTATATTCAAAGAAATCTGGGTCATAAGCAGCTCCTATACTATTTGAGACTCCTAGATAAACTTTACTTATCTTATCACCCCCACTTATAGTTTGGTTATTACCTACACCACTACCGAAAGCTGGGTCATACACTACTTCTCCTGCTTTATAATATTTTGTTTTATAAATAATACGTGGATTAACTGGGCAATCATACCCTCTAAATCTATATCCTTCAAAACCAGCTGGTAATGAATTCTTAAATACACCATCCAACAATCCTTCACCTAGATATAACATTGTATATTTAGACTTTAATTCAAATTCCCCTGTAGAAGTACCAATTTTTCTACCTATAAAGGATACTTTTGTTGGGTCTAAGCTACATCTAGTGTATTTTTCTAAAACTTGTGGGTTTGCGTCTGTATCATAGAAATCTCTTACGATTACATCGAACTCCCCTCTTTCGAATGATAAGTTAATTATAGAAACTTTAATTTCTCTATTTGCTGCTGTACCATCAGATATTGAGATGAATTTAAATAATCTGAATATGTCCGTACCTTGTAACTCGGAAACAATCCATGGTGTTTCTGGTGTTGTCCATTCTCTCATATACCACGCAATGGTATTTGTATTAGTTATGTCTCGTGCAGAAGGTAAATATTTAAAACAACATTGTAACCCTCTAATTTTTCCTTTCTTCCAACCATCAGTTAAAAGTGCTGGGTAAGTCTCCTCAACAAATAAAGGAACCTCAGATTCTTTTTTATCAAATGGACTTCTACCAAACACTCTTGACACATAATCTTGTGAAGTGTTCGCCATAGAAGTTTTAAATGTATATACATCACCACCGGTAGTGGTTGCACTTACCCCAAATGAAGCAAATGGATTTGTTAATACTTTAGCATAATCTCCAGTACAATCAAAACTCGCCGTGTCTGCTGTTAAAGCATATACCGGTCCACCCGAAGCCTTAGTACTAAGTCCTCTAGACCTTAATGTTAATACTACCATACCATCATAGTCGGTGTACGGTTCAACACCAGTATAAGTAATTAAATCTACAATAACATTACCAGAATATACTTCAGTTCCAGCTGATGTTGTTCCTGTAACCCCTGTACAAGCGTTAAGACCACCACCATTATTACATCCACCACTTAACCATAGTTGATAAGATATCCCACTAAATGTTGTACCGGTACAACATTCCGCATCTACATAATCGAATAACCCATAATACCACGAATCATTTTTGTAAGATGAAAAATCAGTACATTCAGTGGATAGTACATTAGTTACTGTTAGTGCTGATGTTTCAGCAGAAAATGTTGCAATTGTAGTACCTGTTGCTGCTGATTCAACTGCTTCAGGTATACAACCGTATTGGTATACTAGTGGACAACTCCATGAAGCTAAAGTAGTAGAAGAATAATAAACTGGTCCTCCTGAATAACAAGTTGACCCTGATGCTACTGTTGTTGGGGAGTATCCTCCGTTAAAGAAATTTATAAAAGATGTTTGTAAATTAGGTAGTGTGGTACCATTATTCATTGTAAACGGAGTGTTCACATTATCTGCTGTTGTATCACCCGTTTGATATGGTTCACTGTAAAAATGACTCGCTATGGTTCCAGGAAGTTGTCTGAAGAAATCATCGTGTAAAGCATCATTCGCAGAAAAATTAGCCCCAATAGTACCATTTGTCCCTGTTAAAGGAATAAAGAATGGTAGTGTTAGTTGGGTGGTTGCGGATGTACTACCTGTTAAAGTAGTGCCGTCTAATTCTCCTATTGTAACAACACTCCATGATGGTCCTGCGTCATAACCACTTATCCCCAATACTCTTGTTACAAATAATTGGTTTGATTGACTTAAATACGATTTAGCTATATAACCTAATTCGTATTTAGGTATTTGTGAATCCACATAAGTCATTGGTGAAGTCCCACCAAACCTAGTTGTAAAATCATCATATGATTGAATGTATATTGGTTCAAAAGCTGGACCCTTTAAGGTTTCTCCAACTATACCTAATGTAGTAACACCTACACTTTGTGCTACAAATGTTAAATCTTTCTCTGAAGTATATACCCCTGGAGAAACAAATATTTTATTACCGTCTGCCATGTTTTATAATTTTTAAGATATTTTATTTTCTTTTATAATAAATACATGTGGTATTGACAAAAGTTACGTAGTAAATAGCTATATTTTAGGGTTAGTATGTAAATTTTCATACTTTTTTCATACAATACCATAGTTATATTAAAAATATACCCTGTAATGCCCACCACAGATAAAAAACCAAAAATAAAAAATTTAAAGATAAGTGTTAAATCACATACCCAACTTAAAGTCTATTGTAATAAGAAAGGGTTAAAGATGTTTGCATTCATAGAACACTTAATAAAGGAAAATTGTAAAACCACTAAAGATATATATGGTGAGGATTTAACCGATTAGGATTTCTTGTAAAGTTAACATAGCCACACCAGGATTTTGTTTTACAATCGTTACTTGTAAAATATCACCAGGATTAATCATAATCGGGTCATATGACTGACCAAAATTTATAGCATTAACAGAAAGAGAATAAGATGCTATATTTTTAATTCTTAAAGCTGAAACATTCACCTTATCCTTATATGATATAACAATTACTGTAACACCCGCCTGGAATGTTAATTTTCTATTTGTTTTTGTGGCGTTATCTTCTCCAATATTCTTTTGTTCTTTTTTTCTTTCCTTTTCGTCTACCCCAAACATCGTTAAACTCCTACTAATAGCTGGTTTAACTTCAAACTCTTCCTCATCTAGTAAAAACCCTTGTAATTGGAATTGGTAATTCTGTTGATAGTATCTTCTTTCCTCTGTATCTATCTGACTTTCGTCCCCAATAGAACTTAATACTATAGGAATATAATGACCTTTAACAAAAGTATATGCTTGTCTAGAAGTGAACTTTTGGAGTACCACCCTATTAAAATTATTTAATTCTCTCATTCTATTACATATTATTTTCACATCATATGTAATATCTACTGGGACCGGTTGTGGTATAGTATAGACGTCGTACCCTTTTCTATTGCCGTCCCAAGTAGGTACCTTAGCATAATGAAATTGTTTTCTATCGGGTATAGTATATTGTAAAGCGGGATTGGTTCCGTATTGTACATCTGGTTTTCTCACCACAACAATAAATGGTAACTCTACATTTTTATCCTGATTAGCAAATTTCCATGTTTGAGCAAATTCTGCCCACCTTTGTAGGGTGAGAATACGGTCAATAACATTAACTTTTTTTCCATTAGCTACTGTTTTTAATTGCTCTTGTGTAAAATCTAACATTCCTTTATCAAGGTCAGCATGTAAAACTGATTTAGGTAAATAAGTTCCATCGTCAGTAATGAACTCTGCTAACTCCTTTCGTCTATAGGGCGTTGTTATCCCATTGTACCCTGTTGGGTAGTGCCCTTGTATAGGTCCTGGTGCTATATTTAAGGTTTTTTTTATTTTTTTAGGTATTCCCATTACACTCCTCTAAATTCATTTTCACTAACCCACGAACATACTATTGTTCTGTAGAAAGCTTTATACCCACCTATAGTGTGTTTAATATCTGAAGTCACTCTTCCATCATTTGCGACCACATAATATCTCATTGTAGTTTCATTTTCTGGGTACCCAATATAGTCACCATAATTTATGTCGATATCTAATTCTTCTAAATGTTTTTTGTACACACCTAAAGTCATATTGCCTGGTTCCATCTGATTAACTAATCCACCACCATAACTTTTATTGTTAGGTGGGTCAATTTTTACATAAGCATTAAACTCTACCGGGGGCTTATATCTAATTTCTTCAACATTCGACTCCCCATATACATCATCAACATCAGATAATTTTTTATCTACCCTAAATAAAACCATAGTAAAATGCATATCACCATGTAACCACTCCATGCCCACATCTTGTTCTAGTTGAAAATCTTCGGAACTAAAAAATTTAGATATTCTTGTAATCGGTATTTTTTTATTAGTCATAGGTCCTTCCTTTTATTATAAATACAATTTGTCTTTCTTTTCTCTTTTTATTATATTTTAATATGGAAAATTTTCCTTCAGAGATTAAAGCTAAAAATACATTAGTTAATTATGATGGGGCCAATAACTATATTATAGGTCTTAAAAATAACATGCTTAATAGTAAATCTTTGACATTGACAAGGGCCCAATCAGACTATATTAATAACAATTATAATGAAAAACCTAAAATTGTTAGGTTGTGGATGGAAATAGACGATTACTTATCTAAAGAGCTTATGTCAACTAAATTTCTACAGACCCCACCTAAATCTATCTGGATAGAAAAACTTTTATCTGAAACTGAAAAAGCTTATCATGTCTGGGGTAAGGTGATAGATTCTCACCCTCTTAACTCTTTCTGGGTCCCTAAGAACCAAATTGTACCTAGAGAAAATCCTGATTTAGATGTTAATTTTACAGCTTTTTCACATCGTCCACCATTTGAGCATCAAAAAAAAGCTATCATTAAATTAGTTTCTAATAAAAAATATATATTGGCTGATGATATGGGTTTAGGTAAAACTAGCTCTGCTATTATGGCTAGTATCAATCTTAAATTAAAAAAAGTATTAATAATATGTCCCGCTTCATTAAAGGTTAATTGGAAAAGAGAAATAGAAAATTATAGTAATGTAGAAGTAGGTATTGTGGAAGGTAAAAAATGGGAAGATGGGGAATATGTTATTATAAATTATGATATATTAAAGAATTTTCATTCTCTCCCTAAAGATTCCGACAAAAAAACACACATATTAGATGCTAAATTTGACTTAGTTATAATAGATGAAGCACATTATGTTTCTAATGGTAAAGCACAAAGAACTAAATTAGTTAATAATCTTACAAGTAAAATAGATAGGTTATGGTTATTATCAGGTACACCTATGACATCTAGACCTATGAATTATTATAATTTATTAAAGCTGGTTGGGTCAAGAGTTGCTAATAATTGGATTAATTATGTTAGACGATACTGTGATGGTAAACAGATTTTTAGGGGTTATAGGAAAATATGGTTAACTTTTGGTGCGACTAACTTGGAAGAACTTAGAGATAAAACTAACGATAAGGTCTTGAGGAGATTGAAGGAGGATGTACTAGACTTGCCCGATAAAATAATTACCCCAATCTATATGGAGCTTAAATCCAAATCCTACGAAGATGAGATGGGAGAATATCTTGACTGGCGTCGACAACATAGAGGTAGTGGTTTGTCTATACAACTAGCTAAACTAATGAAAGTTAGACAGATAATTGCGTTAGAAAAAGTTAAGGAGACAACACAACTAATAGACCAATGTCTACAACAAGATAAAAAAGTTATTGTTTTTACTAATTTTACAGAACCTTTAATGACTCTGCACCAGAAATATAAAAAAGAATCTGTAGTTCTTAATGGTACTATGAAAAAAGAAGACAGACAAGAAAGTGTGGACCGATTTCAAAATGATGATAAAATAAAGGTTTTTATAGGTAATGTCAAAGCAGCGGGAGTGGGTATAACATTAACCTCAGCAGAAGTGGTAATATTCAACGACCTTTCCTTTGTCCCTTCTGATATGTCCCAATGTGAAGACCGAGCATTTAGAATAGGTCAAGATAAAAAAGTATCGTGTATATACCCAATTTATGACAACACCATAGAAAGAACAATCTACGAATTAGTTAATAAAAAGAAGTCCGTTATAGATACTGTTATGGGTGATAATATAAATGAAGCGGATATTTTGGGTGAAATACTTGGTGGGTTGTAGAAACCTACTTTTCCTTATATTTATATATAAACAAACTGAAATGGGTAAAAAAGAATTTACGAAAAAACAACTTAGAAGCCGGTTGGTTACTTTAACTGAGGCTAAAGGAGATATTAAATCAGAATTAAAAAAAGCTTATAAAGCTTTAAAAAACCTTAAATCTTTATTAGTAGGTCATAAGACTGGTGACCAAACCTTATCATTTAGTGATTTAAAGAAAATTAAAACCGCTGCTCGTCATATAGAAGACATCTATGAAGATATGACTGACGAAGAAATGACTGATAAAGAAGAAAAAAAATCAAAAGAGGTAGAAAAGAAAAATGAACAATCTGAAGGTCATGGAAAAATGTATAACGCATTACAAGGTGTAAGAGAAGGTAAGGTTGTTAAGGTTACTGAAGGTACTTTAAAAAGAATTGTAGAACGAGTTATTAAAGAACAAAAAAATGTTAGTTTTGCTGATATGCTTAGTAACCTTTCGACAGCTGTTACCAGAATTAAAAAGGTTTCTACCACTGCGTGGGAAAAGTCCGAACCTGCACTTACCGATAAAGAACTTGCAGACGGTAAAAAGAAAGCCGTTACAGAATTAAAGTCAATACTTAATTCATATACTAAATAATCCTCATTTAAACACATATTTTATGAAAGGTCCTTATGGGACCTTTTTTAATACCAACTTCCAAGTATTTATATAGAAAGGATATATTATGCCAGCAACAATTGACCCAGCAAAAAGAGAGAAATTATTTACCCAACTTAGACATACCTTAGGTGCACCATTACGTGGGGTAGAACTTGAAGATGAGATGTTAGATACAGCTATTGAATTGGCAATACTTGATTATGGTCAGTATGTGCAGGACTGGTTAATAGAAAATCAGTGGTCTTCGTTATATGGTCAAGACCTAGATGTTATATCTTTAACAAGTGCCTTCTTAACAAGAGACTTGAGTTTTGAAACCTCCTTTACTTATGCTTATTCTAAAATTGTTGGTTTACAAGCTGGTGGACCGTACCAACTAAAACAAGACTATATTACTCTTAGTGCTGACACTCAAATATATGAAATTCCTGCAGGTAGAGAACTTAATGAATTACTTTGGTACTCTAGAGCCGAGCTAAATGAGTCCTTTATTGACCCTTTCCTAGGTGGTTTTGGTGGTATGGGTGGTGGTATGGGCTTAGGGGGCGGTGGAGGTATGGCTCAGATGGGAATACAAGGTTCTTATTTCTTAATGCCCGCTTTTGATGTCTTGTTGAGGATGCAGGATAGAAATATAAAAAATCGTATGATTGGTGGTGAGATGACGTACAGAGTTACTGCTGGACCAGGTGGTGTACACGGACCAAAATATGTTCATTTATATAATGTTCCTGGTGGTAGATTTGACTTTGGTAATATTATGACTCATCAACACCGGGTTTGGTATTGGTACTACGACTCGGGACCTGAAAATAGAGATGATTGTTTAGACGCGAATAAAGATATTATATTATTACCTAGTGATGTCACATTAGATGAAATGACTTTTACTGAACTTAATCCTCCTGCCCAATCATGGGTAAGACGTTACTTTTTCGCAAAAGGAAAAGAAATGTTAGGTAGGGTTAGAGGTAAATTTAGTGGTAACCTTAAAACACCGGATTCAGAATTAACAATGGAGTATGCAGATTTACTTAGTGAATCTAAAGATGAAATAGCCAAATTAGTAGAAGAATTAATGACTAGATTAGAAAGATTAAGAAATGATAAAATGTTAGAAAGAAAAGCTCTAGAAGCGGAAAGTTTAAATAAATCGTTAGGTTATCGACCAATGAATCCTGGTACAATATTTGTAATATAGAATGGCTTTTTATACTAAAGTAGATTATAATAGACAATTAAGACAGACTGGTGGTACTGCCACTTTTTCGGGTTCCTCTATATTTGAACAGACGGTAAATATAGGTTCGGCATGTACCGTAGGTGCGGGATTGACTGGTTGTGGTGAATTTATGGTATATAAGTGTAAGGATTGGGAAGAACAGTGTGGTATTGGTTGTGTTTATAACTCTGGAACTACTGGATACACATTTATGGTGGGACCGTATTCCTCAACCTCAGCTTCTTCGGTAGTAACAATTACTCCATTTTCTGCAGTAACAGGGTATACAGCAGTTTTATCTATAGGAAAAACCCCTACACCACCATTAAGTGGGGGTACGACAAATCCAGGGATAAGTGCAAGTACCCTACAAATAGATAAATTAGGTTTATTATTAGATGCTGTTACTAGTGGAAATGTAGATTTACAAATAGACGAGTTTGGTAATGTTGTTAGAGGCTCTTCTTCCTCTCGAAGATATAAAAATAATTTACGTCCTATAAACTCACAAAGGTATAAAAAATTATTAGACCTTAGAACTTACTTTTTTAAATATATAGAGACTGGTGGTGATGGATTTGGTATGATAGCTGAAGAATTAGAATCGTTAGGTTTTGGTGAGTTGGTGGTCTACGATAGTTTGGGTAGACCTGACAATATTCGATATAACCTGCTTTCAGTCGCATTATTAAGTTTATTACAGGGATTGTATAAGGATGGTATTAAAGTAGATTATGATTCTACAGTAGAAACTGACATAAAAACTAAAGTTATTAGTTCTAATCACACTACGGATGGTGAATATTTATTAGTTATAACTAAAGAATGTACAATAACTTTAAACTCACAAAAAGATAAAAAAATAAAGATAAAATCTTTATCTAATGTAGATATTTTACCAGACATAGGATTAATAGATAATAAATGGGAATCACTCAGTTTAAGTGGTGATAGTTGTGTTGAATTTGTTTTTGTGGATGAGTTGTCTACCTGGGTTATTGTTAGTTCTGATGGATTAAAGGAGTCCTAGTTCCTCTACAAAATAATTTTCTTTAAGACCCATTCTCTCCCAATAAGCTTTTTCTTCGGATGATAGTGTAAGTATTTCTTCTAGAGAGTCTTGGTCACCTTCTTTTCTAGGTACACCATTAAGTAACTCACACTGTGTTTTTGTGTAATATTCTCTGTCTTCAGGATTTTTTTTAAGTAAAGACTCTCTAACCTCTGTATTAAAACATACCAATAGTGGTTCTACTCTTTTATTAAACACATTTATATATCTTGGTACGTTATACTCCCCCTTCATCCCATTCTCTAAATCATTTTCCGATATTAGGTAAGAATTTAAAACAATTTCTTCTGTTCCATCTTTTTTCTTTTTCCTCTGGACGTCACCGTGTGACATTGCTGTACCATTATTAACATAATAAATTGTATCACCTAAAGAGACTTGTAGATTATTTTTTATAATCAACTCCATATGTGCTTGTCTAGCCATAAGATTGCCAGCTTTTGTTCTTTGTGTACATCTTTTTTTGTAGGATTCTATAGTTTGTTTAACTCTAGATTTATTAGCTATTTTTGCAAGTAATACACCCCTATCATATATTTTTTGAAGGTATTCGTAGTAGTACTCAACAAATTCGTCGCCTTTACCCTCCAATAACAATGTTAATCCTTTATCTATAAATTCTTCTAAATATCCTTGAATCTTTTTGGATTTAATGGAGTTTCCTGTTAATTTAACTACTCCGTCACCTGTTAATAAAGCGTAATTTTTTCTTGCTACGTTAATACATGAAGGCCATTGTCCATCTGTGTCTAACCCCATCTCACCTCTCATAAATAAATCATTATATTCAGCAACATCAGCTTCACTACCCAGATAAGACTTATCTTTAATCACCAAACTATTATTTCCTAATCCAATGTATGACCTATCTTCTACATCTAAAGGACAAGAAAAGTTTACTCCATCAGTGTCCATTACTAAAGGGTCATAACCTTTTTCCATAAAAAACATAACCATTTGTCTAAGATATTGTCTAGCTGTACAGGTTATTTTTTCCCCCATATTCATATCACCCCAAGGAAAGACCTGTGGTGCAGATAAAGAACCAAACATAGAATTAATAAATATTTTAATAGGTAATTGTTTTCTACTAAATGATTCTGATTTCTTTTTATCAGTGTTATAATATTCAGAAGCTAAATTTTTATATCTAATCCTGGTATCCCTAAAATATTTTAACATACCTTTCATAGCGTCAGTAATGTCACATTCTGGAAAAACATTATGTACAAGTTGTATCGATGGGTATAGTGAACTAAAATCTAGTTTTAATACATTTGTAGAATATCCAGTTTTTACTAACCTAGATAACCCACCCACGAAAGGTCGTTTACTGTCTTTCTTAGGGACAGCTAACCCTTTATGGTATGACCAAGCCAACATTAACATTTTCCAAAGAGTAGCTGTACCCATTGTAGATACTCTTTCATAAGAAGTTGGTACCATACTTGCTAATAAAAAAGATGCTTGGTTAAATTGTTCATCGACTTCCATGGTCTCCCATAAGTCATCCATTAGATATTGTTCAACTATTTTAGCTCCATTAACTTTTTTATAAACATCAGGAAACTTTTTGTCTATATTGAATAGTCCCTCTGAACCAACTGGTTTATATTTTCCATTCTCTACATTTAAATAAAACTCTTTATTCTCCCTATACGTTGAAGCTATCTTATCCCCCTCTACATACACCCTATTAGGTTTTTCGGACTTAGTGAACTTAGTTATGTACTTTAACCCCCAGCTCTTTATTTCTGAATTGATTGTTTGTGCCCGTCTTACCGCATGTGCAATATCTAAGGAATTACATCCCCATATCTTTACCTGTTGGTAGTTTTCAATTTCCGCTCCCAATTTTAAAACGTTGTCCTTAAATTTATACCCCTCATTTGGATTTAGGGTTTTGAATTGTGTGGTATCCATTTGTAGTATTTCTGCTCGTTTGAATAACCAGTTCCAATCAAAATTAGATGAGTTGTACCCCCCTATTATACTAGGTTTTATTTCCTCTATGGTTTCAAAAAATTTGTATATCGCTTCAGACTCCTCTAAATCATTATCCCCGACTTCTATTACTTTTTCAAAACCCCTGTTATCCTTCATTCCGACCATAAAAATTCTTCCATCTTCTGGATTTAAGGATGTAGTTTCTAAATCAAAAACAAATCTATGTATGTCATCATAGTCCTCAAACCCTTTAAATAACCTTTTTTCTTTTTGTACTAGATATTGTTCTATAGGTGGTAAAATCATTATCGAGTCTCTATTATCTTCACCCCAAGGATTTAAACCACCTTGTTTAAAAAAACTTACTAAATCTCTATAAGTTTTTGTTGTTTTTATTAAATAAGTTAGACCTTCACCCAATCTTTCATCATCACCACAATATAATTTCTCTATTAATATTCCGTATTTGGTTATGGCTTCTTTCTGTGCTTGTTTACTTCCCCGATAAAAGTTTTTCTTACTTAAATCACCAACCCAGCAAAAAGGTATAAAGGTGTCTGTTTCTATAACTTTACCTCTGTCTGGATATTCTTTTATTTTATAAATTTTACTACTTCTCCACCCATATTCTAAAGCAACAATATATTGTTCGGGGTCATTACCGTGTAAAAATTGTTCTATTTCTTCTATAGTAGCTTTTTCCATCATATTATTTATACTTAATTCTTGCATATTATTACATACAAATATAAATAAAAAACTCTAACTAATCAATAAATTAACAAGGTGGGTTACAAGGGGCACCAACAAAAGATTCGGAAATATTAATGTATAGGTCTTCTCGGATTGGTACTATTAGTTCTGAACAATTTTGTTCATGAAAATATACGATAAATTGTCCTTCAAATCTACCAGATTTATTAACATCTCTAGATTTCCACTTATAATATATGTAATACTCAACCGGAGAATTAACCGATACAGTAGTTTTAGCAACTATATGTGCTTTCGCGTTTAATATCTTAGGAATCCCAGTTTTTACGTCTTTCATAGAAAAATATATACTGGAATTTGCTAACTTGTCATGAAAACTTTTAAAGTCATTTCTACCATCTTGCACAAGTTGCATTTTAAGTATCGGTTCTAGTGAGTTTTTTCTTATAAAAAATTCCATTTATCTTATTTTATTATAAATATCATATATATTGGTTATTACGAACAACCTGTACATGGAGTACCATTTACTGCTGACACACTTATTCCAAGGGATAGTATTTGGTTATAACCCATCATTGTTGTAACTGGAGCTCCTTGTACTAGTAATCCAGCCACCACATCTGCCCATGTAGAAGTCATTGTAAATACTTGTGTTACACCTAAATAAGTCACATGGATAGTTGTTATGTGATGTAACATATGACTACCTCCATTTAACAACCCATTACATTCTGGTATTGGTGGACATGGTTGATTTCTTGGTATTTCAAAATAAATGTCACCAAAAAGTACATTCTGGTTTCCATTTGCTGGGTCTATAAAGTAGTCTACAGTAGCACCTACTATATTTGTATACTCACCACCAAATATTTTACCAATACAATTACCCGGTGGTGGTACTGTAGTTTGTGCTGGGCAACTATTTGGACTAGGAGGTGGCGGTGGTGGTGGTGGTGGACCTACGGGTGCAGATGAAGAACCACAACCCACACAACAATCGTTACATCTAGTATCCCCAGTAAAAGGTGGGTTACTATATGGAAATATAGTTAATTCGTTAACCCCACCAGGAGCTGCTATAATTACTAAATAAGTCCATCCAACATCAGGTATTGGGAACTGTTGTACTCCCACATATTCATAACATTGTTGTAGATAAGTTACTCCATCATTCTGTAAAACATTACGTCTTACTACCGTACCTACCTCTGGAGCCCCTATAATCTGGTAGTAGTCCTCTGAATCCACTTCGTAATTATTAGTCCCTCCGGAGTCAGATATAAAAATTACTGGGAATCCATTTGCTATATATCCAGGAACTTGATTATTTCCACCGGTACAAGCAATATAGGTGTGTAATGGATATGTAGCCACTGGTGACGTATCTTGTGGATTAATAGCTCCAGGTAAGTCACAATCAGCACACATACTATTACAATTCTTACATTCTTCACAGTCTATTAAACTATATCTATCTTTGTTAATTAAAAAATTATGATATATTTCATCAGCACTTAGTGGTTTGAGGTAATACATCATTTGTGATATTCCACCCACAAATGAACCAGCAAAATTATCACTTATCAATCTTCTATCTGGTGTTAAATCTAAGTTGGTGAAGGTTGTCTGATTAGGCCCACCACTGTCAATAACACATGGGTCCCATGGTGAAGGTCTTTGTTGGATTAGGCTTTCTCTTAGTCCTAGTGCTCCACCACCCCAAGACATATTATAAGCCACACCTACCTGTGTTTGTTTATTTGTATTTAATTGTCTAGGTATTATTTCTTCATAATTTTCTACTTTATGCACTCTTCTTCCATTTACATAGAAGGTTAGAGTTCCCAACCTATACTCTCTTTCATTAAACCAACTTTGTACTTGTGCACCATGACAATTAAAATCAAAATATGCATCTTCTATGAACCTAGGGTATTGGTCTTTACATGGTTTCACTTCTTGAGCATGTTCTGTCGGGTGACACCCAAAAGGGCCCCCATTATTTGCTACATGACTACCATACCTCTCAAACTTATCAACCCTAATCTTAACCAAATCATTAACACCACCATTATTATATATTTCACATTCTTCTAGGTATAGGTTTCTATCAAAAACAACATCTACCTGAATCCAAGTCTCCGCACAATTACCACTTTGTGTTATAAATTGACATATTGGGTCCGAATAACTTTCCTCTATAGTATACCCACATGAAAAACTACTTCCTGTATTACATGTGTTTCCGGTTGTTCCACCTTCCAACCACTGACCATTGTAGTAGTATGGGGGTACAATACCAGTTGTATCCCCCGTTGTTATACATTCACCCGTATATCTAATAGTTCGATAACCTATTCTCATGTCATCCGTTAATCTCACACCAAAAGCATTACTATAAACGTCATATCTTGGGTCTGGTGATTTATTTTGGTTGGTTAGCTTTACCGCTTTTTCCACTGTATTACAACAACCTGTAACACCTGATATTGTATAATGCCCCCCACTTAATGTGGTACATGCTGATAAGGTATCTAATTGGGTATCGGCAGATAGTCCTCCTCTGTTTTGATATTTGTCCTCTGCTCTGATTCCTTTATAAAAGAAGAACCCTCCATTATTACTATTTTCTACATTAATAACATTAAGTCCCGCTACACTATAATTTAATAAATGTTGGGGTAAACTGTTAGGTGGTGATGTTAGGGGACTACAGACATTTGTCGCGAAACCAAAAGTAATACTCGTTGCGGTTGTTACAAAATTAATATTATTCCACCCACTAGTATTGTAACAATTTCCGTTTTCACCACACGTAAGTGACTCATCACCTACTGGTTGACAACAAGGATTAATAAATCCTTCACCACCATCACAAAGAGTACTACCAATCGTATTTAATTTTAAATAAGTCTCGAAAGACCATCCTTTCTTAGGTCTGGTTGGTAGTACCTCATATGGATAACCATATAATTTATAGAATCCTTGATAGAATCCTCCTCGTAGGTCTTGGTAATAACCAGAGCTATCAAAATTATTTAAAATACTAGTATCTGTGTACCATTCATTAGTGGCTCCTAAAGTAGGGTGTCCGAATGCTTTTACTTGGTTCATTTTTAACCTTTTATCGTATGTGTGTTGGTCAAAAGTACCATTGGTCCATCCCGCTGCTGAAAATGAGTCCACTAAGTATAGGCAGTATCCATCCAAAAGTTGCTCTTCATTAAGCAAACCATTATCCAAACCTGTATATATTGAGTCACAAATTTCAAACCATTGGGTTGACGCGGTATACCCATAATTATTCCAAGGACAGTCACACATAGATTTTGCTTCAGGCCAAATATTCTTACTTAAAATGACAAAAGGTGTGTATCCCGTATTGGTGTAGTAGGTTGGGGTATTTCCTGTTGGATACTGGAATGCACATGTTGTGGTTGGTTGTGTGGAACAATTGGTATCATTAAGGTCAATCCATACTGGTAGTATGTCACCATCATCATAAGCAGTAATCCCACTAGACCATACCACATCAGTATTAAAATCTTTCTCATCAGACGCTAAAAATAAATCATAATACTGACTATAATTAATTTTAGTATCTAGTTTATTGAAATAAAAATTATTTAAATTTTGTGTTCCCATGTATTAATAAATACTATTTGATTGGTTTAGATATTTATATATAAAAGAAAATGAAAAGAATTGAAGCAATTACTCATGTTATTAAAGAGCTTAAGATACTGAAAGAAGAATTAGGTGGTGGAAAAAGTATTTCTCCGTTAGATTTCTTGACATTATCTGAGGTCTTTAAATTTCAAATAGAACCTAAATCTGACAGGTTTACAGCTGTGTGTTTGGATGAAGCAGCCAAAAGTCAGAATGATGAAGAACATTTAAAAATGATAGATGATATTTTAAGGGATGAGTTAGATAATGACGATAGTGATGATAGTGAAGTAGAGGAGGTGACGGAATTATTAGATTTTGATGGGTCAATACAAAATAGTAAGATTCCTCCTGGGGCGGATAATGTAAAAAGTCTTAGTTCTAGAAAAACAACTGACGATGTAGTTAAAGCCACTAGACAAGCTGGTGCTTGGACCGGAGCTGGTCATTACTTTAAAAGATATTATGGTGAATCCGTAGAAGAACTGGGTGAACATGATATGAGTGAGGTTTTAGGGTTTGAGGATACGGAATTTAAAGATGCGGCTGAAACTATTGAATATTTTGAGAAGGAACATGATATGGATGAGGTAGAAGCGGTTGAAAGAGCTGAATCTATGGGTAAGACGGTAGGTTTAGATAAGAAAGGTCAACAACGATTAACTGAAAAGGAAAGGTTAAAAAAATTATCGGAAGTCAAAGCTAGAAAGATGATTGAGGTTTTGTTATCTAAAAAAGACTCTGGTGGTGAGATTTCAGATGGTAAGAATTCTTTATTGGACATTAAAATAAAACAACTATTGAAGCTTGCTTCTGCGGAAGATGTTTCTCTTGAAGAGTTAATTGATAAAATAGAATTATATAATGAATAATGATTTAAAAGATGATACTTATGTATTGCCAGATTCTATATTATCTCTATTGTCCAACAATTTAAAGTCTTTGGGTCCTGGTGATAAAGGATATGATAGATGTAAGAATATGGTTAGTGATGGCAGTTTAACCTACCCTCAAGCAAAAAAGTTTAAACATGAATTAGAAAATGATTTGGAGGATGAGGATTATAATGTAGTTGGTGGAGATGATATGTTAACTTTCATAAATGATTCTTTAACTAGAAGAAGAGATGGGGTACACAACTCTAAAAAAATTAGACAGGATTCCGGTGAAGAAAATGTTTTTAAAAAAACTCATACGAAGGATAGGTCTAAAAACCCAACTAAAGTAAGAAAAATAAAAGTAGCTACAAGTAGTAACGACATAAGTAATAATAGAGCTGTTTATGAAGAAATAGACAGAATAAAACAATTAATAAAATAAATAATTATGGCAGATTTTAATCAAAAACAACCAGGTGAAAAATTAACTGACGAATCAGAAAAATTCAGAAAACAGATGACAGTAAAAAATACCTACCAGATAAGTGATACCGAAGGATATAGTCCTAACCACCCTAATGCATTGTCAGATGGTGATGGTAAAGGTAGAGGTAATTCTATATATTTAGGTGTTTATGGTGAGGATATAGGTACTAAAACTGATATTATGGGTAATGGTGAAGTGAATACCGGAAGACTTAATAACCTCAAGACTAATCTTTATGGCAAAGACAACCCATATAATTCTGGGAATGTCGATTCGGGTAATGGTTACGCACCACAAAAATAAGCTCAAATGAAATTACTCGAGTCATTAATACAATTATTAACTGAAAATGTTTCTAATCAAGTAATTAAAGATGTGATAACTAACAAAAATACTTGTGAGTTAAAATATCTAGATGACGAGAAACTACCTGATGGTTCACAAGCTAGAACTATACAACCGGTAGCTTACGGATATTCTAAAAAAAATAATCCGGTAATTAGAGCATATCAAACTTCAGGTCCCTCTTTAAAAGTTAATAAAAAAGGTATACCTTTACCTGACTGGAGGTTATTTAGGGTAGATAGGATAAAAAGTATGAAACCTATTAAAGGTGATGGTAGTTTATTCTTGACTTTTGACGAACCGCCATTATATAATCCTGTAGGTGATAATTCTATGGATAGACTAATGTATAACTCAAAATTTTAAAATTATGGCAGATATAACAACATTACAACAATCTTTAATAAACGCAAAAAAGGTTATGAATAAAGTAGATGGGGGTAATTTTACTAAAAGTAGTAATAACCTCACTTCTTCTAGTCCAACACAAAATATTAATATGGAAAGTGTTCAACAACATATTCCACAACTTCCTACTACACCAGAACCAACTTTAAGTAACAAACCACCTAACTTACACCCTAAAGCAAATATGAGTGAAGAAAGAATTAATAACTCCAGATTACCAGATGCTATTAAACAAGCAATGATATCAACCCCTATACCAGATATCCCTTTTAATGGTGGTGGTACTAGTCTAAGTGATGATTTCTTAAGTGGTGTAAGAACCCAAATGGATAAACAAGGCATTTCTACTTCCACCCAACCACAAAATAATATTAATGAATTAGTAACAGAGTCCGTTAAACCTAAGACCCAAAAACTATCATCCAAAAATTTAAAATCAATAATTAAAGAATCAGTTAAAGAACTTTTAGATGAAGTTGTTAACACTAAAATTAATGAGAGTATTGGTTTAAGGAGAGATATGGGAGAAAATTTTCAATTCCGTGTGGGTGACAAAGTTTTCTATGGAAAAATCACTTCAACAAAAACAGTAAAATAAGGTACCTTTAGCCTTTGACATATTCGGTTTTTTGCTTTACTATTAATTTATGAAAAAAGCAAAATACAGAATTTTAGTACTACCCAGTGATAGAACTGGTGTATCCAAATTTAGGTCTGTGGACCCCCATACCTACTTACAAGATATGTATCCAGAAGATTTCTGGGTAGATATAGTTTACGACCCCCCTTACCATGATGATAATTGGTGGAAACAATATGATTTGGTTCACTACCATAGAAGTATTGGTCCCGATTATGATGCCTCTAAGTCGGTTGCAAAAAGATTAACCAAGTGGGGGATACCCCATATTATGGACCTGGATGATTATTGGTTACCTACTCAGGACCATCCTGCCCATATGATTGTTAAGGAGAATAAAATTGATGAGAAGATAAAAGCTAATATCCGATTAGCTGGAGCGGTTACCACCACCACAACTGTTTTTGCTGAAGAAATAGCAAAACTAAATAAAAATGTTTATATATACCCTAACGCTATTGACCATGAGGAGAAACAGTATGTTCCCAAACCTACAAAATCAAATAAAGTTAGAATCGGGTGGTTAGGGGGTTCTTCACACATTAAAGATTTAGAGATTCTTAGTGGTGTATCTGGTAAATTATATGGTTCAAGAAAGGACCAGTTTCAAATTGTTTTATGTGGGTACGATTTACGTGGCTCCATGACAGTATTTGACCAAAAGACAGGTAAACAATCACAAAGACCAATTACACCAACTGAATCAGTGTGGTATAAATATGAACAAATAATGACAGATAATTATAGGATTTTATCTGATGACAAATACAAAGAAGAACTTCTGTCTTTTAAAAAGAAACAAATTACTGGTAATTTAGATTCTAACTATAGAAGAGTTTGGACTAAGCCGATTACCACATATGCATCAAACTATAATAACTTTGATATTAGTGTCGCACCTTTAAAACAACATATTTTTAATAAGGTTAAGTCACAACTAAAAGTAATTGAGGCTGGGTTTCATAAAAAAGCTTTAGTATTACAGGACTATGGTCCTTATACCATTGATTGTATAAATGCTTTTGAGAAAGGTGGTGGTATAAATAAAAATGGGAATGCTCTATTAGTCCCTAAAGTAAAAAATCACAAAATGTGGTATCAACACCTTAAGAGGTTAATTGATAGCCCTGCTTTGGTGGAGGATTTAGGTGAAAAGTTATATGAAACGGTTTTCCCTAAATACGCTCTTAAAACGGTTACTCAACAAAGAGCTGAGTGGTATAGAGAATTAATAAGAAAATCATAAAACATAAATTATGGAAAAAGTGGAAATTAATATACTGGAAAATGGACCTATTTTGGTCAAAGGAAAAACTAGTGTAACTAGAAATGGAAAAGAATTAGAAGTAACGGAGCAGTACGCATTATGTAGATGTGGTCAGACTCATAAACAACCGATGTGTGATGGAACTCACAAATCGTGTAATTTTAAAGGATAAAAATATGTACTATCAAGCAATCGTAGCATTCGAAACTGGAGTTATGGATAACGAAGGAAATGCTAAAGTTAAAAAATTTAAATATGTCGTAGAAGCAGAATCTCTATTCGAGGTTAATAAAAGACTGGCTTCATACCTATCAGAAGATACAAGAGATTCTGAAGTTGTTTCAATAGCTAAAGCCCCTTTTGAGGACTTTTTACACCCACAACTAACACCTAAATATTATAATATTTAATATGGGACGTAAAGAAGGTACGACATGGGAGAGAATTAAGAATTTAGCTGGAAATAGAAAAGACTCTTTAGATGATGAACAAATGTTGTCTCATTTAGGTGTGGACCGTAATATGTTAACCAAATTAGAAGAAGAAACTGTTAAATCTGCGATGGAACAAGTAAAACCTAAAATCGTATATCAGAATACCTCAAATAACCCAAATTTAGAGTATAAGTACTTGGATGATAGTGGGATGGATTTAAGAGCTGATTTATCTTCCACCCTTACGGTAAAACCATTAGAAAGAGTTTTAGTCCCTACAGGTATCCATTTTGAGTTACCTGAAAGTTTTGAGGTCCAAGTCAGACCCAGAAGTGGATTAGCTATAAAAAATGGTATAACAGTATTAAATACTCCAGGTACTGTAGATAGGGGATATAGTGGTGAAATAAAAGTAATTTTAATAAATTTAAGTAATGAAAATTTTACTATTACTCATGGAGATAGAATTGCTCAAGCCGTAGTATCTCCAGTTATCTCAGGAAGATGGGCTAATTTAGTTAAAGTAAATAACTTAACCAAAACAGCAAGAGGTGATGGTGGTTTTGGTTCAACAGGTATAGAATAAATGGGATTATCGGTAATATTTAGTACTAAAAAAATAAATGAAGATTTTATTGCACTCATTAAATCTACCTGTGGTGTTCATAATGTAGAAATTTTACCCTATGAAAATCCTGGTAAATATTCACTAAATGAAGTCTATAATATGGGTTTAGAAAAATCCACTAACGATATTGTAGTTTTTTGTCACGATGATATTAAATTTGAGACTAAGAATTGGGGTAGAAAAATTTTAAAACATTTTAAGAGGAATCCTTCGTTTGGGATTATAGGTGTGGCTGGTACTAGGTATCTGTCATCAACTGGAAGGTGGTGGGATGATTTTTCTAAAATGCATGGTGCTGTTTATCATGAACATGAAGGTAAAAAATGGTTAACTAGATATTCTAAAGATAGTGGAATTAGGTTGACTGAGGTCGCATTAGTAGATGGGTTATTTTTTGGTGTGTCTAAAAATAGGATTATTAATCATTTTGATGAATCGGTTAGTGGTTTTCACTTTTATGATGTTGAGTTCTGTTTTTCTAATTATTTGTCGGATGTTAAGATTGGTGTCTGTACCGATATTAGAATCACTCACTTATCTATTGGTCAAACTAATGACGAATGGGAAAAAAATAGGTCTTTATTTGCAGAAAAATATAAAGATGTTTTACCCATTAAAATTAAAAGGTCTTTTAGGGATAATGAAAAGTTTGATGTTCTTTTTGTGTGTGACACCTTACATGATAAGGCAATGGATTTATTACTAAACCTTAAGGGTATGGGTCATGGTATTAGTGTTTGTGCAGAGATACCCCCAAACCTAATAAATGTCCTTAATAGAAAAGGTATAATGAATGGACCTCTTAATTCCCCACCAGGGTATCAGATAGGTGATGGTAAATGGATAGTTAATTCAAACGCAGGACCTGTACCGTCTGAAAACGGTAAAATGTACAAAATAAAAGACATTAAGTTTGATTTGGTCCATACTACTGAAAATAGACTGATAGAGTATATTAAGTCTTTTTACCCTATGACACCACAATTTAATAGTGATGACGATGAAGGTTTAGATGGGGATATGATAAAAAAATATAAAACTGTATTAGAATGGTAAAAATAGTTTCTGGTTGGAGTAATCGTGGTGGGTCTACCTTTGCATTTATAAACCTTACAAATGAGTTAAATAAGGCGGGATATGATACTACATTTTATGGTCCTCATGAATGGCATTTAGATAAATGTAAATCTGGTAAAATAAATAAATTACATATAAATAAAAAAGATAAGGTAATTTTTCATTTTATCCCTTTAAATTCCCGACCGGAAGCCGATAAAGTTTTACTCTCTTGTCATGAAAAAAATGTTTTCGAGGTAGGGTCTATGCCTCAACACTGGGATGAAGTAGTTTTTTTAAATGAAAAACAAAGAAATTATCACTATAAGTATACTGGAAAATATAGTATAATACCTAATCTAAAAGAGGTATTAAAATGCACCCCAAAATCTCCCGAAACAAAAGGTATTGCAGGAATTATAGGCTCTATAGACGAAAACAAACAAACACACGTATCTATCCATAAAGCGCTCAGAGATGGGTTTAAAAAAGTTATGTTGTTCGGTAATGTTACTGACCCGAACTACTATAATAATTTTGTAAAACCTCTGGTGAATGATAATGTGATAGAGAGAGGGTTTATGAGTGATAAACAAAAAATATATGATGAAGTAGAAGCTGTGTATCTTTCCTCACATAGTGAGGTAGCATCTTTAGTTAAGGATGAGTGTGAAACTACGGGTACAAAATTTTATGGTAGTAAAGCCACTGAACATGACACCATAACTCTATCTAATGATGAAATAATTACAGAATGGGTTAAACTCCTAGAATTGTAATTGTACGAATATTGACTTAAATAAATAAATTGGCTATATTTTAAGTACTTAATAAAATAAAAAATAAAAAATAAAAAATACTATGATTATACTAACTACACTATATAACTGCGACCAATATGTCGAGCGTTGTTTGGGTTCTATTATGGCTCAAGACTTTAAAGATTTTAAATGTTACATTACTGATGATTTATCAACTGACAACTCTGTTACCTTGGTAAAAGATATAATTAAAGATGATGATAGGTTTATTTTAGTCGAGAACGAGACAAAAATGTATCAGCCTGGAAACTATGACCAAATAATTAGAGGTGATTATGGAGTTAAAGACAATGAAGTATGTGTGGAAGTAGATGGTGATGATTGGTTACCCAATTCCTCTGTGTTAGGGAAAGTTGCTAAAATATATAGTGATAATAATGTATGGATTACCAACGGTTCATTTGGTTATTCAACTGGAGCAAATGGTTTTTCTTCTAAGCAAGAAATAACCCCTCATTTAAGAAAAAGTAGAATGACTTGTTCACATTTAAGAACTTGGAGAGCTTTTTTATGGAGAGAAATAGAAGTAGATGACTTGAAGGATGAAAATGGTGTGTATTGGAAAGTGACTGGTGATTTAGCTTTTATGTTCCCAATGTTAGAAATGGCAACTGATGAACATTATTTATTTGTAAACGAACAACTATATACGTATAACGAAACTAACCCACTAAATGACCATAAGGTTGATTTGGGTTTGGTTAATGATGTAGCCGCAAAAATACGAAACAAGCCCCCGTATAATAAATTAGTTAGATAATGAAAGAAATAGATACTATATTACCATCACTTTTAGGTTATCTAAAAGAAAACAAACCAAAATACCTTTACAACCAAGCATTTGTTCCAGGTAAAAGCCAAGTGTTGTATTCTGGACCTTACTGGGATGAAGAAGAGATTATGGCAGCCATAAAAACTTTTATAGAAGGTAAGTGGGTTGTTGCTGGAGAAAATGTCCATAAATTTGAACGTAAGTTTGGTAAGTTATTTGGTGCCGAGTTTGTCCAAATGGTAAACTCAGGTAGTTCAGCTAATTTAGTTCTAATGTCAGCTCTTAAGAAGTATTTTGGTTGGGGAGATGGTGATGAGGTTATTGTTTCACCTGTTGGGTTTCCAACGACAATCTCTGTTATAGTACAAAATAATTTAACTCCAGTATTTGTAGATATAGAATATGATACGTTGAACTTTGATGTCACTAAAATAGAGGAAAAAATAACTTCTAGAACTAAGGCTATATTTGTATCTCCGGTATTAGGTAATGTACCTGACATGGATTTTTTAAGTGAATTATGTAAAAAACATGATATAAAATTAATAGGTGATAGTTGTGATAGTATTGGTTCTAAATGGGACGGTAAACATTTAAGTGAGTACTATGAAGCTTGGACTTCTTCCTTTTATCCAGCTCATCACATATCTACTGGTGAAGGTGGTGCTGTTTGTACTAACATAGCCCCATTAAAAAAATTATTTACTAGTTTTGCTTGGTGGGGTAGAGATTGTTATTGTGTTGGTTCTGCTAACCTACTATCTTGTGGTACGTGTGGTAAAAGGTTTGATACGTGGTTAGACACATATGATGGGATAATAGACCATAAGTATGTTTTTACCAATATGGGGTACAATTTAAAACCTATGGACTTACAAGGGTCCATTGGGTTAGTACAATTAAAGAAATTTGATGAGATAGATACAAATAGAAAACGTAGTAAAAATACTATTGAGTCTATTTTTCTAAAGTATGTGTCTGGAATCAAAGGAGTTTCTATGCTACCAAAAGCTGACACTTGTTGGTTTGGTACCCCCTTTATTTGTAAAGATAAAAAATTAAAGGGTCGGTTAGTGTCTTTTTTAGAAGAGAATAAAATTCAGACTAGGAATTATTTTGCTGGTAATATACTAATGCATCCAGGTTATAGTCATTTGGGGGAGTTAGGAGATTATCCTAACGCAAATAAGGTTTTAGATAAAGTATTTTTTGTTGGTGCTGCACCACATTATACAAATGAAGTGTTTGATTATATAGAAAGTATATTCGTTAATAAATGGAAAAATTAAGAGTTTTAGTATTAGGTGATGGGTTATTGGGTTCAGAGATAGTTAAGCAAACCCAATGGGATTGTATTTCTAGAAATAGTGATGGTTTTGATATTACCGACTTGGGTACTTACCACCTACTAACTAATGTAGAGTTTGGTGCGATACAACATTGTAAATATGATGTAATAGTTAATTGTATCGCTAATACCGACACCTACAATAAAAATAGAGATGTTCATTGGGACGTTAACTACGTGGGGGTATCCAACTTAATAGATTTTTGTAATAACTGGAATGTTAAACTGGTGCACATTTCTACCGACTATCTTTACTCTAATTCTGATTCTGAAGCTACAGAAAATACTGTACCAGTTCATTGTAATAATTGGTATGGTTACACAAAATTGTTAGGTGACGGTTTAGTTCAGTTAAGTTCTAAAAATTATCTTTTGTGTAGATGTACTCATAAACCAACCCCATTTCCTTATGATAATGCTTGGATTGACCAGGTGGGAAATTTTGACTACTGTCCTAACATATCTAAAATTATAATTTCTATGGTAATGGATAATTTAAGTGGTTTGTATAATGTTGGTACCGAAACAAAAACTATTTACGAATTAGCTTCAGAAACTAAAAAAGTTAAAAAAAGTTATTCCCCACCACACGTACCCAAAAATTTATCCATGAATATTAGTAAATTAGTCACCACACTAAATAAACCATTTTTTTCTATTGCGATTCCAACTTATGGTTACGGTGGTAGGGGTAGGGAGTTTTTGGAGCATAGTTTAACTATTTTGAGTAATCAGACATTTAAGGACTTTGAGGTGGTATTATCTGACCATAGTGAGGATGACACTATAAAGGATGTTTATACTCAGTGGTCGGATAAATTAAATATAAAATATTTTAGGAATTCAAGAGGTAGGGGTATTATATCTCCAAATATCAATAACGCTATGAGGTTATGTTCTGGAAAATGGATTAAAGTTTTATTCCAGGATGATTTTTTATATGATAAAAATTCGTTAAAAATACAGTCAGATTTTCTTATTTCGCAACCTAATATTAGTTGGTTGATGTCTAAATTTTATCACAGTAATGATGGTAAATCTTACTATCGACTTTATAACCCACACTGGAATAATATGATATGGACGGGTAACAATACTATGGGATGTCCAAGTGGTATGACCATTAAAAATAAAAATTTACTTTTCTTCGATGAGGGGTTAAATTGGTTGATGGATGTAGATTACTATAAACGGATGTTTGATTTACATGGTGAACCTTCTATACTGGAGGAAATAACTGTAGTTAACAGGACTTGGGGGGAACGATTGACGGACACAATACCACAATCATTAAAAGATACAGAATTTAATATGTTAAAATTAAAATATGCTTAATTTAAAAAATGTAACATTAGTAATATTAAGTTCTATTAAATTAGATGAGTCGATAAAAGCTTTAGAATATAGTTGTCGGGGCATTAATTTTGGTGCAGTCAAATTAGTGTCACATGAAAAACCAAATAACCTCCCACCAAACATTAAGTTTGAGTATATTGATAAAATGAACAGTATAGATGAATATAGTTATAATATAATATACAAGTTGGGTGGGTACTTTGAGACTGAATTTGTTTTAGTTATACAACCCGATGGTTATGTAGTTAATCCTTCATCTTGGCGTAACGAATTTTTAGAGTACGATTATATTGGTGCTCCTTGGTCTTTACCAAATGATAACTTCTCTTATAGAGATACCAAGGGTAATCTTTTTAGGGTTGGTAATGGTGGATTTTCTTTGAGGTCTAAAAAATTGGTGGACCTACCGAATAAATTAGGGTTAGAGTGGAAGTCCTTTCATGGGTTTTACAATGAAGATGGTTATATATGTGTAAATTATAGACACATATTTGAAGAAAATGGTATGAGGTACGCACCTCTAGATGTGGCTAAGTATTTTTCACATGAATCATATATACCTGAGATAGAAGGTATTACACCGTTTGGGTTTCATGGTAAGAGTTCTAAATGGAACAATATTGACGAAGTAAACACTATAGGAAATAATTGGTTAAAATAAATGGAAAAAATAGTATACCCCTAATTATGGAAAATAAGACCCTGGGACCTAACTTTGGTGAGTTATTATTAAAGTATGTGACCGATAAGAATCATGGAACAATAAGAAACATCTATAACAATTTAGATGATAGAGTAGTTGTTGATAACGCGGAGACCCCTATAGGTCATACCTATGGAGAATCTTATGATTCTCTATTCGAGAATTTCGATAAGGGCACTGAGATTAACTTTTTAGAGATAGGAATCCAAAGAGGAGGTGGTTTAATGGCCTGTAGAGACTATTTCCCTAATGTTAACATTTATGGGGTAGATATAGTTGATGTTGTATTACCGGAATACCGTAAGGACGATATTACTTTTATATTCAAAGATATAAAAGATGCTTCTCTAAAAGAACAATTAAGTGGTGTGACGTTTGATATTATTATTGATGATGGAAGTCATATGTTACCTGATGTGTTATTCGTGGTGAATAATTTTTTATCTATGTTACGTCCTAATGGAGTACTAGTTATTGAGGATTGTCAACAACCTGATTATTGGTTGGGTGAGGTTAACAATATTTTACCGGAAGGTTATTCCGTTACAGTTAAAGACCTAAGGGCTGGTCATAGTTATGATAACTATCTAATAGTAATAACAAAAATATGATAACAACAAATTTAACTGGAAATTTAGGTAATCATATGTGGCAATATGCTGTCTGTAGGATTGTAGCGGAAAAGCTAGGATATGAATGGGGTATTGACCCACAGACATCTAACGACTATCACCAAGGTAATAGTCAAATGACATTTATGGATGTTGATTTCGGTAAGCCAGTTAGTGGGATATTAAATAATTTTCATGAAAGATGGGATTTTCACGAAGGTAATGGTGAAAAAGTCTGGTTTAATAGTTTAGATAAACGACTATATGAAATTGAGGATAATACTAGACTAATTGGTGATAATGGTTCTGTTGGTGGTATATACCAGTCTGAAAACTATATAGTGGATAGAAGGGATGATATTAAAAAATGGTTTACAATAAATGACTCCTATAAAATAATATTTGATGGTAGATTAAATGAGATGGGAATATCATTAAATGATAATTTATGTGTTATTAATTTTAGAGGTGGTGAATATAGAAACATACCAAACGTTCTTTTACGAAAGGAGTACTGGAGGGATTCTATTAACCATATGAAGTCTATTAATGAGAATATGGAATTCCTTATAGTAACAGATGATATCCAGACAGCTAAAAATTATATGCCGTTTGATATAAAAGCAATTCATGTGGATATTGGTTTTGATTTTTATGTTGTTACCCAAGCAAAGTGGCTTATAATATCCAACTCCACCTTTTCTTGGTGGGCTGCTTGGTTAAATGATAATTCAAATAAAGTATTGGCCCCTAAATATTTTAACTCACATAATTTAAGTGATGGGTATTGGTCACAACGTGAAATCTATACAAGTCGTTTTGAGTACTTAGATAGAGAAGGTGTGTTATATGATTATGATACATGTAAAAAAGAGGCATTAGAATATAATAAAAAAATAAATAAATAGATATTATGAAAATTTACGATTGTTTTCAATTCTTTAATGAATTGGACTTACTAGAGATACGATTAGAGTTGTTGTACGACCACGTTGATTACTTTGTAATAAGTGAGGCCACTAGAACTCATTCCGATAAAGAAAAAAAATTATACTACCAAGAGAATAAAGAATTATTTAGTAAATATAATGATAAGATTATACATGTTGTGAATGACTTCCCGTCTAATATATTAGATATGGGTAAAAAAGTTGGTGGTGATAAACATAGTTTAATGTATAATAAAATATCGGAACGATATGATATAGAAGAGTCTGAGAGTCAGCTCAAACAATACCCCACATTCTGTAGGGACTACCTACAAAAAGAATTTATCCAGTTTGGTTTGATGGATTGTGATGATGATGATATGATTATGCTTTCTGATTTAGATGAAATCCCAAAACCAGAAGTGGTGAAAGATATAAAAGAAAAAAAATTATATAACTACTGTGTTCTACAAGATTGTTTTTATTACCACATAAATACCATGGCACACACTAACTGGTATGGAAATTATGTAGTTAGATATAAAGACACTAAAGAGGTCTCCCTAACACACCTTAAAAATAAAAGAGTTGATTTTGATAAAATAGAGAAAGGTGGATGGCACTTATCATTTATGGGTGGTGTGGATAGAATTAAAACAAAAATTGACTCGTATGCTCATCAAGAATTTAATAATACCCACATCACATCGAATATAGAGAATAAAATCCAGAGTGGTGTAGATTTATTTGGGAGGACGAATAATTCGTATAGGGATAGTATACAAGAATTCTATTTTGATGGTTTAAAAGAGGTAGATTTAGATTCCTATACTTACCCTCAAGAAATTCTTGACTTAATAAAAACCAAATTTACTTATTTAATTAAATAGATAAGATAGTCATTCACTTTAACCTTAATTCATTATATTTTTAATAAAAATAATATATATGATTTCAATACACGTTAACCAATTATCCGAATCTCAATTAAAGAAATTTGGTGTCGCACAACAGAATAATATATCATTAGGTAATCATATGTTCCAATATGCATTATGTAGATTAATTGCTCATAAAAAAGGGTGTAATTTTAACCTTCCCTACGCGGGAAATCTAAAAGAATGTTTCCCCACCATTGACTTAGGTGTGGTGGATGGACCCATACAAAAGATATTTCAAGAAAGTCCCGACCAGGCCTTTAACCCATCTGTATTTGATGTGTCAGATTTTACTCACTTACGTGGGTATTTCCAAACAGAAAAATACTTTGAGGGTTATGAGGATATGGTTAAATCTTGGTTTGAGTTGGAAATGGATGAGGTTACAAAATCAGTAATTGCCAAGTATCCTGTGGATGAATATTGTTATGTCCATATTAGGGGTGGTGATAATCTATTCGGAACTAATAATTGGTTAATACCTAAAGAATATTATCTAAAGGCTTTTAAAATGGTTAAGGAAGTTAAAAGTGATGTAAAATTTCTTATAGTCACGGATGACGTGGAATTTTCATCTTCGATATTTCCAGATATTCCTGTAGTTTCCAATAGTATAATGTCAGATTTTAAATGTCTTTACAACTCTAGATATAATATTATTTCAGCCTCCTCATTTTCGTGGTGGTCAGCTTGGTTGAGCCCAAAGGAAATAGTAATTGCCCCACATAATTGGTTAAATTACAATAAGCCTCAGGATGATTTTTTCTTTCCTAAAGATATAAAAGCTAAAAACTTTTTGTATACTTAAATAATACTTTATAATATAAAAATAAATTATTATTTTTATATGAACAAAAAACAAACATAATGAAAAAAATAGTAATAACAGGTGGTTTGGGGTATATCGGAACCGAACTATGTAAACTTTATTCTGGGGAAGCTAGATTTAAAGAAATAACAGTAATTGATAACAGATTTATATCTGAAAGAGTTAAGCAACTGAGGGATTGGGGGATAAACTTTATTCAATCATCTATATTAGATGAGGTAGTTTTAAGTAGAGAACTTGGGGATGCAGATACTATAATCCATTTAGCAGGTATTACGGATGTTGCCTATGTTAAAACACAATCTAATAAGGAGCACGATAACCAAGTAAAACAGATAGGTATAGTAGGTACCCAAAATGTTATTAAATATGCTAATAAAAATGCTAAAATTATATTTCCATCAACACATGTTGTGTATGAAGGTTTTAATGAAACAAAAACTAATATTCCAGAATCAGAACCAACTTGTCCAGTATTAACCTATGCACAAGGAAAAGTAGAGTCAGAAAAAGATTTAAATAATTCTAACCTTAATTATGTTGTATTAAGACTAGCCTCTGTTTATGGTTATTCTACAGATACTATGAGGATGGGTATTATGCCAAATCTGTTTTCTAAAATAGCGTCTCAGAATGGTACTATAAGTTTATTTTCTGGTGGCATACAATTAAAAAGTTTAGTTCCTTTGATGGATGTTGTTAGATGCATGAAGTTTATGACGGAAAATGAAGAGATTAAGAGAGAAACTTTCCATTTATCTAAAGATAATATGACTGTTAAGGAAGTAGCTGAACTATGTAAAAAAATTAACCCTAATCTTACTCTTATAGAAACTGATGATGAAATACCTAATCTGGGATATACCATATCAAATAAAAAACTGATGGGAACTGGGTTTGAATTCAGGTACAGTTTAGAGGAAAGTTTAGGTGAAATGATATCGAATTGGTCTAAAAGAGATATCAGGCCGGAATTAGAATATACTGTACAAGGTGGAAAAGAATATATTGATGATAGGGGTAAAATAAGTAATTATGAACTTACGGAACCTATTAACTTAATAGGGTATATAGAATCTAAAAAAGGTACAGTTAGAGCTAATCACTATCACCCAATCCAAGAACAAAAATGTCTATTAATTAAAGGTCAATACATTAGTGTTATTCAAGACCTATCAATACCAAATGCACCAATAGAAACTAGGGTAATAAATGAAGGTGATATTGCAATAATCAAACCAAATGTTGCACACACAATGGTTTTCACTAAAGATTCTATTTTCTTAAATCTTGTTAGGGGTGAAAGAGAACATGAAAATTATGGTACAACACATACAATGCCTTATGTACTAGTTGATGAGCAAACTAGAGTTAGGTTACTTGAGAGTTATAGGGTTGATTGTCGAGGTTGTGGTTCGACAGATTTACATAGGGTTATTTCTTTAGGTGACTCACCTTTAGCTAATAATTTAAAAGGGTCAGTTGACGAAAATTCTGAGGTGTATCCTTTAGAGATGAATTATTGCCCAAAATGTCATAACTGTCAATTATCAGTTAGTGTACCACCACAAAAAATGTTTGATAACTATCTATACGTCTCCTCAACAGCAAAATCATTTAGAAAGCACTTTGAGGATGTTTCTACCCAGTACATAACAGAGTTTGGGTTAAATGATAAAACATTAGTAATTGATATAGGTAGTAATGATGGTATAGCACTTAAACCATTACAAGAAAGTGGCATTAAAGTACTTGGTGTTGAACCAGCTAAGAATATCGCTAAGATGGCAAATGATAATGGTATCAATACTATTAACGGTTATTTCGATAGTAGAGCTATCGCTGAAATTGATAAGACATACGGTAAAGCTAGTTTAGTTACCGCTTCTAATGTGTTTGCTCATTCTGACGTATTGGTTGATATTACACGTGACGCTTTTAGCATTCTTAATAGTGATGGTTCATTTATTGTTGAAGTGCAGTATCTTATGGATACTATGAAGGATTTAACATTCGATAATATCTACCACGAACACGTTAACTACTGGACGGTAACTTCAATTAATAACTTCTTTGATAGGTTAGGGTATGTAGTTTATAAGGTTGAGCACATCGATACTCATGGTGGTTCGATTCGTGTATTCGTTAAGAATCATGGTGCTGAGGTAGAGCCTAGTGTTAATAAGTTCTTATCAGCTGAAAAGAAAGATGGTGTCGAAGAGTTAGAAACGTATACCAACTTCAGTAAGAAGGTTAACCAATTAAAGGTTAATGTTACGAATAACATTGGTAAGTTGAAAGATAAATATAGTGTTATCGTGGGATACGCTGCACCTGCTAAGGCAACAACGGCTCTTAATTATTTCGGAATCACTGGTGATGATATTGATTATATAATTGAGGACAACGAAATGAAGGTAGGTAAATACATTCCATGTGTGAACATACCAATTAAGAGTAAAGAATATTGTATAGATAATTTACCAGAAGTCATCATTGTAATGGCTTGGAATTTCTTCGATATGATTGTAAAAAATAATAAAGAGTTAGTTGATAGGGGTGTTACCTTCATTAACATTAAGGACTTACAGGAGGTAAACTTCGAAGCTTAAAAATGGTAATAATTAAAATAAATAAAATACGAATATGTTAACAATAGATTACAAAAAGATTTTTGAAACTGATACTTCATTTTACGAGAAGTATTATAACTTTGATGATACTCATCATTTACATAATAATAGAATGCCGGGGGAACATTATAAGTTATTGACTTATTTGTCTTACGCATTCGATGGGGTTACTATTTTAGATATTGGTACCAATGGTGGTGAGTCTTGTTTAGCGTTAGCACAAAATAAGAACAATAAGGTTATCACTTATGATATCATACCACCAATTAACAATGGTTGGAAATGGGAAGATAATCCTAATGAATTACCGTACTTGAAGGATTATGATAATATTGAGGTCAAGGTCATTGACATAAACGATGAAGACCCTACTACCATATTAGATGCCCCATTCATGTTCTTTGACATCGGTCACGATGGTGCAGCTGAAAAAGTATTCAGTGACATGTTAGAAGCTAATGATTATAAGGGTTATGTTCTGTGTGATGATGTTTACTCTACTATTTACCCACAATGTACAGATTGGTTTGCATCACTAGGAATGGAAAAATACAATATTAGTGAGGTAGGGCATACTCACCCACATTATGGTCATGGTAGTGGTTTATTAAATTACCATAATGACGGTAGTGTAAAGATTATTAAGTCCTAATGACTTTATTAGAATCAACAAATCTAGCTAATATGTGTGATTACACATTTGGTGACCAAGCGAGCATTATTAATAATATTCCTGGTGGGTTTATGAAAGACGCTAACATATCAAATAAAGAATTCATTGAATCTTATGAAGTGGTAAAGTCTTCTAATAAGGGTTATATGACACTATTCATTGATAACATACGGCTTTATAATAGAGATATTAAATTTACACAAGAAAGTGACAGACCATATGTTAATAGTTTACTAGCTAAAAACGATTTATTATCCCTTTGTTCAAAATTACCGGATATGAATTTTATCATCTTTACTGGTTTTGAGGATACCCCTATAGATGATTTTATTTTTGATAAAATACCTAATAATGTTTTATCTATTTTTGCGGTAAATGCCCTATCTTTCGGTGGTAAGGTTCACCCAATACCATACGGGTTAAAAAGAACAATGGGACCACATGATACTAGGAAAAATGAAGTCATGTTGGATTTGATTGACCACGAGGTATCCCCTGAAAAACTACTGTATGTAAACCATACTGTTAGTAATAACTTTTCTACTAGAGGTGACATCCATGATATATTTAAAAAACATACTTGGGCTACTATAACCCTTGGTGGTTTAGATTATGAAACTTACTTAAGGGAGTTAAAAAACCATAAATTTATGATATCCCCAGTAGGTAACGCTATAGATTGTGATTGTCATAGAAATTGGGAATTATTTTATATGAGGAGGGTTCCTGTTGTAAAAAGATGTGAGTATTTGGAATTTATATTTAAGGGTTATCCGGTTCTATTTGTTGATGATTTTTCTGAGGTAACCGAAGAGTTATTACTTTCTAATGACCATCTATATAAAAAAGCTCTAGATATGGATTACAGAAAGTTAGACTTGTCCGTATTGTTCGACTCATATATAAAAAAATCTTTAAAAAACTAGCATTATGATTATTTCTAAAATTATGGGAGGTCTAGGCAACCAAATGTTCCAATATGCCTACGCAAAAAATATATCTTTATTAAATAATACCGAACTTTATTTAGATACTAAATTTTTTGAGGAGGAGCAATCTTCACTAGTAGCATCAGGTGTGGGGCATAGATTATTTACACTTACTAAATTTCCTAACCTAACTATAAATTTAAAGATACCAGAATCTTTACCTAACTTACACACTCTTACAGATACTTGGGTTTTTTCATCAAATAGTATACCAAACGATAACTATTTTCTATATGGTTATTGGCAAAGTGAAAAATATTTTAAAGAGTCTAAAGATACAATTATTACTGAATTTTCACCTAATAATAAAATTATTAAAAAACTAACAGATAAGTATCCACAAATTAATACCACTACCATCTCTATGCATATTAGGAGAACAGATGCTTTACGTTCTGATTTTCACCCGGTACAAAATATAGAGTATTATGAGAATGCTTTAGATATTTTGGGGGAGTACGATAATATTTTTGTATTTTCAGATGACATATCTTGGTGTAAGGATAATATGAATTTTAATAATATGATATTTGTGGAAGACAATTCTGATATAGAAGACCTATGGTTAATGTCGTTATGTAAAAAAAATATTATTGTTAATTCCTCTTTCAGTTGGTGGGGTGCTTACCTAAATAGATTTGGTGGTAAGGAAGTGGTTGCTCCAATTAACTGGTTTGGTCCTAGTGCTAATATTAATACTGGTGATATAATACCAGAAGAATGGCACAAACTTTAGTACAATATATAGTAGATATTTAAAATAAATTAATTATATTTTAATATAAAAAAAAATAATATATGAAATCAATATCGGTAATAGGGATTGGTAAATTAGGTTTATGTTTTGCTCTCAACCTAGAAAAAGTAGGTTATAGGGTAGATGCTTATGATATTAATACAGAATATCTAGATTTACTGAGAACTAAAAAATTTAAATCCTCTGAACCAGGGGTGGACGAGTTACTCCAAGATTCTAAAAATCTTTATTTATGGAGTGAACTAAATAAAGTATTAGAAAATAACGTTATTTTTGTTATAGTACATACCCCTTCTTTACCCAATGGTAAATATGACCATAAACATATCGAATCCCTTAAGAACGAACTCATTTCTTTAGGTGTTCAAAAACAAACCAAACATTTAGTTATAAACTGTACCACATTCCCGGGATATTGTGATGAACTACAAAAAGACCTTAAGGACTATAACTACACTGTAAGTTATAATCCAGAATTTATTGCACAAGGGACCATTGTTAATGACCAGGTTAATGCAGATATGGTTCTAATTGGTGAAGCTAATACCAGTGTTGGTAATGTTATAGAGAATGTCTATGTGGACCATTGTACTTCCAAACCCAGAATATGTAGAATGGATAGAATTAGTGCTGAAATAACTAAATTATCTTTAAATTGTTTCCTAACGACTAAAATATCTTTTGCTAATATGATTGGGGATATTTCTAATCGGGTTGGTGGTGAAACAGATAAGATATTATCAGCGATTGGGTCTGATAGTAGGATTGGTGGAAAATATTTAATGTGGGGGTATGGTTATGGTGGTCCGTGTTTTCCGAGAGATAATAGAGCTTTACATATTTTTGCTGAAGAGAATGGCATAGATGCACAAATATCTAAAGCCACTGACAAAATGAACGAACTCCACCTCACCTACCAGGTTGAAGAATTTATAAGAGTTAACCCAGATAAAGAAATTCCTGTAGTCTTTGATTATGTTACCTATAAACCTCAAAGTACAATGTTAGAAGAATCACAACAATTAAAATTTGCTCTAACCTTACAAACATTAGGTTATAATGTTGTTGTTAATGAAAGAAATTCAGTAATAAAAGAATTAAAAGAATCTGGAATAGAATTTAAAGAAAATAAGAAATGAGGATTACTAGTGAATCGATGGGACGTAAGGTAAGTGTTGGTGAAGTTGAAGCATTTTGGAATGCTCGCTCTTGTAATGTGCGTCATTCTAACAAACCTGTGGGCACTAAAGAATACTTTGATGAGGTTGAGACTAAAAAGTATTTTGTTGAACCTCATATCCCTACATTTGCAGAATTTGATAAGTGGAAGGGTAAAAAAGTATTAGAGATAGGATGTGGTATTGGTACTGATTCTATAAGTTTTGTAAGAGCTGGGGCGGAGTTAACTTGTGTTGAACTTTCCGATAAGTCTCTAGAACTTTGTAAACGTAGGTTTGATGTCTACAATCTTAAAGCAAAATTTTATAAGGCTAATGCTGAGGAGTTATCTAAAGTGGTACCTATTGAAGATTATGATTTAATTTATAGCTTTGGTGTTCTTCACCATACTCCGACACCAGAAAAGGCATTAAAGGAACTAAAAAAGTACATGAAGAAAGATACGGAGGCACGTATAATGATGTACTCCAGAATATCTTATAAAACATTATACTTTTATTTAAAACATGGATGGAAATTTAATTTTAACATAAAGAAGACTATAAAGTATTTTGCAGAAGCTCAGTTAAATTGTCCCGTAGCGTATACATATACAGAAAAAGAACTTATTAACTTACTAGATGATTTTAAAGTGGTTGATATGTATAAGGACCACATATTTCCATATATTATAAAAGAATATATAAATTATACATACAAAAAAACTTTGTTATTTAGATTTTTACCACACTCAGTTATGAGATTTTTAGAAAGTCATTTAGGGTGGCATACTATGATTAAATTTAAAAATAAATAATATGAAAACACAACAACTAATTATAAACTGGTTAAGGGACTACTCACAAAATAGTAGTATTAATACCTTTGTAGTTGGGGTGTCTGGTGGTGTGGATTCTGCACTAGTCTCTACATTATGTGCTGAGACAGGAATAAAAACTATTGTGGTTTCTATGCCAATCCACCAAAATCCATCAGAATTAGATAGAGCTAATAAACACATTAAATGGTTAAAGGGTAAGTATAATAATGTTACAGCTATGGAAGTAAATTTATCTCATGTATATGATACGTTTAAGATGATTTTTGCTGATAACGAAAATAATCTTGCCTTGGCTAACTCCAGAGCACGACTAAGAATGACAACCTTATATCAAATAGCACAATCAAATGATGGTTTAGTCGTAGGCACAGGAAATAAAGTAGAAGATTTTGGGGTTGGGTTTTTTACAAAATATGGAGATGGTGGTGTAGATATAAGTCCAATTGCAGACTTAATGAAATCAGAAGTTAGAGAACTTGCAATTAATCTAGGAATAATAGATGATATAATCCAAGCTAGCCCTACCGATGGTCTTTGGGGGGATGATAGGACAGATGAAGACCAATTAGGAGCTACTTATGATGAACTTGAGTGGGCAATGAATTATACTGAATCTGAATACGCATATGTGCGAGAGGGATACAATTGTACAGATAGACAAGAAGAAGTCTTAAAAATATACAATAAATTTAATAAACAAAATAAACATAAGATGATACCTATCCCGGTATTTATAAAAAATAATAATATATGAAAAAAGCAGTAATATTAGGTGCAGGTGGCTTTATAGGAAGTCATATGGTAAAAAGATTAAAAAAAGAAGGTTTTTACGTTATTGGTGTTGACCTTAAGAATCCGGAGTTTTCTCCAACAGAAGCTGATAAATTTATTATCGGTGATTTAAGGAATCCGGAATTAGTGTCCAAAGTTATAGATTCTGACGTTGACGAACTCTATCAATTTGCGGCGGATATGGGTGGTGCAGGATATATTTTTACGGGAGACCATGATGCTGATGTTATGCATAACTCAGCTTTGGTTAACTTAAATGTTGTCCATGAATGTGTCGTAAAGAAAGTTAAAAAAGTATTTTATTCTTCATCTGCATGTATGTATCCGGAACATAACCAATTAGACCCTGATAACCCAAACTGTACGGAGGATTCTGCGTATCCAGCAGAACCTGATTCAGAGTATGGTTGGGAAAAGTTATTTAGTGAACGATTGTACCTATCATTTAATAGAAATTATGGTTTAGATGTTAGGGTAGCGAGATTCCATAATATTTTTGGCCCAGAAGGAACATGGGATGGTGGTAAAGAAAAAGCACCAGCAGCCATGTGTCGGAAAGTAGCTGTGGCTAATGAAGGAGAATCAATTGAGGTTTGGGGACCTGGAAATCAAACTCGTTCCTTTTTATATATTGATGAGTGTATTGAGGCTGTAAGACGTTTAATGAACTCTGACTTTATAGGCCCTGTAAATATAGGTTCCGAGGAAATGATTTCTATAAACGATTTTGCGAAAATGGCGATTGAGGTTTCTGGTAGAGATTTAGATATATACAATATTGATGGTGATTCCTTTGTTAAAAAGTATGGGCATAAATGTCCAGTAGGGGTTAATGGTAGAAATTCTGATAATTCTCTTTATTTTGAAAATCTTGGGTGGAAGGTGTCCCAACCCTTAATTGACGGGATGAAAAAAACCTACGAATGGATAAATACACAGGTTATTAAAAATTTGTCTTCTGTTGAGTCGGAGGAGAAGTATATATACGAAAGAAATCCTGATACTGGTGAAGTTTTCCGAAGAAAGTTTGGTGATTATGATTCACCGAGAGAACTTGTGGATACCCAACTTTAAAGAAATGAAAATATTAGTAACTGGTGGTGCTGGATTTATAGGGACTAATCTTATAAAAAGGTTAGTAAAAGAAAACCATAGCGTCCACTGTTTAGATAACTATATAATTGGTAATCCTAATAATAGACAAGAGGGATGTATATATCATGATTTAGATATTGGAGAAATAGATTCTGTACCCGCATCAGATTTTGATATTTGTTTTCATTTAGCTGCTTTAAGTCGTATACAACCATCCTTCCATAATCCTACAGAAACTTTTAAAGTAAATACACTAGGAACAGAGTCGGTGTGTGAGTGGGGTAGATTAAATAACGTAAAAATTGTGTATGCAGGTTCATCATCAAAATGGCATAACCCCTATCAATCACCATATGCAATGTATAAACATTTAGGTGAAGAAATTTGTAAAATGTATAGAAAAACATATAATTTAAATATGGATATTGTTCGTTTTTATAATGTATATGGTCCGGGTGAAATTATAGATGGTGATTGGGCTGCAGTAATAGGACTATGGCAAAGACAAATCAGAGACGGTAATAAAATTACCATTGTCGGTGATGGTGAACAAAGAAGGGATTTTACACATGTAGATGATATTGTAGACGGTCTAATAAAAATTGGGAATCATGACGGGAACCATATAGATGCTTGGGAGTTGGGTACTGGTACTAATTACTCTCTTAATGAAGTATTTAATTTATTTAAAGAGTCCGTGGATATTGGGTGTACTTATTTACCTAACCAACCGGGTAACTACAGGGAAACTAGGAGAGAGAATAATGACGCAATAGAGTCATTAGGATGGACCCCCATAGATAGATTAAAGGAGTATATAAAATCACTTTATTAAAATAAAAATTTAAAAACTAGATAATGGGAAGAAAAGGTAAAAAATTAAGTAGGGAGGAACAAGCTGAGGTAGAAGAATGGATTTATCAGAATAACACTGAAGAAACCAGGATGACTGACACTATGACTGTACGTGTTAAGTGTAAAACAGAAAATCAGAAGGAGTTGGTTAAGGCTATTAAAGAAAAGGAGGTTGTTATCTGTTCAGGTCCAGCTGGAACTGGTAAAACGTTTCTAGCTTGTGCTGAAGCTTTAAAATTAATTAAACGGTTTGCCAAATATAGGAAAATTGTAATTGTAAAATCTGTAACAACACTTAAAAATGAAGAAATTGGTTTTTTAAAAGGGAATTTACGTGAAAAAATGGAACCTTTTATGT
>Ga0209756_1000034_pt1 | contig 131136 bp, 111 predicted proteins | sample ETNvirenome_6_85_FD_184071 | JGI IMG/M metagenome (GOLD analysis project Ga0209756, IMG submission 184071) | Marine viral communities from the Pacific Ocean - ETNP_6_85 (SPAdes) (version 3) | ecosystem: Environmental > Aquatic > Marine > Oceanic | place: Pacific Ocean | collected 2013-06-19 | reverse complement strand
ATAACGCAAGCGTAAAAAAAGAGGCGATCAAAGCGCCTGTGGGTCTATTAATAGTTATCATATATTCTCCTAAATTTAATATAATGTGACTTATTATTATTCTATTAGAATATTATAATGAATTATGTGCGACTTATATCATATTTATTTACATGGCGTCGTATAGTTGGAGACTCTTAGTACTTTTATTAACAGTCATCCTTGTATCGTGTGTCGAGCCAGAACCAATCCTCACAATTGATGATGCGAATCTCGCTGAATACTCAGAGCCTGATGTGACGGCTGACGTGGCATGCACCCACATGAGATGGGAGGAGTACAGCATCGCATGCGATGGCCTCCTAGACAATGATGTCATCACGGGATATGTCATATTCTGGCTTAGCGATCTTGAGGCTAAGATGTGTGCCTACCACACTAACTTCAATACAGGTATCACATTGCTTGATAATGTCTTTGGCCAGCAGGTTGCTGAAGACTGGGGCTGTGTCACACTGTCCGACTACAGTGATATCCTGCCATGGAGCCGGACAACTGCTGGAGTCTGGATAGAATGGGAAGGCCAGCGAATGGAGCTGTTTGCCCCTGAGGATGGAAACCACGACTTCGACGGGCTAATATTCTACTGGCGCGACTTCCATCTTCTGTGAGAGGTGTTCCAGGGCCTCGTCCACTGAGTTCGTTATCAGGAACATATCATCGTCGTTCTCACCAATGGCTCCCCAATCCTTTAGCGCCTCGAAGTCAATAACATCATCCCAGAAGTCCTTACCAAATAGGACAGCTGGAATATTTCTATCAATCTTACCTGTCTGCCTAAGTGTTAGAAACTCGAAGATCTCATCCATTGTCCCATAATAGATAACCTGTAAAAGAATCAGCGATGTGTATGCTAGCTGAATAAACAGATTTTATCAGATTGATTGCCATCTTTTAATATCTATCAAAAGAGTCAGCTACTATTCATCTAATTGTTGTGGATCTTCTTCATCATCTAGCTGATTTTCTAGCTGCCGTCTTTCTATCTCTAGTGAAGCCTTACTGATTATTTCATCAGCTAGCTCTATCTTAGCAATAGCCTTCTGCATAGAAAAATCTTCCATCTTTTTAATATTATTAATCATTGAAAGAAGCTTATTTACAAATGATGCCACATGCTCTGAAATATTTTCATCTTCTTCTTTTGTCCTTATTACTTCCTGTGTGCCTAACTGTTTTACATTATCGTATATTACACTGTATGCCTGATCTCTATCCTTAGAGGATAAAAATTGACTACAACTGTCACGTAGCTGGGTAAGGTCTTCTATTAGTGTATTATTGATGTTCATATTTTTCTATTTCTCCACACACATATAATAAATACAAAATCGTGATGTGTAAAAACAAGAGATGCCAAAATAAAAAGCGGGTCCTGCTCTTGCAGGACCCGCCAGAAACTTCTTAGAAGTTTCTTATTTTAGTTGATAACGTCATATATGCGGCCTGATGATCTTCCTTGACACATCGTAAAATTTTTCTATCATTTGATGTCGGCTCAAAAATTTCACCATCATGACCCCGCAGAAGTCCTAGCGATACGATATAGATTCTAGATAACACCTTAAACCCAGCGTTATCTAGCATCTCATCAACCATATCAGGGTTATATACTCTCTGTTCATTAAAATCTATCCGAGCATTTTCATTTACAGGTACAGAAAGAATGAGATGTCCATTATCGTCTAGGACTCTGTTAAATTCTCTTAATCCTTTTTGATCACCATAATAGTCTATTGTATCTCCATACCTTCCAAGTCCAAAATGTTCCATTGCGTGAAGGCATGTTACTACATTAAAAGATTTATCGGGTGCTGCTATGTCCTGAGCCTCTCCTTTAATAAATCCCATATTTAGCTGCGAGAAGAAGGGCCACTGACCACCGAATATATCCTCCATTCTAGGTTCCAGATACATGGTTCTTCCAATAGCAGAAAAAAATAGAGCAGCATAGAATTTACTTCCTACATCAAGTATTTTCAATTCTTGCTCAGCTGATTTTCTGAGATACGTTAAGACTTCAAATGCTTTTTTATCCTGATAGATATAAATCCAGTCACGTCCTAATTTTGATTCATCCTTGCTATATGTTTTTTCTCCGTCTCGCCACATTGTGAAGTCATCACTGGCCTTGAAGAAAAAATCATTATATAGTTCTTTCTCTTCGTCTCTTAAATTTAAAAATAGTTCTTTCTCTTCTTCTCTATTCATTTTCGCTCCTCGAGCCATTTGTGATAATCATTTAAAGCATGATCTGCTGGCTCTACTTCTCTCCACTTTCCTTCACAGAATATCTGATAAGCATCTGAGCCATACTTACCAATCCCATAGAGAACATCTGGTGAACTCCGCCAGTCCTTCTTGATATAATCATCAGACATATTAATAAGGGCCTTAGATCGTCTTTCTGATAGACCTAGAGGTTTGATCATATTTTTTAATTCCTCTATCTTAGCACTTGCAGCGTGATATTCATTAGGATAGTGTTGAAAAAATTTCCATATATAGGGTTCTGCATCTACCCTTCTGGTTAGATTACAAAATATACATGCAACAAAAATCTTCCAAGGATCATCCCAAAGATGTTCTTGAATAAGATTATAAGGAGACTTAGGGGGTATCCACATAAAATATTATACACTGATGATCATCATTTTATAGCCTAGTTTATCTATGATAATGCATGAAGATGTCTCCACGGACCTAAGGCCTGTGATAAAATATAGAGGTGAATAAGAAGTATATAAGTATAAATAAGAAAAACTGGTGTGACAAGCCACTTTGATAAACTTTTATCTTTAAACCTCCAGAGAAGATAGACACATAAATTAATTAAAATCATCTTAATTAAAATAAATTTTCCCGGACCTGAGTCTAAAATTCCTGCCATGAGAGGATTAAATTCAGTTGCTAGCCCCATGTTAACCCAGACAGCTGTTGCAATTGCATCTATTAAATTTGAAACTACTATAAATCCTAACATGAAAATGAAGAATCTATTAAGCATTCATTACACAAAGAAAAACAAGCATGCTTATTTTGTATCAAATTTTAAAAAATAAGTTAAATTAAATTACTCAGCGCTGGTATCTTCAAATTTTTTGTGGATGTGAGGAGGAATTGGTACTGGTTCTCCGTCTCCGTCTATTCTAACAAATGTCATCTCACACCTACATACAGGTTTTTGAGTTCCATTATATATGCTATGTCTTCTTGCTTCTACTTCTAAAGTTAAAGAAGTATTCCCAACCTTTTTAATTTTTCCATAAATTTTAATGAGCTGACCAGGTCTAACAGGGCTTTGAAAGTTCACCTCAGAGATATGCTTTGTGACTATGCGTCCTGTCTCTGCAAATTCTGCAGAGAGAGCAGCTCCTGCCTCGTCAAGCCACGCTAATAATTGACCTCCAAATAAATTTCCGTGAAATCCTATATCGCTCGTCTTACATAAATGAGTAGATAATAGTTTCATAGTTTGCCAATATGCAGACATAAATATTCCTAGCTGTCTAAACAATAGTCAGGTGTGTTTTTTACGTCCTCTAGAAGTTCTGGTAGGTCTAGTCCAGCACAGTCAATTTTTGATTTAATGAAGTTATAGTGATTACAGAATCCATGAAACTTTCCTCTCTCACAATCCTTATTAAGCCCAGTATCAAATTGTCCATTTAAATCTTTTGGATATTCTAGCGGAATTTCGAGCCCAACGTGAATTGCCTTCCATAATGCTTTCAGAGCTTCGATCTGTATGGGATAAAAATCTAAAAATGGAGCTCTCACCCTTCCGTGAACTAATCCATTTTCCTGAATTGGTCGTTTTCCGTATCCGTGATTGACATACCAGTCTTGATACTTGAGGTAATATGCATTGCTAATTTCTACACCGATTCCCTTAGGGTTCCCACCTTCATATCTTGGAATACCCGCGTGCCACGCTTTATGCTGTGTATCTAATGTCTGAAAAATTGTTCCATCATTATCAATAAGAAAGTGAACTGATATTCCTCTTTTGTTTAAAACTTTTGCACACGATGCTGAACTTAAGCACACATCCCAGTGATTTACAAAAAATGTAGGCTTTCTATCCGGCTTTCCAGAATAGTCAGTGTAGCATCCTTTGTTTGACTTGAACCCTGTAGATTCATCCCAGAGAATCACTTTAGTCCACTCAATTGGAATAAAATGTCCGTTATGAACAATATGCTTATCACCGCCTCTATAGCTTTTCAGCGATGGAAATGAATCTGATATATTAGCTTCTCTCTCTGTCCACACGCGCCTATACGTCATAGGCCCAACAAGACCATCAGCTGTTAATCCATTTTTTCTTTGCCACTTTTGAACGGCATTCACTAAATTCACGTCAAACTCTTCGCAACCGAACCAAGATGGGTCCCACCCGAGGCTGTCAGAGCTTGACTTATTATAAAAGTCTTTATCCATCAGTCTTTCTCCCTTAAGAAAGTGATATTTTCTTTTCTACAGTGTCTAGCATATCTTCCATTGCGTATTCAGAATCGCCGAGCCTAGACTTTATTTTTGCTATTTGAATAGCTGCCCTTATTGCTTTTATATCAAGTGTGTCCTTATAAGACGTAAATAGATCTTTTTGCTCATCTTGGAGAAGCTTTTTTTCATTCTCTATTCTTATGAGTTTTTCTACAAACTCTTCTATTATTTCTCTTTGTGTCACTTTAAACTCCTATTATTCAAAGTCTATGTCAACTGCAATATTAATGTTAATCTTAGGGATTCTTATGTGATTTGCTAGGTTATGCTTCTTAGCTTCTTCTGAATTTAAAAACCAGTCTGCATGTCCCTTCTTGTGAACAAGCTTTAGAAAGTGATCGTCTTTCTTACCACAGTTTCTAGCCATCATCTTATAGACAATCTGATTAAGCCTCTCAGTTTCTTCTGCAGACGCTTTGATCTCTTCAACCTTTCCACGCTCCATAGATGAGACATCGTGAATCATGAGCGTTGCATCGCTGTCCATAAAACGGAGACCGTCCTCACCAAAAGAGAATAAAATTGCTCCACATGACATCGCCTTGCCCTCAACAATAGTTGCAACTGGTATCTCTGAATGCTTTATAGCGGAAATCATAGACATTAAGCTGTAAGCTTGTCCACCGTATGAATCAATCACAACTGGAATCACACTTTGACCTGTGTTATGTGCCATAGATATCTGCTGTTGAAACTCTTTTGCAGATTTTTCGTCAAACTTATTAACTGTCACAATTATAGGATTTTTTCTGAGCTCAACCTCTTTAATAAGATGAGATACTTTAGTTGTCCATTTCATGTTTTTAGCTAACTGAAGCTCGAGCCGCAGCCGCAGGTTGTCTTCGCGTTCGGGTTGTTAAACACGAAGCCCTTCTTCTGGAGTGTTTCGACGTAGTCGATCTCGGTTTCGCCGAGCATCTGCGCGCTGTGGGGATCGAGATAGACTGTTAAGCCACCAAATTTTAGCTGAGAATCATCCTCATCTATATCATCGTCTTCAACGAAGTCAAGGCCATAAGAATATCCTGAGCATCCGCCGCCGACTACTGCTACTCGCAAGCCGATCGGGTGTGCGTCATCATCATTTACTGCATCTGATGCTGCCCTTATTGCATTCTCTGTCATTGTTATTGACATTCTATATCACCCTTCATCATTCTTGCTCCTGTAGTCCTCAATAGCTGACTTGATAGCTTCTTCAGCTAGAACAGAACAGTGTATTTTCACCGGTGGGAGGCTGAGCTCATCAACGATTTCTGTATTTTTGAGAGTTGATGCTTCTTGTAATGTACGACCTTTTATCATTTCTGTTGCAAGTGATGATGCAGCTATTGCTGAACCGCATCCAAATGTTTTAAATTTAGCATCAACTATGCAACAATCTTTTACACTAATTTGTAGCTTCATTACATCACCGCACTCAGGCGCTCCGACAATTCCCGTTCCTACATTTTTATCATTTTTATCTAAAGATCCTATATTTTTGGGATTTTTAAAATGATCTAGGACCTTTTTTGAGTATGCCATGTTGCCTCTAAGCATAACTATGCTATCCGCACTTAGAATAACTGCAAGCAGTGCACATCACACAGCCTTCCTGATACCTGAGTGTATCTTCTGCACTACAATTTTCACAAACAGTCTTTCCTGGAACTGTGCCATCCTTAATATAAGACTTAAGAACTCTCGCTATAACCTTTGAAAATGAAAACATATCCATCTCTCGATCCTTCTGAAGCTGCTCGACTACATAGTGTATGTTTGCACCATGTCGTAGAGCGAGAGAGATAGTTCTAGTAAAACCAGCATGATTTGGATTGTCAAATACTGAGACTATATCTTTTATAATAAACTCATCTCCATTTTTCCCGACCCTAAGATCATAAATTGAATTTCTAGTCTTTCTTGAATGCTTTACGATTATGCCCTCCTTATACTTCTTGGGAATCTCTATGTACTGCTGTAGTCCTCCCATAACCTCATATGGCCTTCCATCTAGTGTACCTACAAGAATTGTCCATGCTTCTCCCTTAATAGATGCGTGATGTATATGACATGGAAGCTTATCAGGCCTGACTGGTGCCTCGTGTGTCTCAAACTTAGAAGTGTTCCCTAAGGATCTAATAAGCACACCGCTTCTAGATCCCTCGCGGTATACTGTCACTCCCTTGCATCCAGACTTCCACCCCTCTAGATAGATTTTCTTTATTGTCTCTACATCAGTGTCAGCTGGAACATTTGTTGTATTTGAAATCGCATGACATATCCACTTTTGTGCTGCAGCTTGCATCTTTACCTTAGCAACCCAGTCAATTTCACTAGACGTCGCTCTTGCATATGGGCTAGATTCAACTAAGTCTTCTATATTTGATGTATTTATCTCTTCATCAGATAAAGTTTCCATCCACTGCTTAAACCCATGATGATAAACATCATATTCTTGCCACCTATCTCCCACGTCATCAACAAAGTCAACACGACCGTCTAAATCATGCTCAGTTAGTTTTTTACGTCGAGTATACTTTACTAGATACGCTGGCTCGATCCCACTAGTTGTTTGTGTCAGTGTTGACACAGATCCTGCTGGAGCTGTAGTTGTAAGAGCAATATTTCTCCTTCCATATTTTTTAGAAAGCTCATATACATCTGGAGATGCACCCCATATTCTTTTCAAAAATTCATTCTCTCTCTCTTTGTTGTGATCATGAATTTCAAATGCTCCCCGCTCCTTTGCCATCACACACGAAGACTTATATGAATTAATGGCTAAATTTTTATAAAATTCCTCTACAGCATCAATAGACTCTTGCGACCCATAGCGAATTCCTAGTGCAGCAAGTGTATCACCAACTGCTGTCATGCCTAATCCAGTTCTTCTACCTAGATGTGCCTGTGTTTTAATATTTATCCACATATCCTTTTCAATCTTCTTAACACTTGAAGGCTCTGGATCATTTTCAATCTTTTTTATAATTTTTTTAATTTGTTCTATTTCAAGATCAATCATGTCGTCCATTAACCTTTGTGCTTTTTGAACAACACTTTGCATAGAAGAAAAATCAAATTCAGCCAGGGGAGTATATGGACTCTTCACAAAAGATAAAAGGTTAATAACCATAAGACGACAGCTATCATAAGGAGATAAAATAATTTCTCCACAAGGATTAGTAGAAGTAGACCCAAACCCTTTATCAGAATAGATGTCTGATGGCGTCAGTCTTGTTGCAGTGTCCCAAAAAAGAAGACCTGGTTCTGCACAAGAATGTGCACATTCAATTATTTCTTCCCATATTTCTCTTGCAGACACTAGTGAGGAAAATTTAGGATCATCAGAATCTACAGGAAATCTTAGCTGAAACTTTTTATCGTCATTGACAGCTTGTAAAAACTCATCAGACAGTCTTACACTAATATTTGCGCCTGTTACTCTTGTTAAATTTTGCTTGATCCTTATGAAATCTCTGATCTGCGGATGATGTACAGATATCGTAAGCATTAATGCACCTCTGCGACCACCCTGTGCCACCTCTCGGCATGAATTAGAAAAACGATCCATGAAGACCTCAATGCCGTCTGTTGTTCTTGCACAATTTTTAGTAGACAGGCCCTTAGGTCGAATCGTTGAAAGATCAAACCCTACTCCTCCTCGCCTCTTAGCAATTTGAACTAATTCCTGATCAGTCTTTAAAATTCCCCCATATGAGTCATATGGTGACTCAATAACGAAGCAGTTAGATAGTGACTGGATCTGGTATGGGTTACCAACACCTGACATAGGAGAACCCTGTGGAACTATATACTTAAAATCCTTGAAAAGATCATAGATCCCTTCCTCTGACATGGGATTTGGATATTTTTTCTCTATTCGTGCAAATTCACGTGCCATTCTGTGATGCATATCATCAGGTGTTAGCTCATGTATCACACCATCTTTATCAGTTAGAGCATATTTTGTCACAAAAACATTAGCAGCTAGTTCATCTCCTCCAAAATATTCAATACATGCACTAATTGCTTCTTCAAACGTCGACACATGACACCTCGATAATGTAATATTTACAGCGATAGTTAATCACCGTTAACCTCTTTCCACTTTTCTCTCAAAAGATCTCTTAGTGAACCTGAGTCTGTGTTGATAATATCTTCTATTGACATCTCACTTGCACTTTCAACAATTGAGATCTTTGACTTAGCAGTGTCTAAAAATACGGGAAATAAAATTCCGTCTCTTCCGGACCTATTCTTAGCAACAAATAGCCTTCCAGCACCAGATGATTTTTCAATAGGCTTTCTAGAAAGCGAGAGTACAACATCTGCAACCATTGCTTTTCCATAAGCCTCTGACATATTTTCTAGCCCTACAACAGATGAATTAGCAGCTTCTCTATTTGCCTGCGATGCTGTCCAGACAGGAACGTTTAGATCCATTGATAAGTTTCTTAGCTCCTCATATATTAACTTCAATTCATGACGAAGAAAATCAAGCTTTCTCGACGGCTTCATAATATCTGCATAGTCGATTATTATTAGTCCTGGAATAAATGACTTGAGAAGTAATTTTTCAATGTGATTTCTAATAGTCATAACAGACGCCGCACCAGTTGGATATTCCTTGATGATAAGCCTTCCTGTATCCATGCTCTCATATTTTTCAATTACTTCATTCTTTCTGTCAATAACTTCATTACTTGGAATGTCACAAAGGTTGCTATCATATCTCAGACCTACAGCTCTCTCAGAAAGTTCAAATGTATAGTGAACAACATTCTTGCCAACCTTAAGTGCCTCAACACCGAGGTGTACTAGGAAGTGAGATTTTCCAGCCCCGGTAGGAGCTGTTATAACTCCTATTTCTCCCCTACCCAATCCGCCGTTTAATAAATCTTTTTTATCAAGCTGTTGTAATCCAGTTGGGCAAGTCACTCTTGCAACTTTAGAAAATCTATGTTCAAAATCTTCAAAAAAATTATGCCCTAATGTACTTGACATGCCTCTTGAAATAGCATCTTTCATAACAGATATGACCTCCTCATATCTATCAGTGGCAACCATCTCAACAGATTTTTCAAGTGCACTCTTAAGTGCCTGTTTTCTACAGAAATCAAGTGATTTATCTTTAACAAATGCAAGATCACCCATATCAGGGCTAACCTTTAACCTGTGAAGAAATTCAATTATTTGATCTCTCAAAATTATATCATTTCCCTCACGTAAATCATCTCTAATGATTGTTATTAGCAAGGAAAGTGTTGGAAATGTCTTATATTTTTCAAAGTATTTAAAATATTTTTTTGTAAGATATCTTAAATACCTTACTTCAAAAAATTCAGGTGTCATTACCTCAAGCATCTGAGAACCCCAGGTATGATCTGTTAAAAGTGCTTGAAATATCTTTTCTTGAAAAGATTTTCCATACTGACTAAAGAGATCAGTATCAGACATTTTCACCTACCTTATGTGATTAAATGATAAAAATGCTCTATCAATGTTAAAGGATTGAATTCCCTCTTTTATTAAGGCTCTCATCATATGAATTTTATTTCTAGAAACAGCAAAAGTATCAATCAAATAATTAATTTTCTGTATTTGTGATGCTGAAAGATTAACGGTATCAAGATATATTAGCTTCCAGTTTCTTCGTATAAGATCTTCTGACGATACTATCTCTTGGTACGCTTTTATTTTTGTCCCCTCAGAGATATTCATGTTACAGACATCTATGATATCTGATATCTCTACAGATGTTGACTCTCTTAATTCTGGAAATCTTTTAGACAATGTTTTAAATCCGACACCCTTTACTCCTGATATATTATCTGAAGGATCTCCACATATGGCCTTTGCTAGACAAAAATTTTCAGGAGATATTCCAAACTTTTCTTTCACTTCTTTAAATGTCACTAATTTTTTCCATGTTGGCGAATAAATAATTGTCTTATTATCGAGAAGCTGATAGAAATCTCTATCAGAAGATACTATTACCTTTCTTTTATCTTTGAATGCATACTTTGACATGTAGCCTATCACGTCATCAGCCTCACAATCAGGAACATATACCTGCATCGCTGGCAAGAATCCTAAAAGATGTACTAGTGTTGCAATTTGATAGTTTCTATTTTCAACAGTATCTGGAATGTCTTTCTCATAGTACCTGTTTAGTTTCTGTGGCCTTCTTTTAGACTTATACTCACTGTATATTGCTCTCCTTCTAGTGGACCCGCCGCCTTCCCAGATAATAGCAACTTCGCTGGGCTTATATCTTTCAACAAGTGATATAACAGAATATAAAAATCCAACTATGCCACCTACATGACCACCATTGCTATTTAAAGCAGGATGAGCAACATAGTGACGCGTAAATAGATTAAGTGCGTCAACTATTAGCACTACCTTGTCTGTATTTTCCACTAAGCCTCAGGATCAATGAAATCCTCACTGATACTATTAACAAGAGACTCTACCTCAATGTAAGAATCTGTGTCTACATCAATGTTTTCTGGATTAAATTTTTTAATCATTACAATCTCTAAGAGATCATCAATATATTTCGTATACTGAGGATCTGACATTATCTCATCAAATTTTGGTTTATGAAACTTCTTTTCAGAGATAATTTCACCTGTTTTTGTGTCAGTGATAGTGATACACTTCCATGCTCCCGTACCAGAAATAGAGATCTCGTTGTCATTTATTATTTCTGGACCGTGCTTTCTTAGCACATCAAATATTTGCTCATGCTCCTTGATTCCCACACCAAAGTGAATTTCAAAATTAATCTTTCTAAATGGAGGTGCAACCTTATTTTTAATTGTCTTAGCTGACACGTGTATTCCGATCACGTCGTCACCATCTTTTATTTGCTGACCCGCACCAAGCTTAATTCTTGTTGAAGCATGGAATGGAATTGCCTTGCCTCCTGGGGTGATATCAGGATCACCATACATAACACCAATCTTAGTTCTTATCTGATTAAGAATTACAAATAGAACATTTTGATTAGCAATGACACCCGTGATCTTTCTCATCCCCTTTGAAATCGCTCGAGCTTGAAGGCCTATTGATTCTTTATCATAGTCACCTATTAGCTCGGCCTTAGGAGATGATGCTGCAACAGAATCCCAGACAATTGTGACAGGAACGTCTTTTTCCATTGCACGTGCCTTTAAAATAGTTGCCTCTGCAATTGAAAGAACCTCTTCTGTACAATGTGTATCAACGTACACGAATCTCTTAGAAACGTCTACACCAAGCAGGCCTAAATTTTCAACTGACGTGGCATTTTCTGTGTCAATATAAACGACAATTCCGCCCATCATCTGTGTTGTTCTAGCTATCTGTGTTGCGATGTGAGACTTTCCTATGCTAGGAGGACCAAAAATCTCTATGATTCTTCCCTCTGGAAGACCGCCATTTCTTCTATTTGAACAAATGTAGTCAAGCAAGTGAGAGCCAGTACTTATCCACTGACTGACATGTGTGGGTGACTCATCTTGGCTAAGATTATATGCCACACGAGAGCCATGTTCTTTATTTAAAGAAGCTATTAGGTCAGAAGTAAAGTCTTCTACCTTTTCTCCCTTCTTGGGTCTATTATTTTTTGCCATCTGTATTTTCTCTTGATATCATTAAAATAATATCTTGAAAGACTCTATTTGTTCAATATGAAAGAACCTGTCAGGATCTGAGATCCTGACAGGTTCGTATTAAGATACGTCGATATTAATCATCAGTCATAAGGTCTGCAAATGCATCATCAATATTACTATATCCAGAAGAGGTTGAGCCCTTTGTTTCTCCTTCTGTTGAAGTTTCAGTTACAGTTTCCTCATCACCCGATGCATCATCATTGATCCAGTCATTAACTATCTTAGATAGTTCATCATATGTCTTACAGCGATAGATCTCTGAGACATCTGGAATATTATTCTGCCACTCGCTTGCATTATCTGTGCTAGATGATAGAGGTGACTGCTTTCCTCGTGGCCTGACCTCAGTCATCGCCCACTTCTTACCAGGCTGCTTAGTGCAGAGAACCTTGATATCTCTTCCCTCTAGTGGGTCAGTGATGTCGCCGTAGTCCTCGTCTAGCATAAGTCCCATCAGGGCCTGATAGACAGTCTTTCCAAATCCCCAGATCTGAACTCCCTTCTCTTCCTCACCCCTGACGATGACGGGAGCATATGTCCGCATCTTCGGATAGAGCTTCTTGCAGAGCTCATAAGACTCCTTAGAGCCCTCATCTCTCAGGGAGTTGATCAGCTCTTGAATGGGATCAGGATCTCCGAACTGATTTGGAGCTAGAAGCCCGCGCTGCTCACCGATGTTATAATAAAACCACAGCTCCTTAAAGGGAAGTCCGTCATTTTCTGGGAAAGAGAGAAGTCGAACTGTGTGCTCCTCACCTTCAGTGGGCCGCCACATAACAGAGCGATTTTTAGATGTTCCGCTCAACCTATCGAGCTTTGCTCGAATTGCATCAAAGTCAATTGCCATTTTTAAATCTCCTAAATATTAAATGTTTAATGTGCAATATGTAATTTAGCTTACATGTATATGATATAGCATGACGCTATCAATGTTCATCTTTTAATTATTTATTCCACTTTATGTCGCCGACCGGTGTCGCCCGAGCGAATCCAGATCCTGCAGCCTGCCAAGCTGGCTTTCTCTTTCTTCCATGTGACGGTGCAGACATTCCAAGTGGAAGGATAACTCCAGCAATTCCTCCCGCACCAGAGACCTCATTAGCCTGGTCTTCAACCCAGTCATCATGTGACACCTCAGGATGAGACTCCTCACATGACTTACCAGGATGATCAGCGCCCTCTTTTGACTCTCTCACGATATCGTCAGGATCATCATTGTCTTCTACAGCATCATCTATTGCCACAGTAGGTCCAACTATTCTACTAATCTCTCTAGCGATCCACTGGTGTGCAGCATTGTTTAGGTGAATGCCGTCACCACTATCATAAGCTGGTAAGATACCACTCTCATCACTTAATGCTGACGCAGCGTCGATGACTATGTCAGCATTTGATCGTATCCAATCGTTAACCCTTTTAGTTTGCGCGAGAAGAATACTCGGATTACGTCTTTCGAGTCCCTCACCTGGACGCTTGACTGTAAATACTCCCGGCTCGCGCTCCTCTAAAGCATCACATCGTAATCGATAACAATCCTTTTGACCCTTATCTTCGAGATCTATGACATCACCCTTGCTTGACTTTATCCCATATGGATCATTCTTTAGACATTTATCATATTTTTTACTCCAGCGCCCTACAGCAGGAACTAAAGTAATTCCTATGACCCTTATCTCCTTTGGCGGGTCGAGCTGTGGTCCCCTGTTTTTTACTTTAGCATAATATGACCTCAGGTCATTAATTACATCACCCACCCAAGACTCTTCTGTGAACCCAGTGCCTTTTCGTGGGAATTTGCCAAAGCAACCTCTTTCAGACATAGGATTATTAATTCCCACAAAAATTACAACATAGTCTGGATTACCTCGCAAGGCCTGTGCCAGCTTTCCCCCTAGCTGAAAGCTGGCCTTACCGCCTGTGGCGAACTTTCCGACGTCGATGTCGTCACCAAGAAGGTTTATATACGACGTATTGTTGTTGCCGACTCCGACAGTATTACTGTCTCCAACAGCTACTACTTTTTTTTTGACTCTTTGACAATCCCAGCGATATCTTGTCGAATTAACCTTCTCAGAGCGAGATGTCTCTCCTCATCGAGCTTAAGCTTATTCCTCGCCTGGTAGTTGACAACTCCTCCATCAGCTGTGTATGAGACAGAGAAGTCATCATAGCTATCAAGTGTTTCAAATTTATCGACCTGCTGAGACTCTGGTTCGATAACAGGAACATTTCTGAACTGATATCCTGTGGGATTAGGAGGGTGCATAGAGGGATAGTCTGGATAAGATGTCTCTCTTAGCGCTGTCTTAACTGTCTCTCTTATGAATTTTCTTAGATTCTTCATATCTTTTCTCATAGTTCTTTCCTCTAAAGATAGTTGTTGTCCTTGTTGTTGCTGTCGTTGAATGTGAGCTACTGCTGCAGCTGGATCTGAAAAAGTTAGATCCTCAACTCGAAAAGCTTGTTGTTGAGGAGCTTGCTGACCTGATCTTATCGGAGATCTCACATAGTCATAAGAATTATAGCCCCCCTCAGGGATTATTCTATTTTGATAAACAAATTCCTGTCCAACTGCTGCTGCTGCGTCTTCCTGAATGTGATAGTCATCTATGAGGTCAGCTAGAAGTATCATCCTGCGCGGAACTCCAAGTATCACACCTTTATTATCTCTAAATACCCTTGGTGCAGCTCCAGAGTCGAGAATTCCCATGAAGAACTTGAGTATTGGTGTGATGATTCCAGCGACTTTTGCCTTTGCAGCTGTTTTTGTTGCCAGCGATGTGGCTGGTCCTGTCGGACCTATGCCCCCGATCGGCATGTGAGTAAATTTTGGTGTGGCTAATCCTGTGACCTGAAGAGCCCTTTTAAGCTTAACAAGATTATTAACTATTGATGTCATCACACTGGCAGCCTCTCCGATCGGCCACTCTGCATCTGGAACTAACTCGAGAAGTCTCTGAAAGAGGTCGATCAGGTTAACTGTAATGCTATCTAGCTCATCATTCATCATCTCAACTGTGTCATCACTTGGTGATTTTAAGAATGCGGTGATCGCGACATCAGAATTATCCATGTCATCTTTCAGCTGTTTTATATTCCAGCCAGCGAGACCAGCGGCAGCAGGTACTCCAAAGAGTGGTACAGCTGCTAAAGCAGCTGCGCCTATGTCTCCTGCTATATCTCCAAATATCTGTGTAAATATTCCCTCAGTGACCTGGGTGAGACGATATCGGCTATTCTCGACGACATCATTCTCGTCAAAGACGTGACGTTCTGATATTCCGAGAGCTCTTGGATGCTTCACTTTAAAATCCCTTGGAGTCTTTCTGCTTCTTATGGCAGAGACATCCATATCATAAATATTCACATCGTCCTCTTCTTGACTGGGAAACATTACAGCCTCATATTCCTCATCCCAGTCCTTATTGACCCTTGCAAGGTATACAGAGTATGTAGCGTCAGCAGACAGAGAAGGAGAACCCTTGAAGCCTGTCTGGTCCCACCGTATCTTGTCACGACCTATCTTCTGCTTATAGTCATCTCCGCCGCCTATCGCTCCCACAACAGGAATGCCGATCCCTCTTCCGGACCACACACCCATTTCTGGCTTAACTGGACTTGGTTTAAATCTTTTGCTCATACTCTAATATTAATTATTATATCAGAGGATTAAAAACCAAGAAGGTCAGATCAATGTTTGTTTTCTAATTTTTCCCTGTGGACAACGATAGACTTCGCCTGCTGTGTTAGAATTGCTAGTGACGGCTCATGTCCGACATAGAATCTATTTTCCTCAAAGTGAGATCCAGGTGCTAGCTGAATAGATAGCCACTCCTCTCGTGTGAGACGCACCCCAAAGTGCTGTAGCAAGAATAGTGTATTATGTGAGACAGACACTCTAGAAAGGTCCTCATTAAACTTATATAGCTGTCCTAGCTTATCTCTATGCCACTCTGAGTCCTGTTCAAGAAATAGGGGTGCATCTAGGCCTCCGACCTTTCCTAAGTCATGCAGTAGTCCCACCTTTAAGATAGAGCCAGTTGTTACTCCCATGTCAAGGGTATCATTTAGTTTTCGCATGGTCATCGTAACATCTAGAGAGTGCTGGATTAGCCCACCTGGGAAGCAACCATACTGATCTCTTCTAGTAGAGGCCGGTGTCATTATAATCCTCTCGCCTAGTGACTCTAGCAGTGAATTAAGATTGTCGTCAGATAGCCTCTGACAAAGCTTTTCAAATGTTTCCCAGTTTGACTGGATCTTTTCAAGATCATTCATGTTTATCTCCGCCTATAAATTCTATCTTTATAGGAAATCTTTGTTTAAATTTTGGCACCTCTAGACCAGATGATGTTATCTCTCTGAGAGACGCTAGGGCTGACGCATCTAGATCTAATAAGATCGCATCATGGATGATGTAGAGAGGTTTAAATCTCGCGTTGAGGTCATCTAACTTGCTCTTAAGCATACTAAATGCTAGGAGAGATGCATCTGCTCCTGTGGACTGTAAAAAGTGATTCACTAGTGCATCTCCGGCAGGAACTCTTCTTCCATAGATATTTTCAATGAAGCCCTTTTCCCTGAACTCTCTCTTTAGACCCCTCTCTAGATGTGGTATGTCGAAGTAGTCTCTAATTCTCATTAATATATCTCTGGCATCTAGACTCTCAGGGAGCTTCTTAGATAGCGTCCATGGGCTCATTCCATATATGCACCCGAGTGTTGCTATCTTAGCCTGCGACCGTGAGACCTCTCCCCCGAGCACGTCATTCATGATAGTGTCATATATGTCTTCAGGTGGAGTCTTTTGTGCGACGCACAGAGCTATCCTGGGCTCAAGAGACACTATGTCAGCCTGAACGATAGATCCGTTCTTGAACTCAGATCTCATCATGCCTCTATACTTCCTCTTCAGGGTGAGGATATTAGGTCCGCTCGTGGCTGTCAGGCGGCCCGTGACAGTGTTGCTCTGGGTATAAGACGAGTGAGGTGCACGTCCACTTTCATCAGGTAAAAACTTTAGAAGGTCTGCTCTGGACTTATCTGTCGCGTCTATCAAAAAATTCTCTATCAGAAGCTTATCGACAATGGGCGGACAGAGGCTCTCTAGCATCCCTCTGTTGATCACGAATTCATTCATATAGTAACTGTCATTCTCTGTCCTGATGATCATCCAGAGCTGATCTAGGATGCCTGAGAGGTATCTCTGAAACTGATCGGGCGGGATGGCATGCATCCATGGTATCCTGACATCCCTTCCCCTTGTCATTGACTCCCAGGCCACTGCGTGCGGTGTGTCTTCAAATCCTGATATCTTCTCTCCGAGAGCCTCTGCTATAGGTAGCAGGTCTCTGTGACCGGAGACTCCAGGATAGACCCACGAGTCACTCGGAATGCTCGACGCCCATGAGAATTCTGTTCCGTCATGCACGAGGTGCCTCGGTGTTCCTAGTGTGCTGTTCAGTATCGTGACTTTCACGTGTTAATAATACAGACTGTGAGTTACATGTATTGAATTTTTAGCTGTGGGCTATCCGATGTTAGCGGTGGAGATGTGCCCCCAGGCATCTCCCGCACCTGCACTACATATCTCCCCGAGGCGTGGGAGTGCTGATGCGAGGACACCCCTGAATGTATTCATCGTTCCATTTGACACAAATGTCATGTCAAGTGATGTCTCAAACCTACCTGCGCTTATCGTATGTGTTATTCCTGTGACCCTGTATAGGTTATCTGCTGTGGTGCCTGTGCCCATGTCAATAAAAAATTGCTGCCCGTACTCAACTAGTGGGCAGCCGAGGAGAGTGATCCTAGCTGATGCTGGTATCACCTTCACCTCCTCGAGATCATTACTTGCGCCAGGCTGCACCTGATTTCTTTGTGATATTGCATTCAGTAGTAGCACGTTATTAACAGCACCTGAGGTGTTAGAGCTGAGAGATACAGACTGCATCGCGCTGAACTGTGACCCAAATGTCATACTGGGAACAGAGCTCTTGAGTATGTCCTTTATCTCTGCGTTAGATATGTTAGCAGTGTATACCATATACTCTGTCCTGTTGTCAGCAGAGTCTGTAGATTGCCTTAGTGAATTTCTGTTCTCTAGGCAGTCACTGACCGACGTGTCACAGCCGTTAGGCCGGACGCCTTCATACAGGTGCCGGTAGCTGGGGCCGGCTGCAGATGTTGATCCCTTTATCTTTATGGCCATATCGGCGTCATTCATGGCAGCTAATATGAATCTCTGGTCATCGTGAGGTGTTGAATTTGAGTCAAATATGTGGATCCTGAGTATAGACTTATCAGGGTCTAAGACGAATGTATCGTCGTCCTGAACTGAGTATGCTGGAAGTGTCTCGAAGTATGCCACGACACGTGGGATGATAAATACAGGCTCTCCTCCCTCTCTGTACATCCTAATGAGAGCATCGCTGATCTTATTACTCACACTGTGTACCTGGGACTGGTGCTCACGCTGCTCTGCCTCAGTTGCTCCTTCCATGTCCCGCTTTTCTAGGTCGCTGAGCTTACTATACAGGGTTGCCATCTCAAATCCATAGTTTAGATCTGTCGGATCATTGACAAACTCACCATTGATCATGTTAATGAAACCCTCAACTGACATTCCCGGAAAAGACTCCGCATACTCCATTAGCTTCATGTGAAAGTGTGCATAGTCAACTAGGAAGTTAGCGATGGTGTCATAATTGCGTGCCTCTCCTGCTCTAGCATTAAATCTATAGAACATCATCTGCACCTCATCATATCTTCCTGACGCTGCAAGAGGCCTTCCTACAAATGCTAGAAAGATCATCCCTAGTGAAATCATTCCTCCGCCGTGTGCTTCTTCAGCTAAGATTGCAGCCATGACGGCCTCAAGGAAGGGAGGAGGTAATGTGCTACGAAAGGCGTCAGGCTGGGCAACTAGTGCTAGAGAACGTGCCCTGAGCTCTTTCATAAGTGTTTGATTGCTTTTTGCAACTAGGCCTATGTCATTTGGGTCTGTTGGGTCGCCGACGAGAAGCTTAATGATAGAGTATAGATCATCCACAGCCGGCACTCCCTGCTTGCCAGAATTTAGCAAGGCGAGATACTCTGTCCACAGACTTCTAGGGATAACTGAGCTATTTGAGTTAGCTGCGTCAAGTGACACACTTATTCTCTGTCTTATCTCTCTAGATGCGTCATCATTCCCGTTATATGAGTCAAATAGCCTTGCTAGGTGAGTCGTGATCATGCTCTTGAGAGGTGCTGCTGGAACGACGTTACCAATAGCTATCGGAAGTGACCTAGCATCTGCGCCGCCTCGAGATGCTAGCTCCATCCTCACCTTAACCTGACCGTCATTTCCAATTGTAAAGTTAGATGACATGATGTTAAAGATGCCTCGTGTCCTCATCGAATTGATCAGAGTTCCGTATACATTAGAGCTCTCACTAGCACCACGCTTGCCGAGAGGTGTGGACCACATCGAGTCATTTGGATGCATCCATCCGTATTCTAGCATGATATATGTCGTGCCGAATAAGTCAGCTGATATCAGCGGTGCTATGTCTGACATCCTCGACCGATCATGTAGAGTGAAGCTTATTGTTGCATTCCTATTAGCTAGCAGTGCCTGACCTAGTCCTCTCACGCTGATGCTGATTGTGTCTAGTGTGAGAAGAGGCTGCATGGGATCTAGCACACCTCCAGACATTCCTGAGAAGTTTTGAAATATGCCGCCATCTTCGCCCTTCCCAGTGCTGTTTATGTCAGCATTAACTAGAGTCTGTGGAGACGTGAATAGCTCCATTCCTGCTGTTGATACAGACTCTCCCCACTGATCGAATCCACTCTGGCTCGATGCATCGACTGTCGCGTCTGTGATTATCTGTCCGGGCATGCCACCCACAGCTGCGACCCTGAGTGCAGACCTCATTCCGATCTTATCATGCCCGGGTCCCGGAAGACTGCCGTCATTGCCATTCATCCCAAGGAATCTCAATAGTGATAGCTGCTTTGTCCTCTCTCCGAGCAATGGAGGGACTGCGGCGACAAAGAACATGTTGATATAAGGAACGCTGAGTGACATCTCAACTGTTGGAATTGCATTTGCAAATAAGCCGACTGCAGCTGTATTCCTTGTGGGCGGACCAATCCTGAGGTTTGGAAATAACCACGCTGAGAGTGATGGGGACATAAACCTGTTAGGATCCTTGGGTGCGCTGTTGACGAATCTCCCTGATCTGTCTTCTGCAAATTTACCCTCCTCCCCATCACCAGAGGCATAATCCTCTGCGATAGACCTGATCATCTTGTGTATCTCTGCTTTGTCTTCTGCTCTATCTAGGATCATCTCCCCGGCGGGTTCATCAGGGTCTGCGCACTCAAGAGGATTATAAGCAGCTGTCTTAACTAGTGGCTTTAAGCTATCTAGCTCTGTCCATAGTCCTGGCTCATAGACACACTGGACGAAATCATCGACACCGGCATACTGATTACCGCCCTCATTTACCTTAAACTTTTCAAGCAGGCGAGTCACAGACAAGAGATCTTTCGTGAAGTACGCTCCCTCTGACGTGTCGAGTAGCATATAGAGAAGGTTATCAATGATCTCTGCGTTAACTCCCTGCCCCGCTGCTGCGAGTGAAGCACCGAGGTCAGCAGCAATGAGAGCATCTATGTCTTGCCCAGATCCCAGTGCTGCCTTATTAATGATTTCAAGTATGTCACCCCTGCCGAGAGCTGCATAGTACTGATTTAATAGCCTGATAGCTGCAGATAGTCTGTTAACTGAATTAGACTGAGTATTACTAAGACCGTTCATGTCACCTCATCATTGACATGATCATGCCTGGATTAGTTGGAATCCTGATGAGAGTTCCTGCTGGCACCTGGAGGCACCAGCCTATTCCTGATGCTGCAGCTATTACCCACCAGAGTGAAGCGGTTCCGTATGCTCTTCCAGATAGGTGATCAAGCCTCACACCCTCTGTGAGTGTGATAGACCTATAGGATATCTGTCCAGTGTCACATGCCCTGTGTATCTTACCTGACAGGCTTGGAGTTCCTAGGATCCTCCTGCCTAGTATCTGTGGTGTGAATGTGTACCTGCTAAATGACATTATCTATCACCCCTCCTCCGGTGTATCAGTTCCTGAGCTCTTCTTGACTGTCGCGATCCTTCCTGCATTAGTATATGCATCTAGTGAGGCACGGCCACTATCATTATACGGATCACCCGCGACATTCCGCATCACCTCTCCGACATTATAGATTGGTGCCCTATTGAATCCGGAGTGATCAAGTCCTGGTGGGATGTCGTGGATCACGTCAAGACTCATGTCGACTTTGACCGCCATAGGTGCCCGAGAGTTATGATCTATCTCCCAGTTATAGTCCATCCAGTCAAATGATAGTCTCGTTATTGCTCCTGCTAGTCCTCGACCCCTAGAGGACTCAAAGGCCTTTGTGATCGGATTATTCTTAGCCTGCATGAACTGGGCCTGTGTTGTTGCAAAGAGATTATCAGATACGATATCAGCTGGAATTCCAGCTATAGACGCTAGCGTGTTAGCTGCCTCCTGAAGGTGTCCTGATCCTGCCTGTCCAATGCTTAGAAACGGCAGAACATACATGTTAAATATCCCTGAGGGATTTGGCAATAGCATGGAGTGTGTGACATCAGTGAACTTCATGAATAACTTAGCTGGTGCATTTACGTCGATCACCATCACCTGGTACTTAGTCTGCCTCAGAGGAGTTCCCTTATTACGAGGGCCCTTGAATGGGGCGGTGTGTCCGTCTCTCTCAGACTGCAGCATCTGTTTCTGTCCGTCTATCTGTGATGGCTTCACGATGATGACCTTCAGCGGCCTATTTATCTTCCACTTTCCAAGTGAGTCTCCAGACTTCGCTGTAAAATTCACGTCATACCCAGCTGTTGCCCTGAGATACACGACGTTGAGCGGAAAGTATCCACGTAATTGTGGGCCTGCCTCTGTGTCTAGCATAGACATAGCATACTCTATGCCCCCCTTCAGTGTGACAGAGGGCACCGATGGCTGTGAGACTGAGTCGGGATCCTTGAACTGCCTGTTTATAAAGAACATAGCAGCGGGATTTGCAAATCCATTCTCTAGAAGCTGTGACACAACAGAGCCAACAGCTCGTGCCACATCAGCCTGAGGAATTTTAGCTATGAGTGCCATTGGAGATGCAAACATCACATTAAAGACCTCCCTGTGGACCGGGTGCATGCCAGCCTTAGCCATCGCATCTGGTACTGTAGCTAGGGTCTTCTGCGCAACAGCCTCATCGACGAGGCTAGGCTTAATTCCTGTGTCTCCTATTCCAAATAGCCTTGCAAGGTTAAATCTTGAATAATTTCCCTTTATCACGTCACCGACCCTCAGTCTGATGATCGGGGATCCTCCGAGGACCTGGCTGAATGGCTGGATAAATGTGGATTTTCCGAGTGCACGTGCACTTGCTAGCTTATCGCCCTGTGTCCACTGCGGATATATCATCGTAGTCAGCTTATTTATCTTCCACCACATCTCATCAAAGTCTGTCTTAGATGTAGACGCTATGATGAATGAGAGTGATATGCTACGTGTCGTGCTCTTGAATGTCTGAACAGGGTCCATTCGACCGTATCCTGCAGTTGACGTGAACCTCGGGTTATACGAGTCACCGAGTTGTGTGATAAACGCGTGGAAGGAGACGATCTCATTTGTTCGTAGGTCATGGAAGTAAAATGGGACATACTCTGCATCTAGAAAGTTTTCCATTCTCTCTACGACGTCACTTGGAATTCTTGCGTTCTGCCCCTCCATGGCAGGATCTATGTAAGTGTCTTTAATGAGGCTAGACCCAACCAGTCCCTTGAGGGGATTCTGGCCTGTGGCAACTGTGTTGAGCTGGATAGACGCGTTAATGATATTCTGTGATATCATGTACATGCTTGGAACTGAGTTTCCCCTCCACGCTAGGGCTAGGTTTGTATTGCCATCCTGACTCCTGCTCTTAGAGATCCTGGTGGCTGGGCCGTCAGGTAATGCATCTACATTAAATGGACTAACTGATGATCCTGGTGTCTTTGCCTCCTCAACAGATCCACCTGATGCCTTTAGGGCGACGTCACCCGTTACTGCCATGACATTTAATATGTCTATTATGCCTGACTTTGAGATCTCAAAGAGAATATTACTGAATGAGCTCGTCGTGTTTCTTAGTCCCTCACTATTTACTATCTGGTTTGTCGTCACAGAGATGTCTGAGTAAGATCTCAGTATCTTTCTTGCAACAGATAGCCAGAAGCCTGATGACTCTCCAAGCATTGGTGAATTATCTACAGTTTCACTGAGTGAGCTCATAGCTGTTGCGGTATTTGCTGATGAGGCCTCAAATGATGAGAAGTTTATGTTAAATAGCAGGTCAAATCCTAGGTTCACACATGTCTCATATGGATAGTCGGTGCTTGTGAGAATGACACGCCTAAATAGCTGCATCTTTGATAGATGAGGTATGACCCTCGCCTGTCCCTGGAAATAAGGACCATTTAGCAGGTCAACCCTGTTGCTGAGGCCACCGATGAGAACTGAGTCAAAGACGACCTTTGAGAATGCCATCATGGCAACTATGGCGCCCGCAGCCTGTGACACAAGGACGTGATGTGACGTCGAGCTCGTGAACGGTGTGTCGGGTGTGTTTATCGTTCCGTGAGATCTCGTGTATCTTGTCTGACTCAAGTCATTATGTATGAGAAGGTCCCCTCTCGCAGCACGTGTCGACTCTCCAGACTCCCCACTCGGTGCACCGAATGCATTTTTAGCACGCAGGACCGCTGGGTCAATCAACCGATTAGTATAGTCAGTTGACTCCCTGTTAGCTGTGTTATCAAGATACACAGGATCATTTGGATCTACACTTCCGTCATCGCCTGATGGAGAGGTTGACTTATCCCAGCCGGCTGCCTTTATCATAAGTGACTCCGCAACATTTTTGAGCTCGTCACTTATCATCTCGACAGCCTCCTTGTCATAGTCACCAAATAGATTCTGAGATGTTGTTGTTCCCTGAATAGATTCTCCCATCTCTAGAGCACTTACTGTAGTTGGATATTTTGAGTATATTTTCTTCCTTCCGTCAGATGCTGGGTTGAATCTACTATTCCTGACGAGGTCTGACTCGACCTGCTCCTGGAGGATTGACTCTGGGAGATATCCGCTATCAGCGAAGCCCTGGTTTCCCATGTCCTCTCCAACTATGCTTGACAGCATCGTGTGTCCAGAGTGGTGAGGTGTCTGTGCACTTGGGTCATCCTGAATTCTTGGATCATTATGGCCTGTCTTATCGATTATGTCAGACAGGTCATTCTCACCGCTGTCGAACATTCCAGAGTTAGAGTAAGAGGTCATGACAGGTCCCAGGTCACGGTTTAGGCTATCTGACTCTGACGTCGTGACGAACGGACGGACGACACCCTGTTCCTCTGCCGCAGGAAGGACATTACCTCTGTCAGACGACGCAGCCTGCTCTATCCCTGGCTCTAGAGTGAATAGGTTGCCTGACTCGTCTACGATAAGCTGTAGCCACTCTCCCAGTAGTCCCTCACTCACTCCTCCCTCGTGGAGGCCTAGTAGTTCCCGCTGTGTTCCTGGATCTATTCCTAGGTCAGCTCCGACTCCATCACCACTCGGATCATCGATCGTGTATGCTATCCGATTCTCTGTTGATATCCCACCGTCTAGGTGCACACCGGCTGCAGCCAAGAAGTCTTTTAGCTTTTCTCGTGCCATTTCTTGACCTCCTTAGCAGTTGTCACCTCAGCTATCGCATCTATCATCTCAAAGAATCCCTTGTCATCTGCTGCGAGTGACTGTATGTGATTAGCTAGCTCACTCAGCGGCCCTGTTAGTGCCTCGAGCTCTCTCTCGACCTGCTTTATCTCCTCCTCAGATAGCCCACGTATGCTATTCTTATATAGCTCGCTCTCCCTGACGTCCTTCATGAAGTCCATATCACACCGTGGACCCAGGTGTTGAGTGACTGACCTGTACGCCGCCGGTCCCAGTTCCTCTGACTATCTGGTCTATCAGGGCTACACTGTCAAGATTGACTATTACCTGCACGCTATTATTGTCAGGGTCAGTGTTAGTTTCGACTTTCTCGAGGACTTCTTTGAGCTCATCTAGACTTCTAGAACTAGATGTTGGACCGCCGGCATGTCTCGGTGCTCGGCCGCGGTGACGTGCGGGAGTTCCATCCTCTGACTCTTCCTCAGCAGCTTCTTCATCCTCACCTACGACCCTTGCTCGTGACGCTGCTCGTAGCCTCTCTCCTGCGATGTCAGCGAGGGATGCAGTACTTTCTGCTCCCATGTACTCTTGAACTAGCTCTGGGTCTAGACCGAATTGCTCCTGGATCCTCCTGAGGTCTGCAGAGTTAAACGTCTCTTTCATCATCTTCATGTCAGCTAGAAAAGACCCAGCGCTATCCTCTAGTGCCTGCATGTCCTTTCCTTGTGTCCAAGCTGAGCTCGACATGAGTGACCGTATCTGTGCCTCGTAGTCCTCGCCTAGGTGTAGCCTCTGCCGTAGGGCTATCTTGTCATCCTCATTGAGCTCATCATATGTCTGCTCATATGTCCTGGCCACATCCTGGACCATCCTCGTCAGAGCACTATCACTCTGACCTAGCATGACATTCATTGACTCTGCGTTGATGTTCTCCATCTCGCCGAAGCTCTCCTGCAGAGCAGGTGGAAGAGCGTCAAACGCGAGCTTGAAGCCCTCAAAGACCTCCCTTCCCGCGGGAGACATGCTGCGCCTTTCCCAGCCGCGTGGGGGCCTCGTAGAAATTTTGAGATAGTCATTCTCGATCTCTCCGAATGCGTTAGAGAATCCAGTTGTCAGGCCCTCTGTCATCCTCTCGACGATCGCCATCCAGGGAGCGCCAGAGAATCTTGTCCACTCTACCTCTACGCCGTTGACGATGGCAGTTGTCGTTTCGTAGACCTTCGCACCCGCAGTTCTTACGTCTGTGTTGAGCGTGTTGATCCAGTCCATCAGGCCACCTGCTGTCTCCATAGATAGCGGGCCCTGAGCCAGGTCCTCCATCGCAATTGTGAGCGCGTCAGACTTCTCTGTCGAGTCTGTCAGTGCCTCCACCGCCTGGTGTCCGAACCTGATAAATTGCTGCTCCGCTTGGAATGTCGAGTCTATGACACCCTCCCTGAATGCCTCCTGCATGTGATCTCTCATTGCATCAGCACGCATCTCAGCAGCATTGCTCATCACCTGGATGTCATCCTGTATCTCATCCATGGCAGCTCCCGTATCCGTGGCAACGCCTGAAGTTGCCATCGAGAGCTCCTCGAATGATGTGATAGCTGTCCTAGGATCTAGTAGTCGTTCAACGGAAGCGACGTCCTTGAGGTTCAGCTGCTCCTTTATGAGACGCTTCTCAGCGAGACTGAGCTGGTCAACTGACTTTCCTGTCTGGAGGAAGTCCTGCCTTATCCGTCGCAGGAATCCCCCTTGGTCCTCATTTGCTAGCCTCATCAGCTCCATGGCGTCAAGCTGAACTCCGAATACAGTCGTGAGAGCTGATACGGACTGAGATGCCTGCTCGAATCCTCGGAACTGACCCACCATTCCTGATAGGTCACCGTATGCGATGCCTATCTGGCGCAACTCAGAGCTTATTCGAGCTGACTCGACAACTGTGACATTTCCAAAGTTCTCGGTGTCACTTATCATCGCTGACATGTTCTGTGCGATGAGCTTAGCTGAGTCACCTGTGTAGTCAGCTACCTTATTAGCATATACGACAGCCTCCCTCAGCATATCTGTGCCAGCCTCGCCTGTCAGGCTTATCTGTCTCCTTATGAAGTCGCCTGTCTGCTTCGACTCTAGGCCTATGCCCTCTCCAAAGAGTTGCATCTCTATTGCAAGATTTGCATTAGCTGAGCTCAGCAGAGCGTAATTACCTGCCTGCTCCTCAGCCATCTCATTGAAGTATTCCATGGCCTCGCCGACATCCTTAAACACAGCTTTCAGACTCATCTGATGTATCTCATACATCTCTGAGGTCCTATTCATCTCACTGTAGACATCTCTTGTCGTCGACTGCATGACCCTGGCCATGTTATTTGTAGGTGATAGGATGTCGTCACCCAGCCCACCGAATTGGTACTGGATCTTGTCATATGCTTCACGCATCTTCGAAGGAATCTGGCTAGCGATAGTCGCGCCAAATTGATCCCACGTGTTCTGGACTCCCTGTCCTACCTGCTGGAGCTGGCGACCAAGTGTGATGAAGTCAGATGCCTCCTGATTCGCACCTCGGACGTTAGCCCGCCAGCCGGCTGTTGCTACCTCACCGCGTTCGGCCTGATTTGCTGCCTCACGCCAGACCTCTGCCTCGGACCTGGTCATGCGAGATCTTGTTTCGTCTACCATCAGATATCCCTCTGTCTAATATGTATTACGCTACAGAGAATCACTTAAAGCTCTTTGGCCCATCTTTCGGTGGTGATGATGCTGCCTCAAGGCCCATCTCTCCCATAGGAAGATCTCTCACATTCCTTCTTGACGTGTTGTCTGACTGACGCTTCCGTGCGTCAGCTTGGTCAGAGTACTCATCAGCGATCCTCTGTATAAACCACTTCCTATATGCGACAGGCATAGACGAGATATCACTATAGTCGATCTTGAGATGAAAGAGGAGGAGGAATGCCTCCTCAAGAAATTGCTCTCTTAGACTACGAGCTGGGCCAAAAAAAATTGATTCCTATCGGAAGAGGTACCTGAGATGATTCTCCGCAGCCTGGACACTTCATCCAGCCCTCCATATTTATCCCGGGTTCACTCTCTAGCATATACTGCCTGATCTTTCTAGAGTCCTGTGCTGGCATTCCACTTATGAATGCGTTGATCTTATTCTGGTCTGTGATACCATCCACAGACACGATGAACTGCTCGAGCCTAGCTGTCACAGCATTCTCTACCTCAAGATCAGGAATAAGCTTCTTCTTTCTCTCTGCGACCAGAGCACGCTCCTCTTCGTCCCTGCCTGTCAGAAACCTGAAGTGTACGACCTTTTTTGTGACAGGAAGTGTGTATGAGAATAAGTTCTCACCAGGACTCACAGGCTCTATCTCTAGGCGTCTAATTTCTAGCTCTGCAAGATTAAAACTCTGCGTGCTTCTATTTGCACACTCTGGACAGCTTACCTCTGCTCCGTATCTAGTTCCGTATCCAGTTACCCTCACAGAGACCATCAGAGCGTTTCTATCTCCGAGCAGCAGGTCTCTCACGTCAACGGTCTTGTCAATCAGGCATGACTGAAGAAGATGAGTGATAACAGTTCCATTTTGTATTAGAGGTCTTGACGCAAGAATATCCTCCTCTCTTGCTGTCATTGCCCTGATGTCTAGAGTCTGCCTTCTAAACAGCGGGCTATTTGCAGGATATACCTTCCCCTCTGACGGAACAGGAACTGACTCAACTGGAATTTCCCAGCCAAAATCCTCTTTCATAATATCACGAACTGTAACTTCAGGGCGACTCGACATTAAATCCTCATCTTCTTTTAGATAATTGTTCAGCTAAATCATTTCAATGTAAAATAAAAAGGTCCCCCGTAAGGGACCCTCTATAAGGATAATTATCTCGGACTCTAGAATTGAAGAACAGCGTTATCAAATCTTAGAGTTAATGAGATCTCAACAGGCTCCACATCATTGTCATATGTGAGAGAGTTATAGTTAGCATCTGTGATAAATGCTCCCTTTATATCCCACAGCTCAACAACAGTTCCTACGGGATCAAGTAGCTTGCACTGGATATCTCTCTTGTAGAAGTCAGCATATCCTGCTCTTCCAGACACAGATTCATAGTGCGTTCTCACCCACTCCATCACCTGCTGAGCACCAGACGGTGCTATTGGATCGTGAAGCGTGATACCCATCGTGCTAAATGTTAACCTGCCTGCGACGTATCGCTTAGCATTGATGAAAGGAATCTCCTTCTCAGCAATTGCCATCTGCGGTCGTGCAGCAGTTTTCATTAAGAATGCATCAACACCCTCTATAGCAAAAACCCACCTAAATTGTCTTTTGGGCTCAAACTTATTTGGAAGCATGTCGGTTACAGAAAGTGTCTCAGCCATTTAAAATTCTCCTAACATCATTAAATATACTACTAGCAAAGATTATTCTAAGCTCCGAAGAAGTTACCTGCATTTGTGACTACAAAGTCTAGAGATACGAACTCAGCCGTTCTAGTGGGCTGTATGAATATCTTACCTCGTAGAGTGTTATTTTCAACATCTGCCTGTGTCGTAGTTGTTGCATCAATAATAACCTTATACCTATCCACACCACTCTTTTCCTGGATGCTCTGTAAGATCGGTGTGACAAGTGCATTAAATTTATCTAGAGTCTCCTGTCTATTGGGTTCAAATAGCATTAATCTTGCTATATTTCTGACAGACCTTCTTATATTAATAAGCAGGCGTCTCACATTTACCCTGTCTAAGGCTGATGCCTCTGCTAGCAGTGTCTTCTGCCCCCAGACCATCATTCCAGTTCCAGGGAACTTAGTTATCGGATTAATTGATGCATCATAGATCTCATCAAGATTAGCCTTATTTAGCGGAAGTGTCGATAGTATCACGTCATCTAGGGCTCCTCTCGAGTACCCTGCTGGCGCGAACCACGGATATCCTATGCTGTCATTGAGTGACAATGCCCCTAGAACAGAGACTGAGGGCGGGACCTTGACATTAGTTGATGTCGTCGGATCTCTGACAACCATATCAGGGAAGTAAGCGGCGGCGAAGGATGAATTTAGTCCTCTATTCTTAAAGGACGTGACTGTGTTTCCAACACTTGGAATTTGAACAGAGGATGTCACGACTGTGTTTACCTCATCCCGCTCCTCGATGTCCATCACATACATCGCGTCAAATCTATTCTCTACTGTGTCAATTGCATAGTCTGTCACAGCGCTGTGTCTAGCTCCAGGGACTGCGAGTAGCTTGATATCAACATCTGACTTAGTTCCCATGATATCTAGTGCCTTTCTATATGCGGCTACTGTTGGACCTGACGTTCCTCCTTGGCTAGTTGCGTCGTCCATCTCTCTCTTTATAGCAGCATTTAGGAATCTAGCCTTGTCCCTATCAAAAGTATTGCTTCCGTCAAACCCACCCTGCAGGAAGAATGTGAACTTGGCAAATCTTCTATTTCCTGATGACTTCAGGTCATCTACCTTGAATGCACGGGTCTTGAGAGTCTCATTAGCAGATATCTGTCCATTTCTCACGTAAGACGCGCTAGCCCACTCTTTTGTGTCTGCTATGTTGACACCGCCCTCAACTGTTGATCCTGTTCTCACCTGGAGGCGCTCTAGTGTGAAAATATTATTATTGAACCTATCACAGTCAAATATCACACCACCTGAGTCTGCCTTTCCAGGATTATTTCCCACAGACACATTTAAAGATGACGGTGCGAAGTTTGGAAAGTATTTCGCATAGCTGAAAAATGACTGATCAAGGAGTCCATCTTGATTTGGTTCGGTAATAGGATGATCACTTACAGTCAAGTTAGCACCCCAGTAAAAAATTGCCTTTGCACTTTTATTTGGTGCTTGTCCAACAGCCACATTTCTTCTGTAAGGAATTGGCATTTCTACTATGTGCTTGATCGGATTATTAGTTATTGCTGTGTTGAACTGTGCAGTTCCTGTTGTTTGGATAGGACCACTTCCTGATGTCACGAGGTGATTATATCCTCTGTGACCTATTGGAAGTGCTGTCTTTGGAACCTGTCCGGCCTTCATCGCTGTTGACATCTCAACTCTTATGAAGTTAGACATGACAGGGTGATCTCCGTCTACGACTATCTTCTGTGCAGCTGGTGACTGATCAAAGTCAAAGTATACCTTCTTATCTCCAATTGCCCTTGCCACATACTTGTCACTAGATGGATCAAGATTAATCCCACGATATGACTCTAGAATAACCTTTTCATAGTCACTGTCGCTAAATTTTCGGACCACTATATCAAATGTTCCAAACTTATTAGTTGCTGATCGACGTGGCTTAATATTCTCTATAGACACCTTAAACCTTGTATTAGAATATTCTCCGTCAGCAATTGCGTGAATCCTAAATAGGTCATACTTCGTTCCGCCGAAGTCCTGTGATATCATGAATGGAGCTGACGGTGATGTAAATCTATCCTCAAATGACTCATAGTTAGGCTGTGTCGTCGAAGAGGAATTTCTACTATCAGATCCACTGGCCAGGAATGCACACTCATTCCACTTAGTGGGATTTCCTGTCTTGCTGAAGTCTACTGTGTTACTCAGCACGCCTGTTCCTGTGACGACAGCGAGAGCTGGGTGGATGTCATACCTTGCGTAGAGTAAGTGACCTGTTCGCTCTAGTGCTGTTGGATCAGTATTAAATTGATTTCCAAAATAGCCATCCTTTTTCATGTCAAAAGATGCTGTGATAACATTCTTTCCTGAGCCAGCGATCGCTGTAGAGTGACCATTAAGTAACATCACAAATTCTTGTGATGAAAGGTGAACAGATCCTGTCATGCCACCCTGTATATTTGCGTCTCCTGACCTATACTCAGTCGTATTACTGGGAGCTGCACTGCCCTGAGCGATAAAGTTTCCAGAAAGAGATAGGGTAACTCCAGAAGCTGCTAATAGCACACCCCTGATGATAGGGACGGCTGGTGGACTACCAAGGGCTGTTGCCTTAGTTTCCTGGAGGCCCGCCTCACTGAAGACTGTGCTTCCAGCTGACTGTGACATCCAACAGCCTAAGAAGTATGTCCTTCCTAGCGAATTCCCATCAGAAGATCCGTATTTATTTCTTGCAACAGTGCCATTATCCTGAACGATCTCTGCTCCGGCAACGAATCCTGCATTTGTCACCTTTCCTGTGGTGGTGGATCTACGCTTACCGTTGCCAATTCCTAGCAGTCTGATATAAGACAATGACTGTGCTGACTTGAGATATGCATCTACGGCTAGCGGTCCAAACTTTTCACCATCACTGTCACCAAATACAGCTGCAAAATTTGGGTAACTTGCAACTGTGATGGGAACAAACGCAGGTCCCTCATCAGCAGTTCCTATGACACCAGCCGGGACACCGATAGGGGCTGCTGGAGTAGGAAAAGATAAGTCTATTTCTGTTGCTGTTGTTCCAGCACTTCCAAAGAGTATGTCAGCCATTTATTTTATTCTCCGATATCATTAATTATCCATTATTCAAAACTTACACCAGCATTGGTAATAATAAAGTCAATAGCGACAAATTCAACTGCTCTTGTGGGTACAACAACAATTCTTCCATTCAGAACATTATTTTCAATATCTTCCTGAGTGTTATTGCTAGAGTCCATCACAACCTTAAACTGATCAATTCCTTGCTGACTCTGAACTGTTGCTAGCAGAGGAGTTACCTGTGAGACAAATCTTGCTCTAGTCTCTGGCGTGTTCTGCTCAAAGACTATCCTATTTGCAATATCAACAACAATTCTCTTGACCTCGAGAAGCATTCTTCTGACATTGACTCTGTCTAGAGCACTTCTTGCAATCTGGAGCGTCTTTTGTCCAAAAATCACGAATCCTGCCTGTGGGAATGTAGCTATGGGATTTATTCTTACCTCATATAGGTCATCTCTATCACGCTGATTGAGTCTCACATCTACATTTACCACATTATCTAGAGCGCCTCTGTTAAATCCTGCAGGAGCAAACCATGGGTATGAAATACTATCATTAAATGCTAGTGCACCTATTGCAGCAACTGATGACGGAACCTGTACGGGCTGATTATTGATGTCATCTTGAATTGATACATCAGGGAAATATGTTGCTGAGTAGTTGCTATTAACTGCTCTTGAGTCAAAGCCCTCTGCTGTCTTAGAAACTGCCGGTTTTTTCGACCGATTAAAAATCCTAACTCCGTCGCTGTCGTAGTTTGGAATATCTAGGAGATATATCGCCTTGCCGTAGTCATCAAGTAAGTCAAATATGTAGTTAGACAGTGATCCGTCTCTTATCCCTGGTATTGCTAGGATGTTCACCCTAGACACCATAGGATCTGTTAAGATCTTGCCAGCTGTTCTATAAGATGCAACTATACCGTTCAGCGGACCAGCTCCAAAATTATTTTCAGAACTCAGACCGATATCCATAGATGTTCCCACTGCTGGTACACCTGATGCTGCCTTTCCACCTGTGTCAGTGGAAGTAGATCTATCATCTAGCTGTGCCATATCTCTATCAAGAATATTCACACCATCAAATCCGCCGTATAGCATATTTGTGAATTTTGTATACTCATGAAATCTATTAAAATAGACTGAAGAAGTTAGAGATAGAAGTGAGGCAAATGTTAGGCGACGAGCCCTACTGCCATCGACAACTGTGTAATTTGCACTGTCAGGACTTCCGTTTCTAATGTATGCTGTTTCTAATATGTGGTCCTTTGCAGATCCAGTTATCGATCCATTAGCTGTAACTGAGAGATCTGGGTCTCCGCTGCTATTATCCTGTATCCTATTAGAGAGAGCAACCCTTGCAAGTGTGAACTTATTATTATTAAACTCATCTGCTCCGCTTCCTGTGACAAGAGAGTCTAGCTTTACAATTCCTAACATCTTAGAGTAGTTTCTGAGGAGATCATTGATCGCATCAGACGCATTTGGATTAAGAATCGAATTAGAAAGTTCGGTACTTCTAGCTACTCTAGTATACTTTACGCCCCAGTAATATCTACTGTCTACCCTTTCATCGTCACCAGGGGCACCGACATAGGGCTGGGTTGTAGATATATTTCCTCGTGTCACCTTAAATCTAAATGGAACAGGCGGTAGGATTGATCCACTGAGAGCAGACACAAATCCCATCGCAGCTCTATTTGGGGTGCCAGATCCAGTCACATTACTAAGCCTTCTGGATGTGGGTCCACCTGGGCTATCATATGTTCCAACTATAGGTGTGGTAGATTGATCTGTTAGTGTATCTGAAGTCTTCAGTAATGGCAGTCCTCTGAATCCGAAAGGCAGAGCACTAGATGGAACGTCTCCATTTTGAAATATCTCACTCATTACAATTCTGACTCTAGTTGACCTATTAGGATATTTCCCCCTTACGATCATCTTTCTCTCATCTTCATCCTCGGCGTCAAAATTATAAAATGCCTTGAAGTCTCCAATCTTTTTAGCAACAAAGTCATCATCATTAGGATTAAGTGTACAGAGCGGATATTGCTCCAAAACTGCTGGATTAGTATCTGTATCATTAAATGCTCTAACTAGAACAGAGAATGTTCCATACGGATCTCTTGGATTAGTACTCTTTCTAATATTAGAGATAGAGACCTTAAAGCTTTCATTTACAACCAGGCCATCAGATATAGTTTCAAAGTGGAAAAGATCATATTCTGCTTGTCCGTATGGTTGAGATATGAAGCTAGTTGATTTTGCTGCGCTATATCTTGTATCAAGTCTTCCAAATCTATTTAAGAATGTCGTAGATAGAGCAGAAGCTGAAGAGTCCTTATTACTTCCTGACACAAGTGCGACGACTGGCCTGCCAGAGCTTGCTCCAACTCCTGCTACCAGGTCCTCAACTGGGAAGTGAGCATATAAGACGTGCTGATCTTTTTGGAATCTTTCTGGATCAGTATTTAATATATTTCCAATATACGCATCAGAAGCTGGATTTAGAGATGCTGTAAAGACTCTAATTCCAGGTGAGTTATCATCTTTATAAAATCCTGCACCTGCAGAGGAAGAGACTATTAGCTTAAATAATCCCTCTGAGCTTGGTACTGAATTGCTTGATGATCCGTGCAATCTGGGGCTGAGTTCATTATAGGATGAGCTATAATCCATGACCTGAAAACGTGTTCCTGTGGGCGTAAATAGCATCCCTCTAACGAGGTTAATAAATCCATCTCCACTAGCAACATTATAGCTGTTATTATCTGAGAAGATTGGATATCCCACGCCCTCAGTTGAAGCTGACACGTAGTGTTTCGCAGCTATGAACTGAACTACACCATTTGCACCTCCAACAGCACCAGCAGGTAGTGCTGTGGGGAGTATTTTAAATCCAGCACTTTTAACGATTCCGTTTATATTAGTATTTTCTATATCTGCGGTTGTTTCATTAGAACCTGCTCCTAATACACGTACGTATGTTAGGGCTGTTCTATACCTAAGAAATTCTCTGACAGCATAGGGTCCAAACATCTTTGGGTCAAGTGTTCCAAATCTTCTTTCAAAATCTGCAAATGAACCAACAGTAACCGGTACAAATGCGGGGCCTAGTTGAGATGTTCCAGCAACTCCCGCAGGAATACCTACGATCTCTGTCTCCCTCTGCGAAAGGTCGATTTCACGCTCAAAAAACCCAGGTGATTTAAAGGTCTGCTCAGCCATTTATAGATCTCCTGTACAATTCTCTACAACTATAACTATCGCTCAAATTGTCAAAAGTCCCTAGTCAGATGGTGTATCTAGCGTAGTTTGTAGATCTATAATAATTCTCGAACTTGCAACAGTTTCTCCTGATCTCTGATTGCGCGTCAAGACTCTCACATACCTTCCAGTTTCTTTATCGCTAAATGGGTCTTTAATGACGTCAAAGATCCTCTCGCTCCCCTGGCCTCTCATCCCTGGAGTTCTTCCATCTCTATCTAGCTCACTTACATCACTGAGTATAAATTTATTCAACTCCTTGCTACCGCCAGGTGTCGAATATTCTTCAATGACCTGTTCACTTGACTGGTAGTAGCCAAATTCGATCTGTGGTGCTGAGTAGTATTTTCTAAATGGTGTTGGTAATCCAGGTTGCTGTGGTGCTAAAAGATACCCAGGAATAGTTACGTTAAATGTATACTTTATGATTCTCTCGTCTTGAGAGAAATCTTGAAAATTATCTGAATTGGTCAATGGTGACTTGATAAATGCAACATACTCATACCCATTTCTTGATGTCAGCATGAACTCATGACCCTGTCCGTCGAATTGAGAGAAAATTACCTCTACCAGCTGGTTCATCTGTGTCATATACTGTGTCCACAGTGTTACCTCATAGTCTATTGCCATAAACGTAGGATAGGGAATTGTTATTATTTCAAATATATTATTCCCTATTTCATTTCTCAGAAGATTTCCTCTTGGATCATCTAACAGTGATAAATTGTTGAGGTTTCTTCTTGAGGCAAGGCGACCTGGTCTTGCAACATTTCCTGGAAAAATATCTGATTTAGAAAAATTTCCCCTGTCTGCAACATTATGCTGATTTTTAAGACCCAATTTATTGATTATTTTTTGATAGTTTCTATCCTTAGGGTCTAATCTCTTTCTTATTGTGTATGACTGCTGATCTCTGAATGCGATTGGAGTTTTATATCCCCCTTGGCTTGGGCTATGGTCAATTCCCATCCTGTGAATTGACATGATGGGAAGTATTAGCGCATTATTTCTGTCTCTTATTGGCCTCTTTCTTCTAGTGAGAGCAAACCTCTCTCCGGTTGAAAACACGACAGGCACTTTTGTGAACTGGGACTCTATTGTCACCTGTAACGGTATTCTTTTATCGAATAGATCAAATAATGCCCTATCAATGTCCTCTATTCCTGAAGGAGGAAGAGAAAAATCATCAGGAACAGATCCCTCATATCCCGTATCTATTTTTCCTGTCAATTTTTCTCTCCCCCAAAGTCTCCATAAAATGCCGAACCTACACGCTGGGGATCTCCCTTAAGGGAAACCTGTGCAGGTTGAGAAATTATTGGCTTAGTTAGCACACCATTTGCCTGTAGTGAGCGAACATCGCCTGTGGGACCCTGTATGTTTTCAGCAAATCCTCTCTGTTGTACAAATGTATTTTCAACAGCATTTGGGTCTGAGTATCTCTCATCAGTTGGACCAAATACCTTTGCAAGGAATTGTCCCTTTCTTGCCTGCTTACCAGTTAATGTGATAAATCCCTTATGCTCTACTTCTCCATATATGGTAGTTGAGTCTGGAGCTGTTATCACCTCAAAAAAAACCTGCCCATAGCTAAAAAAATCTCCTTCAAGAACTGTTATTCCCTTGTCTAGCAGATCTCTCTCCTGAAGGTAGGCCTCTATTGTATAGTATTCCTCACTTCCAAAAATATTTGCTCTGATATCTTGAGGCTGATATTTAACTAGCGCTCCTATCTCTATTGGATTCTCAAAAACCTTTTCTGATGCCTCCTCATACACATCATGCACTCTTGTCTTATCCACAGATATTGGAAAATAATAAATTTTTTGCCCTACGACATCTTTTATCACTTCCTTAGCGATATCATTTATAAAATTTATCTCTCTTGGTGTTATAAACAGTCTAGACATTTTCTATCCCATGAAGATTGACCAGCCGTTTGGCATTGGCACATACTTCAATTGTTTGTTTATAAACTCAGACCTAGATGCTTGTGTCTCTGCTAGCTTATCATATGTCATTGTCTCTAGCATCTCTTTCAGCTGTGTCTTTAGATTAGACTGATCCTCTCTTCCCTGTGTTACGAGAGCATCTCCGTTCATCTGCAAGTCAGATCCAGGAATAGGAACTGAGCTAAACTTTGATCTTATGAGACCCAGTAGCTCTTTACTGAGACCGAGTGTATATTGTCTTATCCACTGCTTTCCTATACTATTAATATTAGAATATTTTAGATCTCCAAACGGTATGTCAGATAAGTTAGAAACTCCCTGTATCGTGTCGTCCTGATATGCTGGATTAAGAGGATCAGAAAAGAATTTTATCCTTAGCCACAGTTTCTTTGGAGACTGTGCTGTTGGCTTAGGAAATATCCTTATATCTGTTCCTATGATCTTATATGAGTAGTTTGATCTTCTGACCCTATTAGAGATATCTAGCATCCCTGCTCTAAGAATATCCTCAAAAACAGGAAGGACATAAAATATTGTCTCTGGTGTGAATGATTCAAAGCTGAATTCATTATTTAAATAGTTAATTGCTGATGTTGTATCAAAAAATCTATATGCCGCCTGTGGGCTGAAGTGGAATACCTCACTGATTCTCAATTTAGTTCTGAGACTATTCATACTTGAAGAAAATATTAAGTTTCCAGCTGTGTCCTTGAGCTCCTTGTAGATATTATAGTCTTGTGTTCCTCTGGTAAGCTGAATAGATCCTGATACCATGTCATATGAGCCACCGACACCTGCTTCTGCTGAATACGGCTCTGCGAAACGTGCTAAAAAGTCAAGATTTTCTCTAGGATATTTTCCCTCAGACCCTGACATGGCACCTGTTGAACCTGTTATCGGCATTCCAAGAAATTGAACAAGCTGTGACTTCGCCTGATACTGATTCAATATCGAGCTAAATTCTAGTGTTGATTCCTCAAAATTTGCCCATATCTGCTTCTTTGTTAGCTCAACACTGAGTACATCATCACCTAACTTCCGCTTAACAAATACGACGAGCTTATCTGCCTCTGACTGAAACTCTGTGTCACTATCAAATAATCCAAACGGTGTCGGATTAGTAGTATTAGAAAAAATTGCCACAGCTATACCTCAAGGCTTATGAGCCCCTATTGATAACTATTTCAAGACTCTAAAGTTTTTAAATTGTAATTCACTATCTTTCTAGCTAGCTGATCTCTATATCTCTAAAAAGCTATATCCTAGACTATCTGAATACTCAGAAAAATAATTTTTTACTAAATCAGCTGTATGTTCGCAATAATACTTAGAGTAGTGATAGCTCAGATTTCTTTTATTAGACTTGAACCTAGGTAGCTCTACAGGTCTCCCACCTAGGTCACACACCACATTATTAAAATCACTTTGCAAAGATTCAAATCTGATATACGTGTCTATCTCTTCACTCATAAAATTCAGAGATATGTCTGATAGCCACGATACTGGACTCTTATAAAAATTATCTACGTTTTTAAGAATGTGCTCATCATAGAAGCACTTGGTTTCTAAAAATAATCTAAATTTTTCTTCTATTAGGCTATCTATGTCACTATCCTTTATTATTAGCTGAGAATTCTTATTTCTAGACATTGTCCACCAGTAATAAGATACACACATGTCCCAAGGATTTCTCACCATAGATATCTTGTGATAATCATTCCAAGTACTCTCAGTTTTTTCAAAAAGCAAGTCGGGCCAAGTGTGAGAGTGAAACTTAAATATTCCATCCTCATTAATGTTATTCTGGCTATTGAAGCCTTTCTTTACTTCATCTGGTGCTACTGGTGTGATTATATCAGTTGGACCACACATGTCCCTTAAGAGAACCTCTACGCTTGTCCCAGCTGTCTTTAACGGCTTGAAAAATATAAATTTTCTACTGTGGCTTATTATCATATGCTAAGTATAACACTTCTTGCTTACAGTGAAAACAAAGAAGGCACCCCAAAATTGGGGTGCCTTCTGATGCGACTTAGGCGTCTCTAAATTAAATTAGATGACGTTTAGATCCAGGACCGTTACCGTTCCGTAGAAGTCAGCGCGAACCATCTTCTTACCGTACCGGGTCATCACGCCCTTGCGGGGTGTGAAGTCTTCCGGTGCGAAGATAGTAGGTGTGACGATCAACGGCACGTAAGGTGCGTATACATATCCTGTCTCCAGGTAGCTTCCGCCCTTGTATCCGACGAGGATCTTGTTCCGTGGGAAGTAAGGATCCTTGTAGACCGTGAAACGATTACTGAGCGATCCGATCGGGGCAGCACCTAGTGTGAAGGGCTGTCCGACCTGTCCCTGTCCGTCAAGGCTGTAGTTCGGCTTATAGAGAACTGATGCCTCGAATACCGTAGCGACCTCTGGAGAGCAAACCACGAAGTTTGCGGAACCTCTGAGGGTCTTGCGGTGGATCTCATTAGCGACGTCTATGATTGTCTCTACGAGAGTCTCATACCACTCACGGACTGTACCTGTGAACCGAGGTCCGGCAGATAGCGAGTCAGCGAGCTTCTGCTCAGCACCGTTAGTCTTATTAACGAACTTACCTGGCATGCGTGACCAGAAGTAGTTAGCTCCCTTAGCCTGCGTGAGGAGATCATTAAGGATCTCACGGTCGATCTCAAGAGCGATCTGCTCAGAGAGGATCTGTGTGAGCTCTACCTCAGCGTCAAGGCTGTGGTAAGCGTTAAGATCCTGTGCGAGTTCTGGTGACCAGCGAGCTCTGAGCTTGCGTGTCACTGCGGTGACCGCGATCGATTCGATCTTGATGTCGATCTCAGGGATGCGAGGAGAAGGAGATGTCGCGAAGTTCGACTCAAATGTCGGGATCGTGAGAACGTCACCCTGAGCCCCGTCAACACTCAGTGTCGGATCAAGTGCATAGGAACCTGTGAGGCCGTGACCGTTTACAGCTCGGAATGCAGTTGGTAGCACGCCTGACACGACACAGAGCAGAGCAGCGTTAGTAGTTGCTGTCGTGACCATCGGATCAGCTGTGAAAGCACCGTTAGCAAATGTTCCCAGCTGATTGAGACGCCTGAGGTTGAGGATATTCTTTCCTCCCTGCCAGCTGTCATTCCAAACAGCCATTCCTGTCTGGCTGATAGACGTACCGGCACCGTCGTTGTCACTGAAGAGCGATATGTCCTTGACAGACGTCAGATCTATCTGAAGTGAACTCATATCAGTGACATCAAATACCAAGAACTGGAAGGTTCCTGCATTGTTGCCAGGCTGGCCAGCAGCACTTAAGTTACCCTCAAGTACAGACAAGAGCTGCGGATCGAACTGTGCGTTCTTTGCGTCAGACCCAGTGGCTGCCATGACAGCATTTGTCGTCATTGCTGAGCTACCTTGCCACGCTCCCCAGTTAAGAAGAGTTAGCCGCGAGTTAGCCGCAGCCATCCCACCAACAGTCTGGTGTACTCTAGTGTATGTGTGACCGGCGAGGTCATACTGACCGCCTGTCGCTAGTGATCCTGACTGAACACCCTTGCCAGTCGGCCGATTATAGATCGACTGACCTACAGCGTAGGTACTCGCGTCAGCAGAGCCAGCGTCACCTGTCTGAAGGTCAGCGTCGCCGCCAATTCGTGTACCGTATGTGTAGTCCAGGTAGAAGAGCAGACCGGATGGAAGGCTCATCGGCTGGATCGATACTAGCTCATTAGAAATGAGGCCACCGAATACTCGGCGAACGATCGGGAATGCGATGTTAGTGAAGCCACGGATGTCACCTGAAGTGGTTCCAGCGCCGGCTCCCGTACCAAGGCTGTTCTGCTCTCGTAAGAGCTGAGCTGCCTGGTTCTCTAGCATGCGAGACATTGTCTCTCGTTTATGGTCGTCTAGGCCTCTAAGAAGTCCTGTCCGTGACCACTTCTCTACCAGCCGACGTCCCTCGGTACCAACATTTCTCTGTCGGATACCCTCAGTCAGCTGATTAAGTGTGAATGATTTTGCCATTTTTATTATCTCCTATTTTGATATTAATGGTTTTGTGCAGTTGTTTACTTAAGACCTGCTAGTACTGACCACCTATCCACTTCAGCCGTAGCTGAAGAGGAGGAAGAGGACCTGCCTGTAGGCCTAGATGAGGAACCCATAACCCTGCGGGATGTGTGTTCATTTAATCTGCCTGAATCTATCTGAGTCAGGCTTCTATAAAGTAGCTTCACCTCTCTTAAGGTTTTCGCCTTGTCAATTGCCTCGACGATAGAACGCTTCCTCGAAGGAGTTGTCGTCTTATCCTGCAAGAGCTTATTGACATAGAGAAGCTTTGCGTTGAACAGATTTAAGTCTGTTAGTTGCTCACGAAGTGTTTCAACTGCACTTCTGTATTCACCGAGCCTTCCTTTGAGAGATCGATTACTGCGTCTCTCTTTTAATAATGCCTCAGAAAGCTTATTGAGCTTGACCTTTAATGGGTCTCCGCTCGCCTTTCCGCCGCCATATGCACCCACGGGACCGGTCTTTCCAGTACCAGTTCCGCCGTATGCTCCCTTTACACCAGCCTTGCCGTCGCCTTTTCCGCCCCAGCTAGCTGCCATATCATTTTTGATTCCTTTTAGTTTAACAAGATCCTTTGCTTCCTCGAGTGCACCACTTCTATAAAGGCGTCTTAGCTCAGAGCGTAGCAAGTTCTCATCTATCTCAAAAACCTCATCGAGGCTTTCCTCTTCAAATTCTTCTTCGAAGCCCACCTCGACTTCTGCGTCGTCAGGGGCCTCAGCGTCCTCTAGTTCATCTACATCGACCTCTTCATCCTCTTCAGACTGTCGAACTGAGATAGATGCTCTAGATAGTGCATCTTGCAGTTCATCCTCAACAGCGAGGTCACCGAGGTCTATCTCAAGAACGTCCTCACTCAATAAGTCGTCTCCTAGCAGACTCATTATCTCATCGAGATCAAGCTCATCATCTTCATCAAGGCTTTCACTGAAGTCTACGGCGTGAGAGCGATCGCCCTTCTTTCCGCCTCTCTCTTCATCTAAGTCCTCATAGTCTACGGCGTGAGAGCGATCGCCCTTCTTGCCTCCGCGACGCTCAGAAAGTAAATTGTCAAGATCGTCTAGGTCGACCTCATATAAAATCTCATCTCGTGACATGCTTAAGTTCTCCTGTTGAGTCTTGTCATCAATATCTATGTTTCTCTCATGCAAAAAATCAGCACTATGTCTAACTTTATTAGCAACTTGAACCAGTTTTCTTCGATTTTCGTCATTTAGGCTGTCAAATGCCTCTTTTAGCGCTGACTTATAGGCGCTCTTAGCAGACTTTTGAGCAGTCCTGATGTCATCACCGCCAAACTTTTCTAAAAGCGATGACAGAGCACTCTCATCTAAAATAACATTCTCGTCATCAGTGCTAAGAATATCAGCTGCAACACTTTCAAGTATGTCATCATCAGATGCACTTGATGTCTCTCTCAGAAGCTGTTCCTCAATGAATTCTCTTATCTTCGGCGTAACTGCCTCGATGATCGCATTTTTTGCATTCTGCTCAGCAGTCTCTTGTAGTAGCTTTGCCTCGGCGATTGCTTCATCGTAAAGTGACTTAGACATGTGTAACCCTCATTGTTATTAAATATAAAGATAAATATGAATTTACCACCCTCTGGTGCTAAAATCCTTCGTCTAGTGTGTTAAGGATTTTTAGCATCTTTATTCTTTGCTTTAAAATCTCTCTCTCAGAAGGATCCATATCTAGGATATCTAGATAGCTTCCTGCTTCAATTCCGTCATCGACAGTATTAATAGGAGCCCTAGATGTTCCATACTGTGTTCCTATTCCTATAAATGGTCCTGTAGTTTTAAATGCCTGACCTGCATTTCCTGTACCTAGTGGCGGACCATTAAATCCCTTTGGATATAATGTCTTAGAAGAAAATGGTGAAATTCCCTTTCTAGCTTTGGGAAGTCTCTGGGGCTTAATAGCTGGAACTAATCCATCATCAGTGGCTTCCCATATATTACTAGAGTGAGCAAGTGACCCACGATCGGCTCTGGGCCAGTGACTTGGATCCGCTCTCATATAATATAGGTTCACCCTGGACACGAAATTATCAATATCATCGTCATCAAATCCAAATTCCTGAGGATCATCATCAAAAAATTCACGAGATGATGGTTCTGAATATATCCCTGTCTCTGATGATCCCATGATAGCCTCTGATCCGAGACCAGTGCCAAGGCTTGGCGTCTTTTGAGCCTTACCATAGCCCATCCCCTTTCGGAGATCTGCATTAGCAGTTGATGGATTATAGTAAAGCTTTTTGGTCATCACCCTCGACCGTCAGACCCCTGATATGATCTTCCAGAGATATACTGGCCTAGTTTTTGAGCTGATATGTTTTCAGAGGTGACTGACGGTGATGTTGTGCCTCCGAGACCAGATCCGAACTCAGGTGCACTATCTGGTATCTCTCCTGTGAATTCTGGCACATCATTAGGTGATATGCTGCCCGGCCCTGGTGAGGATGGATTCGGAACATAGGGTGTCGCAGGCTTGCCCTGGCCTCCCGTTTCTACATCTTCGAGATCAGGCGGGTTATTAGCATCATAATCTCTCTGGAATGAATTCATTCCAAGCCCGTCTGTGACTAGACCATTAAGTGCTAGAGCTTCAAACTCCACCTTTCTCTCATCGTCTGTTATCTCACCCTTGTATATTGGTGATTCACCGTATGCGCTCTGAAGATTTGTTTCATTTCTCGCCCCTAGCGGCTTGTCTGCTGCTGGCGGTGGCGCGACAATTGTCTGTGGTTGTTCTGCCATGGCCTAGTACCTCCGATATCCTATGTTTTAAATATTCTCAATATAGAAAATAAGACTATAATTCTTTAAGAATTTCCAGGAATAAGTCCATTGAACTGTTGATTAGAAATTCTCTCTGACTCTACAGAAGGATTACTGGGCTCTGCTGGCCCGGAGCCGTATCCAACAGACGTCTGCTCTACCTTTACAACGCTAGCTTGAAATGATGGATCAGCTCCAACTCCGTGACCGCCTGATGCATTGGGTGGCCCAGGTGAAGAAACAATATTAGGAGCTGGCCAGACATTATCAGTCACAGTCATGCCTGCTCCCATTCCGCCGCCGGGAGATGAGGTGGTCTGCACAACGTGAATCATGTTCGGTGGGCTATTTTTATAGTATTGCATCTGTACAGTAGTTGCAAAACCGAGACCAGCTATGACCTCTCCGTCTAACACACTGTCCTGAAAGCTATCTTTAATTCTATCATCAGTCATCTCATGCAGGTAGATCGGTGAATTTGGAAATGAACTTCTGAGGATGCTCTCATTCCGGGAACCGAACGGTGAAGCTGGTATCTCGACTATGGGCTCAACAATAGTTTGTGGATCGTCTGCCACTACATGTCCTTAACTAGTCTCTTCTTTAATTCTACTCTTGCTCTAGATATTTTGGCTGCCTTCTTTCTTAGCCTTGACTCAACAATTCCTAATTTTTTGATGTAATCAATTTGATTAACTAAATTATCTCCGCCAGACCAGGCATCTTCCACCGTGTCTGAAGAGATGACACCCTGTGACTTGAGCTTCTTCTTCTCTTCGTTAACCATCTTTCTCAACGTATTAAGTGTGAGCTTCTTGCTTCTCTTTGCCATATTAAACTCCGGGTCTTAATCATACATATCTTGCAAGTAATAAATTAACGAAATTATTAAGATCGATTTAGATCAGGAAAAGGCTAAGTCAGCCCACTTAGATGCAGATTCTGAAAAAACCTCTGTAGGGTCTGAGTTATTCATTACCTGAGAAGCTTCATCACCACCTGACTGATGCATTAATGAGCTTCCGGCTACACCGCTCTGTTCAATACTCTGCTGCTCTTGTAATGTTGTCTTGGCTGTGTCAACAAGTATTGATGAGAGAACTGGATCTGATGTCATGCTATTAGCAACATTGTTTACATTTGATTCAAAGTCTTGATTAATTATCTTATCATCTGTAATATTTTTCTTGCTAGGCCTCTTTCTATCTGGCCTGCCATCGATATCATTTATATGTCTAGCTGACTTTCTTGACTCACTTAGAAAAGAGGGGGATGCTGTAGAAAGACCTTCCTCTAATATCTCTATTAGACATTCCTTAACAATATTTTTAATTACGACCCTAGAGAGCTTCGCCACAATTTACCTACCACGATAGAATATCATTAAAAATTCTATCAATTCTATCAGTTCTGTTAAATGATTTATCTAGGTCTTCCTGTGATATCATCTTTCCCTCTCTGAGCATGAATGCACCAGGTGTTGATGGTTCACTTACCATGTCAAAACAAATTAATTGAAAATCATCCTGAACTATTTGACAGTTTCCTTCCTTGAGTGTTGATCCCACACCTCTAGAGCTAATTCCAAGTGTCACACCTGCCTGTATTAGGCTCTGCAAGATATTTCCGCTAGGCGTATTTAATATCTCTATGAGACCCACAACATTATCTCCGTCCATCTGTGCATCTCTAACGATGTGAGATACATTTTTTAATTCGACAACAGAGGAATCAGGGTGATCACACTCACCAAGTGCTCGATTTTCCTGTATAAACTTTTGATAATTAAGGACCTCTCTTTCTAAAATTGCCTTAGGATAAATCCTTCCATTCTGATTTAGTGTATCACATCTCTGCAATATACCCTTTAGCATTATCTTTCCGTCATTGCTCTGAATTGACTCGTTTATCATTTCAGTCGTGTAACTTAGCGGCAACCACTCTGTTAAGAGCTTAAGATTATCTTTATTCATTTAGAGACTCCCTTACTTCTTCATGAAGCTTCATTATCACTAGAAATTTAGAAATATTATCATCAGAGATTATGCTAGAATCCTGTCTCTCAACTTTATTTTTCACAAGATCTATTTTCTCAAGTATTATATTATTATCTGTGTTTTCTTTAAGGGATTCAAGATTTTTGATTGTCTCTAGCCTGACATTTTTTAAATTTCGCTTTATAGAGGATCCGTTATCATTTGAAATAGAGAAAACATATGACTTTATTAATCCTCTCTGTTTTTTATCAAGCTTCCCCTTGTATTTATCATTTATTTTTTCTGTCATTATCTTAACAACAAGCTGATTGACGTCTGGATTTGAAATTTCATCTATTAAACATGATTCTTTCTCACTCAGCAGCCACTCTATGACTTTTGCTTCATATTGAACCATTTTAGATAAATTAGACCTGTCTTCTTTTCTCCACTCATTTAAAAGTGTTTGGATTGTCGCATAAATTTTATACTCAGGTATTCTTCTGTGATAAAAGTCACCATCTTGTAATGTGTGATTTATATCTCGTATAAGATATGATTTTTCCTTTGAAAGCTTTCCAATGTCACATCGTCTAGCTGCATTCTTTGCCTCTGTTAAAATTGCAGCAGCGATTGCAGAATCACTGATTGTTGACTTTGCAAGTGCATTAAATAATCTAAATTCCCTATAGAGTGCTGTAGAGCTATCAAATCTTTTTTCTATGATCTTTAGTGCCATAGCTGCTTTATTCTTATCACTCTCTACGAGAGAGTTTGAGATATTTCTTAATAAAAGCTCATAAATGATCCCTACATTTCTCTTTTTATTGTGAGATCTTCCCATTATTTTTAGTCCTCCCCGTAAGATTCATGCTCACGAGATTGTATGTCTAACTCATCATTCTCAGAAAGAATTGTCCTTTTATTATGTATTCTCTTCTCTAGAGATTTTAAGGTCGATTGTAGTCTAGCAGTCATATTTGCATGATTATTAAGCTTATCATCAAGAAATCCAGTCATATATCCCTCATATTCGTTTAATCCAGTCCTATGTGCTCTTCTCAGTGGATTAACAGCATCTCTTTGTTCACCTTTATCTTTTTGCCTTCGGAGCTTTTCAGCGTATGGGTGAGAAATAGAGTCTGAAACATCTGAAGGATCATGCGACACAAGTGAAAGATGATCAGTATCTGAGTACCCTTTTCTATTTCTTCTCTTGCTATTTGCTATATCTTTTTCGGCCTGTGTTTCAGGATCACTCTCTAATAGTTCATCTTCGATGTCATAGTCACTCTCCTCATTGTCACTCTCCTCATTTATTGACGATAGCCTGTTAACAGTATTTTGAGCAATAATTGGAGAATTTATGTCTGATATTGATAGTTTATCAAAGTCAAAGCCTGATTTATTATCACTGATGTCATCTATTTCAGATTCAGCTAGCGGTGGTGCTGAGAGATCTCCTCCCAGCTCTTCATCCCCTCCAGACCCTGGCAACTTGACAGCTTCAACCTCAAGATCTTCTTCCTTATCTTCTATTCTCTCTCTTTGAATATTAGCGATGTCGTCATCTGTCATATTAAATAGCTTTTTTCTAACCCAGTCCCTACTGACAAGCCCCTCATTTCCTGCTGCAGATGTTGCAATTTCAAATCTTGTCCTATATAGTTCTAGCTTTTGCTGCTGTGCAATCGTAGAGGGATTGCTGAGCTGAAGGCTGAAGTCTAGGAGGTCTTCTCCCTCAAATCCATTGCAAAATAAGTGAATTATTGCTATCTTATTGAGCTCAGCTACGACTGTTCTTTGAATTCTAGCAATTGTTCTAGAGAATCGTATGTCTTCTTGAGATAGGGTTGCCTTTGCTCCGAGCCCTTCATCATATCCAAGATATGCCTTAGGTATTTTTAATGCAGCAAAAAGCTTTTTTTGTATATACTCAACATCTTCGATTGCTGTTGCATTTGCTCCCCCAGCTAGCGTGTCAATTTTTGTTCCAGACTCTGCCCCCCTAACTGGAATATAATAGTCCTCATCAACACTCAGAGGATTATATCTCAGGTCAACCCTTCCAGATGACTTATCAATCACCTCGGACTTCTTTAGTGTTGACTGAACCTGCTCCATATAGTTCGGAATATCTTCTGGAGGAACATTTCCGACATCGACGTAAAACACTCGTCTCTCAGGTGACCTGACAACCCTATAGACTAGCATAGCATCCTCGACAAGTATCAGCTGTCTCCAAATTCTTCTCGCAGCTTCAAGGACAGAAGAGCCATATGGCAGGAATGCATCATTTCCCAGGACTCTCATATGAGAAACTTGCCAATTTTCAAGTACCTGATTCCCCTGGGTCACCCACCTAAATCTCACTGCCATCGGATCTTCAGGATCAAAGCCCTCCTCTCTCTCTACCTCATTAACTGGCATAGGATATGCATTAATGACTCCCTGGTCTGGGGCAACATCATTGAATAAGAAAAAGTCTCCGTACTTACAAAGATTTCTTACCCACGAAGTGAGGTTAAATTCCACGTTTAGTGTGTCATAAAATAGTTCAGTTAATAGTCTATCTATCGTAGGATTCTCAGAATAGATGTGAAGCACTCTTCCGTGTTCATCAGATGCCACAGTTTCTTCTGAATATATGTCTAGCGCACTGGATATCTCTGGTGTATATTCCATCTCTGAAAAATCAGAATATCTTGCCATCCTATCATACGTGCCATATGCGCTCATTGCTGTGCTATAGACGTGGCTCTGATTTTTTCTAAAAAGCTCAAAGGCTGAGGATGTCTTAGAGCTAGATTCAAAATCTCGAACCTTTCTCTTTATGACTGGACCGCTTCTGAACAGCTGTGTTAACTTTCTGAATAGGCTTTTATTTGAATTTGCCATTTAAATCACCGATATTTTATCTATTTAACTACCCAGTCCCATTCTGATAGCATTTTAATTTTAGAATTCCACCCAGGAGATAAAGAATTTTTCTTCATATCATCTGGATGAGCCTTTGGATCTCTACTTGTAGAGCTATGGGGTCTACCTTCTGTTATTGCTCCTGGAAGATCATCATATGAGTTTCTCGTTAACTTCATTCCTTCAAGCATTGAGGCATTTAAAACTTTTGAATTTTTGCTATGGTCTGATGAAGTGTCGTACAGCCACATATTAATTGCAAAACTCATTACTAGATCGTCATTATACCCTTTCATCGCCTGTGCCTTGTTAGACTTCCAAACAAATGTTTTTAACTCTTCATAAAATCTAGATGAGTATACCTTTATTTGCTTATTTCTAATAATTTCTTCTAGCTTTGTTAGTATTAAATTACGCGTCTTTCCACTTGTTGTAAAACCTGCGATCTCGGAATCTGATTTTGGCTGGTACCCTCCTATAAATACTGACTTTCTTTTTGAGTAGTATAGGCAGGGATAATTTAAATCTTTGAGCTTAACAATTGTTGCAAATCCATATGAATTATTTTCTGGACAGAGAAGTGCATTATTATATTTTCTTCCATATTCATCTAAAATTTCTCCAAATCTATCTGGAGGTAGTTTGCCCTTATACTCAGCAACACACTCACCTGTATCTATATCAGTTACATGAAATGTAGAAAAGTCTTTTGAGTCACCCCGAGATATATCAGCGGAAATAATGTATTGATGTTCTGATAGTGGGTATTCCCAGATCCATATATTTCTATCAAATCCTGTTCTTTCTCTAGGCGGCTTTATTTCCTCTCGTACCCACTCAATATCTGTGACTGATAGAAATGTCTCTCCTGAGGATGCAAAATCGCATAAATACTCCTGTGAGATCTGGCGGGGTGATAAGTTTTTAGTTGTGAGATCAAACCAGTTTTTATCTCTTTCTGGGTGTACGTCCCAAGGCAATCTTATTGATTGAAATTCATTCAAGTTCGCCTCTGCATCTGTATATAGCTTGTAATATTGTCCGCCTACACCATTGGGTGATGAGAGAATAATAACTCGGCCCCCTGTTGATATTGTAGGATAAAGGCCTGTCCACAGCTCATCAAAATTTCTAACAAATGCTGCCTCATCGATGATTAGAAGTGACAAAGCCTCGGATCGTCCAGCATCTTCAGAGGTAGGAACTGCTTTTATTGATGATCCGTGATTAAATTCAATTAGCTGCTTATTATTCGTTACTATTTGAGGTAAAACTAGCCATGCTGGAAGACTTCTTATCATTGTTTTAACTTTTGTGATAAAGTTTTGAGCAACACTCAGCTTTGTTGCGATAATAAGAATATTTTTATCTTTTTGAAAAAGAGCAATCCACGTCGCATATGCAGCAACAAGAGTTGACATTCCTAGCTGTCTAGACTTTAATATTATTGAAAATCTGTTTTCAATAAAAGTCTCAACACAATCATCTTGAAAGGGATAAGTATCAAACTTTATCAATCCTCTAACTGGGTGCTGAATTCTCAGATAAGAGTTAAAAAAGTATGTAGGGTCTTTTCCACACTTTATTATCTCTGATATCTGTCTAGACTTATTAATTCTCGCCATTACTCACACCGAAATGTTGTGAATCTTCTATAGTATGCGGTCTTTCTTGGAGTAAATGGAGAAGCTGTTATTAATTCAACACTGTCATTAGTAGAAAGTTCTTTTAACTTAAGTGCTCTTCCAGCTGCTTCCTTAAACTCTTTCTTTACTCTAGAGACAAAGTCTTTTATAAGCTGTATAGACTCCTCTTCAAAAACTTTTACCTGATCCCTAAGATTTCTTTCAGATGCTAAATTACAAACTGTCGTATAATTTAGCGTCAGTGTATCACCTGACATTTTAGTTGTGATTGAGACAGTTGGTGATACAGATGTTGAAGATTTTCCCCATGTGTCATTTAGTGTCTGACCCAAGACATTGATTTCGTGTGAATTAAGCATAGCAACTCCTTAATAATAATTATTTTTATATTTCCTTAAATATAGGACGAATAATTTTTCTTTCCTCTTTTATACTATCTATGTCGTCTTGACGTGGTCTCCACCCATTATTCCACGATTCTTTTCTAGCTTCAGCCCACCTGAGCGAACAAAAGTGACAGCATTCATATTGCTGAAATGAAAAAACATCTAATTCAGTAGAGATCATAAAGTCACAAACAGGACAAAATGAAGGAGTTAATTTGTCTAAAGAATTTTTAAAAATGATATCTGATTTATGGATGATAGACAACTGTATTCTTCTCCTTCTTAGTTATTTCTAATGAGTGATCGACTGCATCTTTAATAGAGTCTACGTGAGATATGATTATAATATTTCTAAACCATTTTTTTAATGAGCTTAAAAGTCTTGTACAGGCCTCAATATTTAGCTCATCTAGTGCTCCAAATCCTTCATCGATGATAAGCATGTTTGTTTTTGTTAGAGTTGAAACATTAATCAGTGCTACTCTTATCGCTAATGAAGCCATCATCTTTTCCATTCCTGATGCTAGCTCGATTATTCTTTTACTGTCGCCGTAATTAATAAATACATCCATGGAATTTGAGTCAAGATCAGCCTCTAGCTCAACTGTAAAACCAGTAACTCCCTGCAAGATCTTTGATATTTCTAAGTTTATTATTGGTAACTGTGACATCATTATCTGTAGTGGTATTCCCTTTTTAGATACTGCTTGAATAAACATGTCATACGTTAAGATATCACTTTTAAATCTTGAAAAATCTTTTTTGTCCTTTTCAAGGCCCAAGATCTCTACACTCGTCTTGGCTATCTTTTCAATTTCTTTTGTCTTTTTTCTATCTAGTGAAGTTAATTCTTCTGATATTTCTGTTATCTTTCTTCTTATCGCAGATGATCTATTATCTTCATCTTCTATGTACCTCTCTTTCATCTCTACTAGATCGTCCCTTAGAGATTCAAGCTCACTAGATACATTTTTCTTTTCATTTATGGTGTTATTATAGGCTACCTGTATTTTTGATACCTCCATTGACAAATTTGCTTGCATATCAGACATCCTTTTGTATTTTTTAATTTTAGCATCTATTTCTTCACCTAAGATTACATTAAGTGCACTCTTAGCAGAAGATAGCGCTAGCATAGAAGTCTTTGATAGCTCTATTTGATCATCTATTTTCTTTTTGTCAGAATGTGAATCTTTGATAAACTTACAGGCAGGATAGGTATCTCCACATGGAATCCCGCTTAGTTTTTGAATTGATCTTTTTTGTCTTAAAAGTTCAGACTCTATCTTTTCACTTTTATGCTTTAGCTCAACAATATCTCTTTCAAGTTCATTTTGATGTTCGAGCTTGTTTCTTAAGCTATCAATTGAAAAATCATTTTTTACAAGTTCAATCTTTTCTCGCTTTTCTGTCTTTTCTGTTATCTGACTCTTTAAACTATCCTCTTTTTTATCAATTTTAACCAATGTTCTAGAAATCTTATCTATAGATAATTTTTTCCTATCTATCTCTTCAATAGTAATAATATCTGGATTATCTGATGTTGCTAAGTCTGCGCTCAATCTTTGCAATATTTCTCTCTTAGTGAGAATATCATTTGTGTAAAGCTCTTTTTTATTTTTAGAATCAGATAGTATTATCTTAAGCTCATCAATTTCTGATTGCCAGTCTATATCTGGAAAGATCTTTATTTTATTTCTGATCTCTGCTGATTCAGATTTTGCTATGTCATGCATTTTTTCAAAAATATTTAAATCAAGAAATTTAGTTAAAATAATCTTTCTTGCAGTTGCTTTTTCTCTAATAAACGTGTTCATTTCTCCTTGAGCAGCTAGAGATGTCATAGAAAAATCATCTGCACTTCCTATTATTTTTCTCAATACTTTTTCAGTTTCTCTTCTTTGTTCCTCAGTTAAGTCATCCTTAATATCGCCTAGCTCATTAAGCCTATAAAGATTTAATGAGGTTGATGAATATATCTCTCCTTTTCTTGTTTGATGCTTGCTTGTTGATCTTAGTATTCTGAATGGTTCGCTATTAACAGAAATATCAATCTCTGCTATGCAATTATTTTTTCTGCTATTAATAATGTGTTCATTTTTAATACTTCCCCTGTCTGTTGTATTAAAAAGTCCATACATTATCGAACCTATTATAGATGATTTTCCTCTTGTATTTTTTCCAAAAATTCCTGTTATCCCAGGAAGATTTTCAAAATTAATAAGATTACCTGAGCCGTATGCAAATAAATTATCAAATTTTAGCTTATTGATTTGCCATCTTGTATTTCTAAGAGATTCTTCTTCTTCAGAAATTTGAGAAACATAATTGTCTATTAGCCTGTCAAGTTGTGATAAAATTTCTTTGCTAAGATCAGAATTCTTATAGTACCCTCTGATTAGACGCTTTATTGTGCTAGTGTCTCTTAGGTTTTCTTTTTTAAAACTTCCGTCTTGAATTTGAATTTTGGATGCATCAAAAGAAGATTCAGACTTAAAAACAACCTCTGCTGCTGACTTCTCTCGCTTAAGGTCAAACTGAATTTTTTTACTGTCTGCGTGACTCAGTGTGCTATCAGATCTTATTCTAAATCTAGACTCATCCGGGTAGTCATTTGCAATAAAGAGTGTTTTCTCAACTGAGCCTTGCCAGTCGAGCGTGACAAATGGTTTGAAGTGCGGAATTTCAAAAAATTCTACATCAAAATCATCTTTCTCTCTGATATCCCAAAATAAAAATCCCTTTCCGCAAGATTCACCATAGTTTTGCTGGATTGTTGATCCGGGATATGCTATTGTTCTTTCTTTATTTAAAAATTGTCGCTTATGTATGTCTCCTAGCAATGCGAAATCATAGCCATTAAAAAAAGATGTATCTACATCACCATCTATCTCCCAGTCGATGTCAGTTAGTGAACCCCAGACTGCTCCATGAAATAGTGCAATATTAATCTTACCATCTTCAGGAAAGACATCTTTCCATGATAATTCATCAAAGCAGGAGAAGACACACCAATTAAATTTTTCATGACCAGATATTGGAAAAACGCCTGATTTCTTATAGAGATAAATTCTATCACTATCTAGCGCCTCAACTATTGGAGAAATAGCATCTTGTCTATCCGAATTAAGCATCAGGCCGTCGTGGTTGCCTAGAATTATGTGTATGGGTGCTATGTCAGATAATGACTTAAACCACCAACAGAGACAGTCTATCAGCTCTGGAGATATCCCTTGCGTCTTATTGTGAACAATATCTCCACCGATATAAATAATATCAGGATTCAGAGATCTAGCTTGTTCAAAAAATGCTAAAAAAGATTCTTTATATTCATCATGTCTAGACAGTCCACGCCAGTGAATGTCTGCTATATGAAGTATTTTCATAAATTATGATCATCGTCCCACATACAATTCTTACACAATATTATCAATTGTACAAGCTTACTAGCTGTCTTTATTGATCATATGAGTCGCTCTTCTTTCTAGAGCTATCTCCTCATAATCTTCTACACAGCTTGGATAGTCATCACCGGGTTCATCAAATTCTTCTTCAATTCCCGGTGTGTCTCTAGTTTGCTTGAGTGCGAAATCATCATGATTATAAAATATAGCATCATCTTGAATTAATTTTTTAATTTCTTCTCTAATAAGAGCTCTAAGAAGGCTAACTGACATTTTTATCTCGCGAGATCATGATAATAAATATGACATAACATTTCTAAAATATCGATTCTGTTTCTATTGCCCCTATTTTTTTAATTAAAGAGGTCCCCCTGCTCCAAGCATACGCTTCCTTTTTAATTTTTAAAAAATCATTTTTAGACATTTCACCGACATCATTGAATTTTCCAATATCAATAATTCTTACTTGACATGAATAATCTTGTAATAGATCAGCTATCTTTCTTGTTTTTTTATCCATGTCACTATCAAGCGCTAGTATAATGGGAGTTTGAAATGATACAACTTTTTTAAAAAGAAGACTTGAGGGTGATAGACTCGAGCCCAGCAAGCATGTCGAGTTAAATCCTGCCTTTAAAAGATCAAACGGGCCCTCAACTATCACTAGCTCCTCTTTCCAGTCAATATTAATCTCATTAAACACTATGTCGATCTTTTTATTTTTTGAATTGATATACTTGTATCTTGAATCATCAATAGCTCTTGCAGAAAAATAATTTAACTCTCCGCACTCATCAAATGATGGCATGATGATTCTTCTTCTAAACTTTCCAGATGTAGCTATTCCCAGCTTATACATCCACATGTCTCTCTCACTGACATCTCTAGAAAATAGATACCTTATACAGGATCTTATGTCAGGATCCTTTGACCTAATCACATCTGTGATAGGAATAAATTCCTCTGGCAACGATATCTTTTCTTCCTTGGCCTCGACGATCTTCTCACTTGTGTCAAAATCTATCAAAAATCTAGAACAATACTCTCTAGAGAGATCTTTTGAGACATGATCAAATAAAATTCTTGATAAGTTTTTTCCCTTTATTCCACAAACCCAGCAGTGACACTTCCAGCTATTGATATTAATAGAGAATTTTTTCTTTTGTGTTTTGTCTCCACAACTGGGACACTCTACTGCTACATTATTTTCACACCTAGAGAAGCGAAGATCACCAAAGCATCTCCTTAAGAAGTCTGATTTTGAAGTAAATGTTTCCACAGATAAACTATATAGAAATCTTTCTATGTGTTCATTCTGTGACCAGATAAAGCGATGACATATGCATCTGCCATGTCATAACAAAATAACTCTAATACTTTTTGACCCTTTCTAGGTCCAGACTTAAGTATCTTTGTTGGCCATTTATAGCTAGTATTTTTAATCTCTTCTGCGACCCAAGATAAAATTTGCTCTTTTGTTGGGTCACCTCCATTTTTCTTAGAAATAATCTTTATTCCCAGCTCTCTTCTTGCTGTATTTACATTAATAAACTGAGGTGCTAAGCAAAATTCTAGCTGTGATAAATAGCTCACAATTCCATTAAATCTTGCAAGTGTTAGCAGTGTCTTAGCAGAAGAGAATCCAGGTCTAAATGCTTGAAGATTTTCTTCTATAAATATTTTTTGAATATCGTGCTGTGATCTTATGCTTAAAAATGTTTTCTTTACCTTTTCTGCTTTATCAAAAAATGTCTTCTCAGATGAGAGAAAGATATATCCCATATCTATGAGACTACCGCTTTGATCAATCACACACCAGCCCGTGCAACTTGTGGATATATCAAGCCCCAGTATCATCAAAAATCCTGCTTGACCCTGATTAGCATCTCATCAGTTGTTCTCTTTTTGACAGGCTGAGCTAAATTTGATCTCATTATGACGTTTAAGTTATCATCGTGAAGATAGACACCTGATATATAAACAAATCTGGGATCTGTTTCACTTGCATCAAATGATGCAGAAAGTATCCTGTAGGATGGATTTGAGGATGAGTTAAAGAGTCCAACACTAGCAGGTATGTTAACTGTCATAATATGAGTGTTCTGCTCACCCTTGAATTTTGCTTCAAAAACATCTTTTCCAAAGAATGGTATGTGAGGAGACTTCACAACTGCTACTCCCTCATTATATAAAAGTGATCCAACACTAGACCACTTGGCATGAGGAGTTAGTGCATCAGCCCTGTATAGGCTTCCTCTTTCATTGTCTGATAGAGTCATCTTAACTATTCCATTAGATGCTGTGACATTGGGATCTGTTAGATAAAAACTTCCCGGAAAAATTTTATTACCATAATATAGATTAGAGATATCAAATATACTGACTTCATTAGAGCTAGGATCTCTTGTCCTCTGATAGATTGTTAAGATCTGCCCTGGCTGTGTTGCACCCTGAAGAGAAGATAATATCTCTGGTGTGACTCCAGCAATCTGATTTGCAATATTATTCATCGTTGTGTCATCTTCTAGCTTAGATATCTTGTTATCTATTGCCTTTAGCAGATCAGTTGCACTAACAGATGTCAATCCCTTGTATGCTCTGATCGGTGGGACCATATCGCTTAAGTCAACTGTGCTCAAATTATACCCACCGTGCGGACTTCTAAATGCATCTGTCTTCTGCTGCAGTGAGCCGCTATTTAAGATCTCAAAGTCTGGAGTGAATAACCCATTATCATTTGGAAGAATTGTTAAGTTTCTCTTTCTAGTTGATGCTGTGTGATAAACATAGCTATTAGCAGTTATGTCAAGAACTGTATAGTCAATCGTAGATGCAGTCAGGTTCCACAGCCTTGGATGATAACCTGTCTTGAATTCTCTAACAAAATTTTGAAGATTGATCAGGCAGCCTCCCACGCCAAATGAAAAAATTGTATTGAATGGTTTTTTAGTATCTCTATTCTCTGTTTGAAATGGAGTTATTATCTGCTCAGCTATTCTCGACTCTGGTGTGAAGAACGGGGGAACATAAAATAGTAGTCCATCTGTGTCTGTAGATGACTGACCAGACTTACTATTTTCTTTCATTTTAATGCTGTCTATGTATTTGTCAAATATCTTTACATCGTGGATCTCAGCATTGAGCGGATGATCAAATTTAAATTTACTTTCTTCTATTTGGGGAATGGTCTCATACGGCCAGTATCCCTCGACAGGTGCGTCGACGTTATTAAAAAACCTTGCCTCATCATCCCAGCCGTTATAGTAGTTTCCAAGAATAAGTGCTGCAGCACTGACATGCTTGGGCGGTGTTATCGACGAGGAGGGAACGTTAAAGTATGTCTGCGTGTCATCAATTGTAATACTTCCAGAGCCAGCATTAATAAGATTTCCTCCCCACCTTATGCACACATGATGCCAGTGATTTCTACTGAGAGGCATGCTCTCTTTTGAAAGAAATACGAGATCTGTCGGGTATGATCTTTTATTATTTGCTATGCTTGCATCAATATTACTAGGTGCTATGTCTGCGCTGTGACTCAACTGTAATAAAATTCTAAATGTGTTTGCAGAGCCATTTCCATCATGAGTGCTTCCAGAAACAAGTGAAACAGCAAATGTTGATGACATATGCATGATAGTTCCTGCCTTATAATTCTCACCCGGTTCATTTGTGTATCTTGGGTTAACATAGAAGTCTATAGAAAATGAACCTGACGGGAGAAATGGTCTCCCTTCTAGTCCAGCTATATCTAGATTATTATAGATGATAGCTGAGTTGGACGGAACATTTGATGATGTGAAAAAATTAAGTGTGTTATAGTTGGTATAGGCGAAATGACACTGATCATAGTACGGTGCATAATATGGCATCAGTATATTTTTAATTGCATTTTTAACAGACGTGTTAAGCTTATATGTAAACGGAGGGTCAAATCTCACTATTTCAAATCGCTTACTATTTCTTGCTATCTGTGACGATGAATTAACTAACTCCATGTATTTTTCAAATGTATTTAATACGTCTACAGAGTCTCCATCTATTGCAGCCTTCGCAACATTTGCCTTTGCTGAATCTATCTCTGCAAGTATCTCATAGGTCATCACATTGAACCCAGGAATAGCTGTGCTATCAGCATCAAATACATTTTGACCGCTCTTTTCTGGCAAGATGATATTTTTTAGACACTTGCTTGGTCTGGGAGACAGCGGCATCGAGCCAGTTGACCCGGCTATAGAGGAACTCACATAACTTATCTCCGGATGGAGTGTTAAAGAAAATTTCTCTATATATTCTGGCAGTATCTTTATGAGGGACACTGAGAAGCCCCCTAGAAATCCAGTCTTACTCTGATTGTTATGTCCTTTTCATTATTGAACTCGACGGGTCGAGATAGCTTAGCTATTGCTAGTAAGTTATCACTTGCGTCATAAAGACCGACTGTCGTGACGAAACAAAATGCTCTTTGCACATCTTGTTGTCCTACCTCAATCACCCTAATTCGATTATCATCAGGATCAACGTATGTCGGATTAGACGAATAGTTAAACTCATCTGCTGTCTTTCTACAGAATATTAAAGTAGAGTTTATAGCAGTTAGATTCTGAAATGTCATTGCTGTATTAGATCCAGAGCTAAATCTACATGAAGCAAGGTGATTGATGATATCATCAATAGATGCTGACACCATCAGGTCTGGAATAAATTTAGCTTTTGGATTTGAGGACACGCCAAGGTCGCTAGATCCAATGAGTGTCTTACCTACAGGTATGCCACTCGGCCCAAGGGAATTCATTGCTGAGATAACTCCGCTCACATGCTGTGATCCTGAAATTATTCTATTTAGATTGAATATAGCTGTTCCCTGATCATAAAACATCAGGCCGACATTTTCACTTGTGTTTGCTGCATTGACAATATTTCCAACTGAACCGCCAAATGATCTCTCTAAGTTGGTTGAAGAACCTACATCAGTGAATATTGCTGAGCCGGACTCAGATGTTTGTGCAAGATTTGGAAGCTGGGTATCAGTTGCTGCACCTCCTGGATAAGGAGAGTGTGACGCACTTGTGAAAAACTTCATTGCAAATGTCTCTCTCTTTATCTCATCCCTAGAAAAGAGCCTCTTAAAGCACACGAACATAGCAGAATCTATTACATCTGTTGCAGCGCGATCCTCAGTCTGATCAGTTGCAGCCACATATTTTGAGAAAGGAGAGTAAAACGCAGCATTTGAATCTCCCAGAAGGAGCTGAGCGAACTGTCTATAGTTAGCAACCTTTTCTCTCATCATAAGTGAGCTTGATGGGAAAAGAACTTTACCGTTAGAATCTACACCAGTCGATGATGCCGTGACTGCATTACTTCCAGAGAATAATCCTATTGTCAGATCAAAAACAGGATTTGCTGTCTGCAGGTCAAAATTTTGATCGTATATTGTCTGAAAAAGTGATGATGTCACTCCAGGACCGACTCCGCCAGTGACAAAAACCTGATATGTCTTTCTGGTGCTTGACCCAGATACATCTTCTTGAATTATATCTACAAGCTGATTAAGAAAAGACTTAGTTGTCTTTATGTCTGCACTAGTTATTTCTTTAAATGATGCCACTTTTTCTCCTCATCTACCTAGGTAGAAGTTGACCCACTAGAGATTTGTACACGGAAGCTTAAAAAAGCACCTGAGTTATTTCCTGAGACTGTCAAGATTCTTTCAACTATAGATCCGCCTTTTTGCTTATAGGTGTCAAAAAGATCACTTGAGACAGCCTTAGCTGATATATTGAATGTCAAACCAGATAATCCTTCAGAGCTGATTACAGGATCTGCTTCCAGGATATAGGTTGCGATGTTATCAGAATCAACACTATCTGGTGTTCTACCCCGTATTGAAAGAAATAGACTAGAAAGTGTTATTCTATACGAGTAGTCAGTTATGTCTGGGTCAAGAGTTCCGCCCGACACTAGAGTCTGACTAACAGTGACCTGTCTTGTATTTCCGCCCTCTACTATTGACAGAATAGAATTTGTGATATTAGAATTAGACTGCAAGGTTAGTGTTGGTAGTCTAGTCAGAGCATCATTATTAATAGATAGTGTTCTATACTTTTGTCCCAAGTTTCCCTGTGTTAGTGCTTCCAAGATTGGAGTATTTTTTTCAATTTTTTCTTTTCCAACAGTTCTTCCAAAATTGACTATATTTCCGTAATCTACCTCTTCATCAGAAAATGCAAACTTAAAGATAGAGAAGCTTCCATCATTTGCTGCGAGAGACTGTCTTCCATAGTCTGTTAAAACTGCATCTAAAATTATGTTATTTGTGCTTTGATCAAGAAATCCCATGTAGTGTTATACTCCTTTTTTTAAATATACTGTACCGAAACGTTATCGGTAAATAATATCACTCTGTGCTTACCATGTTACCTAAACCTGCTGTATTTATTGTCGTCTCATTAATGGGAACATCAAGCGGTGGTCCAGATAAATCGTTTATCTGTATGTCGATAACCTTACTCATTTGATCATCGACATTGATTATCTGTAACTTATAATTATCTGCTATCAGATTAAGTGAAGCATTTCTTTGTGAAAAGTACTCTTTTCCCCTCTTATATGTAGAAATAGTTTCTGTTTTTGTCACATCATAATATTCTGGATCAAAAAATATTCTTAATCTAGAATGACCTGAATCTCTCATAGTATCTACAAATAGATCCCTCTCGAGGTAGAGATTAGGGTAGGGCTTGGGTGCCCCAAATCTGGAAACTAGTTCAGTTATGACCTTATTTTTCACCCTGTTAAATGAAACAAGAAACTGTGCAGAATAATTTGATGTAAATCCATGTGCATCTTGGCAGGCAACTGAGTAGATATACTGCGAGTCTTTTTTAAACTCTATGTCTCTAAAGAACTTTCTTGGGCCGCCTACCTCAAGTATTTTTGACTTAGGAACAACTTCCGCGGGCACAACTCTAGATGTAGATTTATCAAAGTCTAATTCTTTTACAATTGTAAACGGAACATCTACTGATTGTCTTCTAAAAATTTGATATCTTGTGACATCTCTCTGCGAATTATGAGGCTCGTCCCAAAATAACATGAGGCAATCATTGTCATAGTCCCACTTAAACTTAATATTTCTAGGAGGATTAGGCGGAATATTTTCTGTGCATGTTACTTTCTCATTAACACCAGAAGATGCAACTGCAGCTATTGTAGTCACGACCTGGTCCTCTGTGTTTCCAGTCTCATCTCTTCTGAATGCCTGGAATCTTGTGAGTGCTATTACCCTCACAAGATAGATATACGTGCTACCATATTTCACGCCTGAATCTAAGATGCTGCATCTTGTATACCCATCAGATATTAGAGGATTATGTGTGATTATTCTAAATTTTTCAGCATCTATCTGTTCAATTTCATATTTTTCTATATAGTATCCAACTGGAAATGATTTCTCATTTAGTGGAGCATCATTCTCAGTTGAACATGATGTGGTAGCTACTGAGTCTATGACATTGAGTGTTAGTTCAAATTCATCAGCAGAGATCTGCGACGGATTTGCTAGTCCAATCGCAAGTGACTGAATATTATCAGCTTGGTCATATGTAGAGAAAAGTTCATCTTGGTATATATTGGTTTTGTCTTCGCCGGACCCTCTTACAACATTTGATATCACAAGATTGTTGATATTCATTGTAAAGTCAACATAGCGAACTGATCTCAATGCCTCAGAAACAATTTCTCTTCTAGTGTCTGTAGGAGCATACCTAACTCCCTGGGCTTGCATATTTGACAATACATCTCTAATAAGCAGCCCCTTAGGCCCAAATGCAGCCTCACCTGTCACACCAAGCTTTGTTAGTGCATTTGCTAGCTGAGGAGCACTGGTCTGAGCATTAACTCCAAAAAAATTAACAGAGCTCTCAAGAGCATCATAGAAGCTTTGATCTAGCTGATCGTCTTTTAGTCTTAATGATGAAAAATAAGAGTTAGATACAGCCCTTTCAAAGTTTAATAAGCTAATATTCTCAGATATCTTAAAACTAGATGCAAATCCGGCGAGGTGTGGATCATCTGAGTCATATACAGCCGGCTCTATGTTTATCTCGATATACCTTGGCAGCTTTGAAGCTCTTGCCCTTTGAATTTCTTCCTGAGAAGGATTATTGAGTGGGATCACACCCATCTGGCCTGAGCCATTTGTTCTTTCATCTTTTACATAAAAGTTATATACGAACTTTGCATTGACAGATCTTGCCTCAGGTATGTTAACAAGAGTGACAGGAGTGCCCGGGAGGCTGGTAAAATTAATATCACTAAAATCCTCATTTAGCTGACTTTCGAGTGCATCTGCTTCATTATTTTGTGAATCATTGCTTTGTGATGGCACTACCATAAAAATTTATTCCTGATTATAGGTATCATATCAATAATCTGTAATTCCGTTAACTAAGATCTCTGGGTCAGGCAAGATGGTTATCTCTGTAAAAAATTGATAGTACGTTGGAACATTTACGTCAGCTAATAGTGCAGCAGATGCCTCTCCTGACTGTATTCCTTCTCTTGTTGACTCCCAGTCTATGTCCCCTGTATTAGACATTATCGAAGCAAGGAGCGAGGATCGTTGACCCTGTATATCATCTCCAAACTCTGCTTCATCTATTAGTAGGCATATCACCCTATCAAATATCTTTGGATATACTATTCTATTTCTCCACTTTTTAGGACTCAAAAGAATGGATCGTCTTAGCTCACCTATGAGCCTGTCATAGTTTATTGCACTGGTGAGATCCTTTGTTGGAAATCTCTCCCCAGCTTGTCTAGATAATTCATTATATGTTTGTGTCATCTCTAAATCTGGACCAGTGAATAGTGCCTCTTTTTCTAAGAATAGAAATATATCCTCATTGACATCTATTCCTGACGTCAGCATGAGATAGAGCTTACAGTAAAAATCATCTACGACATTTATGAAGACATCTTCATACTTTGAAAACTTGTCATCATTTGGAAGGCCTGAGCTTGTATTGCTGAAGCTATAAGCCTTTCCAACTGTTTGCGACTCCACCCCACTAGAGCCGTAAGTATATACAGATGTTTTATCTAAGAGGTCTGACTTGGACTGTCCTGGTACATATTCTGCGGAGGCGTCCATAGCGCCTCCTGTTAGTGGATCTCTGAGACCTTCAACTATGAACTTAGATGTGTCAAATATGTATTCTTTTGGACTTGGGACCTCAGTGTCATCGAGAAGATTTCTCCTCCACACCTTTATCTTTATAACAGTTGATGTCTTATATGCGATGTCAGCTGTGTTGTATATCGCTAAGTCTCTCAGATACTCAACTAGCCCAGCTGTTATCCCGACAGGAAGTATTCTCTTTCTTCCAGAGTATATTGTCTGCAGCCACTTGAAGTCAGTGACAAATGTTGCAAGATTTTTTGCCTGATTCATCATTAATGCCTTCTTAGCAGGTAAGTATGGATACTCTCTATTTGTGTTTGCTATGGAGTCGAAGAGAGAGAAATTTAACATCAGCTGCTCACGTGTCAGAGAGGCATACATAAGATTTCCAAATTCTTCATCTGTTTTTATCCGATCAATGACCTCATCAAATTCATTGCTTGTTAGATCAGTGCCAGATAGTGCCGTTGCTAGTGCTTCTGAAGAGCTTTCTAGATTAGTGATAATTGAGTCTACAAAGCTTAATGAGTTTAAAATAGAGACACCATATCCTCCTATCTTTTTTATGTGACCTTTCCACTCATCTCTGACTAGTAATATATGATTACTTTTTCCATTGTGGCCATCCCAGACATGCCAACCCTCGAGCTGACCGCGGGGATTATATTCTGTTGGTTGCCCGTTATTCTCTTCATACCACGTATCATACTCAGCACTGCTGTAATGGGCAAAGTGGAGTCCCTGCCTTAGAGACTGTATGGCCCGCGCGTCCCATGCAAGTGTAGAGGGGGCAGGCGATGAAATATTTGTGTCACTCTCCAGATAGCCCCCTTCTACAGTGGAGGTCACCCTACCGCCAGGGACAAGCGCCATATATGTATGGTTATAGATCATCCTCAATGTATATAAAAATGCTGGGATCCACGCTCCGCCGGGATCGTAGCCGCCTGTCGGTCCTCCCACACCTAGCCAGTCATTAGTCACACCAAAGCCCGGCTCATGACTAATGTCTACAGGGGTTCCCTCACACGTTACTCCCATAAGCCCCACGATGCTGGCATGTGTTGTCTTCCATGCTTCATATGATATATCACATATCGTGTCATTACGACGGATCATCTGCTCTAGAACATATGTTAGCTGTGGCGGTGTCCAGTCATCATGGCTGCTGAGCTCTGTGCTTCTCATGCTAGAGTTATCAAATGTTGTAGCACCTCCGCGACCTCCAAACTCCCAGTACTCTCTTGTATCCCCGTCGCTGGCAGGGTTGTAATCTCCAAGTGTAGGGCCATACGTGTCATATATGGCGTCTCCCAGCTCACTAGCATACTGATCAGCAAGAGACATGAGCCCACCATACTTAGCTGTTAGTATCTTGATCATCTTAAACATGAGATGTGAGTGTTCACAGCACATGTTAGCAATCATTAATATTCCAGCCCATGTCCAGTGCAAATCTGGCTGGATATACTTGTACAAGAATGATGTCATGCTTATATTCAAGTTTTTGAGATAAATTGTGCCAATTGCAGCTCTCCCTGAGCCCTCAAGAATATTATTCTCAAGACTAGAAGAATCATCTACAGATGATCCCGGATTCACTGGCATGACAAGACCCTCAAAAAGTGACTTAAGTCTCGTCTTCATTTCTGACAGATTCTGTGTAAATATAGCTATTGATGTCGTCACATCATTCATCTCTCTTGTTAAAAGATCATCAAAGAGGTATGATTTTCCATCTCTTCCAGGATATACTCCCTGGGGAAAAAATCTTGGAGATATATCAAAGCTAAGAATTAAACCAGGAGATCCTGGTGGTCTCCGCGCGTCAACGAAAGCAAGACGATGCAAGTAATCAGGATTTGTACTACTAGCTGCGAATGGTGGCACACTAGTTATAGTAGAAAGTTCACTGAAAACGTCAGATACCCCTGCTGACCACACATCATTAATGTTTGCTCTGACCTTGTCTGGGGGAGTGTCTACACTACTGCCAATATACTTGTAATAAAATTGAGCTGCGAGGTCTCTTTCTTGCATGTATATAATTGTTGGGAACCAGTCGTCGTCTATGCATGCTGAAGATAAGTTTATCATGTCACCCTCAGACCAAGTCCCATTTGAAAGATTTGAGTGTCCGCTATTGCTAAAGTTTCCCACGCGATCTACTCCATCAGCTCCGACGAATCCAGTGTCACTGCTCTCTGTTGTCTCACGCCTTCCCACTCTAACTCGAACAAGGGCCCTGATTTTTCTTACGAGGGAATATACATCTTGGCCTCCGATGCCAAAGAGCTCGCCGTTTGTGACATTGTTAGCGAGACTTGTGAAGTCAGGAGCATCCCAGCCGTCTACTCCATCATACCTGTTGCCCGGAATAGGACAGAGTATCTTCATGAGCACATCTTTTATTAGCATCAAAATGATCGATGTGCCCGGTGCACTTCTGTACCACTTGTCTGGCAGATCAAGCTCTTGCACAATATAATCGCTGAGCGATCTGCTAGACACCTTCTTACTAACATTACTATAATCATCATCAATAGCATCATATAATATTGATATATCATCAGAAACTGAAAGCCTAGATGCGGGCAGTGATCTTATGTCTAGTGCCCTCAAAAAAGTATACATCGTATTGTACAGTAGAGATAAAAATTTAAGAACATCATCAGCTAGCTGTACCTGAGAATCAAACTCTTTCAGATAATCGCCCCCCTGGGACTCGAAACCGGGCGCTGTATCTGACAACACAAGGCCTCCTACATATCTGTCCCCAGGGGGCAAATCAGCGTCGGCTTGAATATCATGTATAATTCCAGACGGTGCCCTTAGCAGATGAACTGTGAGCTCTTGAGTCATGAAGACAAGAGTCTCTGAGTATCTTAACTGTTTCAGCTGCCCCTGGAGGTCTATGAGCTGTCCAGCTGATGTAGAATAGTAATCGTACCCGCCGGCAGGATTCCAATTATGACATTCGTCGGCAGCGTTGACAGTATCTGATTGGAGGGGTTCCTGATATTCAAATGCACCGATTAAGACTGGTCGCTGTTGAGAAAACCCTCTCACTGCGAGAACTGCTTCTAGATCTTCATTCAAATGAGACTCTATATAAGAGTATCCTGTGTCTAAGAAATCATTTCCACCTACAAGTAGTTCACTGGGAGCGAATGATGCATTGTTAAGAAGCCCTAGCTCAGATGAGTTACCTGTGCCGTGAGCAATCAAGGATTTTTTTACAGGCTGGATGTACATAAAACGACTACCCAGAGAATTTTTAGCCTTTATTGCCACCTTATCTATCTCCTATCTTTTTCTGCATTTGACTCAAGCTGAGTTATTGATCCCACAATAACTTCTTCTCCAAGATTTCCATCAAGAAATACCGGAATTACGCTATAGGTTATTCTTCCAATAAACCCTGTATTTTGTAAATCAAGATATGAAAATGATGACCCAGTATTTGTAATTCCGTGACAGCAGCCAACCAAAGAGCCCACACCCTGCTTCTTTGCAATCACAGCAAAATAATCAATATTGTTTTGTGGGGACCCCTGGGCTGTAGAAGAAGATATCTTCCACCTGATGTTCGCTCCTCCGTGGCCGCCATATGTCACCATTTGCGGTATTACACTGACTCCTCCGTAGCCCGTATCTACGCTGAATTTAACACTATCTCCTGTCGGATAATCTAGCAACACAGACTTTGAAGATTGACTTGCTAGACTAGCGACGGAGGGAACTAGAGTTCCTCTACCTAAAGAATAAGATGAAATAGATTTTTTGAGCTTATTTGTTATGAATATATCTCTTCTATATTCTTCATTATCAACCAGTGATAGAGTTGCTTTCGACCTAAAATTATTTCTCACACGTGTTATTAATTGTGGATTTTTTAGTGATATTACGCTAGAAAATGTTATGACAGCATCTGTAGATGCCAGAGAAAGCTCCTCTTTTACAGCCTGAGGAGAAATAAGCAGTGGCATTATTCTATACTGATACATTCTCCCAGAAGCAGGTGGGGGAGCATTGCTAGCTATGCCATCATCTATTATTTTTCCAGATGCTGGCAATACACCTAGAGAAACCACATTTCCAGTATCTAGATCAATTCTATTAATCTCTAATGCAAGTAGATTTTGAAATTGATCTCTTATTTCAGATATATCCTCTGAAAAGAAGTCTTCGAGCCCTACATCACGTAAAATTGAAAGAAGAGTGTCTACATCCTTCTCAATTATACTTGATATGATATTAAATGATATCTTGACAGGTGAATAATTTATATCACCATAGCTCTGTGATGGAATTGCTGCGTTAGAGAGTATTTCAATATTAGACACCTCGGTGCTTACGAGATTCATCGGATCTATTATTTTTGCATGAGATGATGAACTAGAGAGAGTATTTACTCCACTGGCATGATGAAGCATGCACTTATATTCATAAGTTCTATTTTTTTTAACAGTAGTGTCTAGACATCCATAGTTAGTTGACTTAGGATATATAGCTCTTGCTAGATGCGCCAGAGATGTATTACCCAGTTCAGATTGATCGATGTCTAGTTTATCAAAAGTTCTCTGCTTGGCTGTCACATCTCTTCTGACTAGAGATATCCCAGCTACGCCCGGAGCAATATTTTTAACAGATACATGTATTTTATCACCTTGTGTCTCTGTTAAGATAGCTGCATTATAGGGTAAAAAATTTCTATCAATGAGAGAAAATGTTGTAAAATTTCCATATGATCTTCCATTTACTGATCTTGGCACGCATCTAAAGATAGAGAGCTTTCCTTCTTGTCTTCTATTAAATGATCTAGAAATTACTTCATTTTTACGTCTTCTATTTGGTAAAAAGTATACTGTTGTTAATTTTTTGAACCCACTAGAGATGATATCAGTTGTCTCTTTTATGTCTCTGACATAAATGTCCACTGATCTAATATTTGGATCATTTGCTTTTATAAGTAGCATGAGACGATTTTTGGGGGGCGCGCCTACCATTCCAGATATCTCTGGGAGAATTTTTGGAGCATAAAAGTCAGATACATTTTGTGAATGATCAATTGAAAATGTTAGATTTTCTCCAATTATTCCGCTTGATGGTGATATCGCATCAACCGATACTATTAGTGAAGACAGTGCACCAATTTTTGAACTTCTGACGTGTGCAGTCACTTTTATTAACCTATTTCTTCCTGTTCCGTCATATGTGAGTGCTATTTTTCCAACACCAGATGGAAGACTATCTGTGTTAATGGGAAGAAATTGAGAACGTGATGCAAGTGTATTTTTTAAATTTATCCCTATACTTTCTAGTTCACCATTATCATCTGTCTCTGTGAGGACAAATGTTCCTCGAAGAGATGGTGATGCCGGTGTCATGTCTTTTTCTGGAGCTAGTAGCTCAGCTGAGTCTTTTCCATGAAATAGAGCGTTTTCATAATTTCTCTTAAATCCAATGTTGTTGATATTTGCACGTCTCTTCACTAGTGATCTCTGAGAAAGAAGAACATTATCTCCTGCTTGTAGCACAGTTTCCACGTCTATTATCTTTATATCTTTTATCTTTCCAAAAAGGGTCTCATCATTCAACAATGACGAATTTTTCTTTAAAGAATTATTAATAAAAGATGATAGGTCTATCATCCTATTATAGATGATACCTGCTCTCCTATTTTCAGTAATCTTTACTCTGCTGTCAATATCACCTTTAAATATCGCAGCAGTCACTGCAGCAGCATTCTTAGAGACATTACTAAACATTGATGCACTTACTTTCTTTTGTTCATTTTTTATCTTAAATTCTAATTTTAGATAATTTTCATCTAGGGCCTTTCTCAAGTCTGCCCTAAAGAAAATCTCGTACACAAAAACTGTATCATGAGATACCAGAGCTGGTGATACAGGAGATGTCTGTGAGTGGTTATTGCTAGATCTTTCAGCTTCTAACTCACCTAATCTATAAGCATCAACAATTCTAGATTCATCAAACTTAACCTTTGATAGAATCCCTAATCTTGACTGTACTTTAATATACATTAGTCTAAAATTATTGTGAATAGGTTGACAAAGGTAGGAATACCATACCCATCTTGATAGATCTTTCCGGCAAAGAATACGTGTTTATTCGGTCTCATTGGATCACTACTTGTATTAAACTCTCCAAAGTCAATTACATCTAATTTTTTAAATGTCTTCTTGCCGTCGTTTACCTCAAACATCTGCATGACAATATTGTTTTGCGGAGACGTCTCAGAAAAGAATATGCTTCTTCTATCTCTTGCAACCTCTATCGTGGAAAGATTCATGACGCCCCTCTGCTGGCCAAAGACAGTTCCGAGCGGATATGTCGCTCGCACGTCACCCTCTCCGTAAGGCACTAGGTCAGCCTGACCGACTATGTCAGTCGCCCAGTCTGGATCAACTCCTTGACTCTGCGGGCCATTTAGCTCAAGCATCAGAGCCTGATAGCTGTATCCTTCGTCATCGAGACCAGCCTCACCGAGGGACGTGTAGTTTCCCAAAAAAACATTTTCTTTTGCTCTATCAATAATCCCCCTATTTGCTACACCTGTTGTTCGTTCAATTTCTTCTAATTCTGCATCTTGAGCAAATTCGATATGATCTGAGCCCAGCTCACTTGCTGATTTCTGCACCTCTTCGGAATAGGAAAAAGGACCTCTAGGATTCATTGGCTCTCTCTTCATAGGGGGTAAAAATTTAAAATTAGGTATGTGCGAGAGTCGTTTGTCAGTAAAGAAGGGTTCCACACTGTCTATGTTAGCAACTGAATCAGTTGGCCCATCTATGAATGGATGTGTGTTAAGCACTAAAAACTCCACATCCTCCCTGCTTAGCTTAAATGCTCGCTGCAGTGCTATATCTTCTGGACTACCAACTGATCCAAGCATATAGAGCTGATTAAAGTTATCAATGGAACCTGTTATTAGTCCAGCAGACAAGCTTGCAAATGCCGTCGTCCCTGATACATACTCGAATGCTGTGCTTGTGCTCCCTGCCTTTTTAAAAAGTTCATCTCCGCGCAGAGTAAGAGACAGATCATCTGGGTATCCCATTAGCTTGCCTGAGTCATCTGTCTCGAATGTTATCAGGTCTTGCTTTTTCTTTCCTGACGCTTCGAAGTAAAATCTAGCGGTTGCGTCAGATGATCCACTCACCTCATCAAACTCATAGTACGTCTGCGCATCTGTCAGAGATGCGTACTCGATTCGTAACTTGCCACTTGAGATCTGTGCCCTTCCGACCTCAGTGACGACATTATCGAGTATTCTTGTCTTGCTGTCTAAGATTCCTGCCATATTAGTAATTATACACCACTATAGAGTGCTATTCTCCTATGATAACTTTGTTATCTCTATCATTCCAGATGGGTTTCCGAACTTATCTGATGTCCCTATATTATCTCCCTCTGTTCCCACATCAGCATTAACTATTATCTCTACAGTCCTTGTCGTATCATCTGTAAATGTGAAGTATGCAGTCGGAATTTCAAATAACACACTGGTTTCGTTGTCGATGTTATCTTTAGCACTTGTGTATTCCTCGTATGTGCTTCCACCATTTGTAAATTTAGTGTTGAGATAGACATTATTTCTCGAATTTTGAGCTGTAATTAATGCTATGTGTACACTGACACGATAGTCACCTGTAGATGCTATTGTGAATGCTCCCTCAGAATAACTAGAGACGACATCTGTATTTGTGATTGCTGCAGCGGGAAACGTTGCTGTGACTAGGGTCTCATCACCGTCTACAAGTGCAGTCTCCTTAACTATGTATCTTGAGTCAAGAGCGCCGCCTGTTGTAAATCCTGTGTCATTATTAAATCCGCTGAGGTTGATGTTGGCTTTGGTTAACTTTTTTTGTGCATTAGCTGAAGAGACCACAACAAAAAAGTCACCGTCAGTGTTCGATACTGATGTGCTCAGCTCACTCAAGTCAACAGCAAGCGTTATATTCCCTGCACTCGTTATTGGACCGCCGGAAGAGTCTATAAGATTTCCGTCAGTGATTCCGACTGATGTCACTGTTCCTGCATTAGATGTCCACGCTTGATCATTATTAAACTGTCCCAGATCTATCTCATCTATTTGCTTTCTCTTCTGCGATCCGGCGTCTAAATAGACCATCTCATCTGTTGCTCCATCTATTGCAGCTGTTCCATCTGTTAGCTCACTCAGGTCCACATTGATCGTGATAGTTCCTGATTTTGTTATCGGATTAGTTCCAGTTGTGTCTATGAGATCACCGTCAGAGAGCCCAACAGACGTGACTGTTCCGCTAGATGAGCCCATTTCAGTCCACTCACCTCCTGTGACCTTGAACTCGATCTTTCCGCTGTTGTCTCTGATTCCGCGCCCATCCTCTCCGTCTGTATCACCAAAGTTTACATATCCATCGTCTTTAACTGAGAGCTCACCTCCAGTAGAAATGATCTTACCTGTGACTGTTATGTCGCCTGTGACTGTCATGTCACTTTCACAGCTGATGTCGCCCACTGTGCTCAATGATCCTGCTACATCGACGTTACTTTGGAGTCTAGGGTTACTTTTATCTCCGACACGCACATCTGATGGAAACACGACGAGGTTAACTTTTTTAGTTTTTGAGTCTGTAACTACGACATAAGCAGCCTTTTGAACATCATCAGTAGGAAAGGCTGTCTTAGCTCTAGATATGAGGCTTCGGTTATTACTTAATTTTTTAATTGACATATGTCACAGCCTCTCTCATGTCGCTAACACGAAGGACACTATTGCACCTCCGCTTCCAGGTATGCTATTTTTAATCTCTCCGTCAACATATGGAATTGATGATGTTGCTGCTTGGCTGAGATTTGAACAATTTGTTGAGTAGGGATCAACTAGTGTCATTCCATCCTCCATGTTAACAAATTGAACCTCGACAGCTGGATCTGACTTTCTTCCTCTTACTCTGGTCAGGCGTCCGGATGGAGTCCGACGCCACGGAGATCTCCAAAATGTCCCATCTCTTCTCTGCTCTAGCATGTCTCTGAACTGACCGAAATGATCTGGCCTAAAGACTGCTGATGAATTTAGCGGAGTGGTTGACATTATTCCATACATGTAGCCTCTGCATGTTGAGTCTCCCAAAGAACACTGTCCAAATGCTTTAGAGCCAGTTACAAGCTGATTGGATTTCGCGGCGGCAGGATGATTCTGTTGTAACCACCTAAACTTCCACCCTACCTCATAAAATAATGCATTAACAAGCCGGTTGTCTCTTCTTGAATCTGCAAAAATATATACACTGTGTGACGATTTGGGTGCCTCCCAGATCGCATCATCATATCTCGCACCTATAGATATAAATCTATCTGAAGACATTCTTGTAGGGTTGGTGGCATATGGAAGCTCTCTGCCTGATCTGTACCGGAGGATCCTCCCATCACTATATGATCTTAGTGTCGGTTGTGTGGTATAAGGATTTTGACCGGTGTCTTCGATAACTGGCGGACCCCAGAGTCCCTCCCACATGCTACTAAACGCATATATTACCGTATGTCCCTGTCTGTTTACCTTAGTTACTCCTCTAGATAAATTATTAGATACATAGAAGACTCCGAGCGCGGTCTTGTCACCGTCGCTGTCGACGTTGTGAAGACTAGCATACTCAACATAGTCTGGAAGAAGTGTGTCATAAAATCTCTCAGACTTGTCAACTAGCTTGACACCTCGAAGAAGACTTCCAGATAAATTTTGTGAAGTTAGGTAATTGAGACCTCCCCTTGACAGTCTTGAAACGGGACCCTTGAAATTGGGCACGATATCATCCTCTGACGAAAAAAGCATGCTGACACCACGTGTTCCAGCTCTTCCGTCAGCGAGAGGTCTCCCTCGAACGCTCATTGATCCAGTTATGTATCTATCGATGTAAGTACCTCGATAGTCTTTAGCTGACCCTATCATGTACTGATCAAGCGGACCGACCTGATGGATGTCATGGTGAATGGCATCTGACGTGAGGTTCTGGTCGAGGCTCGACATGTGCTCCTTGTCCTCCTTTATGAGCGAGCCAAAGAGCGTGAGCTTTGCCTCTCCAGCCATGATCTTCATGAATGATCCAGACATGATGTTAAGAGCATTGCACCTGGTCTTTCCGGCCGCGTGGGTCATGTCATGGTTACTCTTATCAAATCCAAGCTGGTCCTGTGTCCCAGACACCATCGTAGATGATATGCTTGCATCGATCCCAATGACTATCTCATCCTCAGGAAGTAGCAGGTATGGAGAGGGTGTATTTGGAGATATCTGATCAACCTTGATTCCTCGGCATATGTACCCTGTCCTCGGGAAGTTGTCGCCAGCACCAGCCCCAGTCTCGGGGTAATAGCCCAATGAGCCTGTGGACCGCTCATCAGTGCTGAAGCCTGCACGACCCGTGAACGGTCTGTTAGCACCCGGTTCTGAGATAATAATTTCAGGGTCTGTATTCTCTGTCGAGTGCTGGGTCACCTGAATTAGATTCCCCCACCTAGCCTCGAAGGGAGATAGAGAATAAGGCCCGGCATCATTCGTTGTCGGGATGGGCCCTGCTACTCGCCATTCTCCTGCAGCTTGCATGTATGCCCAGGAGCTCGAGTGTAATTGCATCTGGGAGGTGTCTGTGGTGCCGCCTGGCCAGAAATCTTGTATGACCGCTGAGGTATATGCTGAGATCGGCTGCCACGACGTGCTGGGGAATTTGGTGGCTTCACCCGGAACTGTACCGCTCCTGATTGCGAATCGGGATCCTCCCCAGTCTCCTCTATTTGCAACTGCTGGAATAAACTCTAGACGAATAGATCCTGTGAATGCTGCTTCAGCACCTTCGCTCGGGATGCTGTCACTGTCTACCTCTAGGTTAAAGTCATATTCAAAGGATGGTGTGTGTGGTAGCCCTAGAGATGATATTTCACTTTGTAGGGCTGACGATCTTATCGAGGGGCTATTATAAAAAGCAGCTGAAGCACTCATGACTAGAAACCTTGTGCTACCGCTTACATCTGCTGCGCTATCTCTTTCTATATAGTTCTGCTGATCAGAGGGACTAGTCGGCATATTGATCTTAAATGACGGTCTTCTCTGCTGTCTGTACATGAAAAATGTGTAATTATCTATGTCTCTGTCACCGCCGTCGACCTTATATGAACCCCCAGGTGGGTATGACGCACCATTCTTTCTTCTGACGATGACCGGTATCTCAATAACTGCCTTCTCAAGCAGGAATGGATGCTTTATGTAACTAGAGAGAGACAGGGCTTGTGATGAAGTTGCGTGATACCTAGGATGCTGCGGAGCGGCGGCTGCAATTGTGGGCGCGCCTATCTTTCCATAGGCACCTGTCATGATTAAGTCATTATATGTCCTTGTCATGTACATTGTGTGATGTGACATCTTAAACTGATAAGACGGTGGCTGGATGTGCCACGGCTGCTTGTGCTTCCCATCACTCGCATATGGAAGAAACTCTGGATATAGATAAGTGCTGCCCTGTCTTTTCTCAGCAGCTAGATAGAACATGTGTGTCTTGCGTGCTATCCCAGTCGCAGGATCATAGAGGCCTATGTCCTCCCATCTTCCATTAATCCAGTTGTAGTAGCTAAATCCACTATACTGTGATGTCGGTGTGACCTCTACATCTGTTGAATCTGTCACACCTGGCTCAATAAAGTTTGTGCCTACCCCTACATCACCGCCGAAGTCACTATTCCACCTGCTACAGATCTTATCACTTACATTTGGAAGGGGTATCACTATCTGGACCTTGTCCTCTAGTGGAGATGTGAAGCCAGGATAGGTTGTCCTCTTCGTTCCTGTCATGTAAAATGTGCTTCCTGGGTCTATGTAGACCCTGCTCTCATTAAACGGTGTGAAGTCTCTGTGCTGATTTATTGATGGCTCTAGTCCCTGTAGAGATATGAATGGTCCCACACTACCTGATGCGATGATTGACCCAGATGTGTTAGGTGTTGATACCCAGTTCCTATAGTACTTGTCGTGATCTACCTTTGTGAGCATGACCGGATAGTGGACATCCATGAGCGGATCTGTGAAGACCGCCTGCCTATTAGCGCCCAACTTTCTAAACTTTTTTATCGTGTGAAATACAACTGTCCTGTTATCATCAAATGGATCTGGTGTGCTCTGCTTAAATCCAGTGGTTCTTAGAACTGATGGGTATGATCCTGTCGCATTGTCTCTGCTTCTTACGATTGTTCTAACTGGATTATTGAGATATCCGGTAAATAGATCATAGGCACCGTTTCGTGTTGCGTTATATATTGTGAGAATATCTACTTCAGGTAGCTCTCTATTCCACAGAGCGATCTCTGCAATCTCACCCTTAAAAACAGCCGAGTTCGCGGGCGCGAAATTTCGTATGACTAGATCAGCACCCCAATTAGGCTGCATTCCTTTGTAGCTGCCGGCGTAGGTCCGGGACCCAGAGTAGTCTGATCCATTCATATAGATTTTCAGGCCCAGGGCAGCGGTGACGGTCGCTGCACCGGTTCCCCCTCGACCGTCATATGTTACAACTATGTGATTCCACTGACCTAATGGGATTTCCCCGGTGGTGAGCACGAACTGGGAGGCATCGTTATCGTCGTCGTAGAGCTGGAATCGCAGCGAGTCGTCGGTGGCTATGATGAGCCCATACTCTCCGTATGATAAGCTTGGCTTCCAGGCTATATATCCTGTGCCCGAAGCGTGCGGCGAATCTACTTTCACCCACATACTTATTGAAAATGGTCTATCTGAAGATGTCGTTGGCGTTCCCGCGCTTGGCAGGCTGGTAAATGAGAGGTCTCCGGTCGAGTTCGAGACTTCTATAACACCAGGGCTGCTGGCCTGATCACCTATCACAGGATAAGACTTACTACCAATTGTTGCATCAGAGATAGGCGGATCATCATCGTACTCGCAAGATAGATTATTTCTACTCAGATCTTTTGGTTCGTCAGGAGCGGGACGAATCCAGACTTTTAGATCCTGTCCGCTATGGTATGAGTAGACATTTCCACTCGAGTCTTGAAACGTATCACTTAGGTCATATGAGGCTAATTGTAATCGTGGCATTACTTAAGGAACCCTCCAAATGCTATAGAGTCAGTTCCCATGACTCGTTTCACACCAGTCTCTATCTGGCCTTTCTTTATGATATAGTTTCCGTCCCTATAGATAAACCCGACTGTTGCAGACTTCTGATATATTCCGAACTCGCCGGCTCCTAATACAGAGCCAGATAGTGTGTTAAGTATATTAAATTGCTGACTTTCTATCTTCTCAGAGAGAACAGTGTCATCAAATGGCTCGACTTGTGTCTCCTCAGGATAGTCAAATCCAGGAAATGATAATACAAATTTATCTCCTGTCGGAGACGTAATTTCCATAGGTACATCCTGTGAGTCATAATACGGTGGATTCTTAGCTTCTGGTTCAAATGGAATAACAGACCATATAAAGGTTCCCCTGCCAAGTATCTCATTTCCAATATTCGGCATCAGGGCACCTCTTATGCCATGAGCTGAAAACGGTCCTTCAGCATTAGTATTGCTCATCTGATGTCTTATCTGAAGTGGGTCTAATACTCCGTCCATCATAGCAGGATCTAGCCAATTTGGGCTGACCATAACATTAGGATACATCTGAGTCCCTGGATCCTCTATGAAGTCTTTTCCGCTGAATACACCTACTATGTCATCAAAAGGAGAGAAGATTCCATTGAATACACCGTTGTTTCCTAGATCTTCAAATAGTTTTGGCTGACCGTAGTCTGACTTGTTGAGCGAAAAATCCATCCTTGCACTAGCATTGTGTATAAACCCCTTAGACGTGATCATTGGAACTAGAGAGCACTTAAAGTCACGCCAGTGCCGCATGCTGACTCCCTGCCTAAATCTATCTATCTCACTAGTATTCATCCCGCCAGAGGCAGGCAGAATAGTGACATCCTGGCCTATATCAACTTTTGGTCTATCTACAAATGGTTTTATTGACATATCTGATCCTAAAATTTACATAAGTGTCCAACAATCTGAGAAAGTAATAGATTTCCCCTATCATTGTCTCTGAAGAGTGCTTTTAGATAAATTTCATCAAATAAGTATCTAAACTTACTTCTTTCTATTACATGCGACTCTATTACAAAGTTTACGCCTAAAAATTTTGTTCTCTTTGGTATAAGCTGGCCTAAAAGATCACCATATGCTGAACTGAACCATTTAAACATGTCAAAAAAGATTTGTAAGTCAGGCTTCTCTTTGAGTCTATTAAAGTAGATCTTTCTGATCTGGTCGAGGTCAGGGTAGAACTCATCAAATAAAAGATTAGGCCTTCCGAGAGCATCATCAAAAAAGTCTAGCGAGCCAAATATTCTCATGATATCCTCATTAAGGCCACTAACTGATGACATCTCTATTCTAAATCTTGCATCGTCATCAGGTTCCTCACTTTTTCTCACCTCATATGTAGGTGTAGATGTTGCATATTCACTGAGAGATATCAGCTCTGGATCTTGGTAACTTCTCACTCTGACCTTATTGTCTGTCTGAGAGATGTCAAATGCAGGTGATAGATAACTAAAATAAAATGTTTCAGATCCTATTGCATCTGTATTTTTTTCAAATCCAGAGCCGCTAAGGTGATATCCGTTTTGTGAGAAATCAAATATTCTTATCTTTCTATCTGATCCTGCAGTTAAAATTCTCTGATCTGTTGATGCATTGACACGGAGTCTCCCAAATGAACCTGTTGAGAAATCATTAAAGTTAAAATTAATAAGAGGATTTTCTACTCCGAGTGACTTGAAGCTTCGGACATGTTCTATCCATGATCTTTCACTGAGGGCGTTAGACCAAAATCTTATTTGAGACACCTGTCCTGAAAATTTAGTAAATAGGGCATTTCTATATTGGCCAGAATCATCTACAGAATTAAGAAAGCGACCAGAAGCTGCTCCGCCTAGTGACTGAGAGCCTATTGCAATAAATGCACCAGAAACATTATATGCTGTCGAGATCTTTTGAAATGAATCATCTGATGATGCTACAACTGGTGCAGACATAAAATATGACGATGTCATAAATATTTGACTCACGCTTCCGTAAGATTGTCTTGCACATCTTAAAAAATAAGAAGAAGACTGAACAGCTGATGACCTCTTAGTAAGATATGTTTGTGAATCTGTTTCGGGTCTATCATCAGACCGTGTTCGTCCAAAAGATACATTCCACAGGTTTCCATCAAAAATATTAAGTCCGGTCAATATAAGTGCTAGTGTTGGTGAAGTTGAAGAATTAGAGTCAGACCTGACAAATAGTTTTAAATCATCACCACTAGATGTCATTGAATTCTGAGCTCCAGAAACAACAGTCACGTTTGCCAGGACACCGTTTACATTAGACGGAGATGAAGTACCAGTTACATGGAATCGTACAAGACTTTGTTCTCCGGGATGATCCTTATTTTTTTCAAACTGATAGATTGCCTCATATGTAAATGATCCTGATGTTAATAGCCCATCACTGGGATCACTAGATATTCCATGTGGCGGATATCTAACTTTAGAGACCATCGTACCAACCTGTTCTGGATATCCCACCTCTACCCTAGAGGCAGATAGAAATGGTGACACCAGGTGTGGAATATCACTAGAAAATCCCTGGGTATCTGGAGTGAAAGAAGATGGGTTAAGGCTACCTGAGAAATCAAGGCTTGTTGCAGTTTCAGACTTGGTCTGCCTACGACCCGCTAGAGATCTTTTAGTTGGACCACCATATTCTCGAATATTGAATATATTATCTGGATTAATTCCTGCTGATCTTAAAAGAGACCGTATGCTGTAAGTTGTTCCTTTCGACGTAGTTATATCATTAAGGTTTATTAGAATTCTTTTCCAGATTTGACTTTGAACATACTTTATAGAATTAGTTGATTGAGAATATGTCTTTTGTATGTCATCACCGTTAATAAACTGTACTGGATCAACATTTGAAAAAAGTGACGGCAACGTAAATCCATAATAATCCGCAACAAACGGTAAAAATTTATCAGTGATTGAAAGATTATCATCATAGTCAACTGAGAGCACTCGTGAAAAATGATCAACAAATATCTTCATCTCATCATAAAACTTAGCCCATATGAGAAGAAATGCTGTTAGGTATTGAGCTGACCCGATCCTAGCAGATCCAGGAATAGATTTTCCAGAAATAGGTGAGCCTATGTCACCCTTCTCACTATCTAATCCTTGATTATACTGTCCCTCTAGTAAGAAGTGCATAGGAATCAAACTAGTGATTAAATTTGGATTTTCTCTATCATATAAGCTAGCAGATACTAAAAGTTTTCTATTGAGGTTAGAAATTTTATAGTAGGAGGGAAAGAGAATAGGATTTCTCTTTAGATTTTCAGAAGACAGAGGGTTAGAAATAGATCCTGAAATTCTTAGCCCTATCTCAAAATTTTTAATCTCACTATGAAGAGAGTTTCCAGAACTATCTAGGACAACAGACTTCAGATTAAAAGATCCAGTGGGTTCATTAAATTTAAAATATAGCTTGAGGTCATTGCTGGCATATATTCCACGGCGTGAATCTCTTTTTTGATCAATATCACTTCTAGTAGAGTGAAAAACTCGAACCTCATCCATCGATCCAGAAAATGTTACCTTGGGAATAAATTCTTTTTCTCCGTGGGGAGTGCTCCACTCTGGGGTCTTTACAGAAGAACCAGAGCCTATTATAAAATTTGCTCTGCCAAAAGAAAGACTTCCCATTTCAAAAGCCATTGAAGATGTCACCCTGAGAGATTCACTTACAAATATCTTTAAGATACCTTGACCGGGAGATCTGTCAAATGTTGTACAGATATGATTGAATCTTCCCTTTTCTATTGAAGAGCTTGCAAATAATGTTGCAGATCCTGATGTCACTGAAAATATGAGATCACACTTAGATGTCGAAGAAGATTCTGATAGCGCAACAGTTATTGAGTCATTAGAATTTGATCTCTTTTGACAGATTATTTGATTTTCATTTTCTCTGGGGGCCGGATATAGCTCTAGCTCGATAGAAAAGCTATCTTTTCCGAAATCAAGAATTGATTCTGCTGTTCTATTCTTAGAAAAATCTGGAAATAGAACTCCCGCTCTGTCTTGAACTGATATGTATGTTCCTAATTTTTCACCATATCCAGATGCTGGATTTTCACTTTCTGATGTTCCAGAAAAATTTAGAAATCCAGCAGACTTAGGAAATATATCCAAGATATATTTTTCATATCCGGTGAGAGAGTCTTCAAATGCCTCTACCTCTTTCAAAGTTCCATCAAAGGGATATTCATTTATAATTCTCTGAAAAGCTATGTTGACTTTTGATTCTGCTGAGTTAAAAAATGTGTGATTTTCAAATCTTGACCAGTCTAGCGAGATCTCTTGCGTAGACTTGAGGGGTGAGCGAGCAGTGTCATATCTAAAAGATGATGTGCTTTGAAAATTTGTATCTCCTAGCTGAGATAGAGATATTTTTGAAGGCTTAGCAACTTTGAACTGACCACGGACAACTGATGGGTTGAATAGTCTAGGTCTTGAGTTTATTTTAAAATTCGACACCGACCACCTCAGACAACTCTAAACTTTGCTGCAACATCAGTAAAAATTAGATCTGACCCCTCTGCCTTGATAAGAAAATCTACAGTGAACACGGTTCCCTTAAAAAGCGTGTCCATATAAATATCAAAATACATTCCATCCTTATCAGTTGAAAGAAGTGTAGAGTTATATGTTGTATCAAATGGAATAACAATTTTTCCTGACTTGAAGTCTTTTATCTGATAAAACATTCTATCAAAGATTGAGCTTTTAGTTTCAAATGGTACTTTTTTATATCTGACTGGCCTGTCTATATCTTCTACAAAAACTCTAAATCTGTATTTATCATCTATTCCAAACTCATCTTTCATATTTGTTATAGATGTTAAAAGCCTCTTTGCTCGATTGCTAAATGAGTTTCTATTGACAGTATTAATAACTAAGCTTCCTGTTAAAAATGCAACAGTTTGATCTAAAGATGACCAGATCTGTGTGAATGTTGCAGATCCTGCATTTTTAATCTCATTAGCTAGGGCACTATTGAATCTAATTTCTCCTCGATTTGGCGGATTTGTTCCTGTGAATTGTGATACACAAAAAGATGCAGAATAAATTCCTGTAATATAGTTTTGTCCTATCTGATGCTGGGATGCTGTTATTATCTTTTGAAAAAATGTCCCTGAAGCTCCAATTGACCCTGATGTGAGCCTGAGAAGTAGAGAATTACTTCCAGAAACACCATGCATCTTTCCTCGGGTTCCTGTTAAAATATTTGCGTACCTGCCTCTGTGAAAATTATTTAAGAAAAGTGATCCAGATACATTAAAAAGAAATGAGCTATGATTGTCCTGAATTGAATCATTAAATTTAACAATAAGCTGAGGTCTATTAAAAAATGATGTATTATTTCGAGAACCAAATCTCTTAACAAATCTAGTGATAGTGTCAGTTTCTTGAGATCCTGAATATGAGATTCTGAATCCATGGTCTGGCATTCTATTTGCAAGAGTTGCAGAAATAATTGTTGTGACATCAACAGATAGATTTTCCTCCCCTGTTGAAAAAGTTTTTTGTCTCCACAAGTTAACAACTCCATTTCCATCAAGAAGATTTCCGCTAGATATAATATCAATATTGTCTGAATGTAGAAGGCCCTGTTTATTAGCTCCTGAAACAAACCACGGAACTGCTGTTCCGCCATTAGTAGAAGCTGTTATGAAGTTGCAAGAATCTAAATCAGAAAAGCTAACAATATCTCTACCCATTCCCTCATCAAATGACTGGGAAAGTGGGAAAACAATTAGTTTAAAATTTGAAGGACAAGTTTGGCCACCATACACATCAGACAGATTTAATGTGCACCTAAAAGAAGAGTGGCTGATGTCTAGAAAAGAGCCTGTCAATCTTCTCAGAGGATCCAGGTCGAATTTTATCAGTGCCCGACTTATCTCCATAGGAGATGTGACTGATCCTGATGTTGATTCAGCGTAGAGCTTAAATAAATCTAGAGTTGCAGCTTGCCCTACATTTGCATCAGTTGCTCTGAAACTGTTGTCAATGATTTTATCTGTAATGTATGTATCTTTACTAGCAGTTAATATTCTATACATCTTTATCTCGCAAAACCAACAATATCATCTTTAGGATATTTTAACTCAAAAATTGAACCTGGAGTGGGCATGATAATACCCCTGTCTGTATTGTACGGAATAGAAAATAATTCCTGACTATACCTTCTGCCGTCAACTACTCCAGATGTGTTTTTAACTTTAAAGTTCACCAGTGACACAACACCTACAGTGTTTATTATTAAAGATACAAGATCAGATGTGATTATTGGTTGATCAATTTGAAAATTTTCAATTACCATATAGTCTTGTAATGACTTATTGATATTTTGTATTGTTAGATTTTTGTTAGATACTTCGTCTATTACAACACCGTAATCTATTCCCACATTAATTACTCGTGCCTCACATATATCAATTGCATCTGATATCAGCCTGTATTGATTGATATATAGCCTCAGACTTTGTTTTAAAGCATCTGGTGAGGTGACTAGATTTCCACTTGAGTTTCTGCTTATAATGCACATTGTCACTGCTTGAGGATTATTTGGGTTTGTATGAACTCCTACTCTAAAAACTCTTCCAAAGTTAGATGGCATTGCATAGACTCTTGCAATAAGATCTTCTCTAGTCACAATTCTTGCTTGAGAATTTCTGTAAGCTAGTGCTGTAGATCTCATCTCATTTAGCGTCAATGGAGCCTCACCTCCAGCTGAGGGGTTTATATTTGAACACTCAATGGAGGATCTAACTGAAGAAATCGTGCTAGATGGAGCACCTGATGAAAACCGTGTAAAGAGTGTAGAAATAGTATTAATTGATCCTGCTGGGACATTATGTGATAGACCTCCGCCAGCCCTATACTTTACTGTTATTGTTGTATTTCTGGGAGCAATTCCAAGTGTTCTTGTCTCTAGAAGTGAGTTTGGATCTATTGTGAATCTTGAAAATGTCTTTCTCTCTCCAAAAAGTGAGATAGCAACTTCACTAGGATCAGGAATGATATCATCATCTGTAGAGCTAGCACTGCCCCCACCAAATCTAATTGTTGTTTTTCCTGATCTTCTACTCATAGTCGAAATAAACCTATACGGTGCAGGCACAAGCTCTAGATTCTCAGGTGCTAGATCACTGTCTGAAGCAACATTTAATACTCGCTTATAGACTACATCCTGTGTCAGAGCACTAACCTCGTGATAAGTATTTCCATCTGAGTCTCTGACTGAGATGATTTCGGTCACATCAACATCATTGAGCATGACTGTCATGAACGGAGAAAATGTGTCTGGAATTATAAATGACTGAGTCTTTAATATTCCAGACTTACACTCTCCAGATAGCATGACAGAAAAAGTTACTGGTACTATATTTCCAGACGAATCAGTTGAGGTCTTCATCTGCTGATATGTTGCAACAGTCTTTCCAGCTGCATCAGTTTCAGCAAAGTTAATATCTTTTCCAAGCTCAAAAAGCACACCAGATGTCGATGTTAAAAGTGTGCCCGCCTTGACTATGGGAAGAGCTATTACATCCGGAACATACTCATTATTTGAATAGGCTGCTGGAGCCTCTAGATAAAAATTTATAGTTGCAGTTGCGGGAGATGCTCCAGTTATTTTCACACCTGATGCTCTTATGAGTTTCTCTATGTTTTGACTTTCAACAGCAGTCTGTATGTCTAACTCATTAAATTGATGATCTAGGTAATAAGATAGTGTATCACCCACAAACGCTGCCATCTCAATGAGCAGTCCCCCTACACCGTTTTCAGAAAAGTCTGTCATCTGATCACTGAAATATATCTTTGCGTATTGAGTTAGCTCAGCCCTTAAAGAGTCAAAATCTCTTGCAAGGTATGTTCTCTGGTTAGATCTCACATTTTTTATTTTTTTTGATTGTGCCATATTGTTATCCTACGCACCACAGGTCAACTGCCATCGTTCTATTTGTGACACCAAGCATGGGTATATTAAATTTTAAGACTAGTCTAACATGTGCTAGCCACTCGCCAATTATGTTTGATTCGCTTCTCGAAGAAAGTGACGACGAAAATGTCTCTAGATCCATTTGTGGCATAAACTTAGACACAGCTGTATTAATCCTTAGCATCGCCTCTGCATCCCAGTCATCTTTTGCTGTCACGTCAAATGTTAGAGGTCGAAGATTTGCACCGTAGTCATAGACACCAAGCCTCTCGCCATGATTTGTTAGTATTAGGTTTCTAAGATTATCCATCAATTGATTAGCAACATCAAAGTGCATCTGAAAAATCCCTGATCTTCCAGTGCCCACCTCTAGCGGTGTCTTAATCCCGACAGGCTTTATCTGTACTGCTCTAAATAGATCAGGATCGTTAGACTTGATTCCAACACTTTTAAAGCTGAGCTCTTCTGACATCACACACTCCTAAGATTAATTATATCAAAAACGAGAGCTGTAAGGTGATATTATATTAATTATCTCACACGGGACATAATTATTCGTCTAACTGTGTCTCTACATACGCAACTATAGCATCTCTTAGTTTTTCTGAGATATCTTCGATGCTATCTCGTGCCTGTTGCTTGGGATTATCATCTGTTCCTTCAACTGTTGTTGGCATATCACTTGTTTCGGGATATCCAAATGCTATTTTTATGTCATTATAAAGCTGCTCTTCTGGCTCAAGATCCTCGTTTGTTCCTGATGTTTCTGTCTCTACTACCATGTTATTCTCCTGATATTATTTCGGACTGAACATTCTTTATGTCATATTCTCGGACTTGTTCACCTATTGTATTTGCAAATAGTTCGTATATATACATATCGCTAGCAGTGGTATCCTGAAGAGCTGATATCATTCCATTAAGTGCTTTCCACGCAGCCATTCCAGAAAATGAATTGGCGCCTCCGACCTGTGAGCAAGTATATAGCATTAAGTTGATCTGCATCACAGCTAGGGCAAGCTCATTTATGTCCTCTATGACATTCTTCATCACCTGCTTCCACTCATCATATCTGATGTAGGGCTGATCTGCAGTATCTGAACCTATACATATGCTGCCACCCTGTATCTGTATCCTTCCGCTGTCATCCATCACGATAGATGATCCAGCCTCATGGACTATCTTGATGCTTCCGTCATCTCTTGCTATGATCCTAGGATTTGTTGACTTTAATATGATGTAGGGCTCCTCTGAACGCGGATCGGTGTCAACAGATGAATTTTCAGTAGAGGATCCGACATTTGTTATGCTGTCTATCGCAAAGTTCTCATCTCCACTCGTTTTCATAGAAATGTATGCTCTAGATAAGTCGTTGATAAAGTCTGGAGTTCCCTCATAATAATTACTTTTTTGAGCGACCTCACTTATATCTGGTGTCTTATCAACCTCTATATACTCTCTTGTATTTTTGGCAATTCCTATAGGAACTCCCGGTGGGTCTCCAGAGCTACCTGTAGACGGATCTAGTGCATCTGACTTGGACTCCTCTGGGTCCTTATCAAATATAGTAGTCCCGTCAGACAGAGTAACTCCACGTCCGACGACCATATCAATGGTGCCGCGGCCCATGACAGGCTGGCTAAATATTAACTTTCCAGCTCCATCCTGACTTACTAGCCTATCTCCTACGAGAAGCCTATCTTCATTGAATCCAAGATCCTCTCCCAGAGATATGAGCGTATTATTAGACCCCTGGATAGCTAGCTCAGACGAACGCTTACTATACCTGGGAACTGGCTCAGGTGTGAAGTCTCCCACGTAAGAATACGAATTATCTATTATGGAATCATAGGGGGCTGTCCCACCTAGTGTATTAGACCCACTATCTCTTCGCCCGCCAAGAGGAAAGCCATATGCATCAACACCAGATGTAGACTCTCCTTCTTGATTTGATCTAGCTGAAGAGGACGCTCCCTGGTTTGGCAAGCCTAGTGTAACTCTATCTTGGTGAGTATAGTTTATGTCATCTACCTGTATATCTGATGACTTTCTGCTTATCCAGTACCCAACTGTATCAGATCTTCTTGTACCTCGTCCAACTTCCTCATAAAAAACCCAGACTTGCTCTCCTGCCTTGAGGGGAAGAGAGAGGTGAGGAGAGAAGAAGGGATAAAATATCTCAGCCATCCCATATCTTCCCTCACCGCCGGTGACGATCTGTGCAATGATGCTATTTCTCGGCATCTTATCTACACGACTCACATTCAAGACTCTATTTTTGCCATTCTTCAGGGATGACCTATAGGTTGCAAACTCTCCTGTTTCTGAATTAGGCTCTTGATTGGGTGCCACTTGCTCTAGATCTAGTACTGGATTTGATATATAGTTTATAACAACAGCTGTATAGAAAAAATTAGCAGGTCTTTTTCCAACATTTACACCGTGAGTGTTATCACCCAATCCTCCAGGAGTATATAGCTGTCCTAGGCCTGTTATTCCCATTATTCTTTCTTGTCTATCTGATTAAATATGTCATCGGGCGTGAGAACATCGCTATTAGTGTCTTCTTTAGCTATTAGCTCTGCTAGCTTTAATATTTGATCATTTGACTTACACATTCTCTCCAGATATTTAGACATAATCTGGCCAAACATTGCGTGATTAGCTGCATTTCCTTTTGACTGTGCTAAGAGGTCAGTGAATAATATTCCAGCACTCTCTCTATCATTAAGAGAGTTTTCATATATCTCTTTCCATAGCATCTTCTTTTTATCTTCTGTGTTCTCTAAAGACTCTAATAGATCAGAAAATTTTTCTATTTTTATCTCTTTAGCTGCAGCTCTGTCTATAAGTTTTTCAACTACCTTTGACATGATCCCTCCTTAAAATATATCAAACTCCCCATCTTTAATTAGGTCTCTGTAGTGTTTTCTGATTGTTGACATTGCAACTGATAATTGTTTTGGATTTAAATTAGAAAGACTTCTCATATAAACAAACACTGCGCGCTTATTTAAAAGATCAAGATCATCTATTTTCTTAAATAGCGTAATTATAGCATCCATGCATGCTATCTCATTTTCACTTTTAAGCCTTAGCCTTATTATCTCCATTAGAGAAAATAACTCTGCTATAGATTCTTTCTTGATCATAAAAAAATCTTGAGGGGGAGATACCGAAAAGTTTTCAATTTTCTCTACGTCATGACTACTAAGGCGAGTTGAATCATCAATACTTACGAGACGCTGATTGCTCTTAGTCCTCTTTTTACTCTGTATAATTAGCCAGTTTTTTGCAACTACATTGAAATAAGAGAATGCTTTTGTTCCCCTTGATGGGTCAAACTTTTCTAAAGTTTCATATAGAAATGCGACACAGTCACTCTTTAGTGACTCATAAGAGTCAGCATTTTTTGCAAAACCATGAATAAAGATAAGATTTTCTGCCAACTTATCAAATGCTGGCAAGATTTCACTTACATATATTTTTTCTCTAGCTGATGTGTCGGTCTCTATCTGGTATCGAACTATTGCGTCATGTGTATCTTTATTAAAATAAAGATTCTTGCTTCCCTTTTTTCTACCAACTCTCTTAACTCTTTTACCTCTCATTAATTTCTTTCTCCGGCTGTTCATCATAATTTTCATCCTGTGTAACAGCAGCAAGAATATTAGCAAGATAGAGTATAGAGTCTCGAGATGATCTAATTTCAGTTATGACCTGTCTTATTTCAATAGAATCAAAAAAAACAGGAGTTTTAAGAATTGCATCTATTTTCTCATATTTTTTATCTAATATGTCCAGAGATTCCTCTATTGCTTCTTGCATTTTTATTATCAACAATGCATGCTTAATGTTAAAATAAATAGACGCAGATAGAATAAGTGTTAAAAAAACGCATAAGCTAGAGGTCAAGACAGAAAGAGAAAGCATTTAATCTTCTAAGATGGCATTTATCATGCTGTCATATTGTGAAATTATAGACTTTGAACAAAAAATATCTCTCACTCGACTAGACAGATCTAGTGCCCAGCGCTTTGGTATGTCATGCTTATGTCTCAGCTTAATAATCTTCTTTTTAAAATCAGCCTCAATTGGCTCAGCCCAGCACATGCCCTTTAAAAATATTCTATTATCAATTCGAGACTCTGGTATTTCTACCATGCTATAGTCAATAGGTATAAATTTTCCAAGATTTAGAAAATCAAGATGAGCTGACCAATTAGTTGCGATGACAGGAATTCCAGACGCTGCTGCCTCAAGAAGAGGGAGGCCAAATCCCTCACCTCTTGTTAGACTTATCAAGCCTTTGATAGTTGGCAATCTGTATAGTGATGACATCTCTTCAGATGATAAATTTCCGTGGATTATATGAATCTTTGGAAATTCTCCATCCCTCACCTCAGACACAAGCTGTCTCATTTTATTTCTTGTTATGTGTCTATCAATTGTGGTTCCTCTTCCGTGATTTATTTTTAGTATGAGTCCCACATCCTCGTCACCTTTAAATGCCTCACAAAACCACTTAACTGTATAGAAGAGATTTTTTCTATCATTTTCAGGATCATTTCCAGTAAATTGAGCAATTGATATAAAGTTAAATGATGTACTAACCTCTATGTCTAATTCGGCTACACTGTCTTTATCTATTTCTTCTATGTACCACTCTGGTATCACGTGTAACGGTGTTGTGACGGTTCCTGTCGATAAAATAGTATTTTTTATGTGCTCAGACGGAACAATGACGTGATCCATCTTATTTATATTTTCTATCCATGCAGGGTTACACCTATCAGTTTCAACAACAGCAGAAATTCCTATATTGAGCTTTGCTAGTTCAGTATCCCACTCGTCAGGCAACTGAACCTGAAATGATATGTCAGGCTGAGAATCATGATTTGATGATAAGCTCATTATCTTACCAACGGCTCCTGATTCAAATTCTGAATTAATCATCCAGCTTGTATTTCCCCACTGGACTATCTGTGTTCGAACATCAAGGTCATCTCTTGTTTCAAGCCACTTGAATATCTGTCTTGAATGAACTCCATAGCCACTTATTGATAGCAGCGGAGCTCTGATTATTACCTTTTTCTTTACTACAAAAGAATTTTCAATCATTCTTTTAAAACTCCCTTCTTATAGAGAAAAATATTCCCATCTTTTATATCTCTTCTCCCAATTATCAGACACATCTAAAAGTGTATCATGCCACTTATCTATCATGTCTTGGTGAGAGAATTCACTTAATGCATATTCTCTTACTTTGTTAGATAGACTTATTGATTCTTCGGGAGAAAGATTATAGATCTTTAAAATAGCACCTGCTATACTTTCTGGACGTGAGTAGTCCTCATATATGTAAGGCACCTGTTGTGAACCCACAAGTGTCTTACACTCGACATCTAGGGCTACACCGTTTTCTGTTCCGTCTCTGTGATCAACGACCTGCCTAGTTAGCCCACCTGTTTTAACAGCAATTATAGGTGTCCCAGACTGCATTGATTCTAGTGTAGAAAGACCAAATCCTTCAGCATAACTCACATTTAATGTCACATCTGATATATTGTAAAGTATATTCATTTTCTCAAATTCTAGTCTATCTGTTGAGAAAAATACATTTTCATGTATTTTAAACATCTCAGCTGTTGTGATTAGATTTGGGCCCTCTTGATCATAGGGATCAGTGTGCATTATAAGTGTTGCATTTCTATGCCCATGATTTTCTTCTAGCATGTCTAAAAATAGCTTCCACGAAAAAAGTACATCATTTGGTCTTTTTCTCTTTGCATTTCTATTAACCCAAAACGCAATGAAGTGATCTTTTCTAGATTCACCTAGAACATTACCCTTAAATTCTCTCTTCTCTTTTTCACTGATGGGGTGAAAGATCTCGTCGGGCAGTGTGTGAGGTATGAAGTTTGTCTTTTCTGGAAAAACGTTGCTAACCATTTCATATGTCAGGTGAGAGTGACAGTTAATTGAGTCAGTTGCCTCATAGAGAGATTCATTAAATTTTGGATAAGGATAGTTATCCCACACATGCCACCAAACAATTGGACAAATCTGGTGTATTTCGTCTTCCATCTCAAACAACCATATAAAAAATCTAGGATCAGTGAAGATTAATAGTATGTCAGGCTTCTCAGCTGCTAAAGTGATCCTTATAAGATTTCTATCTCCAAATCCATCAATGGGCTTGATGATAAAATCTTCATTGACAACAACAGTTTCATAATCTATGTGCTTGAGAGCCGCACCAAACTGTCGAAATGTCCAGTGTCCATCTTTATTTAACAGTCCGTTAATTAAGTGTCTTGTCTGACAGCCAACTCCAGAAGTTGATAGTGCATGATCAGATAGAACAAGAATTTTTTTCTTTTGGGTCATAGATTGCCTTCTCTAAAATATTACTGTGGTAAAAAAAACTAGTAAATTACGTACAGTGTTCTGTGTCTTTAAACTGACAGTACCTGCAAGAATCTCTATTCTTTAGAAACATTTTTCTTCTAACAGATGTTATCATATTATTCATTATCTTTAGGGCTTTTTCTAGAGACTTAGGTCCCACAGATACTGTCACAAGCTCACAGACCTTGCCTGGCTTACCGCCGCGCTTTAATAATATAAAACCACATCTTATGTCTTTAAGTTCAACAGAGTGCTTCTTAGACCAAAAGTGCTTATATAGCATTAACTGTGCAGTCATTAAAATATCTTGCTTTTTAGACCTTCTCCACCCATAAGACTGCGCTGTTTTCCAGTCAATGATCCAGTACTTGTACCCATTGCCAGCTTTATTAGGAACTCTTATAATCCCGTCTATGTATCCTTTGAAGTTAATATCCTTATTTTCAACAGGCTCATATAACATTTCCTCAGCAGATACAAACTCCCAGCCTGGAAACGTCTCATCTAAAAATTTTGGAATCTCGCTCCACATATTAGATGCCCATGTACACCACTCTTCTACAGGAACATGCTTGTACCAGCCAGGCATTTTTTCATACCACTCTGGCTTTCCAAACCCATGCTTATCCCAAGCATCCACAATATCTTTTAAGAGGCTATCATAATCAAGATCATTCTTTTCTAAAAGGACCTCACATCCAGAGTGAACGGCAGTTCCAAAATCTAAGTAAGGAGAGGGCTCAAAAATATCAACTTTGTCTATATGAACTAGCTTATGTCGCCATGTGCACTCTTTCCAGCATTTGATCTCAGAAAATGATACATGTTGCTTTCCTGTTGGGAAAGTTTTTTCTATTTTACTCATACCTCTATTATAAACAAAAAAAGCATAGAATTACACATGCTTTCATTTATTTTTTTCTTTTCAAGTATTCGGGCATATCATAGCCTAAACGGATACAATACTCTTTGAGTGCATCACGCAGTATTGTCCCAGACGAATCTATAATGTAATTATCTAATTCTGCCTCAGTGACCTTTAGGATGCTTAATGGGTCACTCCCAGTGCTCTTAGCGGGTCTATGCCCATCTAAAACAGTTGAGGATGGAGGAAGAATCATTTGTAAAATATCATCATCTACTCTATCATCACATTTTAAAAATTGATATAGCTTTTTAATTGTATCTTTTGTATCAAATAAGAGATCTTCAAGTCGAATAATATGGTCAGCATTTTTTATTCCCTCATCTACCCACTCCCCATAGAGTCCAAATTTTTCTACAAGCGGTGGATCCCAACTTCTAGCATTTCCGTACCACTCATAATTCATTTGTGGTTTTCGTAATTGATCAATTGGATTTCTGATACACATTATAAATACTGAGCCTGGAAATGCCTTTTTAAGCTCAGGTATCATCAACATCAAGTGGTTGTGCTTGATAACCCAGTATTCGAGGCCACCTGTGTCTCTTCGAACTTTATTTTCAAAAAATTCAAAATTATCTTTCTTAGCATGCCATCGTTTAAAAAATTCACTATGAAAATATTTTCCCATATAGTCAGGATATCTATCGGCTTCCATGTAATCTTTGCAAAGAATGAGCTTACGTACTATTGTGGTACAACTATTATGGTGTCCTCCAATAAATATATGTTTCTTTTTCATGAAATTACCTTTTTTATATAGCTATAAGAGCCCCATGATTCGATGTCTAATTCCTGATAATCGTGATGCCATCTTGTATAGGGCTTATCTGGACAGTTCATTTTGGCTATTTTATATCCTAGCTGACAATAACAATTAGTAAAAGCAACCTCACCACCGATCATGTGAATTTTTTTAAAGTGTGCATGGTCATATTTATCTGCCTCTAAAGTGGGAATCTCATGACCGTGAGGTAGCTCACCCAGCTTATCGAACACCTCTGATAATTTTTCTCGTGTTGTCACGCCGCAGCCTCCATGAGAATGAGCCGAATTTAGATTATTCTCACTTCCGACACCAATTAGAGCTGCAAAGCCTAGAGATGAATCACTTTCAAACTGTTTGATTACACCATTAAGAAAATTTGGCAAGCTATAAATTGTATCATCTTCTGTAAAACACCAGATGTCATAATCGTTTTGAAATGCCTGGAATGCCTTGTTATAGGCTCCAAATGACATTCCAATATTGTCACCATCGATCACTTTAAATATGCCATTTATAACAGGAGTGTTATTGATTGATGCAAATAACGAATTTGCAATTGGTTCATCGGGTGAGTTATTGACAAAAATAATATCTGTGTGAATTCCTGTATCTAATTGACGATAATGCGCTATGAGATATTTTGTCAGCTCTACCACGCTATCGATATTTTTAAAATGATTATCAGGTCGTCTTGATCTGTACCCAAAAAAAACGGGAATTACTATACATCCCCTCATACTTTTATTGTATCTCATGCTCTATTATATTCTTACTTATTTTGATGTTTATATCTCATCACCTGAATATGCTACCCACCTTATTACTTGAAATGCCTCTGCATATTCACAGCATGATTGACTTCCTCTTATAGCAGCAATATTCCTTAAGAGGTCTATGCTTCTATGATCCCGAACTTGAGACTCAAGAAGTGAATAGAGTCTCAGCTTTCTATCAATATCAATCCTGACAAAAAAGCTAGGATTGAATTGATCATCCACTCCTGCCCACAAATCTTGAGGTTGCTCATACATCAATACTCTCGACACAAAGTAATTGATGTCATGCGGTCTTAATGCAATGATTGACGCTTTGTATACCTCCTTGTGGTCTTGATTATATGATGGTGTTGGAATAAACACAGTCCTAGGCTTATACTCATTAAGTACTTTCTCTATGTCAGAAATCAAGTCAGCTGCACAATATTGATTAACAGCATTATCTAAAAGAATAGAACTACATCCAGTCTCTATCTTAATTTTTTCAAACTCTTTTAATCTCGCCTCTTTAGAAAAAATACTATTTCCATGATTCTGCAACTTCGCTAGACCGCAATGAAGAACTAGTGTTTTATCATCAATTACTCCCCCGCAGCCCAAAACTTCATCATCTACATGAGGAGAAATTATAATCTTGTTAATCATTTATGCACACACAATAAAAAATTCAATTTATCGTCTTTCCTCTAGCCATTATTAAAAATCCCTTAACTGAATGTCTATTGGATCTATTTTTAATTTTTCAACAAGACTCTTATTTGACCTAAGTGTTCTATCTACACTTGTTTGTGCTCTAAAGGGCTGAATATCTAAGTCTAGATTAAATTTATTATTTATCATCTTCAATAAACTATACTTAGAAACATCTCCTGGAGAAAAAATATGAAACTTATTTTTTTGATAGCTATCGTCTTCTATGATAGTTCGACAAATTTTAGCATATTGTGATGTAGTTATACCATTCCACATGTGATTTGTGAATCCCCTTACCTTCTGTCTAGAATTTGATTTTGCCCATTCTATAAGGCTAGAACTGCCCTCGAGCTCTTCACCAATGATGCTTGTCCTAAGCACCATAGCGTTTGTTGGCTCTCCTAATGATTTAGTCCTTCCATAAAAATCTAAACAGTCATGAATATCTTCTTCTATATATTTTCCATTTTGACCTGAAAAAACACAGTCAGTTGTTATGTGTATTAATCTGCTTCCAAATTTTTCACACATCTCTGAAAGCTTCCACGGAAATATGGCGTTAATTAATATGTCTTCCTTGTTCTCTTTGATGATTTTTTGCTTAATCGATCCTGCACAATTAATATAATAATCATGCGGTTCACTAAATAGATTTTCGATGTCATCATATAAAATATCAAATTTGATATTATTTTTACCGTATTTGAGATTTTCTTTTCTATATGTTAGTGTTACGTCAAAACAATTATTTAAAAAGTAACTACCAACGGCATTTCCAAGCATTCCCGTGCTTCCAACAATCATTATTTTCATCACAATTATTCCATAACTTCCGCTTTATTTTTTTAACTCCTCAATAGACTTTCCTAAAAATTGTGAAAGAGGCTTGTGCAAGATATCTAGTGACTCTAAGTGATTTCTTAGCCCTTCTTTTGTCATTAGGTTCATATTACTTTTCATAACATAGTCATCACTTTGAAAAGGCGTCGTAAAAGAAGAGCTAATTGCAAAGTATTTTTCAATCTGTCTTGTTCTCATCGACTCAGAAATATTGATTAGGTCTTCATGAAGCTTTTCACCAGGGCGCATTCCAATTATCTTTATGGGCTTACCTGACATTTCTGAATATATTTCTGCTAGATCTAATACTTTCATTGCAGGAAGCCTTGGCACCCATGTCTGTCCCGAATCTCCATTTTGTATCGTTGCATCAATTAGTCTAGCACTCTCATCAAGTGTCATAACGAATCGTGTCATTCTTCTATCTGTAACAGTAATTTCGTTACAATTTTCTGATTGATACTTAAACAGTGGTATTATGCTCCCTCTAGACTCTAGAACATTTCCGTATCTTACTGCGATAAATTTTACTGGAATAGACAGCTCAGCAGCAGATGTCACAACTCTTTCTGCAATTGATTTACACATTCCATATACATTAATAGGAGAGCATGCCTTGTCTGTGCTCACCATCAAGACAGTTTTTAAATTCTCTAAAATTCTAAAATTATCTTTGATAACACTTATAACATTAGATATCCCTTCGATATTTGTCTTTATACTCTCTTCAGGAGATATCTCACAAACATCAACATGTTTGAGAGCAGAAGCCAATATTATGTGTTTTGGCTTAAATTGAAGTATCGCATCTTTACATCTCTGTTTATCTCTTATGTCACCTATGATAAATGATAGATTATCATGCGACATCTCATTTCTTATGGTCCAATGCTTAGACTCATCTCTAGAATACACACATACAGAATTATTATCAATATATTTCTTGATGAGAACCTTTCCAAGAGAGCCGGTTCCCCCAAATATAAGAATTTTGGAATTTTTAATAGGTGAATGAGTCATTTTAAGGTCTTAAATATGAATATATTAATTATATCAAATACAGCGCATACATTACAATCCAAAAGGCTTTATAGCAATATATCTTTCTATCCATGGTCCATCGGAGTGTGTCTTATTAGTTGCATGAACTATCTTGAATCCAACTCCTGACAATAGATTAGACATATCATAGGGATCATATGAGATGAGATGACCATATTCTAGTCTTGGCTGCCCTGGTTCAATTGGAACCTCTACATGAAAAATTCCATTAGAGTTCATACTATCAAAAATATTTTTAACAGCCTCATCTGGATTTGTGATGTGCTCTAAAACATGGTAACAGACGACTACATCAAATTTTTTATTAAGCTTCTCACTAATGCTTTCATTTTTCATTAGGTCAAGTGAAAAACAATTAAAGCCCATCTCTGAAAAAAGATCTACATTAAAAGTGTTTATATCGACTCCATATGCTTCCATTTCAAATGTATTCTTATAGTAAGATTGAATTTTTGGTATTCTAAAGCCTATTTCTAAAAAATTCTTTCTGGGCTGACTGGCGGATAATTCTCTTATGAGCTTATCTAATTCATCTAATCTTACTATATCACTCTCGATGAGTTCATTTATCGATTTCATAGATTCATCTATTATCTTGTCAATGGTTGTATCTTTGGTTATGCCAATTCCCCGAGACTCTTGTAAGTTTAGGTAATATTCACTTTCTATTGGGATAAAAACCTTCTTATTTCCAATAAACTGTATTAACTTTTCTTGAATTTGAAATCTTTTTCTTTTACCTCCTTTATCTCTATACCCGGCCCAATTATCATTATTGAATTCTTCTATATAACGATCAATATAGCTCTTTCTAAGCTTTTGTTTAGTTTTTTCAGAAATATCTTTAATCATCACTTACAGCCCTGCCTTTCATTCTTTCCCAGTCTCTGTTTTCTCTTATCTTATTATTTTTATCAAAAACCTCCCTTAATAGTGAAGCTTCACAATCATTTGTTTCTGAAAAATAAATCATTGCTGCTAGATCTTTTGGAAAGCAGTGACCGCCAAACCCTCTATCTCCGTCTGGTCCCGGTACTGCAAGATGACTTTTTCCTATTCTCATATCATAAAGAGCATATTCACATACCTTATCATAATCGACACCTGAAGACTGACATATATCATATAGTTCATTTGCAAATGTTACCTTGGTTGCAAGAAAGCAATTTGTAAAGTACTTAATCATCTCAGCTGTCTCAGACTTAGTTACAACAATCGGTATCCCGGGAAATGGTTTACGGAACATCCTTTTGACTTTCTTAGCTCCAGTACCACCGATAATAATACGATCTTGATTCCTAAAGTCTTCAAATGAATTTGCTTCTGTCAAAAATTCTGGGCTGAAACACACGTCAAGATGCCCCTTATTATGTATTCTTGTTGTTGTACCAGGAGGAACTGTCGATTTTATTACTATCGTTGGAAATGCTCCCGAAGAGATACATTCTTTCTGAAGTTTGTCTACAACGCTCTCAAGTAGTCTGGTATCACACTCACCGGATAGCCTCATGGGTGTGGGTATGCATACAAAAATTATATCTGACTCTTTACACACTTCTGCGTGGGAACTATTGCACTTTGTTTTATCGATGTCATAAGTCAGAATCTCATAAAAATTCTTCAACCCTTCATAGATTGATGAGCCTACAAAGCCCTGGCCTATTATACCAACTGTAAGTTTATCTTTGCTCATATCTAAAAATATCCTCTTTTGTTTTATTTTCATACTCAACTAATTGTTGTAAATATTGCCCATAAGAAGTATTAGATAAGCCTTTTGCTAGTATGGCAAGCTCTTTTCTGTCAATATATCCCATATAGTATGCTATCTCTTCTAGACATGCGATCTTTAAGCTCTGTCTATTTTCAACCATTCTAACAAATGATGACGCGCAAAAAAGATCCTCTGAATTTCCTGTGTCAAACCACGTAAAGCCTCTTCCCATAGTTGTTATTGATAAACTATCATTATTCAAGTATACGATGTTTACATCTGTGATCTCTAGCTCTCCCCGTTTAGAGGGCTTTATAGAATTTACGATATCTACAGCTAAATTATCATACATATAGAGGCCAGTCACAGCCCAGTTAGACTTTGGAATGCTTGGTTTTTCAACTAATCCAACTATATTTTCTTTAACTATTTCTGCAACACCATATTTTGTAGGATCAGAAACGTAATAGCCAAAAACCATGGCTCCACCAGATATTTCAATTTTTCTTTTCGCACCCACCAGGAGCTCAGGTAATGCATGACCATAAAATAAATTATCACCAAGAATCAAGCATACACTATCATCTCCTATAAAGTCTTTTCCGATCTGAAGTGCCTGAGCAATTCCGTCTGGCTTTTCTTGTACATCATATTTTATTGATATCCCAAAACTAGTGCCGTCGCCTAAAAGATTTTTATATAGTTCTAAAAATCTATCAGAGCAAATAATCAATATATCAGTAATTCCTGCTAGCATTAGTGTAGACAACGGATAGTAAATCATTGGCTTATTATACACTGGCAATAATGCCTTTGAGGAAGAATGTGTTATGGGAAAAAGTCGTGATCCGGACCCGGCAGCAAGTATTATTCCTTTCATTATTTATTCCTTATTGAAATTAATGAAAGACCGGGCCACCTCTCATCTAAAACATGATATCCTGTCTCTTCCCTAACAGATTCTATAGGCATGAAACCAAAAGTATTAATCCAGCTATTTTCATCTCTCTCTCTTGTCCCTCCTTCAAATAATATCTCTGATCCCTCCCTTACCCTAGAAGATAAAAGGTTAAATATTTTTTTAATCTTTTCTCCATCATTTGATATGTCTACATGAAGAAGATCAAATTTTTCAACCTTTTCACACCATCTAAATGCACTGCTCTTATTTAATGATATAATGTCATCTAAGCCATGTCTTCTTATAGTTTCCATTGTGCTATTCATAGTTGTATGTGTGAATTCATAATCCTCCCACAGATCATAACAGGTTAATTTTCCGAAGCCGTTGTCTCTAAGGGCTAGGCCTATACAAATAGCTGAATATCCGTGAAGTGTTCCTAACTCTACTACTATTTCTGGCTTTGTGCTTATGACATAGTTGTATATTGAAATACCCAAGTCATTTTCTGAGTATGAAGACTTTACTCCCTTATATAGATTATTGATTATCTCTAGTGAGTTCATGTATCCCTCGATAGTATGCTTACATCTCTAAAAAATTGTCTGAGATACACGCGAGAAAGTATCTTTGAAAGTCCAGCAAGATCATTTCCAAATAGATCAACATAGCTTTTAATCATTGACTTCTGCTCTTTATTTAGTGTAAAAGAAAACAATACAGCATTATCATATTTTATATTTTTGACATTAAACTTCTCATCTGCATCTTCTGATATCTTTAATGAATCATTCATTATATCATATTTAAATTCATCCCTGCACTCATCAAAGCTCAAATCAAATATGTTAGAAATACGAAGCGATTTAAATCTTATAATTTCAGACATCAAATCAATTATTTCACTGTCTATTTCATCTCTTTCACTTATTATATCTTTAATTGACATCACAGCTACTTTACAGATAACATCTAAATAATGTGTTAGAGATAATACTTTGTACTTTGCTAATAGATTATTACCATAATCTCCTGAGATATATTTTTGGATATTTTCCTTATCATGGGTAAATAGTGAAAGATCTTTCCTAGATTCCCATAATTCACTTACTGATTCATCAGTAAATTGTTCTATTAGCCCATTGAATCTCTCAATCTGTCTATTTTCATATATTTTCTCAAGCCACAAAAAGGGTGAAATATTTAGATTTTCTAAAAGCTTGACTACTTCCTCAAAAATTCCTTCATTATAAAAAATATTAATTATAAGATTCATCCTTCTGCATTCTAAGTAATGCTGAAAGCTTAGAGTGGAATTTTGAACTGCTATCTCTTCTATTTCTGCTGAAACTATTTCCTCCCCTAGCACATTAAAATATCCAAAACATCTTGGAAGAACTCTAAACTTTGTCTCAAGCTTGAATTTTTCTCTAGATTCTAGAATATTCATTTCTGTTCCGGGGAGCATCATCAACTGATACATTGCTATTGTATTAAATCTACTATCAACTAATTTCCTTAATGTTTCAAAATGCTTCTCTCTAGAGTCTGTGGGTAATCCCAGTATTACCTCTGATGTCACATTAGAATTAACCTTTTGTGCTTGCTTTGCCACATCAAGTAGCTTATCTGTAGAGATATTATTTCTTTTTATATTAATTAAAACTTCTTCATCTAGACTTTGAACAGATCCATTTACTCGCATTGCACCATTGACTAGTTTTGCAGCATCTAATACTCTTTCCTTATTATTCTTACCTGTTGTAACATTAATATACTTTGGATAGCTATACTTTTCTTGCATTTGAGAAATAAATAAGCAAGTGCTTAAGTCCTCTTTAAACATTCCAAAATTAGAATCAGAAATATAAAGTTCATATCTTTTTTGATCATCAGGAAATTCACTAATTTTTTTTGAAATATATTCAATTTCAGAGTTAATGACATCTTGAGATTTTTTTCTTACTTTGCTCCAATATGACTGTCCCTCTGTACAAAATGTACAAGTAAATGGACAACCCCTATTAGTCTGAATGATCGGTAATAATCTTCCTCCAAAGAACTTATCTAAGCGGCCATTAACATAGGGTGATGTCATTTGTGCCAGACTAGATAGCCTAGAAGTTGTTTGAGAGATAACAAAATTATCTTCTTTGTCAATAAATAATGTATTTATTAGCTCAGAAGACCTTTCTTGAATTTTTAAAATCCTATCTTCTCTTTTAATATTTTCATTAAGTAATTCTATTATCTTGAGCCAGCCATCTTCTCCCTCCTTATAGACATAAAAGTCTATCTGGGGATTATCTTTTAAAAATCTTTCTTGGCGATCAGCTGTCACTGGAAAATTAGGACCGCCCATCACAATTGGAATATCAGGATATGTTTGCTTAATTATCTTTGCAAAACTTAAGCCCAGATTACAATTCCAGATATAGTTTGAAAATCCAATTATATCTGGTGTATCAGTATCTAATGCTTTAGATAAATTTTCTGGAAATTTAAAAACTTTTGCATCTATTTCAAAAATAAGTGAGTTTTTCACATACTCAATCATTCCTGCAACTGCAGCTGGAAACACATCTGAAGAAAGTGTTTGCTGAGTATACGTTAAGTCTGCCATCCATATTTTCATAAGAGATACTCTATTTCATCTAGTATATCCTGTATCTTTAAAAGCGGAAATTCTTTTTTAGGTTCATGAGGTGACTCATTCCTAAAAGACAACCTTGTTGAAGTTTTTTTATTGAATCTTCCCATATGACTTACTACACCCACATCCATTACACCAGATAATAGACTTAAGCGATGATAATTTTTCATCATTTCTAATTCAAGCAGCTGAAGCGGATAACAGTCATATTGTGGTACTATCTTTTCAAATACAGACAGTCTGCATATATTTGCAAAATTATACCAGTGCCAGTTAGTTTTATAAAAATCAAACGAAGCTATTCGCTGCTTTTCTGACCACATTAGTGGATCTTTAGAAATATTATTATAGTGTCGTTGACAATTCTGCATGTCCTTATTCTTATGATTTCCTATCTTGTCATATACTAGCTTATTATTAAAGTCATATTTTAGTATTCTTAGATACCCACAGTCATTATTTTTTTTCAAAAAATTAATGCAGCTATCTAAAAAATCACCTTTATAAAATAAAAAATCATCTTCTAGATGCATTACATACTTGGCATCTATGCTGTTTGCTTTTTTCACTAAAAAGTTTACCGCTAGAAAATCATATAAATTATTTCTTGACAAATATACAGCATCTATATATGAAGAACTATTTAAGTCATCAATCACATTCTGTGACGAGCCATTATCTAAAGCATAGATATAAACATTTTCACACGCTATATTCCTAAGACTAGATAAGCACATTTTAAATATCTCATATCTTTCTGGATGTGTATCACTGTTGCAATAAGTTAAAAGTCCTATACACAATTTATCCACTTTACCCTCTTATTGTTTCTTTTAAATCATCATTAAAATTTGAATTCACCTGAAAATTTAAACCTTTTATTTTTCTATCAGAAATAGAATATCTAAAATCATGCCCAAGTCTATCTTTTGTAAACTTCACACTTGATTCGAAGTCTATTTTAAGAATATCTATAATTTTACGAATTATTTCGATATTTTCAAATTCATTGCCATTTGTAATATTATAAACCTGATTTACGTCACTTTTCCTAAGAATTATTTCCATCATTTTTACATTATTTTTAACATATAGCCAGTCTCTTATATTTTTTCCATCTCCATACACAGGAATTTTTTCCCCGGCTCTAAGGCTTCTTAGGACTGTAGGTAACAATTTTTCAACGTGCTGTCTCGGTCCAAAATTATTGCTTGGTCTCACAATGATATAATTTACTCCGTATGTATTAGAATAAGCAGTTATAAGATGCTCTGCAGCAGCCTTGGTCGCCGAATATGGATTTTTGGGATTTAGCTTAGATGTCTCACAAAATGACCCCTCTAGTATAGAGCCATAGACTTCATCAGTTGATACATGAAAAAGACTTATATTGAGTCTTCTGCAGCACTCTAAAAGAGACTGAACTCCGACTATATTAGAGTGAATAAATCTTTCACATGACTCAATGGAATTATCAACATGTGTCTCGGCTGCAAAATTAATAATCCATTCAACTTCATGTTTCAGACAGTGATCTATAACACTTTTAGTGTCACATATATCATTTTTATACCACCTAAAATTTTTATGAGATATCGCTTTTTCAATATTTTTAATTGATCCAGCATATGTCAAACAATCTACACCCGTAACAGAATATCCCATACTTAGAAATAAGTCAACGGCATGACTTCCAATAAATCCTGCGCAACCTGTTACCAAAATATTCAATTGAGCTCCTTGCAACACTCAACTATATACTCGACTTGATCATCAGTTAACATTTCATGAAAGGGGAGACTGACTGTTTCCCTATCTATCTTTTCAGAATTAGGAAGAGAAATATTTTGTTTATACACCCTATGTAGGTGGGTCGCTCTATAGTGAATTCCACAAGATATCTTTCTTTTTTTCATCTCAGAAATAAAAGTGGGTCTCTCCCCTACAGATATTCTATATAAGTGGCCGCTTGTATTACGATAATTAAGTGACTCATTATAATACTTTCTTATTTCATCTAGTCGTCTATTTTTAAAATCTAGCTTCTTTAAATTTTTTGAAGCTATTTGTGCTTGACATGAACTAAGATAAGACTTCCATCCAGGAAAATGAATTTCTCTTTTCCAGCTTTCTTGAGACATACTAGTACCATTTAAAACTGCTTTTTGGAACCACTCTATTTTTTCTAGATCATTAGACACAATCATTCCACCATCGATAGAGCCTATTGGTTTTGTGGGATAAAAGCTAAATATCATCAAATCTTCTGGATTTGCTTCTCTTCTAAACTGATCTCTCTCTACTTTTTGTGCAGAATCTATGATCTTGTAGCTTTTAAAGTTGTGAAGGGTATAAGATCCTCCCACCCAATCTGTGTCATCTTTAAACAATATTCTATTTCCTGACAGTATTATTGCATTTAAAACAACTGGCGGTATAATGCTAGGAACGGTGACGTCTACATTCTTGCCTAAAAGTGATAAAAAAATTGCATTAGTTGCACTATTAACTCCGCATGCATGATTTGCTCCTACATATTCTGCAAAATCTTTCTCAAATTCTTTAACTACAGCACCGTTTAAAACATTATCAAATGTCGCTGTATTTAGTGTATAATGATTAATATTAAATAGATTAATCACTTGCTCACAACTCTTTTCATTTTTTCTAAATTCATGCTGACATCAGCTGGCATTTTGACATCTTTAATTTCTTTTAAGAATATTTTTTTAATGTCTGGATTTATCTTCTTTACAAAATCATAGATTGACATCTTGTCTCCCCCTACATTATATGTTCCAGTCATATCAAGAAATTTAAATGTTATTTTTGCAACATCATTAATAAAAATAGAGCTCTTATAAGAGTCTACAATTGCTGACTTGTGAGGAAATGGATACTTTATCATTGCAAGACGAAGAATACAAGAATTCTTATAGAGTGTCACAGAGCATTCTCCCCCTAGCTTTGACCATGCATAGTTATTAATAGGCATGACTGGATCTTCTTCAGAATAATTTCCATTTGTCCCTGGATAGACATGATCAGTTGAAAGATAAATAAGCTTTATGTTCTTTTTCATACACGAGAGAACAACATTTGCTGTTCCAATAATATTATTAAGAATACTTTTATCTGGATGACTTTCATGAATTTCCATCGGTCTTGTTAGAGCAGCTGCATGAATAAAATAGTCAGGATTTATCTTTTCTATCACTTTATCAATTTGAGAAATATCTGTGACGTCCATTTCATCTTTTTTAATGGAAAAAATTATAAATTTGCTATCATTTAAATCACAGAGTTGATTTGCAAAATCTCCTTCCCCTCCAGAAATTAATATTTTTTTAATACTCATACTTTATAAAAATTCTAATGAATTATTAAATTTTGCTTTAACTCTTGCAACTTTTTGTTCCTCTTCTGACATAATTGACCAATACATTACACCTAAAGTTTTTCTATCCATTCCCTTTGTGATTTCAGGAAAGCCGTGCCAAGAACTATCTGAGCACTTAAACACATTAAGTCTATTAAACTTATATGGAATTCTGGCATGAGAATCATTTCCGTCATGTATCAAAAGATCAAAAGATGAATCATACTCTTCAGACAGACATAAAATTGCACTATACTCTCTTCTCCATCTGTGATTTAATCCGTGTGATGTTGCGTCAACATGCATTCCAAGATATCCACCTTCACCGCTAGAATTGGGTGTAACCATCATCCCACCACCATAGTGAGAAGTATCTGGAAAAGCATTGTCAGTTAGTCCATTAAATGCACTATTCGGATCAAAGTGAGTAGCTATGTAATCTAAGAGAATTAATGCCGGTGGGGGAATATTTTCTCTTCCTAATTTTGAGCAATGCTGTATTTGATTATTTTCTGCAGAATAGCTTACCCAATCGTTGACATCATTAAAGCTTTCAGCAGCTGCTCTCACAATTGCTACTGATGGTGTGAAATCATCTATTGATATTGCTGGGAATGGTGAATGTATCCTTGTTATTTTCATCCTAACATCTCCATTGTTTTTAAAATTTCTGACTCTAAAGAGTCTGATGGTGAAAAGCCCATTGATTTGATTTTTTCGTCGTTTACAAAGTATGTGTTCTGATTTAGAAGCGGCGTGTCAACAAATCTAACTTTTGTCTCTTTTATATTCTGAATCATTTTTACAATTTCAGAGAGACGAAAGTTATCTGTTAATACATTGTATGTCTCATTGATTTTTAGCAGATTAGATATGGCTAAATTAATTGAAAGAATTGCATCATTTATTCCCAAGTATGGGCGAAAATATTCATAGTTTTGCTTCCATACAGTTATACTTTGGCCCACCGAAGATTGAAAACTAAACTTATTAATAGCTGTGTGAAATCTCATTCCTTTGCTACAACCGAAGATTGTTCCAAATCTTAATATTACGTGAGGAACTGATAATTCTCTGAGTTTGTTTTCAATAATTGCCTTAGATTCTGCATATGGGCTTTGGGGAAGCACGTTGTCATCTTTTTCATACATGACATCTTGACCCTTTCCGTATACACTAGTTGAAGATGGAAAAATAAAAAGACTAATGCCTGCTAGCTTTGCAGCCTTGATAAAAGATGTAGTTTTTGTCACATTCACGTCAAAAACTTTTTCTTTTTCACTCATGCTTTTTGCCGCATCAGTTATCGCTGCTAGGTGAACAATCACATCAAACTTTTTTAATTCATCAACTGATATTGTTGAAAAATCTCTCTCCCAAAAATTAAATTTTCTATCTCTATTAAATAATGAACAGTATCTTTGAGAGTGCATGTCATCGACAACTGTTAGATCAAGATCTTTTTTAATGCTTTCTACAAGAGCTGAGCCTATGTGTCCAAGACCTCCAGTTATCATGATTTTCATAATGCTATCTCACTATTCTACTTTATATTATACTGTCAAAGCTGAGACTTTATATTCTTGAATATATCAAAGTCTTCTATATAGTCATCTCTATCATACTGTGAATCAGAAAGAACTAGTAAAATTGTATTCTTTCCAGTATAGCTTACTGAGTCCCATATCATTTCCGGTATAAAGAGAGCTTTATCTTTACTGTCTAGATTAAATGATATTGTATTGGTGCCATCTTTACAAGTCACAATAACAGATCCATTTACACATATTAAAACTTGTCTTGTTTTAAAGTGCGCATGGTTTCCTCTATTTTCTCCATCAGATCCAAACACATAAAAAATTCTAGATATATTGATCGGAATATCTTTTAATGACTCAATTGCTACAAGGTCTCCACTACTGTCACAGTGTCTCAATAGATTTATAATCTTTAAATCCTCAACTGTCGTATTCATTTATCTTCTATCTCCCACGATTCACCAAACGTTCCTGGAGACACTTTCTCTTCATCTTCTGGATCATATTTCTCAGTTAAAAAATATAGCATTATGGATTCAGGCTGTAACGCCCTATAGCCATGATATGTTCCCGGAGGTATTCTTAGCGCTTTTAAGTTCTTATCTGAGAGATATTCCCACCTAACTTTGTGACCTCCGTCTGGCTGGGGCTCGGCTAGACCCACCTTAAATGAACCCTTTGGACAAAACCAATAGTCTGTCTGTATTTTATGAACGTGCCACGCTACTATGTGAGATGTAGAATTTACATGAGATATGTTTATTTGACCATTTTCTAGATTGAATAGGTCAAATATTCTTTGAGCCCTGTCATCTTCGTGATAATCAACACTGAGTTGCTCTACTTTACTTGATAAATCTGACGTAGGGCACATGAGTTATAAACCTTTTATTTTTTAAAAATTCTTTTTCTTTATCTGCTATTTCTTTTTCATAGTTCCATGCTCCTAAAAAAGCATAGTCGACAGTTTCATCAAACCCTGGCTCGGGTGACTTAACAGGAATATGCATGCCAGGAGATAGCTTTCCTTGTTTTGCAGGTGTTGTATCTACAATATAATCAATAATACTAGTGTCTATTTCACAATAATTAAATACAGTTGTCGACTTAGAGGTCGCACCGTAGCTTATAATTTTATAATCTTTTCTTTTTAGCTCATTTAATAGATCAACTAGCTGATTTTTTGATTTTTCAACATCATATGAAAATCTTTTATATGCATCTATCGTATCAAGACCTGCTTCTCTCTCTCTAAATAAATTTTCTTGAACACTATATTCGATAGATCTAGAATTAGAGTGACATACAAATATTCTATTTGATCCACCGTGAACATTTAAATTTTCTACTCTAAATATTTCAAGACTGTGCTTTAAAAGAAGGTTCTTTAATGCTAGTACAGAAAAAATATGTGCATGTTCATCATATATCTGATCATAAGATCTTCTACTCATCATCTTTAAAAGAGAGGGATCTTCAAATATAAAAGTTCCTCTTTCTGACATCACCCTGGATATTGATTCAAATGCCTCTTCTAAATTGTGAATATGACATATACAATTTGCTGAAAAAATGAGATCTTGCTTTCCATGATTTTCCACTATATCTTCTGCTAGCTGTGCATTCCAAAATTTTTGATATGTGCTATATCCCATAGCACATGTCATCTTAGCAAAATTTCCACATGGTTCAACTGATATTGCATCATTTTTATTAAAATTTTTCAAAAACACGCCATCATTGCTGCCTATCTCAAGAATCTTTTTGGGTGAAAATTCTTTAGTTAGACTAGTAGCTATCTCTTTGAAATGATCTCTCATCGTTTTAGAGAGAGAAGAGTGATACACATAAGAATCATTGAACATTAGATCAGGGGGGACAAAGTCTGACAATGATACTAGCTTGCTCTCGTCATCAAATACAACAGTTAAGTGGAACTTATATTCATCATCTATTTCAGACTTATCTGATAAGAAGTTATTTGCTATGGGCTGCATTCCCAGATCTAAAAAATTTATTTTTGCCATTATTTTCCTCTACACTGTTCTATAATCGACATGTAGTCATCTATGCATTCACTCCATGATCTAGCATTATAATCATTTGCTTTATACACTCTAGATTTTAAAATCTCTATCAACTCTTCAAAAGTATCGTAGGTGTGATCTTGGCCTGCAAACTCAACAGCACCGCCGCCTGTAGAAATAACATATGTTGGAATTTTGCAAGCGATACTTTCTAAAATATGATTAGGGCCGGGATCATATACAGATCCGCTTATATAAACACTGTACTTAGATAGCTCTTTACCAAGATCAATTCCACATAGCGGATCTATAGTCTTTGTGTTCTTAAACGTGTTATTGTGACGTCCAATATAAGTAAAAGTAAATAACTCACTGTCTTTAACAAATCTATCTAGTTTTTCATAGATATCAAAACCCTTCATCCTATTATTAGACCAGTGATGTGTGACAATATTAATTTTTCCATTATCAATCTTGTCACGCGGAGAGAAATGGTTCAGGTCTACTCCATTATGTATCACACTAGTTCTTAGACAATTCCACCCTCGTGCGATGTGATACTCTCTCATCCAGTCAGAAACAAAAACTGTATGGTCAGTTATTCTGCTACACTCTCTTAAGAGATTATCCATATCATCTGTATTCTTTCTCGCATCACATTCATTTACTCGATGTATTATCTTGGTATCAGGCTTAAAAGTTTTATATGATGCTATTTCATTTACTGATATTTGTAGATCACTGTATCTTGGATCTTGCATAAAAATTATGTCTATATCCTCATCTAGCCTGTGTGTTACTTCTATGTTATTCTTTAAAAGACTATCGCATAGAGCGATAAGAAATAGATTTCCGCCGCCCCACGGTCTATCTCTTAAGGGTTCTCTATTGACCAAAGCTTTCAAAAACTAATCTCCTTTTTTGATCCTATGACTATCTGAATCATAGTGAGTTGTAGAAAACTCAAATAGCTCTGTATCTTCTAGTGCTATCATCTGATGACGTAAACCCCTATACACATGAAAGCTATCGCCTCTTGACAATGTTTTTTCACTTGAACAATTGAGGTCATCTCTGTCAGAATACTTTACTAATATCTTTCCAGACTGAATGTAGAATACTTCGTCTTTTAATTTGTGGTAATGCCAGGAACATCTTTTTCCCTTAACAAAGTAAAGTAATTTTCCACAGTATTCCTCACAATTGACAATCCACTTTTCAAAACCCCATCCCTTGGGTACAAACTTCATTTCTAAATCAATTTTTTTAGGAAGAGATTTCATTTTTTACCTCCTCAACATCACTAAAAAAAACGGTAGAATTTATTGCTTTATCACATATTAAAAGATCATAGTGTGGCTTATGATTCATTTTGAGATCAGTGTACTTTGCACCCCACTCACTAAGCTGTTTTTTTGTCAGCTCTGTCCAATCAATTTTTGTGGTGGCGCCGCGAGCTGTCCAATAAACAATAGTGTTACCCTCATCATATAAAAAATTAATCTTTTCTATTCTTTCTAAAATTGGAATTGCAAGATGATAGACTCTCTCTCCAGCATATCTACAAATTGTTTCATCAATGTCTACATAGACTACCATAGGCTTCTTCCACCATCTAAAATAAGATTATGGCCAGTCATATACGAACTAGCGTCAGAACAAGCAAAGATAACTGCTCCCTTATACTCATCAACATTTGCCATTCGTGACATAGGTATCAAATTAGATATTTTTTCTACAAAACCTTTTGGGTGATCATTGAATACTCCGCCAGGGCTTATAGAGTTAACTCTTATATTTTTTGATGCAAAATATGTGGCAAGATATTTAGTCATCCCAACAATAGCCCACTTTGAAGCAGAATAAAATATAGGCTTAACATTTTGTTCAGAAAATGATTCAGATAAATTCTTATATATTCTTTGATCAGGTGCTATAACACTAAGATCTGACGAGATATTCAGTATAACTCCAGCTGTATTATTCTTTATCATTTTATTAATAACAGCTTGTGTCACCAAAAATGTACCATTTAAAGATACATCTAATCCTTCCTTCCATGATTTAAGAGACATGACTTCAAATCTTGACTGTGGAATTGAATCATTTAATCCAGTGCTATCTACTTTTGGATCTTTGGCAGCATTATTAATTAAAATATCAATAGGTCCCATACGATTTAATACCCCAGAAATTGACTTGTGATCTGTCACATCCATAACTGCCCAGGATGCACACTCTTTTTCATATCCTTCTTTTAGATCTTCTGCTAATGATACTACACTATTACGATCAATATCAGTTAAAATAACAGACCCTCCAGCCTCAATAATAGCTTCTGCATGATACCTTCCTAGAAGTCCCCCAGCTCCTGTAATTAAACATTTTTTGCCTGATAGATCAAATAATTTCATGCTCTTATTTTTCCCTCCATATGTGCACAGAGGGTCAGTTTAAGAATATCAATATATCGATTTGCCTCTTCAAGACTTCTATAATTTGTCTTAAATAACATACTTCTTCTTTGAACTTCTTCTGCTACAGGACAGGTACCCCCATACTTTTCAGCGAAACCTTTTTCAACCATGATCGGTTCAAAATAAGAAGGCTGCATCATCCCATAAAAATCATCTCCACAATTATTATGATGATAGTTATAAAATGCTAACCACTCTCGTGTATTATTAAATGGAGACTTAGCACAATATGTAAAGTATGCACTAGTATACCCTTCAGGAACAAGCTGAGGTTCGAAGTCTGTGTCAGCAAATGCATCATCATAAAGCTTTGCTACATCTTGCCTTAGCCTGACAATCTCTTCTAGCCTTTCAAATTGTGCAAGTGCTACTGCTGCACAAAATTCATTGTAGCGATAGTTTAATCCAATTCGATCATGACGTGTATAATCTGGTCTCTGAAAATCTTTTGGTGTGATTGCTACCATTTTACTTTTTCCAGCTGTTAGATTCTTAAATCCCATTCCTGCAAACTTTCTTGCTTCTGTGGCCAGATTTTCATCATTTGTACACAGAATTCCTCCCTCGCCGGTTGAAAGATGTTTTGTTCTCTCAAAAGACCAAAGAGAAAAATGAGCAGTATTTCCAATATTTCTATTCTTATATAGTGCACATTGTGTTTGAGCATTGTCTTCAATTACAACTATATCTGTTCCCTTTACTAGGTCCATAATTGGATCAATATCAGTGGGAAGACCATGATAAGAAACAGCAATAATTGCCTTTGTCTTATCAGTAATTCTTTCAGAAATAGACTTTGGGCAAATATTATGAGTGTTATAGTCAATATCTGCAAAAACAGGAGTTGCTCCAACTATCATCGCCATGCTACTATCTACAAGAACAGTGTATGGAGTTGTAATAACTTCATCACCGGGACCAACACCTGCTGCAACCAGGGCTGTATGAATTGCACTAGTTGCAGAGTTCATCGCTATGGCATACTTTGTGCTATAAAGCTCACAAAAAGATGATTCAAGCCTGTCAGTAAATGGATTTGACTTGTGCTCATTACTAAGAACTTCTTTTAAATACTTTAATTCATTTCCCGAGGTCCACTTCGGATCACCCATCACTATTCACCTCGCATTTTCTTCAACCAGTAAGGATTTGATAGCTTCTCTCTACAAGATTTCTCGCTCTCATATATTCTTTTTTCACCATCACCCATAGCAGATTCAATAACCCTAATATCTCTCACAAGCTTTCTTACTGCTGGAAGTCCAAGAGATGCAGCTTGATCAGACCCATACATCGTTCTATCTAGAGTTATATGTCTTTCAATGCTAGTAGCTCCAATTGCTGTTGCAGCTAGAGTCACACTAACACCCCTTTCATGTCCGCTATACCCAACATCACAACTGTATCTGTTTCTTAGAGTTTTAATAACTAAAAGATTTGCTTCTTCATCCTTCATGGGATAAGATGAGTTACAGTGCATCAATTCAAATGGACAGTCATATTTTCTAAAAACTCTTACAGCTTCATCAATTTCTCTAAGAGTACTCATTCCAGTAGATATAAATGTGTGCTTTCTTTCTTCAGCGATCTTATGAAGAAGAGGTGTTACGGTTAACATTGCAGAAGCAACTTTATTGTACTTTAAGTCATACTTCCTAATAAATTCTTGACTCTTAATATCCCAAGAAGATGCAAACCATTCAATACATAGAGTCTTACAGTATCTATCAATTTCATCATAGTCTGCTTCTCTAAACTCTAGTCCGTTTTTTTGTTCTCTATTTGTTGTTCCAAATGGACTTTCTCGTAGTCTGTCAAGCTCTTCAGGAGCATACACATCTTCTACTGTTCTCTTTTGAAATTTTACAGCATTGAATCCTGCCTTATTAGCTTCATCTATTAATCGCTTTGCTATTTCGAGATCACCATTGTGATTGATACCAATTTCTGCGATAACAAACACATTTTTTCTATTGCTTTTCACTTTTGTCTCCTACTATATGAATTATAAGTTATAAGCTTTAAGATTTATAAAAATTTACTACGATTTTTGACACTTAAAATATCCCTGGTCTTTTGTTTCACCATCTGTAAAAGTTGTTTCTTTTAATAATGTATCGACCACATTAAATCCACCATCAGCTAAGAGACTAACAAAATCACTCAGTGAACATTCAAAAAAATGAAATTCATTAGTAGGATTTAAATTTGTTTTTTCAACAATTGGTGTTGTGATTAATAGGTGCCCATCATCTACAAGCATATCATTGCACTGCCTTAAAAAGACTTTTGCTTCCTCTATAGGCATGTGCTCTATGGTTTCAATTGAAAAAATTATATCAAATCTTTTATCACTAAGGTCATTTATACTAGAAGTAAAATTGCAAAATCTATTCTTATAGAAGCAGTTAGCATGCATGATAGCCTCTTTATCTCTATCATACCCCCATACATTACTAGTAAAATTTGTTAAAAAAGATGTTCCATATCCACTGCCACAGGCACAGTCTAGCCAAGACTCTCTATCTCCTGTTTTTCCCAAAAGCTTTATTGCATCAAAGTATCTATCAAAGTGTCTTATAAATGGAGAAAATTCTATTTCAAAAGCCCTAGGATTAAATCTTTCAATTCCAGATGTCATTTTTTCAGAATACTTTAAAAAATCTTCTTCATAATCAACATCTATGAGATCATCTCTACACCACATGTAGCCTGTTTCAGAATTTACCAAAAGATCATCAAGCCTTGATACCTCTGATGCCTTTGCAACACATACAAGATGACAAAGTCCAAAACAGTCTGGATAGTCTTGTCTTCTATAGTGTGGATGATCTACGACCTTTTTTCCCAGTATGCTCCCAGACTTTTCAAAGCACAGATACGGATGATTATCTTCTATGACTCTTTTTCCTGTGCAAGACTTTAAGTTATTTTTATCTAGAAAAGCTAAGGCTTCTCTGATATCATCAAATGTTCTTTGTGGAAATGTTGGAAAAAGAATTACAACTATATCATCTGAATCCATTTTAAAATACTGTACAGTATCTAAAATCACATCCTTTAAAGATGCTTCATCACTAGATAGATGGCGAGGCCTATCTCTAAATAAAATATTTTTCTCTTTACAGAAATCAATTAGAGCTTCGTCATCAGTAGATACTATGATATTATCTTTTTCATGATCAGGTATCTGATTTACTGTTATTGGCAACAGTCTTCTATTTTTAAACTTGAGCCCCTTAGAACCCTTGCGTGCAGGTATGACATACCACGTATTCATTCAAGCCTCCGAACAATAGAATTATATTTAAAATTAATAAAGATTTTCAATACAAAGCTCTTTTATTCAAGCCTTTTAATTCTTTCTTTATCGACAAGTCTCTGTATGTAAGAATTTTCGGATGCGAAATCATGACCTACTGGGTCACCTGGAAGGTCTATATCAAGAAAGTCTTTTTCATAATAGTGACCTTTTCCTTCTTTTCCAGTATTTTCATCAAATCCCACGATAAATATTTCATCACTTTTAAAGTGATTAAGTGACATTTGAATAGTTGCTATTCCACAAGAAGGTATCTTTCTCCAAAAATTTTCATAAATGACATTTTTTAAAAAGCTATAAGCATCTCCATCTATTACAAATATTCTATCTTTACTCACTCCATAGTTGACAACACTGCTAATCCTTCCTGGTTCTGGATGAAGAACCCATATATCACACGTATTCATAAGATGACTTGTTGTGTAATCACCCTTTAGCATCTTAGAAATAGAACTAAAACCTGCTGCAATAATAGTTGTTTTAGAGCCTATCTGTTTTTCAAATCCCTCTATTACAAAATCATTAATTCTAATGACATGGTCACACATGTCTATTTTATCACCTAAGTCTTTATCTAAAAGATTAGGTGAATTTCCAACTATGCATACTTTCATTTGTCTACCTTTGAAAGCAAAAATCCATAATCATAAAAGTATAGATAGTCAATATCTGTACCTAAAAAACAATTAATTGCATGGTCTGGTGTTTCACATATTGGCTCTCTATCATTAAAGCTCGTATTAAGTAAAATAGGAACACCAGATTTTTTGTGCCACATCTTTAAAAAATTATGATACCAATTATTATCATTACTTGTAACTGTCTGCAATCTAGCTGTTCCATCTACGTGAACAACAGCTGGAACTAGTTCCTTCTTTTCCTCTTTGAAGTGTAGTGCAAAGCTCATATATGGACTCTCTTGATAGTTTTCAAACCAATTTTTCCCCTCTTCCTCTAAGATTGAGGGAGCAAATGGTCTATACCACTGCCTGTGCTTCACCTTATCATTTATTATTTCTTTCATTTTAGATGAGCGGGGATCTGCTAATATGCTTCTATTTCCTAGTGCACGACGACCTGATTCTGAACCTTGTCCAAATACCGAGATAATTTTCTGGTGATCGAGAAGATCAATAACATCGCTGTCTGAAACTTTTTTTATTTCGACGCTATCTTTATCTGATATCGACTTCATCACTTCTTGCTCTGAGTATGTTTTGCCTAGATATGGAGTGAAATTATCCTTCCACTTAATTCTTTCGTTTCTTAAGACTTGATGCCAGACATACTGAGCTGCCCCTATAGCTATGCCGCCGTCATGTGGAACTGTTGTTGCAAATATATTTTCTATCTGCGGAAACCATTCTTTTATCTTTCCTATGAGAACACAATTTAGAGATACGCCGCCAGCTAAACAAAGATTTTTTTGAGGAACTTCTCCTATAATTTGTGTCATAAGAGCTTTAAAGAAGATCTCTGTGGCATATTGTAGGCCTGCTGCTAGATCAAACTTATCTTGCTCACTTTTTCTTGCTATCTTATTCCATTTGTCTAGATAGGGATGCTTTGGATCATTACCTAAGATTAAAGCTCCCTTTGGCTGATTTGGAGGCTTAAAAGAAGCTATCTGTATGTCTTCTGTAAGCATTTTATGAAAATCTTTTACATATTTTTCCCTATCTCCCAAGGCTGCCATGGCCATCACAGATCCTGCCTGGTGACCCCGTGGCCACCCTGACTGTAGTTCAAAAATATACCTTGTGGCCCGTGTCCAGAGCCCACCTATGTTTAAGACATTCATTGGAAGTCTGTACTTACAGTTAATTTCATTTTCTTTGCCTGTCCACACAGTGAATGCTGTCTCAAATCCATCATCCTCGACTCCGCCGCCGTCGATTGTCAAGATTAGTGATTCTTTGAAATTGCTAGAAAAGAATGTATTTGCAGCATGTGCTTGATGATGTCCAACTGAATATATGCCTCCACCGTTTTTAGAAATTATTGAATTTATCTCTATAAGAGACTCTTTGTGCTCTGTTAGCTTATTAGTTGGTGTACATGTTGCTACATACTTTAATGATCCGTGGTCTTTAAAGTTATCTAAAAGAAATCTTACAGAGTCACCGGCTGGCTCTTTTTCTCTTATAAATCTCTCATATTCATCGTGTATGATAGGTCGTCCACCATCTAGAATACAATAAGATGAATCATGGCCTGACCATACGCCTGCTATCATTTTTTCAGAAACCATTAAAAACTCCCTCGTATTTCATATCACACATTTAAATAAAGTGACTATAAGCTCTTTTTTAATATTTCAATATCACTATTAACCATGATGCTTACTAATTCCTTAAAAGATGTCTTAGGCTCCCACCCCAAATTATTCTTCGCCCTTGAGCTATCTCCAACGAGAACATCTACTTCAGCAGGTCTCATAAATCTTGGATCTTGAATAATATAATCTTTCCAGTCTTCGATTCCCACTAAGGAGAATGCTTCACTTAAAAAGTCTCGTATAGAGTGACACTTTCCAGTAGCAACTACATAATCATCAGGTTCATCTTGTTGAAGCATTAGCCACATTGATTCAACATAGTCAGGTGCATAGCCCCAGTCTCGCTTAGCATCAAGATTTCCTAAAGATATATGGTCTGCTATTCCTAGACTTATTTTTGCAACACCATTAGATATTTTTCTAGTCACAAATTCTAATCCTCTCCTTTCAGACTCATGATTAAAGAGTATACCAGAGCAGTTAAACATACCGTATGACTCTCTATAGTTTTTAGTGATCCAGTGTGCATATAGTTTAGAGACACCATATGGACTTCTAGGATAAAACGGTGTAGTTTCACTTGCTGGATTTTCAACCATTCTACCAAACATTTCTGATGAACTGGCTTGATAATACCGTAAATCACTACGTGTCTCTTTATATTCTCTGAGGGCCTCTAGCATTCTTAGTGCCCCTAGACCTGTGACATCAGATGTTTGCTCTGGTGTATTCCAACTTTCTCCTACAAAAGACTGCGCAGCTAAATTATAAACCTCATCAGGATTGCTCTGCTTTAGACACCTAAAGAGTGAATTTTGGTCTGTTAGATCGCCTGTGAGAAAAGTTACCTTTCCTTCTAGATGTTTTGTATTTGTTCTATTTTTAACAGAAGACCTTCTTTCAACACCGAAAATCTCATAGTCTCTATCAAGAAGAAAGTCTGCTAGATGGCTACCGTCCATCCCGTTTATTCCTGTTATCAAAGCTACCTTTTTTTTCACAATATTCCCTTAAACATTTCAATATATCTTTCTTTATGTAATAATATCTCAAATTTCATTGCTTGTTCAAAGTTGAACTCTACATGATTTTTACTTGGATAGAAATTAGAATCTAATTTTTCAAATATACAATCTTTGTGAAGTATATCTGGTACCATACCCACATCTGTAGATACTATAGGGATGTGCATTCCAGAGGCCTCTAGAGCTGACTGTGGGCCTCCCTCGTATCTAGATGATATTGCATATAAGTCTAGAGAACAGTACATTAAACGCAAAGTTTCAAGGTTTGCAAGTTCAAAATAGGTGTAGGGTATTTTCATTTTTTCTAGTCTAGATATCACATATTGTCGTCGCCATCCGCCGAGGAGAACATGTAAATTATCTCTTTGCATGTTTCCAACATAATCACAAAACTGATCTGGACCTTTTTCAAGCTTTGGTGTTATTAGGTCAGATCCCTCTGTATCTCTTTGAAATGATCCAACTATGAAATCATTATTTGATAACCCAAGCCTATCCCTACAAGTGCTCCTTTCTTCATGAAACCACTTTTTTTTATCAAACCAGTAGCCTACTACCTTAATTGGTTTTTGTGTTAATCTAGAGACAGCCTTGTAGGCTTTATCATTGGGCACGTGATAAAGATCAACAAACTTATCTCTTAACATAAAGTCATTAAATTTTTCTTGCGTAAACTTTTCTGGAACAATATGATGAATTGTGACAACAACTCTTTTTGTCTTTAAAAGCTCTAAATTAACTTGCTTCCAGCACCAGCCTGCTAATAGCCATATTATGTCTGCATCTATGATATTTTTTGTTGAAATATCTTGACAATTTTCATACCACTCAGCTGAAATTCTATCACATATCCAGCTTTCTCTAGGAGGCAGTACAAAAATCTTACTCATCATCTAACCATTCAGACAAGTAGTCTGGAGACAAAGAATCTTCTGGGGGCTTATTAGATATTTCTAAGTCAACATAGTCATTAATAGATGCACTTTCTGGTTGAATTGGATTTTTTAGCCAATTTCCAAGTTCGTCTTTAGGAACATTCCACTCGACCCCCTTGGCAAGATCGTCTATTGCCAGTGGAGGACTATTTTTATCACAGCTAGAAATGAGATCTTCTATTTCAAATATCTCATAATACCTAAAGTCTTTTTTTGCTGGCCAATAGTCTCCATATCTTTTAGTCCCTCTAACTCTTGCATTAGTTCCTCGGCTGTCAGTTTGAATTGCAACTGAAACAGGAATTTGTGGAGATATGAAGAAAACATCCTTTAAGTCACTGGATCTAACTAAGTCTTCAATTTTTTTAAGCATAGCAGTTTCTGAATCATCACCGCCCTCATGGCTTGAATTGTTAACATTCCACGGATATATTTTCTTTATTATTTCTTTACTATACATCACATCAGCTGCGCCGCTTATTGGGGGTCTTTTTGGCTCTATAAAAAATCTAAAGTGGTTATCTAGCTCATCTTTGTCAAAAACTCCATATGGTGAACGCCTACGAATTGTGATTTTTCTTTGAGCATCTAGAGAAATACATCCTATATTATTTCCATGTTTTTGAAAATATCTGACATATTCTTCAAGCCACGGTCCTCTAACTATAAATTGCATATCCCCCTGTAGTGGGCAGATATACTCTCCTGTTGCTATCTCTGATATTATGTTAAGTGCCTTTGCAAATTCATTACTAGGATCTCTCTTCTTTTGCCGTACGACGATTATTCCATTTTTTTCTATTTCATCTAGGTATTCAGAGGTTCCTTCTTCTATTGACGCATTATCGACAACTATTAGCTCTTTGTTTTCGTAGCTCTTCGTACAAAAAATTAGAGATTCTAAGCAGCTCTTTAAATAATACAGTCTATTACAGTTTACTATTCCAAATGTGACTTTAGGTAAATTACTCACTGCTAGCCCTCCAGCCATTCATCAATATATTGTTCATTATCTTCAAGACCATCCTTATTTTTTTTCCTCTTGGATAGAATCATTATCATCAATCCGTTGTGCCACCTAAATTCATCTCCAAAGGGATCATCCTTACTAAATTTCACTTGTCCCCTTTGTGCAAATATATTTTTAAATAGATATGTAATTTGACTATGAGCTGGAGGGCTATTCCACCATATGATATCATAACCTATCTTTGCCAGTCCCAAGACTGTTCCTATCTTGACCCTGCTATCATTCCAGTCATCAACTATAAAGATAACGTCATCATCAAAAACTTCTTCAAAATATGTCAAAGCTTTTTCTTGATCATCTACATTGTGTCTAGCGTCATATAAATAGAGATTTATTTTATTGGATATTTTTGACAAATCAAGGGAAAAACAATCTTCAGAAAATAAATTTTCTGGATCCTTTTCAAGATATTTTTGACAATTATTTAAAAAAGTATCCTTTCCATTTTCTCCATTTTTAGATTCAGCAAATAAATCACACACATAGGAGGAATTCATATTATTTAAATAGTGTGAAGAAATATATGTAGATCCTGATGCACATCCAACTTCTAAATAATCTGGAGATAGTTCGCAGATATTATTTAAAAAATGTCTAATCTTACGAGATGTTGAAGTCACTCCTCTCATATTTAAAATATCATCATTCAATTTGGACCTAAATATTTCAGCATTATTTACAGAGTTCTCAACTGATCGTATTAATTTTAGCTGGTTATCACTTAGTGTCGAAGTATCTAGTCGTTGCCCACTACAAATTATTTGATTAATGACAGAAGTGACGCGTGTATCTTTGATGTAAAGTTCTTGATCTTTAAAAATAATAGGAAATTCATTAATATTTTTGTTAATATCTTCTATTCCCATTAGTGTTATCCTTGACTTTCATTAGATATAATTTCATTAATTATATCATCTAGGGATCTAGATATATTCCAAGAAGTGAAATCTTTTTTAAATTTTGATAAATCAGTGTAATAGCAAATATGATCCCCTATTCTATTTTTATCATCAAGTGAATAATTTAAAACTAGCCCATATCTCTCTCTTAGAATCTCTATAATCTCAATAACTGATGCACTATTTTCATATCCTCCGCCGATATTATAGACTTCTCCCTTTTTAGGGTGCTGAATAAAAGATTCAAAAGCCCTTATCACATCAAATGAGTGAATTTGATCTCTCACCTGTTTTCCACCATATCCAAATATTGTATAATGTTTTTTGTTTAATGCACACTTGATGATATAGGACAAAAATCCGTGTAGCTCTACGCCAGCGTGCTGCGGACCTGTAAGACATCCTCCTCTAAATATCCCTACATTTAATCCAAAATATCTACCATATTCTTGTGCAATAATATCTGCAGACACCTTTGAAGCTCCAAATAAGGAATGTAAGCACCTATCAATTGAAAATGTTTCTGATATTCCGATACCAAATAGCTCTGGATCAGTATATTCCCATCTATTTTCTAGCTCTACTAGAGAAAGATGATTTGGTCCATCTCCATAAACCTTATTTGTACTCATGTGTATAAAGACTGAGTCTTCTTTGCAATATTTTCTAAATGACTCTAATAAAAGAATTGTTCCTCTGGCATTCACATCAAAATCTAATAGTGGAATTGATGCAGCTTTATCATGTGAGGGCTGGGCTGCGCAATGAATAATGACATCTGGCATGATCTTTCTAAAAATATCTTCTATCTGATCCTCTTTTGTTATGTCTGCCCAGAAATGAGTGTATCCATCTAGATTATTTAGAGAGTCTATTGCTGGTGTAACATCTCCTTGTGGTCCAAAAAATTGGGCCCTCATATTATTATCAATTCCCCAGACAAGATTATTTTTTAAAAAATATCTAGCTGCTTCACTTCCGATAAGTCCACCAGCTCCAGTGATTAAAAATCTCATAGCTTAACACTCTCAAATACGCTGATATATTCTTGTGTAACATTTTTAATTTCGATATCAGACTCAAAAGTATTTTCTATTTTTTGATTAAAGTTCATCTTGGGTGGCTCATATAGTCTTACTGGTGAATAATCCCAGTCATCTTCAAGAATTATAGTAGACCTTAATCCAGCTATCTCTTTAGTTCCCCCTGTTGAAGAACAGATGATGTGACATCCTGCTGCTCTTGCATCTACTACAACATTTGGACAATGATCAAGCCACGCTAAATGTAAAAAATAGGATGATCTCTTCATTAATGATATCATGTCAATCCAAGAAAGATGTCCAGCATAGAAAACTCTGGGATCAGCAACTCTGACGTCTGGATTTTCTCCTGCAATGATTAGACAGTCTTTTTTTTTGGAATATTCCAAAAAATAGTTAATATTTTCTTGTAGTCGCTTGTGGGGACGCCAAGATGATGCACACATCCAAACATCTTCAAAATCATCAATTACGGGATGATTTATCTCTGGAGCATCAGATATTTTTTTTAATGATGTACCATTTCTGATTACAAAAGAATTTTCTTTCTTTCCAAAATATTTTTCAGTTAATTTTTTATTGAAATCTGACTGAAAGATTACTGCACTAGCTGTCTGATATGTTGCCTCGATTGGGAGGTTTAATTCATTGAAGGCTTGCTCAGAGTTAAAGTATATTCCGTCTAGCCTTTGAACAATGGGTGCTAATTGATAGTTAGAAGATATAAAAGACAGTTGAACCTCGGGTCTTTTCTTTTCATCTATTAGGTCATTAATTGAAGTGTACACCTCATGTTCTTTTCTTAATTCACCTGATATCTTCTTTGCAAAGCTATTAGGCCCTGAGGTTGACTCTAGGTTTACATTATCAAGAAATATTCTCACTTGAACTCCTGGCCATCTATTCTAAAAATCCTCTAGCTCTAACTGTATTGATCGTAGAAATCTGTCCCTTCTCTTCCCATGATCTATCTTTAATTGAGACAGAGTTTATATTATACCTGTAACAAACCTCATCTATATACGCTCTATTTTTTGTCAGGCTTAAAATGGGAAGCATAAGTGCTTGATCATACCCTCTTTTAAACCAATTACCAAGTGTATCTTTAAAGTTTATATCAGATATGCGAGAAAGCAATGTCGAAGAAAATGTTCTTAGGTGTGATGAACACCACGGCCACGAATATGGATCTACATTCATAGGCATCTCTTTTGATATATTTAATTCATTAATATCCCATCTGTGGGCTGTCCATACGACGTCTTTACCATTTTCATATTCGGTCTTTAATAAGCTGATTGTCTTATTATTACAAAGTTGATCATCGCCATCGATGACAGCAATTATAACATCACTCATACCTTGAAACAGCCTTGATGTTTCAACAATATTTCTTAATGCAAATTTTTTACTTCTATTTATGTGACAGTGAAACCTTTTATCATTTCTAGAGAGCTCTATTATTTTTTTGGCCGTGTGATCCTCTGACATATCATCTATAAGAATACACACCCAGTCCTCTTCATCTTGAGAGATTAAGGACTTAAATAAGTTATCTAGATTTTTCTCAGCATTGAAGCAAGGAACTATAAAAATCACTTTCACTTTTTGATCCACTCTTTTATTATCTCTGGGTGGTTTTTAGTAGCGCATCTTATATAGGGTGTTTTTTTGTCAAAGTCTATCTTTTGGTGAAAAATCCATCCACCCATATCATCTGATAATCTTTTAGACAAGCTCTCTATATCTAGTTCTGTGACATCCTTCCACGGCTTATTAAAGAACATATTATTTTCAGCTGTGTCTTCTTGCTCTATATCATATAGGCTCTGCCAGTGTCTTGACCAATAGTTCTTATATGTCTTTATCTTTCTATCTATATCAAACCATGAATAGTGATAAACAGATGGGAGATTATTTGCAATTTCTTCGAACCATGCCTTATATCTCTCTAGAGCATCATTGTCACCTGCGAGTGCTAGCTCTCTATTCTTATGTGCATCCTCTGTATAAAATCCTGCAAATGGAATTCTTTCAAAGGTGTCACTTCTTATGTAATCACATCCATCTGATCCTGGGCTAGAGTAAAGCCTTCCTTCATCATCAAACTTTCTTAGCTCTGCAGGAATACCGTGTGTTATGTGAGGTCTATTTCTACTGAGCCTCCACTTCCAGGGATTTATGTCCACTCTAATTTTTTCAGGACCGCCCCAGAATTCAATAACTGGAAGTGCAACGAGATCTATATTTTTTGTCAGAGTCTTCGCTAAATTTTTAATTTTTTTATAGTCTTCCTCATGAACCACTTCATCAGAGTCCTGTTGCCAGCAGAGCTCGCCTGTGCAAAGTGTCCTTGCTAGAGCCTTTTGAAGCCCATCGAATACTGCGAATCTTTTTTCCTCCCAGTCCCTGCCCTGTTGATGTATAATCAGCTCTGGATAGGTCTCTCGCAGCTCTAGAAGGCGTTCCCACGTTCCATCTGTTGAACCACCATCTACGACGACGACTTGGTCACAGAACCCTATCAGGGATCTTATAGATGATACAAATGGATACTTTTGATCTATGCAGTCCTTTGTAGTTGTGTACCCACTTATTGTTGGTGCTTTATTTATGACATCACTCACACCCGTCCAAAATCGTTTTCTAGCGCTGATTAGATAATCAAGTGTCCCCTTTATGTCAGGTGTGTTGAACCATGTCTCTTTTGAGTGTTGAACATTTTCATTAAGAATTAGGTCGCACCCTAAGAGCTTTGCCTCGATGACAGTCCTAGGACACGTGTCACCTCCCTTAGGTAAAAATACAAGACCCTTTGAAAGGGAAAGTCTCTCAAGTAGATCGTCATAGGGTAAGTTCCATACGACATCATATTCTAACTCATTTTCCTTGCAGTATGCCTCTGCATCATCTGTTCCCTTTATCCAGGATGTGGACCCGATGACTGTCCACTTATCATTTTTATTTTCATTATTTTTACTAAAAAGCGATGCAATTTTTTCAAAAAAACTATTGTCAAAAACAGATGAGAGAACTGTATTTTTATTTCTTGCTAGAAACGGAAAAACACTGTGATACTTCTTCATCTGGCCCTCAGACATCCACCAGAGTGAGTCAGCTGCGTGATAAAATGCAGATATCATCTTTCCGTGATTCTCATTGTGACAGTTACATGCCTCTCCTTCTACTGCTAGATGTTTTTCTGTAGACCTATGCTGACAGTACTTATAGTCATACTCTACTATAGAGTACTTCATGTTAGCCACGACGGTGGGAATCAGACGTTGGTCCATTCCAGAAAAATTTCCAAAAATCCAGTAGCAGCCCTGTCCCTGTGAAAGCGTATTCATGTTGACATCCTTAGATCTCAATTTAAAGACATTATATGGTGAGCTACTGACGATGGCCTCAGTGGTCATCTCAGCTCCGCCGAGGAGATCCTCGACAAAAAGGTCAGATACAAAAACTATCTGAGTGTTCTCTGGAATAGAGACCTCATTAGTGTTAAATGGACTAGTGAACACGACAATTTCTCCGAATAATCTTTATGTATATTACCCTGGAGGACTATATCTGTACACCTCTTATTTTATGGTGTTATATCCGTTGTGCTGAGATCTCCGTTGTCAGCTACATTTATCCTGAACAATTTTCCGCTTGGAGAGATTAGGACAAAACCCTCACCTGTGTCCTCTGGTGAGACATAGATGCTTCCTGATACCACCATGTCACCGCCGAAGGCTGCTACTCCGCCATCTCCCTCGAATGCGTCTTGTCCCTTACCACCGATGCTTCCTGAGACCGAGAATACAATATCATCGCCGTCAGGCGCGGCAGCTTCTTCATTTTCATGATCGTCTCCGTCAAAGAAGAATCTAGAACCTGCAATCTCAAGAGCTGTACCAATTGTGAGCTTCTCTTCTATTTCGCCCTCGCCGTAATCTATTACACCGCCATACAGGGTTCCAGAGATAACAGTGTCACCTCCGAAAACTGCTACTCCGCCACCACTCTGCTTACCATCCATTGTACCAGAGATAAGGAAGCTTGCGTCTCTCCCAGCGTCTGGACCCTCATCTTCATTACCTGTGAACTCAAATAATGCTGCATTAATGGTGACAGATGACTTTATTGTCAGCCGTGTTCCCGGCTTCTGCGGATGCTGAGAATAATCACCGCCGTATAGACTTCCAGACATGACCACATCTCCGCCGAAGAGTGCGGTTCCTTTATTGCTAGTTCCGTACGATCCAACTGTGCCAGATACAAAGAAGTTTGTGTCTGTTCCGACACCTACGAGATCAGATCCGGGACCTGATTTCTTCATCGCAAGGTAAGTGTTACCGGAGACCACGAGGTCACCGCCAAATAGCGAAACTCCTGGGTTAGCTGTGTCCTTAGACCCAGCAGAACCGGATACGAAGAAGATTAGATCGGAGTAATTTGACTCGTCCGGTGACATCGCTGTAGATGCACCCACACCTGTCAGTATCAGAACTGGTCCACCTGATGTTGTCAGTTTTATTTGATTAGAACCCTGCAGATTGAGAACACCGCCGTCTGCTGCTATGGCCACACCTTCACTAGATAAAATAGATAGATCAGTTCCGGCATTACTGATGCTCTGGTCGCCATTAAGAAATTGGATCTGACCCTGGTCTTTGATCAGAAGGTTTGTTCCGTCGAATGTTAGATTTGCTTCTACGGTTGCCTCATCTGCGTCCTTAAATGTTGCGACACCGTTAGCTGTGGAGCCGTCCCATGATATTCCTCCTCCCCCTCCTGATGAGTCGATCGTGACCTGTCCATTAGATGCAGATGTGATCGTTACATTAGAACCAGCAGCTAGATAAGATAAGCCGAGTGATGTGTGATGGATTGATCCTGATATGGACCCACCAGAATATCCGTTTCCTGGTCTCTGAGCGCCAGAGACTATGAGTGTTCCAGAGATAAATGTGTCACCTGCGAAGAGTGAAACCCCCCTGCGTGATGCCTTTCCTCCGAGGGCACCGGATACTGACAGAATGATATCTGTTCCTATTGAATGCTCCCCAATAGCTACTGATGAGCCAACATTAAGATTAAGGAGACTAGGAGCGTTTATATCAAGATTGGATCCGTTATTTGTTATCTTAGCTGTATTCGTGCTACCGTTAAAGACAAGAGACTTTCCATCTTGCATCTGGACAGTTCCGCTGAGGACTGTATCTCCTGTGATAAGAGTTGCTCCCTTGCTCATTGATACACCGACAGATCCAACTGTGCCACTTATGTAGGTTGCTACATCTGTTCCAGCAGGATGATCTTGCCCACCTGCCTCTGTAGCTGTTGTTCCAGATGAGTGTAGAAAAAGCTGATTAGTTGAGCCATCTACCAGTATCGAGCCTGGTATATCTGGTGATGTGACGACGAAAGCACCGACTGTGCCCTGCTTATTGAAAGTAGCAGAGCCTCCGTCGAAAAATTTGATATCTGGATTTGTTCCATCACCAGCAGTGCCTATATTGAGAGATCCAGTTGTGAAGATTATACCATCGGCAATGCCGAACCATCCCACGTCTGGTGGCGGCGGCGGCGGTGGCGGCTCCGGCGACGTGCCGTCTACTGTTAGGTTGCCTGATATGTGGAGGTCTCCGCCGAAGAGAGATACTCCCATTATCTGTGAGTCTTTTTTTCCAACACTCCCCGAGACGAAGAAGTTAATGTCTGTATATGTAGACTCATCATAAGATTCGCCGCCGCCTCCAGAAAGTATTAGGACCTGGCCGCCTGTGCCGCTACCGGACTGAATTAACAGCGGGCCGATAGAGCCCGATAATGATTGACCTATAAATGCCATTACTCTTCATCTCCCAGTGGCTCGAGCGCCATCTTGTACCTCTTTCCGGTCATGTTATTTATAACTATCAATCTGTCAACATCCTCTTGTATTGTCCAGCTTCCCTTCTCATTTCTGAGATGAAGGTCACCCGTGTAGACGTTTGCCCAGCGATTATCTTCACTTCCAAGATTAGATGCAGTATCTTCTCCGGGAAAAAATGATCCGCTCACAACCACGTCTCCGCCGAAGAGTGCGGTTCCTCTATTACCAGTTCCGTACGATCCAACTGCACCAGATACGAAGAAGCATGTGTCTGTATATGTTGACTCATCTGGAGAGGTTGCACCTGACTGCGATCCCGATAGGACCATCAAAGTTCCAACAGCTGATGTGTAGCTAAGTGCACCACTAGGAGCGAGCTCTAGGAAGTTTTGTGATGATCCTCTAAAATCGAATCCTTGGCCAGAGCCGGCATCAAATGCCATCTTAGAATTATCTGCCTCTAGGCTGAACTCGCCACCGGCAGTTATCATCAGGTCACTTCCGTTACTGCTTCCCATTCTGAAGTTTTTGTTGTCGAATACGATACTCTGCCCGGCCGGAATCTGCAAGTTACCGCTAACTAACATGTCACCACCAAAGACAGCAGTTCCAGCATTTTCGCCTCCTATCGAGTTAATAGCGCCGGAGACAAAGAAGTTTGCATCACTAGCATTTGCTGGATCTGGATCTGTTGCTGCACCGCCTGAGAGGAAGAGAAACTCACCGGTGGGCGTCGAACCTAGCTTTGCTCCCCCCACGTAAATGGTCGATGCCGGGGTAAACAAAGTGCCAGAGATAACCACATCTCCGCCAAAGACTGCTGCGCCCAGATCTCCATTGCCAACCTGCTCAGCGCCAAAGCCATTAACTACTGAACCGATCGACCCAGAGACGAAGAAGTTTGTGTCTGTGTATTTCTGTGCATCTCCTATGGGATCATTATGACTACCTCCTGACAGTATCAGTATGGCCTCTTCTCGTATGTCTACAGCTGCTCCAGAGCTACTTGAGAGAAAGTAAATACGATCATGAGCAGCATCAACGAAGAGAGCGTGATCCTTAGTGGCAGTCTCAACCCTGAAGTCCACAGCAGCCTGGGCGAGCTCATTTACTACCACACCGGTGCCATAAGCAGTTAATACCTCCTTGTAGCCAGCGAAGAGCATGACCTCGGAGTCAGCAGAGAGCTGAACGTAATTTTCTCCGTCTATTGTTAATTTTCCGGTGCCATCTGTCTCTATAAGTGAAGCATTTGCTGAACCAGCAGGATCACCTATATAGATACCACCCGATACTTGGAGATCTCCTCCGAAGACTGCGACGCCCTCACCGCTTATCTTTCCTCCGTCAGATCCGGATACGAAGAAGTTGACATCTATTCCGACATTAGCGAGGTCAGAACCATGGCCTTCTATCTGTCGTAGTGCAAGGTATGTGTTTCCAGAGACGACGAGATCACCGCCGAATACCGCTGTTCCTCCACTAGCCTCGAAGGAGGGCTGATCCTTATTACCGATGCTTCCGGACACGGAGAAGACGATGTCTTCTCCTTCAGGTGAGGTGTCGGTGTCGGTTGCCCCTCCATCAAAGTAAAAACTAGAACCTTGAATCTGAAGGATAGAGCCAATCTTTAAAACCTCCTGATCGTACTGGGCGACGTAGCCTCCGTACAGAGATCCAGACACGACGACATCACCTGTGAATAAGGCAGCTCCCTTACTATTTGCCGCACCTGCTGAACCGATAGCACCGCTCAGGTAGATGCCAACATCTGTGCCTGCAGGAATTCCTGGGCCGCCGGCCCATATTGCCACACTTTGTGATGCATGTAGAATAAGCTGATCTGTGCCGCCGTCTACGACGATCATTCCATCTAATCCTGACTCACCTGACCTAACAGTAAAGTCATAGTCACCATTTGTTGTATTTAGATTAACATCGCCTGTCTGAAAATTAGTTTCTGATGATGCATTGACATATAGAAATGCATCTGAATTTAGATTTAGTGAATTAGCAGTCCCGAATATAGATACATTCTCTGCAGTGTTCCACGATAGTGCCTCACTTACTGTGAATATTGCACCTGACAGTAGATGCATTGTTCCACTCAGTGCCATGTCGCCTGTGATGAGTGTAGTTCCCTTACTGCGACTAATTCCACGGGACTCTGTTGTTCCACTGATATATGTGGCTACGTCGGAGCCAGCCGCTCCCTCGATAGCACCGCCTGCGGTGGCAGCTATCGTACCTGAAGCGTGAAGGAGGAGCTGATCAGTACCGGAATCTATGACAATGGCTCCAGGGATATTCTGAGATTCAGCGCGGAAGTCAAAATCAGCAGCAGACTCATTAATAGTAACGCTGCTTTTAAGCTCTGTGTTTCCAGATACCACTAGGTCTCCACCAAATACTGATGTTCCTCTTAGTGTGCTATTTCTTGTCCCTCGAGATCCAGATACGAAGAAGTTTGTATCTGTGAATCTTCTAGGATCAACTATGTCAGTTCCAGAATCTGTTGTTCCAGATAGTATTAATACCTGTGCACCGGGATCTACTGTGGGGTAGTTATACCCCAGACCATATGATGAAGATACAACTGCTAAAGCTGAGAGAAATGCTATGCTAGCTCCTCGCTGACCGATGTAAGTGATATGATGATCAAGATGCTCGAAGTTGCTAGTTCCTTCTGACTTATACGGTGCATCCCAGGAGAGTGTAGCTAATCCGTTATTGCCATCAGCACCTCTATCAAATGCAAACTTTTTGAATTGTGAAATATCTGAGGCAGTTACAGCTCCAGTAGATTTATAAGCATAGTAGTTATTAGAATTTGTTGACTTATCAGAATATGCATAATATTTGCTTGAAGCAGTTCTTCCACTTTCTCCAAATGGACTGTCTACCCTGAGTGCTGCATTTTGTCCAGCAGCTGTACCGCTGATATGGAGAACTTCTGACGGGCCTGATCCCTCAACTCCTATTCCGACTCCTCCACCATAGTGGATCTCCATACTTCGCTTAATGGGACCCGTGGTATCATCATTTGTCCAGAATTCAATATTTGTTGGTGATCTATCTGAGGCGATCCACGAAGCACCGGGTGTAGCTATTATTTTTGCTCCGACATTTTTATATGTACTATCTCCACCCCAGAATTCAATGGTGCCAACGTCTACAGGAGGCACGTCCAGTTTCTGCTCATCATTATGACTAGATAGCCTAAATATCGGAGAGACTCGAGCACTTGGATCTGATGGTTTCCAGCCGAGATCCATCATTGAAGCAGTTAACTCAAGTGTGCCCCCACCGGCGCCGAGTAATGCCATGCCGCCAGATATAACAAGATCTCCAGTGACCAGTGTCGTGCCCTTGGTGTTTGCTATATTTTTGGATCCAGCTGATCCGCTGATATATGTTGCTACATCAGATCCAGCA